>Ga0187784_10000664_pt1 | contig 25726 bp, 21 predicted proteins | sample 1015_SJ02_MP15_2_FD_132964 | JGI IMG/M metagenome (GOLD analysis project Ga0187784, IMG submission 132964) | Tropical peat soil microbial communities from peatlands in Department of Meta, Colombia - 1015_SJ02_MP15_20_MG | ecosystem: Environmental > Terrestrial > Soil > Wetlands > Peat | place... | reverse complement strand
TGCACCTTGATGCCGAACGAGCCGCCGACGTCTTTGGTCAGCACGCGCACCTGATGCAATTCAAGGTTCAGATGTCTGGCGAAGATGTCCTGCGTCATGTGCGGCGCCTGTGTGCCGTGATACACGGTGAGGCGCTGCTCGCCCGGATTGAAATCGGCGACGATGGCGCGCGGCTCGTTGGTGACGCCGGTATGGCGGCCGAACACAAAGGTCGTCTCTACGACCGCATCGCTGTCGGCGAATCCTTTGTCGGGATCGCCGGCAACGAGCGTGCGCTCGAAGGTCAGATTATCGCCGAGTTCGGGATGGATGACCGGCGTCGCGCGATCGAGCGCGGTTTCGGCATCGGTGACCGCCGGCAGCGGCTCATAGTCGACGTCGATCAGCGCACAAGCGTCTTCGGCTTCGGCGCGGCTCTTCGCAACCACCGCGCACACTGCTTCTCCCTGCCAGCAGGCGCGATCGACCGCGATGGCGTATTGGGGCGCGGATTTGATGCCTTTCAAATGCGTCAGTACGCCGACCCAGGGCGTGATCACTTTGGCAAGTTCGGCACCGGTGACGACGGCGACCACTCCCGGCGCCGATTTCGCCCGGCCTCCGTCGATGTTTTTGATCTGCGCATGGGCGTGCGGGGACCGTAGATACGCGACGTGCACCATGCGTGGCAGAACGACATCGCTGACATATTGTCCGCGCCCTTGCGTGAGCCGCTCGAGATTGGGGCGCGGCACCGATCGGCCGATATAGGAATTTGGCCGGTCAAGGGTGGAGAGGCCGGAAACCACATCTTCGGCGATCTTCATTTTGCATTTGCCCGCGCCTGCGCGACCTGCTCGATCGCATCGACTATTGCTTGATACCCGGTGCAGCGGCAATAATTACCGGAAATATGCTCGCGGATTACCGCGCGGCTTGGTACCCCCTCGCGCGCTAAGAGTTCGTGCGCTCCAATCAGCATGCCGGGCGTGCAATAGCCGCACTGCAACGCGTTGCGGCGCTGGAATGCAGCCTGCAACTCAGCAATGGCGCCGGAATCCGCCAGACCCTCGATCGTTTCGATCTCCGTGCCGTCGCATTGCACCGCAAGGAGAAGACAAGAGCGCACGGCTTCGCCGTTGAGGCGTACCGTGCACGCCCCGCAAACGCCGTGTTCACAGCCGATATGAGTGCCGGTAAGGCAAAGATCGTCACGCAGGAAGTCGACGAGCGTCTTTCGCGCTTCGACATGCGCGGAAACGGCTTCGCCGTTAACGCGCATGCTGATATCGAGGTGGCGCATGCTCATGTCTAGGGCCAGAACTCATAAAGTCGAAAACTCATTGCGACAGAGTCACTTGGCCGTTTCTTGCTCGCAGCAATGATCGAAAAGTGGGAATCCAATCAGTCAGTTACAGGTTATGAGTCTGGGCCCTAGTGGTCCGATTCTAACATTCGCATCTCATCTCGGCACGCTCTCATGCGAATGTTAGAATCAAAGGACCACTAGCAGATATTAGTCTTAGTGGAGCTTTTGGATTTGACATTCGCTTCACGAACTAGCGGTTAGGCGGGTAGCGAATGTCAAATCCGCTCCACTTGCCCGGCAGCCGCTGTTCCGCAGTTTGATAGCATCGGGGGCACACTCTGTCATGCGCGAACGGCTGTCCTGCCGAGGCGCTGCGGATTTGCTAGAACCATTGCCCGCAGGCGGCCGGCATGCTGCCAAAATGAGGACTTATCCGGTGTCCAATCGCTTGCAAACTCTCATCGAAGAACTGGCAATTGCCAACCGCATTCTCGGCCATGAGAACGTTGTCGATGCGTTCGGTCATGTCAGCGTGCGCCATCCGGACGATCCGGCGCGATATTTCCTGGCCCGTTCGCGGTCGCCGCTATTGGTCGAGCCCGACGACATCCTCGAATTCACACTCGATTCCGAGCCGGTGAAACCGACGAACCTGCGGCTTTATTCCGAGCGGGTCATTCACGGCGAAATCTACAAGATGCGCGGCGACGTCACAGCGGTGTGCCATCATCATGCCCCGGCGATAATGCCGTTTTGCATCACCGGCAAGCCGATCGTGCCGGTATTCCATATCGGCGGTGCAATTGGAGAGGAAGTCCCGTTCTGGGATCAGCACGACGAGTTCGGCGACACCAACCTGCTGGTGGTCAAACCGGAGGAAGGCCGCTCGCTCGCCCGCACGCTTGGCGGCAATTCCGTGGTGCTGATGAAGCGCCATGGCGCTACAGTCGTCGGCGCGAGCTTGCGCGAACTCGTTTCCCGCTCGATCTATCTGTGCTGGAACGCCGACTATCAATTTCGCGCCTCGCTGATCGGCGAGCCGCAGCCGCTCTATCCAGGCGAGATCAAGCTTGCCGGCGCCATCAATGTAAAAACGACTGCGGCGGAGCGGACCTGGGAATATTGGAGCGCTCGCCTGAAGGCGAGCGATCTTTGGCCGCTACAACAACAGGCGAAAGCTTCGCGCCGCCTCGCCTCCAAGCCGCCGCGCGCGCCAGGCAGGACGAAGCGACGGCGCTAGATGCCAATATTATCGCGGCGGACATTTCTGCCCGTTCTCACAAGCTTTGCTGGCCTGCCGCGCATGCTTCGGCCGGCTTCGGCTGCAATGCCGGAATCATCGTTCCCGGCCGACTTTGTTTGGGGCGCTTCGACCTCATCCTATCAGATCGAGGGTGCTGTCGATGCCGACGGCCGCGGTCAGAGCATCTGGGATGTTTTCAGCCACACGCCTGGAAAGGTAAAGCACGGCGATACCGGCGACGTGGCGTGCGATCATTATCACCGCTGGCCGGAAGATCTCGACTTGCTGGCGCGCAGTGGCTTTAACGCCTACCGTTTCTCTACCGCGTGGCCGCGGATTCTACCGGCCGGCACCGGCACAGTCGAACCGCGCGGTCTCGATTTTTACGATCGTTTGGTCGATGGGTTAGTTGCCCGCGGCGTCACGCCGTGGCTCTGCCTCTATCACTGGGATCTGCCCCAGCCATTGCAAGAGTCCGGCGGCTGGCTCAAGCGCGACATTGCCGACAAATTCGCCGACTACGCCCGAATAGTGGCGCGGCGGCTCTCTGATCGCGTCAAGCACTGGGCGATGTTCAATGAGGCGAACGTGCACGCGTTGTTCGGTTATGGCATGGGCGGCCATGCGCCGGGCCTCGTCGGCTTATCCAATATGTTGTCCGCGATCCATCACCAGAACTTGGCGCAAGGCCGCGCCCTGGAAGCACTGCGCGCCGAGCGCGCTGACCTTCGTCTCGGCACCGTCGCCAATATATCGCCCGTTCGCCCGTCAGCCGATCGCGATGAGGATCGTCGCGCGGTCGTCCGCTTCGACGCGATCTGGAACGGCGCCTTGCTCGATCCGCTGTTTAAGGGAATTTATCCGGCGGCGATCGCCGGCGAAATGGCGCCGTTGGTTGCGGCCGACGATCTGCAAGTCATCAGACAGCCGGTCGACTTTTTCGGGCTCAATTATTACGCGCCCGCTTATGTCGCCGATGCTCCGCAAAGCTTGTTCGGAGCATGGTTCGGCGCCGTGCCTCCCGGCATACGCTTTACCGCGATCGGCTGGCCAATCGATGCCGGCGGTTTGACCGAGACACTCATCCGTCTCCGCGACGAATACGGCAATCCGGAAATCTACGTCACCGAGAACGGCGCCTGCTATGACGATCCGCTTGCGGCCGACGGTACCGTGCACGACCAAGACCGTATCGCCTATCTGCGCGAACATATCGGTGCAGCGCGCGCGGCGCTTGCCGCAGCTGTTAACCTGCGCGGTTATTTCGTCTGGTCGCTCCTTGACAACTTCGAATGGTCCGAAGGCTATAGCCGCCGCTTCGGGTTGGTCCACGTCGATTTCGCTACGCTCAAGCGTACGCCGAAGGCGTCTTTCGCCTATCTCGCCGAAACGATCCGCAACCGCGGCTAAATTTGGGTCCCGGCGGTTGTGTGATGACTAATGCCGGTCGCGGGCGGCGGCGCTGATGGCCTTGAGTATCGCGGCGCCGTCGTTCTTAAGTACGCCACGCACCGAGGGTTGGGCGCCGAGATGGCCCATCTCGCGCTGACGCTTGACCGCGGCATTGCTCATCAGCGGCTCGACGCCAAGCTCGCGCAAGGTCTCCGCGACCTCTTCCATTTCGGCGGCGCGCCGCTCGCCGTGCCTGGCCATGCGCTCGAGATTGTAGGGAATGAGCTTTGGCCAATCGAGGCCCGGATAATTGTTCTTAAGCGAGGCGGCTACTTCATCTATCACGCCGGCTCGCGCAGCCGCGAGAAAACACTCAAGCGTCAACGCTTCAATGCCCTTGATGATGACGCTGCGCACCATCTTGATCGCCGAAGCCGCGCCGACCTCTGTACCGGCAACGCTGACCCGCATGCCCAGCGCACCAAGCGGCGAAAGGAGGGTCGCGGCATCAGGGCCGGCAAACAGCATCGGCGTCCGGTGGCGCGCCGGATGAATAGGAGCAATCACGGCGACGTCGATGTATCGCGCGCTGGCGCCGACGAGCTTCGCCGTCTCCTGCTTTCGCCCCGGGGAGACCGAGTTGATATCGAGGAGGACGGGCCGGCCGGCTAGGTGTGCCTTGACCGACTGAGCTGCCTCAACGCTCGATGCGGCCGTCACAGCGGACACGACGATGTCGGCGCCACGCACGGCGTCGGCGGCCGAAGCGGCGCAACGCACGCCGATAGTCTCGCCGGCCAGGAGAAGCTGTGCACCTTCACGTTGCGGAAACAAAATGTCCCACGCGACAATCCGCTCGACGCCGGCCTCGCGCAAGCCGGAAGCGATAGCCTGGCCGGCTTCGCCGAAGCCGATAAAACAAAACGTGAGCTTTGTGTCAGTCATGTTCCTCTCTGTTTCGGCGCTCGCAGATCATGACAGGATCGGTATATGATCCGCAACGGCGTTCGCAGCATTGCTGGTAATGGACCTCCGAATGAAACCGCTTTCCTGCCGAGACAGACTGGAGAACGCGCTAGGACGCATTGCCGATCCGAACGGTGAAGGGGCGCGCACTTGCCTGACGGTCTACAACGAGTCTGCACGCGCGCAGGCGGACGCTGCTGACGCGCGCGCCGCTTCCGGCATCTCGCTCGGGCCGCTCGATGGGGCGATTGTTACGATCAAGGATTTGTTCGATGTCGCCGGCGAAATCACGCGCGCCGGCTCGAAGGTGCTCGCCGAGGAAGGCAGGCCGGCGGCGGCGGACGCGGTTGTGGTGCGGCGGTTGCGCGCTGCGGGTGCAATCATTGTCGCTAAAACGAATATGAGCGAGTTTGCATTTACCGCCATCGGCGCCAATCCGCATTTCGGGACACCGGGCAACCCCGCCGATCGCAGCCGCGTGCCGGGAGGGTCGTCATCGGGGGCTGCCGTCGCCGTTGCCGACGGCATGTGTGACATTGCCATCGGGAGCGATACCGGGGGATCGGTGCGGATGCCCGCCGCATTATGCGGCATCGTCGGCTTCAAACCAAGTCGACAACGTGTTCCCACCGCGGGCGCTTTTCCGCTCAGTTATTCGCTGGATTCCATCGGCCCGCTGGCACGCAGTGTGGCGGACTGCGCCAAAGCGGATGCCATTCTCGCGGGCGATGATTTCTCGCCGCTTGCGCCCGCCGCGCTTGCCGGCTTGCGTGTTGGCATTGCCGAAGGCCGACCGCTCGAGAGCCTTGACGACATTGTTGCGGCCGCATTTGCCGTGGCAATCGACCGCCTCGATGGCGCCGGCGCTCGGCTCACGCGCGAGACGGTGTCCTTGCTCGACGGCATGGCCGAGGTCGACGCCAAAGGCGGTATCGTAGCGGCAGAGGCGTGCGCCGTTCATCGGGAGCGGATTGCCCGGCGCGGCGGCGATATCGACCCCAATGTGCGCGCCCGCATCGAAGGCGGCTGCGCCATACACGCTGCGGATTACATTGACATGGTGCGCGAGCGCAGCCGGCTCGTGCGGGCGATGGAGGCGGCGCTCGAATCGCTCGATGTGCTCGTCATGCCAACCATTCCGATCGTAGCGCCAACCATGGCCGAAGTTGCGGAGCAAAAAGCATTTGCCGCCCGCAATGCAGTCGTCCGGCGCAACACGCTGATAGGAAATTTCTTTGATCTGTGTGCAGTCTCGCTGCCACTTTCAGCGCCGCTCCCAGTGGGGCTTATGCTGCTTGCGCGCAATGGCGACGACCGCAAGCTTTTACGCATCGCCGCCGCAATTATGGAGCTTTTGCAGACGTAAACCGACGTCCCTCGCCGCGACGAGACCGTCCACTTTCCTGCCCAGCCGCGGTGCAGCTAGTAGAACACGCCGTAAACGACGTCGACGACCGCACCGGTCGTCACGTTGACGAGCAGCAAGTCGGGGCCGTAGCGCACCCACTGGAAGCCCGGCTGCGGCGGATCGAGCCCGAGAGTGGCCCAATCGGCGTAAAAATAAGCGGGGGCGAGGAATAGAGGCGGCAGGATGGCGCCGACAGCCCAGCGCCGATACGCCCAGCCGTGCGGATAAACGAACGGTGCGAGGTGGATTCGATTTATGGTGCGCCCGCGATAAGCGAAGCGTCCGGGTCCGATCACCGGGCCGCCAAAGCGCGGAGGCGGGTGCGGAACGGCGACGGGCGGGCGTCCCGGTGGCCTGTGCGGGGGGCCTGGAGGTGGCGGCGCCTGTGCGGCGGCCATGCTGGGTAAGGCGATCGCAATCAGCAACGCAATTGCGCTTGTTCGCATCATTAGATTGATCCCCCGGGTTGAACCTCGCTGCTCCAAACAGCGGGGCTAAGATGTTGAGTCAACTAAATCAAATAATGCGTCACATCCAGAAAATAATTCGCCAAATCCGAACGGCTGACTGAAACAACATAGCGCGCGGAAGGCTTCGCGCAGCCGTACTTTGCCGGTGAACTAAAACGGCCGCCGCAACCGTTCCATGATCACTCCGAGCGCGGCGACCCGCGAGCCGAGCGGCGCCAGAGGAAAAGCCTGGCGCAATTTCTTGTACGCGTCGGCGGCCGTAGGCGCCTCGAGGTCAGCGAGCGCCGCGGCCATCGCCCGCGCCATGTCGGTTTCGGGGCGGCCGCTCAGCGTTGCCGGGACCATGGTGACCTCGCCGAAGGGGACCGGCGGTTGCACGCGCAGAGTGATGCGTCGGGCGCCCATTAGGCGAGCTCCTGAGGGATTAAGACTGCCCTCTTAAACTCGCTGAGCTTACGAAAGTTCCGTTTACGGGCGTATGACAGAGGAAGGAAAGCGGACGACGGAATCGGTTTCCGGGATGGGGTTCTCCTGCTCCTTGAGCTGGAGCCGGTAGAACGAGGCGTAACGGCCGCCTTTGCGCAACAATTCTTCATGACGGCCGGATTCGACCACCAATCCGTTCTCTACAACCAGAATGCAGTCGGCATGCATGATAGTGGCAAGCCGATGCGCGATCACGAGGGTGGTCCGGCCCTTGCGCAATTCCGCGAACGCCTCCTGCACATTTTGCTCGGATTCGGAATCAAGAGCCGCGGTTGGCTCATCGAGCAGAATGATCGGCGCATTCTTGATCAGAGCGCGGGCGATAGCGATACGTTGCCGCTGACCACCGGAAAGCTGCATTCCATGTTCGCCCACTGGCGTATCGTAACTAGCGGGAAAGCCGAGGATGAATTCGTGCGCGTGAGCGGCTTTCGCGGCGGCGACGATCTCGGCTTCGCTCGCGCCGATTTTGCCGAAAGCGATATTCTCGCGAATGCTGCCGCGAAACAGCTGCACGATCTGGCCGACATAGGCAATCTGGCCGCGGAGCGAACGTCGCGACACGCCGGCGATATTTTGACCGTCGATCGAGATGCGCCCGGATTCGACGTCATAAAATCGCAGGATCAGATCGAACACGGTCGATTTGCCGGCGCCCGAAGGTCCGACTAGCGCCGTCAAACGCCCAGGCTGCGCCAGAAAGCTCATGCCGCGCAGGACTGGCTCGCGGGGCCGGTAGGCGAAGCGCACGTCGGCGAATTCCAGTTGTCCGGCACCAAGCTTGAGCGGTGGGCGGTCGTCATCACTCGATTCGCCCGGCGGACTGTCAATGACTTCATACAAGACGCGAACGCCGACGAGATTGTTGTTGAGGTCGATGTTCAGTCGCGCCAAGCGCTTGGCCGGTTCGTAGGCGAGCAGAAATGCCGCCAGGAAAGAGACGAATTCGCCGGGAGTGCCGCCGCCATGAATGCCCCGATAGCCGCCATAGATCATTGCCAAGGCGATGGCGACGCCGCCGAGCGTCTCCATCAACGGGCCCGCACGACTGGCCACCCGCGCCATCTTGTTGGACTCCCGCTCTACTGCATCGACGCTAAGCGAGAGCCGCCGGCGCATCTCCGGCTCAAGGGAGAAGGCTTTGACCATGCGGATGCCTTGCAGCGCCTCTTGCATAGTTTCGATGATGCGGGTGCCGCCGACGAACTGGGTGCGCGCAATATTGCGCACTCGGCGCAGCATCTTGCGCAGGAAAAAAACCGCGGGCGGCGCGATGATCAATCCGCCTATCGACATCACCGGATCTTGAATCACCATCACTACCGACAAGCCGATCAACGACATCAAATCGCGGCCGACCGCGCTAATGAGAAGGTTGATGACTTGGCTCACCGCTGCGGCGCCGGTTGTCAGCCGGGAAATGAATTCAGAGGAATGGCGATCGGCAAAATAGCCAATGTTTTCCCGCAGCAGCTTGTCGAACATGCGTTGTTGGTTCTTCGCGACAATGCTGTTGCCGATGTAATTGAGCATCACGGCAGCGCCGTAGGTCGATATGCCCTTGGTTGCAAACACCGCCATGGCGAGCACGCCGATGACGACGATGCCACGAAAATTGTGGCTGACATACGCCTCGTTGGTCAGCGTACCGATAAGGTAAGCGCCAAGCGCGGTCGCACCGGCAGCTATCCCCATCAACCCCAGCGCCAGCGCGTAGCGCCGCCAGTGCTCCAGCGCTTCGTCCAAAAGCAACCGGCGCACCAAGGCGAAGGCGGGATAGGGATCCGCAGAAGCGACCGTGGCGGTTTTCATGCGAACCTAGTGTCCCCCGCAGGCAATCGAATGCGACTACTGCGCTTGCGTTCCATGCCCGTCAGAGGCGATTTTTACAAGCGATTTCGACGGCGTTAATGCCGCTGCGCTGCGGAGCCGCGCTCCCGGTTCCGCCCAGAGCGCGCTGCTTTGCGGCGGACGAGTTCGCGTTCCCAGGCCAGCGCGTGCGTGACAATGGTCGAAAGGTCATCGTAGCGCGGTTCCCAGCCGAGCACGGTTCGCGCGTGCCGGGAATCGGCGATAATGCATGCCGGATCGCCTTCGCGGCGCCCAGCGATCTCGACTTTGAAGTCGACGCCGGAAACGCGCTTGACGGTCTCGATCACTTCGAGCACGGAAAAGCCGTGGCCATAGCCGCAGTTGAGCGTCTGCATCAAAGCGCCGGAGCGCAGCCGGCGAAGCGCATCGCTGTGCGCGCGCGTTAGATCGCTCACGTGGATGTAGTCGCGAATGCAGGAGCCGTCCGGTGTCGGATAATCGAGGCCGAAGACTTCCAGTTTTGGACGCAGCCCGAGCGCGGTTTCAACTGCAACCTTTATCAGATGCGTGGCACCGCTGCTCGATTGTCCGGCGCGGCTGCGGGGATCGGCGCCGGCGACATTGAAATAGCGCAGTATCGCGTAGTTCAGCCCATGCGCTTTCGCCGCGTCGCGCAACATGATTTCGCTCATCAGTTTGGACCAGCCATAGGGCGAGATCGGTTGCGTCGGCGCGTCTTCGCTGACCGGAGTTTCGGCCGGATTGCCGTAGACCGCAGCGGTCGAGGAGAAGATGAAGTGCGGCACGCCGTTACTTATCGCGCATTCGATCAGCGCGCGCGAATTTGCGGTGTTGTTCAGATAATACCCGAGGGGATCGCGAACCGAGTCGGGCACGACGACGGAAGCGGCGAAGTGAATGATCGCCTCGATCCGGTGCTGGCGGATCAGGCGAGATACCAGAGATTGATCCCCCGTGTCGCCGACGACGAGCGAGGCCTGCTCGGCGACAGCCCAGCGAAATCCAGTTGATAGATTGTCGAGAACGACGACCGGCTCGCCGGCATCGACAAGCTCCAAAACCATGTGACTGCCGATGTAGCCGGCTCCGCCGGTGACCAAGACTGTCATTTGCGCACCTGGACGTCCTCACGGCGGCAATACGCTGATTAGATAAACAGGGCGTTATAAACGCTAGATAACAGGGCGTTACGCGCGCGCTTGCGGCCGAGCCGAGGCTGCACTTGCAAGGGCACTCATCGCCGCAGCCAAGACCTCGTCAACTCCGATCTCGCGCATGCAGCGATGGTGGCCGAGCCTGCAGACCGGCTTGTGGCAGGGCCGGCATTCAAGCGCGGACCTGGTCTCGAGGACTGCGGCGAGGGGGTTTAATGGCGCCCAGTGCCACGGACTTGTGGGCCCAAAGATTCCAATCGTCGGAGTTCCGAGCGCCGCTGCGACATGTAACAGGCCGGAATCATTTGAGATGACCGCCGTCGCCGAGGCCAGCGCGAAAATGGCGTCGCGCAAATCAAGGCTGGTCAGATCGCGAGCGCCGGTATCGCCGACGATTTCGGCGGCGAGTGCTTTCTCCACTGGGCCGCCCAATACCCAAACGGCGGCTCCGTCCGCCAATAGGCGCTGTGCCAGCGCGGCATAAGCACTGGCCGGCCAGCGCTTTGACGGTCCGACGGCACCGGGAGCAAGCGCAACGACCGGACGTGCGTCGCCGTTCAAGCCGCGGCTTCGGCGCCAAGCGGCGGACGCCGCCGCAGGCACCGCCAATTCCGGTAGAGGCCACGATTGCGGTAGGCTCGCGCCACGCGGCAAAGCCAACATTGCGCAGCGATCCACCATTCGCGGCAGTTTGCGCTCGCCCAGCCGCACGTCGTTGAGCACCAGGAAGCGCGCCTCGCCGAGAAATCCGGTGCGTTGCGGGATTCCGGCAAGGAAAGGTGCGAGCGCCGCCTTCCAGGTTCGCGGCATGACCAGTGCGGTGCCATAGCCCTCGCGCTTAAGCCGCGCCGCGAGCGCCCTTTGCTGCAACAGCGACAGCCGGCTGCGCGGAAGGTCGCAAACAATGGTTCGCCGGACGCCCGGCATGTAATCGGCGAGCGGCGCGCAGAGGGTGGTCGCCAGCATGTCTACCGGCCGGGCCGGATAGAGTCGGTGAAGCAGCGTGACCACGGTGTGGCAGCGGACGAAATCGCCAATCCACATATAGGGTACGATGAGAATCGGGCTGCCTGCCGTCTCGCCTCGGCCTTCGCTATGGGGGAGATCAGCCTTCATCGCATGGATAGTGCTCGCGGGAACTGAATTATAGCGCGGCCAACGGCGAGTCCAGTTTGATGCGCGTAATACAGTACCCAGGTTGCGCACCCAGTCCCGGTACGGCAGAGAAGTCGGGTGAAGGCGGGACAGCATCGTCCTGTCATGCCTGGTGTCGGCGGCCGGACTATGGACTTTGACATCATCGTCTTCGGCGGCGGGGTTGCTGGACTGTGGCTTGGCAACGTCCTCGCCAAAGCCGGGTATAACTTCGTCCTGATTGAAAAAGACAAGCTTGGCGGCGGCCAGACCCTCGCATCGCAAGGCATGATCCATGGCGGCCAGAAATACGTACTGCAAGGCGCGTTATCGCCGTCCGCCAAGGCTATTCGGCGAATGCCGGCACGCTGGCAGGCATGTTTCGACGGCAAAGGTGACGTTGACCTCACTGGTGTGCGCTTTCTAAGCGAGACTCAGGTGATGTGGTCCGGGGGTAGCGGCCCGGGAGTCTGGGCTGCGGCGCGGCTCGTTAACGCCAAGACGAAAAAGCTTGCACGGAAAGATTTTCCGGAGACGTTGCGGGCGGACGATGCATTTCGAGGCGCGGTCTATTCGCTACCGGAAAAGGTGCTCGATGTCCGATCGCTGGTCGCGTGCCTTGCAAGAGGTCTCGAGGGACGCGTTTTCACAGGTGACTTGGTCGAGATACGTCCCGGCGGTGAAGCCATTGTGTCCGGTCGCGCGTTGCGCGCGCAATGCATGATTTTTACGGCGGGTATCGGCAACGAATTCCTGTTCGAAAAGCTGCACGCCAAAGAACGCCACGCGCAGCGCCGGCCGCTGCGGCAGGTTATGGTGCGGCCGCTGCGATCGGCGCTATTCGGTCATTGCATCGCACATAGTCATAATCCGCGCATCACGGTGACTAGTCATCGGGTGACCGGCGGGTGTTACGTCTGGTATCTCGGCGGCGATGTCGCAGAAAAAGGTGCCGCGCTCGACGAGTTGGCGGCGCTCAACTTTGCCCGGAAGGAGTTAGCACAGATTTTTCCGCGCATTGATTGGCGCGACAAGGAATGGGCAACTTGGCTGGGCGATCGTGCCGAACCGTTCGATCCCAGGGGGCGGCTTCCCCCGGGTCCGCGCGTCGAGCAACACGATCGCATCCTTGTTGGCTGGCCTAGTAAGCTCACGTTCGTGCCGGCAATGTCGGATGGTATTTCTGCGATTCTTGCGGCGAGCGACGTGCGCCGTTCTTCGCGGTCCGCGGCGCCGCCATTGCCGTCGGCGGAAGTCGGCACCTATCCTTGGGAAGCGGCAAAATGGCGGACGCTTGGCTGATTTTTCCCCTCATTGGTACTTTCGTATAGTATTTGGTCGACCTTTCGGGATTTCGGCTGAAAAGCGAGAGCTTTGAATGGCCAGCTGTACACCAGACGCCGGCGCGCGCGCGTTTGCCGGCAGCGGCTTCGATAGGGTGCACGTGAGCCGGCTTGGCCTCGGCACCGTGAAGCTCGGCCGCAATCGTGGGGTGAAATACCCTGGCGGTGAAGGCTTCGCGTTGCCTACCGATCGGGAGATCGAGGCCCTTCTTGATCTCGCCTTATCATGCGGCATCAATCTTATCGATACCGCGCCGGCTTACGGCGTGGCGGAAGAACGGCTGGGCCGGTTGCTGAGGAGTCGACGCGACAGCTTCTTTTTGGTTACCAAGACCGGCGAAGAATTCGTCGACGGCCGCTCCATGTATGATTTTTCCGCCGCGCATACGCGAATGAGCGTAGAACGAAGCCTGCGGCGCCTGCGCACCGCGTTCCTCGATTGCGTGCTCCTCCACAGTAGCCGCGATGACGAGAATGTGCTCTCGCGCACGCCAGCGTTGGAAACACTATTTCGCCTCAAGGAGGAAGGTAAAATCGGTCACGTCGGGGCGTCCACTCACACCGTGGATGGCGGGCGTCTTGCCGCCGATCTCTCCGACTGCGTTATGGTCGCTTATAACAAAAACTATACCGAGCAACACGCCGTGATCGAGCACGCGCGGCGCGCGGGTAAGGTGGTTCTGATTAAGAAGGGCCTCGATTCCGGTCACGTCGGTGCTCTTGGCGATCTCGCCGAGAACCTGCGGTTTATCGTCAATACGCCGGGCGTGACCAGCCTTGTCTTCGGCAGCCTCAATCCCGACCATATTCGCGCGAATGTCCGTGCCCTGACAATTCCGGAACGCTCGCCAGCGCATTACGGCAACGCATAGCAATACCCCTTCATGTTCAACTTTGAAGAACTCCTCAGGCGTATTCCCCAGCAGCGCATCCTCTGCGTCGGCGACGTCATGCTGGACGATTTCGTTTACGGGGACGTTACGCGTATTTCCCCCGAGGCGCCGACTCCCGTTCTTAAGGTGAGCCACAATGTCGTCGCCATCGGAGGCGCCGGCATGGTGGCGCGGAATGCGGCGGCGCTCGGCGCCGAGTGCGTCTTTGTGGGTCTCGTTGGCGATGACGAACCCGGCCGCATGGTGGCCGAAGAATTCGCCAGACTCGACGGATTGGTAGACGCCAAGCTCGTTGTCGACTCCGCGCGGCAAACCACGCGCAAGGTCCGCTTTGTATCCGAACATTATTCGAGCCACTTGATGCGAGCCGATTGGGAGACGCCCGATCCCGCGAGCCGCCATACTGAGTCGGCGATCATCGCTCACGCCGAAGCGGCGCTGCCTCACGTTGGCGCTGTAGTGCTTTCCGACTACGCAAAGGGTGTGCTCACTCCGCGCGTCATACGCGCCGTAATCGATCAAGCCCAGAGTCGTGGCGTGCCGCTCATTGTCGACCCCAAATGCCAGGATTACAGCATCTATCGCGGCGCGACGCTGCTCACGCCGAACCGCCTGGAATTGGCCGCCGCGATCCATCGGCCGGTTGCGTCAGACACCGAGATTGCCGCCGCCGCGGCCGAGCTCGCACATACCGTCGGTAGCGAGGCGGTGCTCGTCACCCGCAGCGAAGAGGGAATGACGCTGCACGTGGAAGGTCGCGCGCCGGTCCACGTTGCCGCTCATCCGGTGAAGGTCCGCGACGTTTCCGGTGCCGGAGACACGGTCACGACGGTGATGGCGCTGCTACTGGCTATGAAGGCGCCGTTTGAGTCAGCGATGCGCGCCGCCAACGCCGCGGCGGCAGTGGTCGTCGGTAAACGCGGCACGGCGGTGTTCTCTCTTGCTGAGCTTCGCCATCGGCTGCTTCCCGCGGCATCGCTTGCGCCCGAGGAGAAGATCATATTCGATTGGTCCGTGCTTGACGAACGGCTGGCAAGCTGGCGCCGCCAGGGGCTGCGGATCGGATTCACCAACGGTTGTTTCGATCTCCTGCATCGCGGCCACGTTCGGCTACTGACTGAAGCACGCGCTGCCTGTGACCGGCTGGTGGTTGGGCTCAACAGTGATCTCTCGACTCGGCGTCTCAAGGGCGAGGGCCGGCCGATTAATCCCGTCGAGGCGCGTGCCGAAGTGCTTGCAGCGCTCGAGGCCGTCGATCTTGTGGTCATATTCGAACAGGAGACGTCGCTCGAACTCATCAAGCGTGTCCGGCCCTCCGCATTGGTGAAGGGCGCCGACTACCGGCTCGAGGAGGTGGTCGGTCGCGATGAGGTCGAATCCGCGGGCGGCGACGTTATTCTGGTCGATCTTGTTCCCGGTCACTCGACCACGGGTTTGGTGCACCGATCTGCGCAATCCGTCCCCCGAGCGCCCCTCTCGCTCAAACCGGTAAAGTCCTGAACCTGCGGACAGGCCTGCGCATGCGCGCTTGGTCAATTTTGCCCGGCTTTAATCGCGCGAGCTGGCTGCGGGCGGCCGATTGGTTTGCGCTCGCAGTCGCTGTGACGCTTCCGTGGTCCACGACCGCGACCGCCATTTTCATCACCTTGTGGCTGGTGACAATCTTGCCGGCGACGGAGGTCAGCATCTTCCGCCGCGAGCTTACTAGCGCGGCCGGCTTGTTGCCGGTCGTGCTTTGGGTTCTCGCAGCGGTCGGCATGCTATGGGCAGACGTGTCATGGGCGGAGCGCTTGGGGGGTCTGGGGAAATTTCACCGCCTACTGCTCATTCCGCTGCTGTTGGCGCACTTTCGCCGGTCCGAACGTGGCGGTTGGGTCGTTTATGGATTCTTTTTTTCAGTGTTTGTTTTGATGCTCACGTCCTGGGCCTTGGCGCTCATTCCCGGACTATCCTGGCGCGGGATGCATCAGGCCGGCGTCCCGGCCAAGGATTATATCTTTCAAAGCACGAACTTTCTGATTTGCGCATTCGCGCTGCTTGGATACGCCGGCGCGGAAGGTCGTGCGCAACACTGGCGCTCGGCGCTCGCGCTCGTCGCCCTTGCTGGCCTTTTTCTAGGTGACATTTTTTTTGTCGTCAGCAGCCGGACCAGTTTCGTGGTGGCACCTGTTTTGCTGTTGTTGCTCGGGTGGCGGCAGTTCGGCTGGCGCGGAGCGGTTAGCGCCGGCGTGCTCGGCATCGCTGTTGGCGCCGCACTCTGGTTCGGGTCGCCTTATCTGCGGGAACGCATCGGCAATTCGGTTATTGAGTTGCAGTCCTATCGCGAGCACAGCGCTATGAGTTCGACCGCCCTGCACCTCGAGTTTTTAAGAAAATCTGTGCTGTTCATCGAGGCGGCGCCGATCATCGGTCATGGCACCGGTTCGATCGGGCAGGAGTTTCGCAACGCGGCGCTCGGCCAGACCGGACTGGCGGCGGAGCTTGTGCAAAATCCGCATAATCAGATCTTCGCTGTCGCCATCCAGCTCGGTATTATGGGCACCGCCGTTCTGCTAGCGATGTGGGCCGCGCATTTCATGCTGTTTGCGCGCGAAGGAATGATCGCGTGGCTCGGCATGGTCGTAGTAACGGAAAATGTCGTTTCGTCCTTGTTCAATTCGCATTTGTTCGACTTCACTTCCGGTTGGCTTTATGTCTTCGGCGTCGGGGTCGTCGGTGGGATGGTGCTGCGGGAACGCGACGCTGCCTCCTGAATCAATGCAATAAGGCCATCGCGCGTGTCGTGGAGCGGCTGCCAGCCGGCGGCAAGAAGCTTGCCCGGGTCGACCCGCAGATTGCCGCCGAGCCGCTCCCAAAGGTCGCGGCGAAGAAGCCGCATTGGCGTTTCCACAAAGTGTCTGGGCAGCGGCAGGATGAGCGGGCGCCGTCCCTGTGCTTGACGCAAGATGGCGATCACGTCAGCGAGCCGCGGCGGGATTCCAGGATCGGCGACAATATAGGTCTCGCCTGCTGCGACCGGGGCGGAGAGCGCAAATCCAATCGCGGAAACCAGATTATCGACTCCGAGGAGCGAACGGCGGTTGACGAAATCCTTGATTGGAAGCGGCCAGCGCGACCGCGCGGCGCGTAACAGCAAGGCGAAGTTCCCTTTCACCCCTGGCCCGTAAAGCAGCACCGGCCGCAGGATGCTAAACGGGACGCCGGCTGCGCGCACGGCGGTCTCGGCCGCGAGTTTTGAGCGGCCATAGGCGTCGCTTGGTGCCGGTGCGTCGCGCTCCGTTAACGCATGATTGGCGGACGGTCCGCTCTGAGCGCGGATCGAAGAAATGAATACCAGCCGCGAAATCCCTGAACTTGCTGCGGCGAGTGCGAGCTTTTCGGTCGCCCACCGATTGACACGGTCGTGCAGCGCCGGAGTGGCAGCAGAATGCGCAATTGCGGCAAGATGGATCACCTGATCGACTTCTTTAAGGAGCGGCTTCCAATCAAAGTCTGACGCCAAGTCGGGAAGCTCAACGGTTTCAATGCCAGCCGGCAAAGGAGGGTGCGGTGGGCTTCGCACGGCCGCGCGCAGCACAAAGCCTTGTCGCGCTAAAGCCGCCATTGCAGCGCGACCAACGAAGCCCGACGCGCCGGTGACCAACAGCCGGGTCACGACCGACACCAGAGCGAAGCCGTAGGTCGCGAGGCAAGGCGCACCGCGCCGGCAAATCTTGCCGGTAGGCCGATCATCGACAATGTGCGAACCGCGGCCATCTCTGTCCCCTTAATGCAGAGGCTCCAATTCCCCTCCGCTCGACGGCTTTGTCGTAATCGGTATCGCGTCGAACGGTACGTATACTTGCTCGCCGCAGCCGTCCGTCGTGACGGCGTAACGGCTTTCAACCACCTTCTCAGCTTGGATGAATACCGCATAGGTCCGAGTGTGTGCGCGGTCCTGAAAGCGAACACAACTGAGCCAGCTCCAGCCCTTGGGCGTGTGCACCCAGCGAGCATCAGATATTTCGAAGCTATCGTAGGTGTCGATCTGCTTGAATGACTCTTTGAGATGATCGCCGATGATTTTGTGGATTGCGGTCGCACTCGGCGCAGCAGCTGGCAAATCACTTTGCGGCAGCGCGACACTGCTGCAGCCCAACAAAGCTAGCGGCAGCAATAGCGTCGCGCGCGCACAATCTCGTAACCAGGCGCCGGCACTGTAAGCGCACTGGCTCAAGCCCTGCAATTTAGCGCTCATGCTTAAGGTCGACGGCTTGCCGAACATGTCACCGAATTTTTTGGCAGGCCATTAGCAAATCTTTGATTGCGACGCGATAGTTGCCTGTATGTTAGGCCTGGTTGCGACTTGGGACAGACATAGTCCCGCCATGAAAGTGCCGTTGATCGACGAAGCTTCCGCGGAGAGTCACTGAAAGTGAAGGAACGCACGAACACAAGCTCGCCGGCTAATTTGCGACGGTCGTTAATCGCAATGCTCCGACGGGACGGCGATTTGAGCGCACCCTTGGCACCGGCCCTGATAGTGTTAATGAGCGTCCTCCTTAGCTCGTGCACGTCCTTTTCGGGTTATGTATCGGATCATTGGCCGACCTGGGCCGGCGGGATGCCCAAGGACATTCCCCCGCGGCTTGGCGCGCCAGGCTACGACGAGTTCCTCGCCCATCAACAAGGGCGCGATGCGGCGACCGCTTCCCCGTCCGCAGATGCGAATGCGCAATCGACATCTGCTGTTGTCTCATCGAACAAGGTGAGTGGCGGAGCGCCGCGGGCAAATCAACCGGCAGACAATTCAAGCGTAGTCCAACGCGGGTTATATTGACCGCCGCGCAAAATGGTCACGCGACGCCGGCCCGCAATAAATCGTGGAAATGTACGATGCCGACGGGCCGCTCGCCCTCGACGACAATGAGCGCTGTAATCTTGGAAGAATTGAGGAGTTGCAGCGCCTCGCCCGCGAGCTGGTCCGGCCGCACGGTTTTCGGCGATACCGTCATGATCTCGTCGACAGGCGCCTGGAGTAGATCGACGCGCATATGACGGCGCAAATCGCCATCGGTAATCACGCCTGCGAGGCGGCCGTCGGCCTCGATGACGGCGACGCAGCCAAAGCCTTTGGCCGACATTTCGACGATCGCTTCCGACATTAAAGCCCCGCGTACGATCAAGGGCACGGTGGTGCCCGGATGCATGACGTCGCGAATAACTTTTAACGCCGCGCCGAGCCGACCGCGCGGATGGAAAACACCGAAATCGATGGCGGTGAAGCCCCTGCTTTCGAGAAGTGCGATAGCCAGAGCGTCCCCGAGAGCGAGCTGCATGAGGGACGACGTAGTGGGCGCGAGATTGTGCGGACAGGCTTCGCGGCTCTGCGGCAGAGCAAGTACGATATCAGCAGCTTTGCCAAGTGTGCTGGCTGCATTACCGGTCACGGCAATGAGGGTGATGTCGAAGCGGCGCGAATAGTTGATCAGATTTTTCAGTTCCTCGGTCTCGCCCGACCACGAGAGCGCCAGTATCACGTCGTCCGACGTGATCATGCCGAGGTCTCCGTGGCTCGCGTCGGCGGCGTGCACGAAGAAGGCTGGCGTTCCGGTAGAGGCGAGTGTCGCCGCTATTTTGCGGGCGACATGGCCGGATTTGCCCATTCCTGTTACGATCAAGCGACCGCGGGCCGCGCGAACTTTATCGACGGCAGCGACGAAAGCCGCGCCCAGTCCGTCACCGAGGGCGGCCGCCAGTGCCGCTAACCCGTCATTTTCGGTTTCGATCGTGCGCAGTGCCGAGGCGATGAAGGCGTGCATCGGCGGCCGCATCGGCCTCGCGTCGGCGCGACTCATTTTTCCAATACACCCCGTCCAGGTTTCCGGCCCGCGGTATGCGACGTCCGCCGCATATCTTATTTCTTTTCCCATGCAGCGAAAGCTTCGGCGAAGGCGCGGTCGCCGGGCGGCCCCTTCTCCATCGCTAAAATGGCGCGGCCGCCGTTTGTGTAGACAATCGGGATGTCAAACCAAGGCCGGTCTTTGAGCAATTGCACATTGCGCTGCATATCCGCTTCGACGGCCGAAAGGCCGATCAGAAAGAAGCCGTTCGTCACCTTGACCGCCAGTCCGGCCAGCGGGGTACCGCGTGCCTGCTCTGATTGTTTCATCAATATGCCGGGCACGTTGGCAATTCCGCCGCCGGCGAAGTCCGCCGGTAGGTTGAACATCACCTCGATGGTATGACTGGCCGGCAGGGCTTGATCGGTATTGCGACGCAATGACCAAGTGACGGTCATGCGGCGTTCCGGGATCTCGATGTCGGCGCGAACGGCAAGTTCGGGCGCCAGCCCCGATCCCGGCGACACCGTTTCGGTGCGCCAAATCGCCGACCCGGCGTAGCGTTTGCCCGCGGGATCGTTCGCGTCTTCCTCGTAAAGTACGACGCGTTGTGCGACCGCCGGTGGTGGTGTCTGCGCAGAGGGTGCGGCTCCGGCAGCGGGAGCCTGCGTGGCACCCTCCTGAGGCACCCGGCCAGCGAATTTTGGCTCCGCTGCGGGTGGCGCGGCCGTCGACTGCGTCGGCGGCTTAGTCCCGATCTGCGCGACGCGGTGATAGAACCCTGCAAGATTAGACCATTGCCAGTTCACCAACGCCGCTACACCGGCAAAGATGGCAACTGCGAGAACAAGCTTGGCGATACCGCGATAGGAGCGCGGCGGACGAGTTGGCTGCGGCTCATGCTCAAAGGTCGGGGTCGGCAGATATCGGGCTGATTGCGCGTCATGGTCGTCTTCAAACTCGACGGCCGCTTCTCTCCCATCGGCTTGCTCCAGATGCTCGCCAGTCGAGATTAAGTGGTCAAATTGCTGCGCATAATCCTGCCGTGACGGGGCTTCGGTCGATTCGGCAACACGCGTGGGAGCGGCCGCTACGCCGTAGGAGTCTCGGGTGTCTCGTTCCGAATCAAGCTCGCCTCTGGTCACGGCATCCCCGGGGCCCCCGCCTACGGCGTCGCGAAAGCCCTTTACTCCCTCACGGGTCAGCGAGGCGGCGCGGGCGCTTAACAGGCGCTCTCGCGCGCTCGGCGGTAGGAAAGCGCGACGCTGCGCTTCGGATTTTATCGGCGCGGCGGCGGGTTTCGGCGCGGCCGGCTCGCTCCGTCGCGCTGGTACAGCGGCTACTCGAGTGTCACGCAATTCCGTGCGGGCCTTACGCGCTGTCTCGGCTTCGACTTTACGAATGGCGTCTTCCAGCGCGAGCCTTTCCTTGGTTATTTCCGTTTCAGAGAGCGGTGGGTCTACCGACCGCAATTGTGTCACCAGCGCGCTACGCGCCCGTTCATAAAGGGCACGGCGAGCTTCGCCGGTACTTTTTTGCAGCCCCTCCACGGCACGGGCAATCAGCGGATGATAATCGGTCATCGTTTCAGCTTACGCTCGCCTTGCTGATTTTTCATCCTGATTCACGTCTCAAATGGGTTCTGCATCAGGATGGTGTCCTCGCGTTCGGGACTTGTGGACAAGACCGCCGCCGGGCAGCCGATCAGTTCTTCGAGCCGCCGAACGTATTTAATGGCCTGTGCCGGTAGGTCGGCCCAAGAACGCGCTCGCGCGGTTCCTTCGCGCCAGCCGTCAACGGTTTCATATATCGGCTCGACCTGGGCCTGCGCTTGTTCACCGGCGGGTAGATAGTCGATCTCGCGACCGTTGAGCGAATAGCCGATGCAGACCTTGATCTCGTCGAAACCGTCGAGGATGTCGAGCTTGGTCAGTGCCAGCCCATTGATGCCGCTGGTACGGACACTCTGCCGCACCAAGACGGCATCAAACCATCCGCATCGCCGCGGCCGCCCGGTCACGACGCCGAATTCCTTGCCGCGTTCGCCCAAGGTGCGGCCGATCTCGTTCTTCTGTTCGGTCGGAAAGGGGCCAGCTCCGACGCGCGTCGTATACGCTTTGCAGATGCCGAGCACATAGCCGATTGCGCCAGGACCAAGCCCGGAGCCGATCGCCGCCTGCGCAGCCACTGTGTTTGAGGATGTCACGAATGGATAAGTCCCATGGTCGACGTCGAGCAGCGCGCCTTGCGCTCCTTCAAACAAAATGCGCTTTCCCTCACGGCGCTTAAGGTCGAGCAACGCCCAGACCGAGTCCATGTAGGGCAGTACCTTCGACGCCACACTGACGAGATCGTTGCGAACGTCTTCGGCGGCGATCGGATCGAGCGACATCCCCTTGCGCAGCGCATTATGATGCATCAGCAGGCGTTCAATCTTGCGGTCGAGCGTCGCACCATCGGCGAGGTCCATCAGGCGAATCGCCCGCCGTCCAATTTTATCTTCGTAGGCGGGGCCGATGCCGCGTCGCGTGGTGCCGATGCTCAGTGCCGTGCTTGCGGATTCGCGGATCGCATCGAGTTCGCGATGCAGCGGTAGGATCAGAGCCGCATTCTCGGCGATGCGCAAATTGTCGGGCGTGACCTCGACGCCCTGCTTTCTAAGGACCGCGATTTCGTCGAGCAACGCCTGGGGATCAAGCACCACCCCGTTGCCGATGACCGATAACTTGCCCGGGCGCACGACGCCAGAGGGCAACAGCGAGAGCTTGTAGGTTATGCCGTTGATAACGAGGGTATGCCCCGCATTATGGCCGCCTTGGAAGCGCACTACGATGTCGGCCTGTTCGGACAACCAATCGACGATCTTGCCCTTGCCTTCATCGCCCCATTGGGAGCCGACCACGACAACATTTGCCATGCGGGAATTAGCCCAGAAGACCTGCAGACGCGCAACTTTGCACGGAGACCGGCGGCAGCCGCTGACCCGGATAAAGGATGACGCTCGTCGAGGCAAGGCGGAGCGGGAACCGCCGTGCGCCCAAACTTCCCCCAAGTACCTGATATGACGGCGAATTTACCTTGCCAACCGGAAACCTGTTGCGGAGGAGCGCCTAGCCCGGTTGCGTCGATCGCCGCGACCGTTAGCGTGCGCTGCTCATCCTGTGAGACACGGCCGTGGCGCGCATTTGTCGCTGTCCATTGTCGGTCGGTGCTTCGCGCTGCGATCAAAAACGCAACGGCTTGACCTGCTGCACGTTGGGAATCCCTCGCACCTTCGCTAAGATTTCGGGCGGGACGGTGGAATCGACTTCGACCAGGGCAATGGCGTCGCCGCCTTCCGATTCGCGGCCGAGGTGAAAGGTGGCGATGTTAATTCCGGCGCTGGCAAGCAACGTCGCGAAGCGTCCGACGAAGCCGGGCTTATCCTGATTGGTCACGTAGAGCATGGATGAACCGAACTCGGCGTCGATGCGGATGCCCTTGACGTTGACGATGCGCGGCCGACCGTCGGCATAGACGGTGCCGGAAACCCAGCGCGTCTGCTGGTCGGTAACTACCGTGACGGTGATTAGGCTTTCGTAGTCGCCTTCGATCTCGCGGCGCATCTCCTCGATTACAATTCCGCGATCCTTGGCGACAATCGGGGCCGAAACAACGTTGACGTCTTGCAGAATGGGACGAAGCAGGCCGGCGACCGCGGCGGAGGTGAGCGCCCGCGTGTTCATCTGGGCAACCAGGCCCTCATACGATACCTGCACGCGCTTAATACCGGTTTCGGTAAGTTGGCCTGCAAAGGAGCCAAGTTTTTCGGCCAAGGCAATGAAAGGCCTTAGCTTCGGCGCCTCTTCGGCGCTGATGGAAGCAAAGTTGACGGCATTGGTGATGGCGCCCCGCATCAGATAGTCCGACATCTGTTCGGCGATCTGCAGCGCCACATTTTCCTGAGCTTCGCCGGTCGAAGCGCCGAGATGCGGCGTGCAGACGACGTTGGGTAGCTTGAACAAAGGGCTGTCGGTTGCCGGTTCGCTGACGAAAACGTCAAGTGCAGCACCGGCGATACGGCCCGACTTTAGCACGTCGAACAAAGCGGCTTCGTCGACCAGCCCGCCGCGTGCACAGTTGATCAGCCGAACGCTCTTCTTCGTCAGTGCCAGGGTCTCGGCATTGATGATGTTGCGGGTCTTATCGGTGAGCGGAGTGTGCAGCGTGACGAAGTCGGCGCGCTGCAACAGTTCCTCCAAGCCTACTTTCTCCACGCCGAGATCAAGCGCACGCTCGACGGATAGATATGGATCATAGGCGATCACCTTCATCTTCATGCCGAGCGCGCGATCGGCGACAATGGAGCCAATATTGCCGCAACCGATAATCCCGAGGGTTTTGCCGAAAATCTCCACGCCGAGAAATCTGTTTTTCTCCCATTTACCGGCACGCGTAGAAGCATCGGCCTCGGGGATCTGCCGGGCCAGCGCCAGCATTAAGCTGATGGCGTGCTCGGCTGTCGTTATCGAATTGCCGAACGGGGTGTTCATCACAATGATGCCGCGCGCCGTCGCCGCCGGAACGTCGACGTTGTCCACGCCGATCCCAGCGCGCCCGATGACTTTTAGGTTGCGCGCGCGCTCGAGCAATTTGGCTGTGACCTTGGTCGTCGAGCGGATGGCCAAACCGTCGAAGCCGTCGATCGCAGCCGCAAGCTTCTCTTTGTCTTTGCCGAGACCGGGCTGAAATTCGACCGCCAATCCTCGATCCTCGAGGATCGCGATGGCGGCCGGAGACAGGGCATCGGAAATGAGAACGCGGGGAGTCGTCATCGTGTGCTAAGCCGCGCGCGCGAATGCATCTTTTGCCTTGGCATAGGCCCAATCGAGCCAAGGCGTGAGCGCTTCGACATCGCTGCGCTCTACCGTCGAACCGCACCAGATGCGCAAGCCGGGCGGAGCGTCGCGATAGGCCGCAATATCGTAGGCAACGTCTTCATCCTCAAGCGCCGCGGCGATGGTCTTGGCGAACGCCGCCTGCGCGTCTCGGCTTAAGCGGCTCACCGCCCGGTCGACACATTTGAGGCACACGGACGTGTTGGAGCGCAGCGCCGGATCACGGGCGAGAAAGTCGGCCCAGCCGGAGCGCGCCACCCATTCCGCAATCACGTTGGCGTTGCCGTCGGCGCGAGCGCGAAGTGCGGGGAGTCCGCCCGTCGCCTTCGCCCATTCCAGAGTGTCAAGATAATCCTCGACGCACAACATCGACGGCGTGTTGATGGTTTCGCCTTGGAATATTCCTTCAATCAGCGTGCCGCCTTTTGTGAGGCGAAAGATTTTCGGCAGCGGCCACGGCGGCGTGTAGCTCTCCAGCCGCGCCACGGCGCGGGGAGAAAGAATAAACATGCCGTGCGCGGCCTCGCCGCCAAGTGCCTTCTGCCAAGAAAAGGTGCAGACATCGAGCTTCGGCCAGTCGAGCGCCTGCGCGAAGGCGGCGGAGGTGGCATCACAAATGCTTAGCCCGGTGCGATCGGCGGCAATCCAATCGGCATTGGGCACGCGCACTCCCGAAGTAGTGCCGTTCCAAGTGAATACAACGTCGCTGGCCGGATCGATTTTGCCTAAGTCGGGAAGTTCGCCGTAATCGGCCTTGAGTACGCTGACGTTCTTGAGTTTGAGCTGCTTGGCGACGTCGCTGACCCAGCCTTCGCCGAACGATTCCCAGGCCAGCATGGTGACGGGATTTGGACCAAGTAGCGACCACAAAGCCATCTCGACCGCACCGGTATCGGACCCCGGCACAATGCCAACGCGGTAATCGGCCGGAACCTGAAGAACTTCGCGGGTCAGATCGATCGCGCGCTTGAGCTTCGCCTTGCCGGGCTTCGAGCGATGCGAGCGGCCGAGGAAGGCGCCGCTGAGGGCTTGCAAACTCCAGCCCGGCCGCTTGGCGCAGGGGCCGGACGAAAAGTGCGGCACTCGCGGCCGCACGACAGGCTTCGGCGTCATGGATCTATCCTTGCAGATAGCCGCCCCTCGTTGGGGAGGGGTGTCCCGCGGTGGTGAATAGGTAAATGAGCGCGCGGCGTCAAGTCACTGCGCGCGTTGTTGATGACTGACGCTTCAGCAGTGGTGGCGAGCGTAAGGCCCCGACAGAGACAAATCCGTGCTCTATTGAGATTTGATTTGCGATTCTCAGAACTTCAGGCCGGCGCCTACACGACCAGTGATGAGCGACAAAGGTATGCCGGGAGGCGGATCGAAATTGTCGTATTCGACTTCGGCGCGCAGGAAGATGTTTTGCGTCAACGCC
>Ga0187784_10000662_pt1 | contig 25732 bp, 22 predicted proteins | sample 1015_SJ02_MP15_2_FD_132964 | JGI IMG/M metagenome (GOLD analysis project Ga0187784, IMG submission 132964) | Tropical peat soil microbial communities from peatlands in Department of Meta, Colombia - 1015_SJ02_MP15_20_MG | ecosystem: Environmental > Terrestrial > Soil > Wetlands > Peat | place... | reverse complement strand
CGCCCCGAAACCAGCGGTGCGGCACGAAATTGGTAGCTTCTTGCATTTGCGATGGAACTATACTTTGATTTTAAATAGGATTTCGTAATTGTCTTCGCGGAGTGATTGGATGCCCATCTTTGAGTACGTCTGCAAACAGTGCAGCCACCAGTTTGAGGCTCTCGTTTATGGCAAACAAAAAGTCGTGTGCCCCAAATGTGAAAGCACGCGCCTGGAGCCCCAACTCTCCGTTTTTGCCGTCTCCGCCAGGAGCGATACCGCGCTTCCGATGTCGGGTGGCCCTTGTGGTTCCTGCGGCGATCCCCGTGGCCCGGGATCTTGTTCGCTGAAAAACTGATCCGCGCAAAAAACAGGTTCAAAAACAAAAAGCAGAGGATTTCTCCTCTGCTTTTCCCGGCTCGTACCCTCCCCCAGGTACTTTGCCACCCAACAAGTTACTGGTTCAGCGGGCTCTGCGTATAGTCGCAGGTGCTGATCGCCTGCGTCGGATTTACGCGAATGACCCCATCCTGGAACGAGCAGAAGTACCGTACGCCGCTTTGGTTGGGGTTGATCGGCGAGGCAACGACTTGATAAGTCAGTGCCGGAGTCCCCGTCACCCCTTGCATGGTGAACGAGTAGCCGCTCTTCGTCCCCGACGCCAGCTGCGTATCAATCAGGCACGCGCCCGCGCTGCTCGGTGGTGTGCAGCTCGTGCCGGCCAAGCTGTTAAGGTCAGGCGAAAAGCCCACCGATGAATAGGCGGACTGGTATGACACCTGAGCCGTGTTGACGGTGCGAACCGATTCAACTGCGGACGATTCGTTCGATGCAATGCGCGCACGCAGCAGGTTCGGGATTGCGATCGCGGCGATGATCAGAATGATGGCGACCACAATCAACAGTTCGATGAGCGAAAAACCTTTTTGTCTCCGCAAGTGAATTCTCCTCGGCTCCGTTCCCCTCGTTGGTTGGAACTACAAGCGCGAGTTCACTATGGCATTGCGGCAACAACGTCCCAAGTTACCGAAGTCAAACACCCTTTCGCTATATGCTCACGGCCATTTCGCTCTGGCAAACCTCCTCTTTATTGCCTGTTCGTAACTGATTGACGCATCTGCAATAAGTTGGTCTAAGCACATAGTTTTACAAATCTTTACGATTTGTTACTTCCCATTGCCATTTCTCAAAACACCCCGGTAACCTTAGAACTATCCTCTCGTACCTCCTTTCGTGTCTTCCAGCAGGAATCTCGCAAATACGTCGTTCGACACCAGCCTTCCCCTCATGGTCAAAACAACGTTCCCGTCAAGCCTTTCCAAAAGGCCCTCACTCAGGCACAACTCGATAACTTTTTCATACTCCCCGATCGCCTCTGCCGAAAATTCCTCTCGCAGGCAATCGAGGTTAATGCCCCGATTCAACCGCAGGCCGAGAAAAAAACTCTCTTCTATGGCTGCGCGGCGGCAAACAGCCGTCACAGTGCGGGCAGCGCCCTCCAGGTACGCATCGAGAGAGTCCGCGTTCGCGAAACGTATTGCATCGCCCGGCCAGCGTGCAGAAAGAAGCATTGAATGCGCATCCACACCAAAACCCACATACGGCTGCCTCGTCCAATATTTCAGATTGTGGCGCGATTCCCACTCGATCAAACCTTGGTTCGCTCCGTTGCCGAAATCAGGTTCTCGGGTGCGAGCAATGCTGGCGCGGGCAAAGTTGGAAATTTCATATTGCGCGATTCCGGCCGATGCCAGAGTCTCGCAGGCCTGCACGTAAAAGTCCGCCGTTTCGGCATCGTCGGGCACGAAATGCGCATGATAACGCGTGCCTCCTGCAATCAGTTCCCTGCCCAGGCGTGATTCTTCGTCCACCTCCAACATGTATACACTCACGTGCGGAACCTCGAGCGCTACTGTTTCCGCCAGCGAAAAACTCCAACTTGCCGGCGTTTGGTGGGGCAATCCTGCGATCAGGTCGATGTTGATGTTACCGATCCCGGCAGCCCGCAACCGCGCAATCTCGTCGATGACCTTCAGGCGCGTGTGCAGGCGCCCAACTGAGCTTGCCTCCCGGTCTACGAACGATTGCACGCCCAGACTTACGCGGTTTACGCCGGCGCGCACCAGCGTCTCGATCAGCGAATCTGTCAGCGTACCGGGCGCGCACTCGACCGTGATCTCGGCATCCTCAGCCATGGCGAATTGCTGGCGTACGGCGCTCAAGATGCGCAACAACTGGCTTGCACTCAGAATGGACGGCGTGCCTCCGCCCAGATAAATCGAATCTGCGTCCCGCTCAAGTTTTCCTCCCACGGCGACCGCAAACGCAGCTGCGCCGCTAATTTCGTCGAGCAGGCGTCCAACATAGGTTTCATAAGCGGAATCTAAGAACACGCCGGACGCAAAATTGCAGTAGCTGCACTTGGTCCGGCAGAACGGAACCGAGATGTAGAGACCGACCGACACCTCTGCAATTGTAAGCGGGGATCGTTTCCCTTCCGCGTCAACCGATGCGGGACCCACCCGCACTTCGATTCATCTTAAAATGGAAGGTTATGCCCGAAGATCGTCAAAATGAAGCCCGACAGAAGTTGGAAACGTTGTGCAAGAACTGCGGCCGTGCCTTTTCAACCTTTCTCCAGCAGATGGAGGAGCACAACGCCAAGGTTGTCTGCCCCGCGTGCGGCAGCGAGCAGAACGCTGGCAAACCCGTCCCGCACAAGCCATGAGATTCCTCTAAACTCGCGCCTCGAGCGCCGCGACCGTTCGCGCGCAAATTTCATCCGGCGTTCCCGTCGCCTCAATCGCCACCAGCAATCCCATCCTTTTGTAAAACTCGATCAGTGGCGCTGTACTCCGCTCATAAGCCGCCATTCGAACCTTGATCGACTCCGGCCGGTCGTCTTCGCGCTGGTACAGCTTTCCGCCGCAACGGTCGCACACGCCCTCAACTTTTGGCGGTTGTCCCGTGACATGAAAAACCGCCTTGCACTTTTCGCAGGTTCGCCGCCCGCTCAGCCGCGCCACAATCTCCGCCAGCGGCAACTCGTAGTTCACCACCGCGTGCAGCGCAATGTTCTCGCTCTCCATGAGTTGCCGGAGCGACTCAGCCTGTCCCAGCGTGCGCGGAAATCCATCCAGCACGAATCCATTCCCGCAGCGGATGCAATCCGCGCGCTCGCGCACCATCTCCCACACCGTGGCGTCCGGAACCAGTTCGCCGCGCCGCATGTGCTCCATCGCGGCCCTCATCGCGGGGCTTTGCTCGGACTCCTTCTGCTTGGCGGCGGCGCGAAACAGGTCGCCCGTCGAAAGATGACATGCCTTCAGCCTCTGGTTCAGCAGGTCGGCTTGCGTGCCCTTGCCAACTCCCGGCGCACCCAGCAGCACCAACCGCCAGGGTGAGCCATCCGCATCTCGAACATCAGCGCAGGCGGAGGATGACGCCTGGAACCAGCCACAACGATCGTGCTTGCCCTGCGTACCGCTCTTTCCCGCCGGATTCTCTTGCGCGCCCATATGGCCTCCCGCCGTTGGCATAGATTCAGAAAATGTAGAAAAATACCGCAACTCCAGCGGTGACGGCAATCACATTATTTGCGTTTTCTCGCGAAGCCTTAGCGTTGAACGCGGCTCTGCCCATCCTGAAAACCTTTTCCATCCCCTGCCCAAATTCGCCATCTATTTGAGGTAATCTTTACTTTTTGGCGCAAACCTCCACCTGCCCATGTCCATGCAAGACGACGAAATCGTAGGAAAGGCCTATGACGGCCGGCTCATGCGCCGCCTGCTGGGCTATCTCCGCCCCTACCGCTGGCTGGTCGGTTTGGCGCTCACCGCCATCATTCTTAAGTCCATTGCCGATGTGCTCGGCCCCTTCCTCACCAAAATCGCCATCGATAAGTACCTCGCAAAATCCTCCGCCGCCCACTCCTGGCTGGGTGAGCACCTCAGCAAGAACCCGCTGGTTGGAATTGGCCAGATCGCCGGCCTCTACATCGGCCTGCTCTTGCTCACCTTCGCTCTCGAATTCGTCCAGACCTACCTCATGCAGTGGACCGGGCAAAAAGTGATGTTCGATCTGCGCAGCCAGATCTTCCGCCACCTTCAGCGCATGCACGTCGCCTTTTTCGACAAGAATCCCGTCGGCCGCCTGGTCACTCGCGTCACTACCGACGTCGACGCCCTCAACGAGATGTTCACCGCCGGTGTGGTCTCCATTTTCGAGGATGTCTTCGTTCTTTCCTTCATCCTCGCCATCATGCTCGACATGAACTGGAAACTCGCGCTGATGACCTTCACCGTCCTTCCCTTGATCGTCTACGCAACCAAGGTCTTCCGCGACAAAGTGCGTGACTCTTACCGCCGCATTCGCTCCGCCATTGCTCGCATCAATTCTTTTCTTCAGGAAGCCGTCTCCGGCATGGTGGTCGTGCAGTTGTTCAATCGCGAAAAACGTGCCTATCACAAGTTTTCCGCCATCAACGCGTCCCACATGGAAGCCTACAAGGATGCCATTCTGGCCTACGCGATCTATTATCCGGTTGTCGAGATTCTCTCCTCCATCGCCATCGCCAGCATTATCTGGTTCGGCGGCAGCGCCATCCTTCGCCATTCTTTCGTGTCAACCCTGGGATTCGGTTTCACCACCAAAGGCCTATTCACCGTTCATTCGGGCCAAACCGCAATGACCCTCGGCGTGCTGGTTGCTTTCATGCAATACGCGCAGCGCTTCTTCCGGCCCATTCAGGACTTGAGCGAGAAATACAACATCCTGCAGTCCGCCATGGCCGCCGGGGAACGTGTCTTCAAACTGCTCGACACGAAGATTGAAATCGCTTCCCCCGCGCTCAGCAAGCATGTCACCGGCCCGGGCCGAGTCGAGTTCGACCATGTATGGTTTGCCTACCGCAATGTCTCCGCCGACGTATCGGGTGAAGGCAGCCCACTCCCTGCGCCGGCACCGGCGCGAGGCGGATCTGAAGGCGACACTCCCGGTACACCCGACTGGGTTCTCCGCGACGTAAGCTTTACTCTGAATCCCGGCGAAACTGCCGCTGTCGTAGGCCACACCGGTGCCGGCAAAACCACGCTGATCTCGCTCCTCATGCGCTTCTACGACGTTCAACGCGGCGCCATCCGCATCGATGGCGTCGACATTTGCGAAATGGACCTCGACGACTTGCGCAGCCGCTTTGGCGTGGTGCTCCAGGATCCCTTCCTGTTTACCGGCACCGTCGCCGGCAACATCCGCCTCGGCACAACCCGGATTCAGGATGCCGACGTCGAGCAGGCCGCCGAAGATGTCAACCTGGCGGATTTCATCAAGACATTGCCCGGAGGCTTCCAGGAGGAAGTCCGCGAACGCGGCTCGACCCTTTCAACCGGCCAAAAGCAGCTCATCTCGTTCGCGCGTGCGTTGGCCCACGACCCGAAAATCCTCATTCTCGATGAAGCAACCTCGAGCGTCGACACCGAAACCGAATTCCGCGTCCGCGACGCCCTCAGCCGCATGGTCGAGGGCCGCACTTCCCTGATCATCGCTCATCGCCTGTCCACCATTCAGCGCGCCGACAAAATCATTGTCATGCACAAGGGCCAGGTTCGCGAAATGGGATCGCACCAGCAACTCCTGGCGCAGCGGGGAATTTATTACAAGCTGTATCAGTTGCAATACAAGGATCAGGAAGTAACCGCCAGTAATCCCCTGCCCGATCAGGCCGGCGTCAGCGCTAGCGATTAGAGGCAAGTCCGAACGCGGCTATCCTCACCAATTTCCCCGCCGCACCAGTTGTGAAAAACATTTCATAATATCGAAAGTGCACCTTCGTCGTTTTTCACGTGCTTTTTCCGAAAATCCAAGCTATAAACTATTAACGCTAGTAGCCTCTCGATTTGCGTCGATACCCCCACTCGACTTTTAAGGCGGCGTTGCAAGGCGCGGCACAAGAATCAGAATTGAAGATGCATCGTTCGGAAAAACGCGGGTAGTGCCCACCAAAATCAACGTGGCAAGAACCAGCAACGAAGATTCGCAGTCTAAGATTTCGCAACGCCCGGCCCACGCAGGATCCGGGTGTGCTCGCTTTACATCTCACCCAAATCTCAAAAGGGACCTTTTCACGAGGAGAAACTATGGTTCGTTTTAGAACGCTCGTTCGGACTTTCATTTTGTGCGGGCTGGCACTGAGCGCGCTGGCCTTCGCCGAATCGCAAAAGAACAACACGATCGTGATCCACCCTTATGGCTTCGCAATCACGCAGCGCGTTGCGGACATGCCCATGGCCCAACGGCTGGCCGAAGGTCAGCCCATCCACGAACCCGGTGCCGGTCCGCTGCGCTCGAAGGCCGTCAGCGACGCATGGCAGCGCGAAGATCCCGTCCTGCAGAAGCAGGCTATGCCGGCCGTGGCCGCCAACCAGGGAATCAGTTTCCAGGGCATCATCTCGCCCGGCTATGTTCCCTCCGATTCCAACCTGGCCGTCGGTCCCAACGACATCGTCGAAGTCGTTAACGTGCAGTTTGCGGTTTACAACAAGAGCGGAACCCTTCTCGCTGGTCCTACCAACATCCAGAACTTGTTCTCCTCGCTCGGCGGGGTTTGCGCCAGCACGGTCGGCGATCCCATCGTCCTCTATGATCGTCAGGCCGACCGCTGGGTGGTCACCATGATCGGCGGCAATGGCGCCTACGGTGAGTGCGTCGCCGTCTCCGAAACCAACGATCCCACGGGAGCCTTCTACGCTTACGGCTACTCTTTCGGCGACAACCTCAACGACTATGACAAGCTGAGCACGTGGGCAACCAACAGCAACAGCGCTTACCTGGCTTCCTACAACATCTTTCAGGATGCCGAGTCTTTCATCGGGGCTGAGCTCTGCGGCTTCGACCGCACCAAGATGCTGGTTGGCGATTCCTCCGCCGCCCAGCTCTGCCAAATGACTCCCAGCGACGAATTCGGCTATCTCCCCTCCGACATGGACGGTCCAACCCCTCCGGTCGACGGCACGCCGGGACTATTCATCAGCTGGTACAACAACAATCCCGGCCAGTTGTATCTCCGTACTCTGACTCTGGATTTCGCAACCGGCACGGCTACTCTTTCTTCACCAACAACCATCTCCGTCGCCAATGACAGCATGGCCTGTGGCAATGGCGGCCAGTGCGTTCCCCAGGAAGGAACCACTCAAACCCTCGACACCCTGGGCGATCGCCTCATGTACCGCTTCGCCATCCGCCACTTCTCCGACCACGACCGCGCGGTGGTCAACCACGCCGTCGCCAACGGCAGCTCCGTCGCGGTTCGCTGGTATGAGATTTACGACCCCGCCGGCGCCGTCACTCTGAATCAGCAGGGTACGTTCGCTCCGGATAGCACATTCCGCTGGATGGCCAGCCTGGCTGAAGATCAGGCCGAGGACATCGGGCTTGGATACAGCGCATCCAGCAGCAGTATCTATCCCGGCATCCGCTTCACGGGCCGGGTCCCGAGCGACCAACTGGGAACTATGGAATCCGAGTCTACGATTCTCAACGGTACCGGATCCCAGGTGGGCGATTACGCCTATCGTTGGGGAGACTATACCGCCATGCAGGTTGACCCCAGCGACGACTGCACCTTCTGGTATGTGGATCAATATCAGGACGTGACCGGAACCTTCGACTGGTACACCAACATCTCATCGTTCATCTTCTATAACTGCACAGGCAGCGCGTATTACACCCTCAACGCGAATCCTAGCTCGCTGACCATTACTCAGGGGAGCCAGGGCACGAGCACAATCACGGTGAATCCCGAGAACGGCTTCAGTGGCAGCGTCACCCTCAGCGCTACCGGCTTGCCCAACGGGGTAACGGCTGGCTTTAATCCCAACCCCGCAACTTCAACCAGCACCCTTACCCTGACCGCGAGCGGGAACGCCGCCACCGGTACATCCACGATCACGATCACCGGTGTATCGGGCAGCATCACGCAGAGCACGTCAGTGAGCCTCACCGTTCAGCCAAGCGGACCCATTGCCAGTTTGAGCCCGACTTCGCTCACCTGGGGTAAAGTTCTCGTCGGCGGAACCGGCGGTGCCAAAACCGTGACGCTGACCAACACCGGCGCTTCGACGATGGATATTAGTGGCATCGCCACTACCGGCGACTTCGCTCTGGTGCCGGTCACTAGCAAGAAGGCCTGCGGTACCACGCTCGCCGTGAATGCCAGTTGCATTGTCAAAGTGGACTTTAAGCCCACGCAAGCGGGACTGCTTACGGGCAGCCTCAACTTCACTGACAATGCCGCCGGTAGTCCTCAGAGCGTGGCTCTCAGCGGCACGGGCAAGAACTAACCAAACAGAACACTTCCGTCATGGGCGGGACCTTAGTCCCGCCCTTTTTATTGCCTAAGTCATGCTGGTCAAAGTGCGCAATGTTCCGCATGAGCTTTCTCCACGGCGCGCGGCCGGCACTTGCCCGCCGCGATCTCTGAACTTGTCCTATTCCCCTCCCTTACAATGGCACCGTGCAGATCCTCATCTCTGCCGGCGAAGCCTCCGGTGACATGTACGGAGCCGAGCTCATTCAGGCCCTCCGCCGCCGCGATCCCTCATTGACGTTCTTCGGCGCTGGCGGCGAGTGCATGCGCGCCGCTGGTTGTGAGATCGTCGTCGACGCCAAGGACCTTGCCGTCGTCGGAATCACCGAAATCGTCAGTCATCTTCCGAGGATTCTCTCGCTTTACAAGCAACTCCTCCGCGCAGCCAGCCAGCGCCGGCCGGATCTCGCCGTCGTTATCGATTCTCCAGCCTTCAATTGGCGGGTCGCTCGCCAGATGCGCAAGCGCGGCATCCCCGTCGCTTACTATGTCTGCCCCCAGTTCTGGGCATGGCGGCAGGGGCGCGTCAAGCTGCTGCGCAAATACATCAACAAGGCCCTCGTCATCTTCCCGTTTGAGGAGAAGTTCTATCGCGATCGCGGAGTGGATGCCACCTTCGTCGGCCATCCCCTGGCCGATCTGCCGATTCCAGCAATTACACACGAGCAGTATGCTGCCGAACACCAACTTGATCTTGCCAAGCCCTGGATTACGCTGATGCCCGGAAGCCGCCGCAAAGAATTGCGCATGAATTTGCCGACTATCATTGAGACCGTCGATTGTCTCGGCAGAGCCTATGAATTCGTCCTTCCCGTCGCGCGAACCCTGGAGAGTGGTTTCCTAAAGGAGACAATCGAGGCGCAGCCTTCCACAACTCGAACCCGCGGCATTGCTGACCCCAGCCGCAACATTCATTTGGTTCCCGAGGCGCTGCCGGCTCTCTATCACTCCCGCGCCGCCATCGTGGCTAGCGGCACAGCTACCGTGGAAGCTGCCATCATGGGTACGCCTTTTGTCATGGTCTATCGCGTCTCGCCTCTAACTTATGCTCTCGGCAAACCGCGCCTGAAGGTCGCACATTATGCCATGGTCAACCTCATCGCCGGAGAGGAGGTCGTCCCCGAACTCGTGCAGCACAGATTCACCGCCGATAATGTTGTGGCCGAGCTCCAGAAAATCCTGCCCGACGGCGAACCAAGAACCCGCATGCTTCGCTCCCTCGCGGCAGTGAAGGCCAGGCTGCGAAAAGGAGAAGAGAGTTGCACCCCTTCCGAAAAGGCTTCGGCTTTGATTTTGTCTATACTTGGAACCAGTCGGCGCCAAAAGTAAACGTCGGCGATAACCGGAGGCGTGGACATCAGCTATCTTGTGGCCCCAGCATCTTTTGCGGGAAAATTAACATCATACTTTTAGCGGTAGTCCCCAGGAGATTTCCTTGACGCTTTTCCGGTCCCGGCTCTTGTGTCGAGCGCATTTTCTCCTAGTGTTGGTTTCCGCGTTCACGCCCGCGCTTGCGCGCGCCGCCGAAAAAGCCCGCCTGCACGTCGATGACTACCAGATCGCCGTCCAGCTTCTGCCGGAAACCCATAAGCTCAGCGCGCATGCCACCGTCAAAATCACCGCCCTCGAAGACCTTACCGTAGCCAGCTTTCAGTTGAATAATGCGCTGCGCGTCACCAAATTGGTGGATGCGAACAACCAGCCGCTCAGCCCCGAACGCAATACCCAGGATTCCAGCATTCGCTTCGCCCTGAACTCCGATCTGCCCAAGAACCAGAGCACCACCTTCACTTTCGAATATGAAGGCACGCTAGAAAACGCCGACGAAAGTCCCGTCGAAGGATTGAAGCTCGCCTATGTCGGCCCCGACACCTGCTATCTGTTTTATTCGGGGCTGTGGTTCCCCGTTGCCGGGTACGGTGTCAACCGGTTTACTGCAACCGTAACCGTGACCGTTCCGGCCCACATGATCGCAATCGGAAGTGGTAAGGAAGCTACCCCCGCGGGGCCGGAGAAAACGCCCGCCAGAAAAACTGAGATCGCCAACTCCAGGACCTTCACGTTCCACTGGAGCAAACCCAGTTTCCCCGGCACCATCATTGCCGGCACGTTCAAGGAATACAAAAGCGACGAAGCCGGCGTCGATCTCCATGTTTTTTTCAAACCCACGCACGAGGAATTCGCATCGGAATACGCCTCCACCGCTATCAAAGAATTCACCTACTTCGTGACGCAGTATGGCAGCGCGCCGTCGACCCGTCTGCAGGTAGTTGAGATTCCCGACGATACCTTGCCGTCAGCATGGGCGCCGGAGATCGCTGCCATCGCCAGCCGTGCCGTCAGCCATAAAGTGAACTACCGGCTGCTCGCTAATACCATTGCCCATCAGTGGTGGGGCGTTTCTGTCAGTCCCGCCTCCAAGGACGACTGGTGGATCAGCGACGGCTTCGCCCGCTACTCCGAAGCGCGCTACGTCGAGAGCGCTGCCGGACAGGCGGGGCTCGAGGAAATGGTCAAGGATATGTCCGTCGGCGCGCTCGCCTATGACAGCGTGCCTCTCTCGAGCGCCGGAAAACTCGACTACTTCTCGCCCGAGTTTCAGTCCCTTGTCACCGACAAGGGCGCCATGATCCTCCACATGCTGCGCTGGGTGCTCGGAGAACCCAAGTACTTGAAGGTCATGCGCGATTTCGCCACCCAATACGCCGGCAAACCTGCCACCACCGACGACTTCTGCAAGCTCGTGGAAAAGGTGTACGGAGAGAGACTCACCTGGTTTTTCTCGCAATGGATGGATTCCACCAGCGCTCCCGAGTTCAAGACCAAATACACGGTCTATCGCCTTGGCAATAACAAAGGCTTTCGCATCGTGGGCGCAATCCAGCAGGATCTTGATCTGTTTCGCATGCCCGTCCGGCTGCGCATCGATACCGACGGCAAGACCGAAGAAAAGCGCATCGAGGTCGTGGGCACCGACTCGCCATTTTCGGTGGAGACCTTCGGCCGTCCGCGCCGCATCTCGGTTGATCCCGACAACCATGTGCTGACCAATTCCAAAGAGATCAAGCTGCGCGCCTCCATCTTGCGCGGCCAGGGCCTGCAACAGCAGGGCGATCTCGCCGGCGCCCTCGGCGAATTCAACAAGGCTCTCGACGCCAACAAAAACAGCTCCCTCGCCCACTATCGCATCGCCGAAATCTTTTACCTGCAGAAGAATTACCAGTCCGCCGCTAACGCCTACCGTGAATCCCTGAACGGCGACGGCGAGCCCCGCTGGACCGAGGTTTGGAGCCATCTCCAGCTGGGCAAGATTTTTGACATCACGGGTCAGCGTGAACGCGCCGTCAATGAATACCGGCAGGCCATCCAAACCAACGACAACACCCAAGGCGCCATCGACGAAGCCCGCCGCTACATGCAGAAACCTTACGAGCGCGAACCTGCGTCGTAGCCTGGTCTGAGTCCAATCTTAGCCTTGGATCGACTTCGCAATCGTGCCGTTTCCTGGGGCCTTTCCCCAACTCAGCTTCTTCCAGCCGCCGACTTTCCTCTCGCTCTCTTCGTAAAAAAATTGACCCGTACGCCGGGGACGATTGGCGTACGGGTCGGGGTGTTGGGAGGAAACAAGCAAACTCTACTACGTGGCCCAAATAATGTCAAGTAATTTTATGGACTTTATAGGAAAAATAAGACCGAATGTCTCCGCTTTCGTTCCCGCTCTGCTCCTCGCTCGCCTTGACCCCCGCTCCGCCCAGCGCGTACAGTTTCCTGAAGGGGTGAGTGTTTATGTCCCGCGAAACCGCTAAGTACCTGAAATTTGGCAGTGTTACGGTCCTGATTCTCTGCTCTCTCGGCTACCTTGCCTATACCGGCGTCCAGGACAGCAAGAGCTACTACGTCACCATCAAGGAGCTGAATGGCATGGGCAGCGAGGCCTACTCCAAGCGCCTCCGCGTCGCCGGAAACGTCGTTCCCGGCTCCATTCGCCGCTCCGGAACCCGAGTGGACTTCGTGCTCAAGGAAAATGATCTCACCCTCCCTGTCTCCTACACCGGCACCGAAGCGCCCCCTGACACCTTCAAGGACGATTCTCAGGCCCTCGCCGACGGCAGCTTCGGCCGCGATGGCGTCTTCCACGCCAAGCAGCTTCAGGCCAAGTGTGCCTCGAAGTACGCGCCCCAGCAGGGCCAGCCCGGAGCCAACCCCCAGTCAGAACCAGCCAAGAGCATGTCGCAGAACCACCCGCCCGGCTCTGCCACAGCTACGAACTAGATCGTCTGGGCCATCGCCGAACTAGAGTTCAGCACGCTCGCGCATTAGAATCGAAGCGCTTGGCTGACCACGCACCCGTCATCACCGTTACGAACCTGGTCAAGCAGTTCGGCCGCTTCGCCGCTCTCCGCGGCGTCACCGCCGAATTCTACGCTGGCGGTTTTTACGCTATCCTCGGCGACAACGGCGCGGGCAAAACCACCCTGCTGCGCACCCTCGCCGGCCTGAACCATCCTTCCAGCGGCCAGGTCACGATTCTTGGAGCCAGCAAATTTCACGACGTTTGCCGCCAGGTCGGCTACATGGCCCACCCTTCCCTGCTTTACGACGAAATGAGCGGCATGGAGAACCTCGCTTATTTCGCGGAGCTTTATGGCATCGGAGATCCCACCCGCTGCGCCACAGTTATCCGCGCCGTCGGTCTTAATCCCGCACTTGCCCGTCCCGTCGGTCAATATTCACAAGGCATGCGGCAGCGCATGTCGCTGGCCCGCGCGCTTTTGCACGACCCGCAAATTCTGCTCCTCGATGAACCTTTCTCGAATGTCGATCTTCGTTCCGCTCGCGAGATGGTCCGCCTGCTCGCTGGACTCCGCGATCAAGGGAAAACGATTTTTGTCGTCACTCACCAGGCTTCTTTGCTTGAAGGCGTCGCTGACGAGTTCATCTGGATGCAGGCCGGCAAAATCGTCGCCCGCACACGCACATTCCAACCGTACCCGCTAAATCCGCCGGTCGGCGCATCCTCGCAACCGCAGGAGCCGCTGCCATGAACCAGCCTCCTGCCGTCCATCGCACGCCCGCGCTACCCGATGCATCGCAAGAAAGCTCCGGCCGCATTACGCGCGCCACGCTGCTCAAAGATCTACGCCTCGAGTGGCGCTCCAAAGATGCCATCAATTCCATGCTTTTCTTCTCCCTGCTCGTGGTCGTCGTCTTCAGTTTTTCCTTCGACCCGAGCGCCGAAGAGTCGCGCCAGATTGCCGGCGGTCTGATTTGGGTCGCATTCCTGTTCGCCGCCGTGGTCGCGCTCAACCAGACTTGGGCGCGCGAACTCCGCAACCAGGTTCTCGACGCCTATCGCGTTTCGCCTGCCCCGCCCAATTCTCTGTTCGTCGCCAAAGTGCTCGGCAACTTTATCTTCGTTGCCGTGCTGGAAGCGCTGATGACCCCGCTGTTCATCATGTTCTATCGCCTGCGCTCTCTCGGCCCCGCATGGCAGTTGCTGCTCGTCGCCGCCTTTGGCACCTGGGCGCTGGTCGTCAACGGCACTTTCTTTGCCGCCATGTCGATCCGCACTCGCAGCCGCGAGATCATGCTCCCACTCTTGCTCTTCCCCATTTCCATCCCCGCTATCCTCGCCATGGTGCAGGCCACCTCCGCCATCCTTAACGGCGAAGGCGCCCGCTTCTGGATCGTGTTGCTTGCGACCTACGATCTGGTGTTTACTACGGGATGTTTGCTCTTGTTCGAAACTGTGTTGAACGCAGAATAAGACTCTGGCCATGAGCTTCGAGCCGCGAGCTTTGGCTCTCTCGAAACTCGTGACTCGAAACCCGAAGCTGCCTATGAAAATCGTCTTCCCCATCCTCGTGATTCTCACTGGCGTCTTGCTCAGCTACGCCATGTACATGGCGCTCAGTCCCAATGGCGCTCCCACCGAACAGACCATGGGCATGGTGCAGAGAATCTTCTACTACCACGTGCCCTCGGCCTGGACCGCATTTCTGCTTTTCTTTATCAATCTCGGAGCTTCCGTCTACTACCTGATCAGGCGCTGTCCCACCGCTGACATCCTCGCTCTCGTCACCGCCGAAGTCGGCGTCGTCTTCTGTACCGTCGTTCTCGTCACCGGTCCCATCTGGGCGCGCCCGGTCTGGGGAATCTGGTGGACCTGGGACATGCGCCTGACTTCCACCCTCGTCCTGTGGCTCATCTACGTGAGCTACCTGTTTCTCCGCCGCTTCTCCTCCAGCGGACAAACTCCCGTCCTCGCCGCTGCGCTCGCGGTTCTCGGTGCGTTGTGCGTACCCTTCGTCTATTTCTCCATCTGGTTCTTCCGCACCCAGCATCCGCAGCCCGTCATGGGCAACGGCGGATCCATCGATCCCCGCATGTTGCACGTGCTTCTTCTCAATTGGCTCGCCTTTTCCTGTTTCGCTTTCCTGGTCTGCTGGTCGCGTTTTCGTCTGGAGAAATTGCAGCGCGAGGTCGATGAAGCCCATGCCATGCGATCGCTGCTGGATGAACCCGCCAGCCCAAGGAGCGCCCGATGACCGCCGACCCCTACCTCTTCGCCGCCTATGCCGCGACCTGGATCATCCACATCGCCTATCTGACCACTATCGTCCGCCGCTACGCGCGCCTGAAACGCGAGATTGAGGAACTGAAGAAATAGGTTTACCGCACCGCTGCGCCCCGCGTTCGAACCTCTCTCACCGAAACCGCTTACGTCGCCCAGGCCCATCGCATAGCAACCCCTGATCCCTTTCCGCGCTTCTCACCAAAGGGCACATTCCTGCTCTCCGGCTTGACCGGCGTATTTCTTGGATGTAAAAGTATTTATTTGCTTTCACCCCAGTTCTGATGACAAACGCGCACCCGCTCTCTGGGGCGTAGTCCCGCGAGATGTGTGCCTCTCTATTTGCCCGCAAGGTTGGGAAATCGGAGGGAAGTCGTGAGTCGGTATCACTATGCATCGGTAGGAGGTTCGGTGGGAAATTCGCAACCAAAACGCAACTCGGAAACACGGCTAGCTCGAACATGCGGCTGGGCAATCAAGGTATCGCTCCTGGCGCTACTCGTATTCGCCGTGGCAACTGGACTCATCCGCTTGTCAGTGCGTCCGGCCTCGCCTTCCGCTCTTTCGCAATCTCGTGCAGCGGAGCCTTCAGCGGCTCTTACGCCTGTCGCAATGGTCGATGCTCCCGGGCCCGCTTCGCATCCTGCTCATTCCCCGGCTTCAGTGTCCGTCCCGCTGTTTTTCGAGCCTAACCAGGGCCAGACCGATACCCGCGTCAAGTTTCTCGCCCGCGGCCCTGGGTACGGGTTGTTCCTCACCGACGATGAGGCCGTGCTTTCCCTTCGGCGCTCGGCAACTAAGGGAAAGCCAGCCCGCGCCAACGTCGTTCGCATGCGCCTTGACGGCGCAACCCCCGCGGCCTCCATCCGCGGCTCCCAGCCACTTCCCGGCAAAAGCAACTATTTCATCGGCAACGACCCTGGCAAATGGCGCACCAGCATTCCCCAATTTGCCAGCGTTGAATATCAGCGCGTCTACCCCGGCATCGATCTCGTCTACTACGGCAATCAGCAGCAGCTCGAATACGACTTCCGCATCTCCCCCGGTGCTGACCCCAATCACATCGCTCTCAGCTTCCAGGGCGCATCCGCCCGCCTCGAATCCGGCGATCTCATCCTCTCCACTTCTAATGGAGACGTCCGTTTCCACGCGCCCCGCATCTACCAGCCAGCCGACTCCAACCCGCCCTCAGCCGACGCGCACGGCCGGATCGTCAGCGGTGGCTTCCGCCTGCTTGGAAACAACAAGGTCGGATTCGTCGTCGGCCCCTATGACCGCTCCCGTGAGCTTGTGATCGACCCTCTGCTCAGCTATTCCACCTACCTTGGCGGAGGCGGTGAGTCGCTGGTCACAATTGCCGTTGATTCCGCCCAGAATATCTACGTTGCCGGTTCCACAACCTCGGCTGATTTTCCCGTCACCTCCAACGCAATTCAATCCACGCTGGTGGGCACGCAGAATATTTTCATTTCTATCCTGAGCCCCTTGGCGGGCGCCGGTTCTGCCCAGCTCTTGTTTTCCACTTATCTCGGCGGCTCCGGAACCGATAGCCTTGGCGGCGTCGCTGTGGATCCCGGCCAGCTCGCCTACCCGAGCATCAACATGTACGTCGCCGGAACCACCACTTCGCCCAACTTCCCCACCACTGCGTCCAACGCTTTCCAGCCCACCGCAACCTTCACTCCCGGCGAGACCCACGGCTTCCTTAGCACCATCAACGCTTCGGTCAATGCTTCCGGCGTTCCCGTTCTTACGCTCAGCTATTCCACCTATCTCGCCGGCAATGGCAACGACGGCGTCACCGGGATCGCCGTAGACCTCTTCCACGATGCTTACGTCACTGGCACGACCACCTCGACCAATATTCTTACCGGCTTCCCCTCGACCCCAAATGCGTTTCAGATCTGTCCCTGGCAACCAGCCCAGTCCGGGGGCAATCCCTGTCCTGTCACCTCTGGCCCCACCCAGTTCTTTGCCAGCGAGGTCAACACGGCGGGCAGCGGCACGCAGAGCATGCTCTATTCCACCTTTTACGGTGGCGCTTATCCTTCGAATGCAGTCGCCACCGGAGGCGGCATTGCCGTCGACACCATCCCCAACAATCCCTTGACCAACGTCAATATGTATTTCACCGGCACCACCAACATGCCGGGAGTCATGGGACCAAATCCGGGCAACTATCCATTTCCGCTCTTCAATGCCTTGCAGGCTTGCCTCAATGAATCCGGTGTCCAGAACAATTGCGGCACGCCGGGCACCAACACCGATGCCTTTGTCGTCAAACTTAATCCCAATCGCACCGGCGCCATCCCCAGCTACTCCACGTACCTCGGCGGCAGCGGAAACGACACCGGCAATGCCATCGCCGTCGATGTCAGCGCCAACACCTACATTACCGGCGCAACCAATTCCTCCGATTGGGTATGCACCAGCCCCTGTACGCCCGAACCCGCGCCCTATAACGCCTATACCGGCACCAGTGGCAATTCCAATGCTTTCATCGCCAAGATCGGCAACGAGGCCAATCAGATATTCCCGCTGACCTTCTTCGCTTACGCCGGTGGCTCCGGTCCGGACACCGGCAATGCCATTGCCGTCGACTCGGTCCAGGCCACCCATGTCGCCGGCACGACCGCCTCCACCAATCTGCCTGTTCTTGATCCTTACCAGGCCACGTACGGCGGTGGACCGAGCGATGCTTTCGTCGTCCTTATGTCCACGACTTTGTTCTCCAGCCCAAACGGCAATTACGTTACTTACCTCGGCGGCAGCGGCTTGGATCAAGGCACCGGCATTGCATTGGACAACTATGGCAACGCCTACATCGGCGGCTCGACTCAGTCTCCCAACTTCCCCATTGATAATCCTTACCAGTCCGGACTCATCGGAACGCAAGATGCCTTCGTAACCACGCTCTCCGGCAACAGTCAGCTCTATGTAGCGTCAGCCTCTGGAAGTCCGTCTCCCAACCCGGTTCCGGCCGGCACCCAGGTGACCTTCACGGCCAATATCACCAACAAGGGTCCCGATCCGGCCAGCAATGTCATTTTCACCATCAACGTTCCTACCTCCGGCCTCCAGACTCTGCCCAGCGCTGTCGTCGTCAGCAGCGGAACTGGCAGTTGTACCAACGGCCTCAACGGCACGATTGTCTGCAACGTTGGCTCTTTGGCTGTCGGCGCCACCTCCGCGGTGGCAATCTTCCTCACGCCTGCTATCCCGCAGGTTGCCCAAACGCTTGGCGTTTCCGGTTCCGCCACCGCGAACAACGGCCAACCCAGCAATAAGTGGAGTCAGAGCGCAAATATCACCGACTTCACCATCACCGCGGTCAACACTACGCCCGAGATCAAGGCCGGTGCGCTCGCCGTCATCAACGTCGCATTAACCCCAAACCAGACCTTTGGCTATAACGGCAGCATCGGCATGACCTGGAGTTCGTCCCCTTCGATCGTCACCAGCCCGTCCCCAACTTTCACCGTCACCCCGGTCTTGCTCTCCGGGACTGCTCAGGCCCAGACCACCCTCAACATGCAGACTGTGCCTCGCCCGGTCAACAGTGGCAGCCTGTTCCGCCGCAAGGCCTTCTACGCTGCATGGGTGCCCATCGCAGGCCTCAGCCTCATCGGCTTGGGCGTCGGTGCTAGCCGGAAACGTCGCCGCTGGTTCGTGGGAGCTTTGCTGGGTCTGATCGCCGCCCTCGTTTTGCTCTTGCCATCCTGTAGCTCCGGCTCGAGTGCTGTCATTGCCGGCGGGGGAACGCAAGCCGGAATTTACTTCATAACCATCACGGGGAACGCCGGAACCGGTGCTGCCCATCAGGTCGTCGTGCAGTTGCAGGTGGATTAGCTTCTGAAATCGATGTGTACGCTGTAGTCATCGCGTCCGCCTACGCGATAGAGCGTGCAAACGCCTACGCGCTCGCCTTGTCAATCAGCGGCAAAGGTTTGCTGGTTGGTCCGGACGCCTCCGCCGCTGCATCCAGTTCCAGTTGCTCCTGTCCGCTCAGCGCCGTCACTTTTCCGCGATACGTCTTCAAATGCCGTTGCGCCGTCTCAAACGCTTCTTGCGCTTTGTTCAGGTTCTTGCCCACGTTCTCGAACTGGTTCTGGAAAAAGTCAAACGATTTTTGCGCCTTCGCCAATTCCGCCCGGCTCTTTTCAAAGCGGCTCGCCACCTCATACCACTTGTGCACCAGCGCAATCGTGTGCAGCGTCATCAGCAGCGTATTCGGTGAAACCGGAAACACATGCTGCTGGTTCATCCAATCCCCGAGTTCCCGGTTCCGGATCACTTCCATATACAGCGTCTCGCTCGGCAAATACATCAGCGCAATATCGGTCGTCCCGTTCTCCGGCTGAATGTACTGTTGGATTCGCTTCGCCTCGGCTTTCATCACCCGCACCAGCGCCGTCCGCGCCTCTTCGATCTCCGCCTCATCGCCGCTCTCGAACAGCGCCGCGACCTGCTCCCGCGGAAACTTCGCGTCAATCGGCAGCTTGCGGTCCGGAAAATAAATCACCGCATCCGCCCGCCCTCCGCCCTCGCCCGGCGACGCCTGCAAGGCAAACATGTGCGTCGGCAGAAAATCCGAGAGCAGCCGTTCCAGGCTCGCCTCGCCAAACTGCCCGCGCAGATGCGGCAGCTTCAGCAGATTATTCAGATCGTTGATCGAGTGCCCCAGCGCGCCCACTTCCCGCAACTGCTCTTCCGCCGCTTTCAGGTGCTGCTGAACTTTTTCAAACTGCGCAAATCCTTCCTTGATGTTTTCGTCAAGCTTCTGCTGCACCTGCTCTGTGATCGCCGTCAGCTTCGCATCCACGCGCTCGCGAATCCCTTCCAGGCTCTGCGCGGTCTGCTGATTCAATCCCTGAAAATCCGCTTTCAGTTGTTGCGTCGTCAGCAGCAGCGAACTCGTCAACTCTCGCCTTCCCTCGCCGAGAACCCGGCTTTGTTCTTCCCGGCCCGCCGCCAGTTGCTGCTCCACAGAACTCCGAATCTCTGAAAACCCTTGCTGGATGCGGTCTGTCACCTGCTGGCGCAGGTCACCTTTGGTCGTCTCCAGACGGCTGGCCATGTCGGCAGTGCTGACACTGATCTTCTGGCCAAGGGTCGTGTCCAGCCTTTCGAGCGCGCCCGCAACCTCCGCCTTTACATCCACTTGCGCGGACGCAAAAACGCGCCGCAGCAATACTGCCGAAACGCCAAGCAGGACAAGCGTTCCCGCCAGAACGGTAACCAGTAGCACGATCTCCATCGTAAGTAGCTCGGCTGAATTTTAGAAGCTAGCGTGAAAGTTGGAAAGCGGAACTTTGCTCCAAATTTCGTCGGCGTTCCCCGCGCCGCAACATACAATGCGAATCCTACTTCGAGCTTTGGCGCTTTCGCTGGCAATCCTGGCACTCATGCTTACGCGCTGCTCTGCACAGAGCACCTCGTCGGCCCGGAGCGCGGATCAAAACAATCAACCCCTCCCCCAACTCCCTCAATCAACCACGAGCGCGTCGCCAGACTCCGCCGAGGACGCTCTCGCCGAAACCACGCTGCTCAACTTGGTCAACCAAAACCGCAAACAGGCCGGCGTCGCGCCGCTGCAAATGGACAACACTCTGCGCCAGGCCGCGCGTGCCCATGCTCGCCTCATGGTCGCCAACGATCGCCTCGATCACCAGTTCTCCGGCGAACCGGCACTGCTCCAGCGCATCGCCAACGTCAGCCCTCTTCCCATCGATCGCGCGGGGGAAAACATCGCCGACGCCTCCTGCCCGGAAAGCGCCAACGAGGTCCTCATGCGCTCGGCCCCACATCGCAAAAACCTCCTCGACGCGCACTTTAATCTCGCCGGCATCGCCGCCATCTGGAGCCATGGCCGCCTCTACGTGGTTCAGGACTTTGCCCACGCCATGCCGTCCTATTCGGCGCGCGAAACCAGCAGACTGGTCGGCGAAGCCGTCGATAACGCGCGCCACACCGCCGGCTTGCCCGATCTCACCCGGCTGTCACCACCCCGTCTCGACGAAGCCGCCTGCTCGCTCGCTCGCCAGAACCATCCCAACGCGCACCTGCTGGCCACCGCGTACACCGACCGCAAAATCGCTGCCTACACCCAAAGCCAGCCCGATGCTCTCCCGCTATCCGCCTTGCACCTCCTCAACGATCCTAGCCTCCGCCAATTCGCCGTCGGCTCCTGCTACGCTCGCAACGCTGCTTATCCCACCGGCATGTATTGGATCGCGATTCTGTTGAACTGACTCCCGCGTCAAGCCCTCATCGTTGCTTCGCAGTTCCCTTGATTCGCAATTTCGAGGATTTAGGCTGGCGCGGCTCGCAAACTCAAAGTCGTGGCCACGCACAGCGCCCACCCCGTCCGCCCAATTGCACTCCCCGGAACCCCTGTGTTAGCTTCGATTCCGGAGAATCTCTTGCGACACACGGTTCCGGCGGGCATGAACCGTAAGGAAAGCGACGCTTACCTGCGGCTCGATCCGGCGCGTCTTCCCCGGCACATCGCGATCATCATGGATGGCAACGGCCGCTGGGCTCGTCGCCGCCATCTGCCCCGCGTCGCCGGACATCGTGCCGGCGTTGCCGCTGTCCGCTCTACCGTCGAAACCGCTGCCCGCATCGGCGTTCCCGCCCTCACCTTGTACGCCTTTTCCGAGGAAAACTGGAAAAAGCGTCCCAAGTCTGAAGTCGACTTCCTCATGCGCCTGCTCTGCCACTATCTAAAGACCGAACTCCGGACGCTCAACGACAACAACATTCGCCTGCAATACATCGGCCGCAGACACGAACTGCCCGCCATCGTGCAACGCGAAATGGCCGAGGCCAGCGAAGCCACATCTTCCAACTCCGGCATGATTCTCACCCTTGCCCTCAACTACAGCGCCCGCAGCGAAATCGTCGACGCCTTCCGCGCCCTTGCCGATGCTGCCGCCCGCAACGGAGGCCTCAGCCATCTCGAAGTCACCGAGCAGGCCATCAGCGAAAATCTCTACACTCGCCATCTCCCCGATCCCGACCTCGTCGTTCGCACCAGCGGAGAAATGCGTCTCAGTAACTTCCTCCTCTGGCAGCTCGCCTACGCCGAAATCTATGTCACCCAGACCCTCTGGCCCGACTTCCGCGGCGTGCACTTGCTCGAAGGCATCGAGGAATACCAGAAGCGCGAACGCCGTTACGGTGGACTCGGCCTCGATCCCGGCCACACCCACGAACACGCCCGGGTAGCGCCCCACGCGCAAGTTAAGTAGCGTCGGGTTGCAAGGTTTTGGGTGGCGCTGCGCTTTAGCGCTGCGATCAGTCTGTCCCCTGTTGACCGGCTTTAGCCGCCGAGGTCCGCCTCGCCGCGATAATCCCTCCGTGGCCCTCCGTGCCCTCCGTGGTTTAAGATTTGGCACAATCACGAAGACTAAGAATGCTCACCCGCATCGCCACAGCCGTCGTTCTCATTCCCATCGTCCTTCTCCTCGTTCTCAAGGCTCCCACCTGGCTCCTCGTCATCGTCGCTGCCATCGTCACGCTTCTCGCCATCGCCGAGTTCCTCCAGCTCTCTACCGGCTATGGCGTCCACCCTCAATCGCAGCTCACGTACGGTTTCGTCACGTTGTTCTTTATCTTCATCGTCTTCGCTTCCACCAACGTCACTCCGCTCATGGAAGCCACTGCCGCACTCTACGGAATCTCGCTCGCCGCCGCGCTCGCTCCCTTTCTTTTCTTGATCGCCGCCATGCGCCGCTCCGATTTCACCCAAGCTTATCCCGCCGCCGCGGCATCGACTTTCGCCTTCGCTTACATCGCCATCCCCATGGCGCTCCTCATCGAAATCCGCCGCCAGCCCGCCGGCGCCATCTGGGTCATCTATACCCTGCTTGTCGTTTGGGCGGGAGACATCTTCGCTTACTTTGTCGGCAAGGCCTTCGGCCGTCACCGCATGTCGCCGGCCATCAGCCCCAAGAAAACCTGGGAAGGCGCCATCGCTTCCATCCTCGCCAGCATCCTCGTCGGCGCCCTTTGGTTTCAGCACGCGAGCGGGATCAGTTCGTTTTTTCTGAGCGCCGGCCTCATCGACGCTCGTAGCGGCCTTTTTGGCCTTGAGCAGCCACATCTCGCGCCCATCATTCTTCTATCAGCCGCCATCAACATCGCCGCACAACTCGGCGATCTCGTCGAGTCCCTCATAAAACGCGGAGGCGGAGTCAAAGACTCCGGCTCCATTCTCCCCGGCCATGGCGGCATGCTCGACCGCATCGACGCTCTGCTCTTCGCCGTCCCCATCGTCTGGGCCTTCCGCGCCTGGCAGTTGATGCAGTAGTCGCCGATAAGTGTAATCGCCTGATTGTGTCAGTTGACTGCTCTTTGACGAAACTGGTTTCCATGCCACATCAGGGGTGTGACCAGATGCACTGACATCGCTCGCTGATTCTGCGTAGACTGGTGTTCTTGTTCCGTCCAGCCCAGCAGGCTGACCGAATACAGAAGAAGTCGTCGGGAGGAGGTCCTCATAATGAACCTACGAACTCTCGGAGTGTTTAGCTGTATTTTCGCTCTTTGCATTATTGCTGTGCTAGTCGCACAGGCCCAAACCGAATCTGTGCTCTACAGATTTGCTGGGACCCCGGACGGAGCCAACCCCCTTGCCGTGTTAGCCGAGGCAAAGAGCAACCTTTATGGCACTACCAACGTTGGAGGCGCGAACGGCTGGGGCACTGTCTTCAAGCTCACTCGGACAGGGACCGAGACCATCCTCCACAGCTTCGCCTACGACGGCACGGACGGAGTCTATCCGTATTTCTCCGGCGTTGTCTTTGATAAATCTGGAAACCTGTTCGGCGCCACCGCTCTGGGCGGCACGGATAATTCCGGCACAGTGTATGAGATCACTCCGTCTGGGACCGAGACAATCCTCCACAGCTTCGTCTCGAATGGCATCGACGGACTTTATCCATATGGCGGCGTGGTTCTGGATAGATCAGGCAATATCTACGGCACTACCTTCCAAGGTGGTAGTTATAACTGCGGCACGGTGTATAGGGTGACTCCCACTGGAAGCGAAGCCGTGCTCTACAGCTTTGCGGGGGGAACCGATGGGCGTTGGCCTTTCGCCGACGATCTCTTCCTTTGGGAGAATAAGGTTTTGTATGGCACTACCTTGGACGGCGGCGTCAGTGGATACGGCACGGTATTTTCGCTTACCCTGTCCGGCAAGGAGACTGTTCTCCACAGCTTCGCCAATGGGAGCAGCGACGGCGCCTACCCATACGCTGGTGTCGTCCTCGACAAGGACGGCAACATTTACGGTGCCACGTCAGGAGGGGGCCCCAGTAACAAGGGCACTGTTTACAAGATCACCCCAACCGGAAGCGAGTCCGTCGTCTATTTCTTCGGCGCATATGAAAGCGATGGGAGTGGTCCTAGCGGGGAATTGATTTTTGATAAGTCAGGCAATCTCTATGGCACCACCATCTACGGCGGCGCGTACGGCGACGGCACGGTGTTTGAAATCACTTCGTCCGGTACCGAAACTGTGCTCCACAGCTTCGACAACAACGGCGCCGACGGGGCCAACCCTTGGGCAGGGTTGGTACTTGGCCAGAAAAACACGCTCTACGGCACCACTTACTCCGGTGGCACGGACAACCACGGCACGGTGTTCAAAGTGGTTCCGTAGTTCCGACCGAAGTGGGCATTACCCGCACTTGCCGGTCGCAGCCCGTCCACAGCCCTCTTTAGTTGGCTGATGTAACATCCCGATTACCCCCATCGCCCCGCTCTTCGCCGTCCCCATCGTCTGTGCCTTCCGCGCCTGGCAATTAATGCAATAGCTAGTCATGAGTGTAACCGCCTGATAGGCACAATCATGTTGGAACCTCCGTGGCGGAGGCGTAAGGTGGTGCCATGAAACCGCTTGGGACCATAGTGGTGCTAGCAGCATTTGGGACGCTAACTGCCCTCGCCCAGAAAGATACCCCGTTGTCAGAAGGTGTCGTGGTAACGTTGGCAGCTGTCTCGCGAAACGAGTCTCTGTTGCGAGGAGGAATTGGTCCCAACAAATGGACGGGCCGTGGAACGGTCGTGGTGGAACCCTTGGCTCGTGTTACGGAGTCCGGCGAATGGAGCAGCCTGCCTTGTTCTGCCAAGACGCAAAGGAACTGCCTCAAGTTTGAGCATGATTACCTCAGCAAGCCCCATGCCTATACGGTCGTCAGCGCCGATGGAAAAGGTGCGACAGTTGACGCTAAGCCGACGACACTGACTGAGTGCTTCGACTACAGCGGGGTAGGAACCTATTCGGGTGAGGCGATAAAGAACTCAGCAATCGGAGCGACTTCGCCTGAGATATTCGGAGACAGCGAATCACCACGCCGCCTCAGCGACGAGGACGCCTTGGCAATCCGCACTCTGCTTGGGCGTCAGCTCGTTCCGAAGAAGCTTGACTCAACCAAGGGTATGCGAGTCCTCTCAGTGAATCTCGAAGAAAGGAAGTTCTACGTATTGCAGAGAGCATTCGCGGACGTGCCAGACGGCGAAAGACTCGCCCTGATCTTCGGGATCGGAGTGGTCGAACCTCAGCGCTTTCACCTACTCTACTGGAAACAGAATACGGAAGATGAAGACGAACGCGTGGTCGGAACGATACACCTGAAGAGTGGACGCGATTTCCTTGTCACGGTTGTGAGTGATCCTGAGGGGCACCGGTACCACGTGTACGGCATCCGAGACGGCAAACTAACGCTGGTCTATGCTGGCGGCGGGTCGAGTTGCTGATTTGTTCGAAACTGAGTCCATCTATCGTAACATCCGGATTACACTCATCG
>Ga0187784_10000661_pt1 | contig 25740 bp, 23 predicted proteins | sample 1015_SJ02_MP15_2_FD_132964 | JGI IMG/M metagenome (GOLD analysis project Ga0187784, IMG submission 132964) | Tropical peat soil microbial communities from peatlands in Department of Meta, Colombia - 1015_SJ02_MP15_20_MG | ecosystem: Environmental > Terrestrial > Soil > Wetlands > Peat | place... | reverse complement strand
TTAGCGATATCCAAACCGATTGTGGTAATTTGCATCTGGACGGCTCCCTTGTGTGATTCGTCGCAACGATCACCTTACCGGCAATGCGTTGCCGGGAGCGGGCGCCGTCCACCACATCAGGAACGACTAAGTGCACCGCAACAACACATCGGCACGCGGAACTTATTGAGCACTTCGCCAAAGATCGATCCCGTCCCGCAAAAGATGTTGATCTTTTCTGCTTCCTTCCTGAACCCCGATATTCGTTGTAACAATAACTAACCGTCACCGGCGGTTCGGCTGTGCAGAAAGCCGACGCCAGAAGTGACGGGCAATTTTTGTGCAAACTTCCGTGCTTTGGGGTTATATAAATTGAGCTCCGGAGAACACGCCGAATGATTAACGAAAATACGTTTGAGGAACGGCTGACAGCGCTGGAATCGGCCAAGGCTTGGAGCCCGCGAGTGATTTCGCGCCTGGAAACTTTGTTGCGGAACGGCGCCGACGAAGCGCTGTTCCGTATCAATCCTATTCGCTTCGCGACCGAGCGGTCGATCGCGGAGACCGAGGCAATCGATCTTTTTCTCCATGGCACCGCCGCCGGCCTGTTCGACATGGACTGGCTGTTGCTTTGTCCGATGTGCTCCGATGTCGTGGACAGCTTTCGGAGTTTAACGGACCTGCACAGTCATTATCATTGCCACCTTTGCCAGTCCGATTATGAAGCCGCGCTTGACGACTACATCGCGGTGACGTTCACGGTGTCGCCGGCGGTGCGGCGCATTCGTTTTCACGATCCGCAGACGCTGTCCGTCGAGGATTACGCCTTCGTCTACAAGGCGACGTCCGAAGGGCTGACAACCGATGGAGTGCCTTGGATCGAAGTCATCAAGAGCAGTATCCGGGCGCTGACCCGGCTCAAGCCGGGGACGACGGCCGCGCTGGAAATCGATGCGGCGGAAGGCCTGCTGCTTAGTATTGACATGGAGAGCGACGCCAATTTCGCCTTCGTTGTACAGGGCGAGCCCGCAACTCAGCCGCAACGGGTCCCGATCACTTTTTCACTTGGCGCTTGCGCTCCAAACGGCGGCACTCTGGCGCCCGGAAAGGTCGTTTTTGAGGTCACCAACGTGACGACCGACCACACCGGAATCTTCGGCGTGCTTCAGGTTCCGCCAGGCGGGCCGCCGGGGCGCGGCATGCTGAAATTCCAGCCCTACCTGTCCGGCAAGCGGCTGTTGATGACGCAAACCTTCCGCGATCTGTTCCGCTCCGAGGTCATCAAAGCCACGGAGGGAATCGCGATCCGCGACGTCACCCTCCTGTTCACCGATCTGAAAGGCTCGACCGCGCTTTACCAGCGTATCGGCGACCTCAACGCCTATATGCAGGTGCAGCGCCATTTCGAGCGCTTGCTGGACGTGACCGTGCGTCATCAGGGCGCCGTGACCAAGACAATCGGAGACGCGGTCATGGCTGCTTTCCCAACCGCGCTCGACGCCGCCCGCGCCGGCCTTGAAATGCGTGAAGCCGTTGAAGAGCTAAATCGTGGCCGGCCGCAACGGGACTTCATCCTGAAGATCGGCATGCATAAGGGTGCCGCCATCGCGGTGACCCTCAACGACCGGCTCGATTATTTCGGCCAGACCGTCAACATCGCTGCTCGGGTCCAGAACCTTGCCGGCGGTGACGAAATCTGCGTGACCGAGGACGTGCATAACGCGCCCGGCGTGGCGGACATTTTTGCACCCTTCGTCTCACGCCGGACCGAGACCGAGCTGAAGGGCGTCGATCAGCCCACCCCGGTTTTTTTTATTGGCGAGGCGCGCTCCGCGCAATGAATGTAATACCGCCGGCGTGCGGTATTGGCGAAATCCCGCGCGCGCAGTAACGGCGGCATCCCTTAAAACTGAGGAGGCAATCGGCGCGATGTTCAGACCAACATTGCGCTCAAAATCCACTTTGTCTCGACTGCTGCGATGCACACCCCACTTCGGTGATGGGTCAGGAGCGACATTTTTCGCCGCGTCGCTCGAGGTCGGATCATACGCTGATTGCCGACACGGCCAGCGGCCGGCGAAGCAGTCGAAACGTGCCATTCGCGTCGTCATGGCACTGGAGCAAATGCACAATCACTCTATGTGTCAGATCGAGGCCTGTATCGACCTGGCGCTTGATCAGCTTGGCGTGTAAGTCGCACACCCGGCAACAGCGCCAGGGCGGTGATGAACAGTACACCGGCAGCGAACAGACTAGGGAGACGGATCGCTTCGGCAGCCGAATTCGCCGCTGTGAGCGTCAGGGGCCCGACGAGCTGACCGGTTGCGAAAGCCGCCGTCATCGCGGCCATAAGCCGGGGCGCACTTTCGGCGGCAATACGTCGGGCCTCCTGCATGCCGGCCATGGTGATCACCATGAATGTGCCGCCCACGCATATCGCTGAGACGATGATCGAGAAAAGGGTCGTCTGCACAGCAGGTAGCGCAACACCGAATGCCATAACGAATTGACCGTATGCCCAGGCGCGACGCGGTTGCAGGTTTCCGAGCATCGCGGAAGTCAGCACCGTCGAACTCGCTGCCGCGATGCCGAATAACGGCCAAATCCAGCCGAACACGGTTGGATCGCTGATCATCGAGCGGGCAGCAGCCGGAAGGAAGGTGGCGGGAATGATGTAGCCAAAGCCGAAAGACCCATAACAGACGATCAAACGCCACGCGGAAGCGTCCACGCCAAGCGTTGCCATGTCAGCGGCCATCGAAGGCGCCATGTTCTCGATCAAAAGCGCCGCGACCAAAGCGACGCAACAGGCCGCAGCACCAAGGACAATCCAGCCGACCGCCGGCGCAAGGTCGATGGCACCAATAGCAAGCACGGCTGCGCCAGCAAACAGAATGCCCTCTCCTACGCCGGCAAACACCCAACCCGTCCACCCCGGTCGGTCATGTGCGGCGAGCACGGCTAAAGCCCATCCAGAAACCCCTACCAGCACGAATGCACTCGCAATACCGGCGATCAGACGCAATACCAACCAGGGCCAGAAAGACGAAGTGAACGCCATGGCCAGCGTCGAGGCGGCGACGGCCGCAAGGCCGAATTTGGCCGCCCGGGCCGGCGGCGGATTGAAGGCGAACAACAGCAACGCTCCGAGCAAATAGCCGACGTAATTCGCGCTCGCGAGATAGCTGCCCTGTCTCAGCGAGACCAAATCATGAAGTTGCATCAGCGGCAGCATGGGAGTGAATGCGAAGCGCCCGATGCCCATCGCCGTCGCTAACCCGGCCATTCCAATAAGGGCGGCCTGCAGAGCTGGGTGATGTCGTGCCCGGGCCTTCATGAGGCGGCATTCTAGAGGGACGGAGGGTTCTTGAATAATGAATAAACAAGAGTATTATGTTCTCGTCTTGTGAACAGGTGGCGTCGCCGCCAATGCGGGTCACGGTTCCCGGCAGGCCTGCCATGGATCTGTCAGATCTCTTGATCTTCAAGACCGTCGCCGAAGAGGGCGGCATCCTACGCGCGGCGCGCAAGCTGCACCGCGTACAGTCGAACGTGACAACCAGGATCAAACAGCTTGAAGCATCAATCGGCGCGCAACTGTTCTTTCGCGACCGGCAACGGCTCGTGCTCTCGCCCAGAGGAGAGTCGCTGTTGGCCTATGCCGACAAGCTCTTGCGTCTTGCCGACGAGGCGCGCACCGTTGTGTCGGGGCAGGCGCCTTCTGGCGCGTTGCGGCTCGGCGCTTTAGAAAGCACCAGCGCCAGCCGGCTCCCTCTCCTGCTTGCGAAGTTTCACGAGACGTATCCGAACGTCCGGGTGGAGTTGCAGACCGGCACCAATGACGCGCTAACGGCTGCGGTCAGGGAGCGGCGACTCGATGCCGCCTTCGTCGCCGAGGCGCCAAGCGACAGCACCTTAGCCGCTCTGCCACTTTTCCGCGAACGGCTCGTCCTCATTTCGTCGCTTCGCCATCCGCCGGTGACCTGCCCGCGGGATGTTAGAGACGATTCGATCATCGCGTTTCCGAACGGCTGTGCCTATCGCCGCATCTTAGAACGCTGGCTCGGCCGAAAGAACTTGGCTATGCTCCGCGTCCTCGAGTTGAGCTCCTATCATGCGATTGTTGTGTGCGTTGCGTCGGGCACGGGCATAGCGTTGCTGCCGGAGTCAGTCCTCGACGTCGTCAGCAGCGAAGGGTTGGCGCGCCATCCGCTGCCGGCGGTGTTTGCCAACGTCATCACGCCGTTGATCTGGCGTGCCAAGGAAGCATCACCCTCGATAACGGCTTTATTGAAACAACTTCATCGCGTTGGCTAAAGCTGTTGTAACTCGGAGAACAAGGTCAAGCTGATAGCGAGCATTGAGGAGGGACGCAACGTGACCGCTCTATATGCTGCCGTCATAACACTGCTGTTGAGCCTCGCGATTGTTGCAATCGCATTCTTCGTGAGCAGCAGGCGCTTGCCTTCAGACGCGTCCGCGACATCGACAGTCTACCGGGTAAGATCGGTATATTTCGTCATTATCTTCGGCGCTGTTATCGTTTCGTTGGCATTTACGCTTCCGAAGACCCCTTATCCGAACAAGTACGCCGAGCAGAAGCCGGACGTCATAGTCAAAGTAATTGGCGAAATGTGGAGCTGGACGCTGACCTCCGTTTCCGGTGGCGCATCGGCCGAGGGCAGCCTCGTCCTGCCGGTCGACAAGATGGTGGAGTTCGAAGTCTCTTCGAAGGATGTCAATCATAATTTTGCGATCTACAATTCGGCCGGCGATTTGATCGCTCAGGTTCAGGCCATGCCCGATTATACCAACCGTTTGTTCCACAGATTTGATGCGGCTGGGCATTATTACGTTCTCTGCCTCGAATATTGCGGCGTCGCCCATCATGCGATGACAACCGAATTCGACGTGAAGTAAGGAGCGGCACCGATGGATGACAAGCAATACGCGCAGGCGATCGGCGGCGTCACACAGTTTTGGGCATGGACCGTCCCAATCCTTTTCCTCGTGCTTGTGCTGCTGGGATTGATGATGCGCGTCAATCAGGCCGGCGTCATAAACGCGGATGCCGACTACTTCTATGCTGTCATGACGCTTCACGGTCTCGGGATGGCCGGAACAGCATTCGTCGGCGGCCTTGCCGGGGCGACCTATCTTCTTGCGCGTTATGTGCGGATCAATCTGGCGATCGCTTGGGTGATGTATCTTCTGACCGTCCTCGGCGTCGTTGGCTTGGTGATCGCCTGCTTGGTCGGCAGATTCGGTCCCGGCTGGTATCTGCTTTATCCGCTGCCGTTTCTGGCCAACGGTGTCTGGCCGGATTGGGCAATAGCGCTCGCCGTGCTGTCGCTAATCGTCCTTGGCGTTGCTTGGCTCTTGGGTCAGATCGACATATTTCGCGCTTTGGTGGCGAGATACGGCCTGACAAATTCTTTGGCGTGGCAATATTTGCGAAAAGCGAGCGCGGGCAGGGTGGAAATTCCGCCGATCGTCGTCGTCATCGCCGTCGGTTTTCTCGTGCCCGGCATTCTCACGACGATTGATGGCGCTGTTTTGCTGATGCTTTATCTTTTCAAATGGTTCAACCCCTCACTCACCTTCGATCCGTTGCTGCTCAAGAACATGGTGTTTCTTTGGGGGCACACGCTCGTCAACATCACCATGTATTTGGGATTGGCCATGGTGTACGAGCTGCTGCCGAAGTACACGGGCAAACCCTGGAAGACCAACGCTGTCGTGGCAATGGCGTGGAATGCCGTGCTCGTTTTGGTGCTGCTGGCTTTCTTCCACCACCTCTACATGGATTTCGCGCAGCCTACTTCGCTGCAATATGTCGGCCAGGTGGCCTCGTATTCGAGCGCCGTTCCAGCGACCGTCGTCACGGTGTTCGGCGTGATCGGGCAGGTCTACCGCTCGGGCATGCAGTGGCGGTTCGTTCCGCTCTGCTTCTTTCTTGGCATCATCGGCTGGGTCATTGGCGGCCTCGCCGCCGTGGTCGACTCGACGATCGCTGTGAACTTCGTCTTCCACAACACGATGTGGGTTCCGGCGCACTTCCACACCTACTTTCTTGTCGGATACTTTCTCATGCTTTGGGGCTTTCTCTATGAATTTTCCGACCCGGCGCGAGAAAAGCTTGCCATGGCGGGGCTGTGGCTGCTTGTCGCCGGCGCTTACGGATTCCTGTTCATGTTCTATTTGGGCGGCGCGTTCGGCGTGCCGAGGCGATATGCGGTCTATGACAGCATACCTCTCACCTCGTTGGCGGCTTTCAGCGAGCACACAGCTCTCATAGCGTCCGCTTTCGTCGTGGTTTTCACTATCGGACTGCTCGTGGTTTTCGGCGTCATCTATGGCGGATTGGTGAAACGGCTTCTCCCCAGCAAGGCCGTTTCGCCCGGCAATTGACTGGCGCACGGCGGAGTTTCGCAGCGGGCAATCGTGAAGCAGCCATGACTCCGACGAAGCGCCTTATCGGCCTGTTGGTCTGCGCGTTGATCCTCGGCGGAGGGGCAGGTTTTGTTTGCGCCTGGACCCTGGGTTTCTCCGCATTCACGTCATATAGTTATGCGCTTAACAAAGCTGGCCCGCTGCCAAGAGCGGCGCCCGACGCCTCATTCGTGGATCAATTCGGCAAGGAACGGCCGCTGGCGTCGCTGCGGGGCCGCTATGTGCTGATGCACGTTTTCTATGGAACCTGCCTCACTGTCTGCCCGATCGTCATCGAGCAATTGCGCGAAATTTATTCCGATTTCAGCGCCGAGCAGCGGCGCAAGCTCATCATCCTGAGCATCAGCATCGATTCGGTGCGAGACACGACCGAGCGCCTCGCGGACCTCTGGCACGAAGAAGGCGCGTTCGAGGGATGGATTATGGCGCAACCGGCGGACGCATCCACCGATCGAATGGCTCGTGAGTTCGGAATCTGGATTTTCCCCAAGGCCGACGGAACGATTAATCACTCGGCTGATTTATTTCTGATCGATCCGGGCGGACGCATTGTGCGTGTGTTTTCACCGGAGGCCAAAAGCGACCGAATAAGGCACGATCTTGAAAAATATTTGTAAACCTCTATTGGTCGTGGCGGTACCCGTACTCTTGCTGTTGCCGCGCATCGATACGACTTTCAGCGCGACGATGCCGAGAAAAGCACTGGCCGAACCACTTTTGCTGTTGTTCCTCGGGTGGGTGCTTTCGCGACTTGTGCCCTGGTGGCGAACGGCATCCTATGCGCCTTCAGCGGCCGCCGCCGCGACATTGCTGTTCCTGTTTTGGATGATTCCGCGGTCTATCGACCTCACCCAGATTTACCCTGACGCGAACGTGCTTTACGTGTTCAGTCTATTTGGCGTCGGCTTTCTTTTGTCGCACTATTTGTCCCTGTTGCCCGGCCTCGCACGAGTGGTCTTTGCGCTTTATTTTTCGAGCATGATCGTGGCGTTCGGGCTGCTTTATGCCTCGCAGTCCACGCTCTTGTGCTCCGCCTTCACGCTCGAAGAACAGCATGCCTTCGGCTGGATGACGGTCTTTTTGGGGATCATCGGGTATCTAACGATCTTGGCATCCATGACGAGGTGGCTCAACTCGCCAGCCAGCCGCCCACGCTCGCAAGACCTTCCTCGATAGTCGCTCCGTTCGGCGGCTGGGTCTCGAACCGGAAGTGAAACGGGGGATCCTTCGGCGGTCCGCCGCCGTGCTATTTCTGATCGCCGTAGCGCTGCCGATAGAAATCCTGAATCTTCTGTAGTTGCTCCTTGCTCATGCCTTCCTTGAGCCAGCGGTGGCTCGGCTGACTGTAGACGTACTTTTCCAGGAGTTCCGATGCCAGCGGCTCGCCCGCGACCTCTTTCACCTCGGGGATGAAGTCGAGGTAGAACGTCTTGGCCACCTCATAGATGCCGTGCCACCAGGCGTAGTCCGGACCGGACATCGAGGCGCCGTGGCGCGCGCGGCGTCCCTGGTGATGCCACAGTTCATAGTAGGTCCATTCCAGCTTCTCATCCATCGGCGCCGGCGTGAGCTTTTGCGCCTTGTAAAGCTCGTTCATGATCGCTGTCGCCGGCTTGGCGAACTTGTCATTGTACATGTCGACCAGATCGTCGAACTGCTTGTAGAAGCCCCCGACCAGTCCGGATGCGTGACAGGCCGAGCACACATCCTGCATGCGCGCGCGTCGATCCTGCCAGGTGAACACCTGGGTGACTTTGCGCACTTTTCCGTCGGCCGACTTGCGCTCGTCACCGATCTTCGGCAACGCCTGGCCTTCCGGGACGTCCATTTTCGACAGGTCGTCGAACACTACCATGTTGAGCTTGGTGGAGATCGCCGGCCGCAGCGTCCAGCTGATGCGATCACCAACGTCGTGGGTCACCGCTTGGGTTCGGGTTGCGCCCATGTGGCAGGTGGCGCAGGACGGCGCCGCCGAATAGTCGACGCCGGGCTTCCATGACTTGCGATCGAGATTCAGTCGCTGCTTGTTGGCCGCCCAAAGGATGCCGTGCTTGGATTCCTCGTAGACCTCGACCTGCGGATGGTCGGGGCCGAGATGGCATTTTCCGCAGGTCTCGGGCTGACGCGCCTGCGCCTTGGAGAAGCGGTGGCGGGTGTGACAGGCGCTGCAGCTGCCGGCGCTGCCATCGGGATTGATGCGGCCGATACCGGTGTTCGGCCAGGTCGCCGGATCGAACTTGCCGCCGGGCAGCACCTTCACCGTCGAGCCGTGGCATTGGAAACAGCCCACCGCGACCGCCGGTGGGCCGCCGATCACTTCGCCGAGAAAATTGTCGAGCGACGCGAGAATCTCTCCGGCCTTCGCGTGATGGCTGCCCTTTTGCTGGTCGACCTCATTTTGATGGCAGCCGCCGCAATCCTTGGGCGATACGATGACGGTGATGGTCGCGCCGTTATGCTCGAAGGCGCCGGGGTTCGTCTTGTCCGAGTGGTGACACTCATAACAACCCACACCGGTTTGCGCATGGGCGCTTGCCCGCCATTCCTCGGCTAGAGCCGGAGTGAGCGAGCCGTGGCACTGCAGGCAGGTCTTGCTCTGTTGCGAAATTTCGGAGTGTGGCGCTGACCTTGACGACTGGGCTGAGGCGGACGTTGGAAAGATTGCTGACGAAAGGCCGACGCTCACTGCTGATGCGACAATCCAGGAAACCAAGCGCATCGCCTGCTCCCTCCCGGTCCGAAAATTGATCGAGCCGGTAGAAGTCTACGAATCGGCAGCTTTCGGCTTTGATTTTGGTCAATGCGCTCGATTTGTTTGCACCCTGTAGAGCCGAAGTTCTTGTGGATGCTTCGTGGCAGAGCTGGACCAAAACCGCCGGATTCGCGGCGTCTGCCAGGAGACCTCTTTACCCCTGATCGCCGACACGCCCACCCCGGCGGCGACGGTCGTGAGGTGCCAAACCGCGACGTTACAACGAAGTGCAGCGCGCCGGGGTCATCAGCGTCATTTCCGGCCTTGCCGCCCAGGTCCGCTCTAGCTCCAATAGCTACCCCGATGGCGCTCGCTGACGGGCGGGCCCGCTCAGATGGTGCCCTCTCTGCCGATTGAGCGGCCGACCGTCGATCGAGGCCGCGCCTGCGCGCTCGGTCATTTCCGAAATTGCCCCGAAAACCGGCGACATCGATTCAAAACTTGTCGCTCGCGCTTTGTGTCAACGGACAAAGACTTCCGTGCTTATCTCTTTGTGCAGCTGTATTGCCCGTCCATCAACGCATTCTTGTATCTAACCTCAAATGGAATGCTGCTCACATAGCCGACTGGACATGTCGTGAAAATCCACCATCCCGACTTTATCTGTGCTTGGCTCAATCCCGTGTTGAAGCGTTCCCCTGGCTTGAGGTCAATCCGTCTTACCTATTGATCTTTCTGTGTCATGAATTGGATGACGACTGATTTATCGCAAATATTTTTGACCCCGAATTGACCCCCTTGGTAATCCCACTTTTCCGTTGACGTGCACTGCTCAAGATGCGGCACGCCTTGTGCAGCAGTCGGCGAAGTAGATAAGAGAGATATGAAGACCGGGCATAACAACGCCGAGACTCTCCGAAGCTTCATTATTCCCTCCTGCGGACGAACCCGAAGAGCTTATTGCCAGCACTTCCGGACATCAAGGTTGCAGCAAATGCAGCTGCTTCCGCCTTGGCTCAAAACCGCCGGATTCGCGGCGTCTGCCAAGAGTCCGCTTTACCCTGATCGCCGACATGCCCACCCGGCGGCAACGGTCGTGAAGTGCCAGAAGCCGACATTCGCGCCTTGAAGTTGGAAGCAGCGCCGCTTAACCCAGCGCCCTTCCGGTTTCTACTAACCGCGCGTTCGCCGTGGCGGTCGCGAGAAGGCGCCCAGCTTCATTCATTAGTTTGCCTTCCATGAAAGCGACCGTCTTTCCGAGCAGTACAACGGTCGCTTCACCGAAAATCGGTCCGATCTTGGCGGGGGCGAGAAAGCTAATATTCATGCTGATCGTCGCCGTATAGAGCCGGCCCACGGTCTTCACAAAGACCGCCGGCCCCATTGTGTCATCAAGCATGGCCGCCAAGATGCCTCCCTGAATGAGCCCGGCTGGATTGCAGAAGTCTGGCTTGCCATCGAAACCAATGCGAATCCAACCTTCCTCCGGATGCGCATCGAGAGGGGTCCAGCCGAGCATCTTTGAGCAAGGCGGTGCGTGAATAGTGTCGAGAGCGGTTGCGATCATATGCCGGCTACCTCCCGGGCTTGTCATATACGAGCCCTCCTGCCAGCATCATGTCAGGAGACATTTCATGCGCCGCGCCGACCGACTACTCGACCTTGTGGCCCGATTGAAGGCCAAACGGCTCACACGCGCTGACGACCTCGCGGAGGCGATGGAAACGTCGGTACGGACAATCTACCGCGATATTGCTGCGCTGCAGGCCCATGGGCTCCCGATCGAGGGGCAGCCCGGCGTTGGGTACGTACTGCGAGGCAAGATCACGCTTCCGCCGCTAGTCTTCAACCACGACCAGCTTGAGGCACTGGCACTCGGTCTCGCATACGTAGAACGTGTTGGCGACGCGGACCTCGCCACAGCGGCGCGAGAGGCGCGAGCAAAGATCGATGCGGCATGGGCCGGGCAACCGACACCGCCACCGTCTAAAAGGCGGCTTCGCGCATGGCAACCCTCGGAACACCGGGCGCCTGTTTTTGCCGCCTTGCTGCGGGCGGCGCTGCGAACACGAACGATGGTCACCTTCGCGTATTGCGATGCCCAGCAGACACTTACTCACCGCTGCGTTCGACCCCTGGCGCTCACAGTCTTTTCAAACGGATGGCTGCTGATCGCCTGGTGTCCTGACCGCAAGGATTTCCGAGTATTCAGACTAGATCGGATGGAGCGTGTCGCATTGGCAAACACCACCTTTGCGGACGAACCTGGTCGGGACCTTGAGGCCTATTTGATCCAACGTGTCCTGAACTGAGGAAAGCCCATTTCGAGGTTTGCAAAAACTCGGTGCCTATAACCTATTGGCGTCGAGAATTTTCCCTGAGGGTCAACCACCTCATCTTGGGCGTCCTGGCCGGACGCCGGCTTTGCCCCAAAAGCCGACATCCGGGGGCCTCGCTCGCGCCGTCGAGACCGGTGGGCCCGCGAAGGATGCGGTCGCTCTTCGAGGCTCGCTTCGCTCGCACCTCAGGGCGACGGAATATAGGTCACTATCAGCTCACGCAGGCATGCGCGGTGGCCGCGTCGGTGCCGCTGAAGCGGCATTGGCAGCGCGGCGGGCGCTCGAGTACCGACACGGTGACGGTGGTGATGCGGTTCTTCCTCACCACGATGTCGCACAGCTGCGCCAGCGATCCGGCCATCCAGTCGGCCTGGAGTTTGCGCGTGCCGACCCCTTGGCGCAGGATGGCGCTGCCCTTCCTGATCGGCGCGAGCTTGATGGAATCGAGATAGAGCGCCGTCTGCGTCGCCGCCGCGACCGGCACGGTCTTGATCTCGACATAGCCGACATCCCCGGTCGGCCGGCAGGCGGCGATCGCCGCGCCGACGATGACGGCGCTGGCGATGAGGCCGAGCACCCGACGCAAGCCATGCTCCCTTAGTTTACGCTGCGGAATATCCCGCCCAAGTCATTACACTCCCGGCGGCTTGATGCCGCCGATCAGCTTGTTGAGCTGGGTCGATGCATCGCGGATGTCGCGGGTGAGGCTACGGATCACCTCCAGCGCCTTCTCCGCCTGCCTGATTTCGAGGAGCTCGCCGATGAAATCCTCGTTCTGCTGCAAGGTCTGCAACAAGCCGGCGAATTGGGCTCGCGCGTCGTCGAGCTCCTTGGTCGCATTCTCGGTCTCGACCTGTAGCTTGTGCCACTGGTCGATCAGAAACTGTCGCTCCTCGGGCTTGAAGCGGGTTTCCTGCGTCAGCGTCCTGAGCTTGTCGCGGACGTGATCGAGCGCCTTGACCCCGAGCTGCGACACCGGGCCGTTGTCGGAGACGGCGCCAAGCAGCGTCGACACCAATTCGCGCAGTTTGTCGATCTCGGCGCGCGCCTTTTCCACATCGGCCATGCCGTCGATGGTGCGGGCGCTCTCCTGGATCGACCGGTTGAGATCCGGCACGCTCTTCTGGAAGGCGTCGAGCTGCTGCGAGAATTCCTCGACCGGCGAGGCGGCGGCGCTATCGCGCTGGGCTTGCGCCGCGCTCCCCGGCAGCGCGAGCAGAAGGGCGAACAAGGCCGCGCACGCGGATCGCGCGCAAAATCGTCCGGCGACGATCGGCAATGACGTCATCATGGCGTGCCTCCCTCGACACGGAACCATACTCAGGGTCGATTTCGGTCAGGAATATTGGCGCAAGTGGGGCATCCTGCCTACGGCAAAAGCAGGCCTTGGGGGGCTTCTTTTGCGGCCGCTTTTCATGCTTTCCTGGCCACGGATGACCGACTCGACGGGCCTGGGGCTTGAGGGTATGCGCGCGACGAAGGCCGCCGCCTTGTTGTTCGCGCTCGCCGCGCTTGCCGCCTGCAGCACCGGCGATCACCTCCTCGCCGCCAAGCCGGAAACGCAGGCGAGCGCTGCTCCGCCACCGCCGCCGCCGCCCCCACCCCCGCCTTCGCCGCCCCCGGTCGATCTCGCCGGCCGCTGGAAGCTTGCGGTGGCCGCCGGCGGCGCCTGCTTCATGAATTTCGGCAATTCGCCCGGCGCCGTGCAAGGCACGATCGCGCCCGAAGGCGGCTGTCCCGACAATTTCTTCACCAGCCGCAAGTGGACCTTCGAGCACGACGCGCTGATCATCCGCGACCACAAGGGCGAGCCGCTGGCGCAGCTTTCTTTCGCCGGCGGTCGCTTCGAAGGCCGCGAAACCAGCGGCGTCGCCCTGTCGCTGTCGCGCCCGCCGCGGCGGTCGTGAATTTTTAGCGAGGTCACATGGCCGAATATCAGCTCTACTGCTTCGCCCAATCGGGCAATTCGTATCGCGCGGCGCTGATGCTCAATTTGATCGGCGCCGATTGGCAGCCGCTGTTCGTCGACTTCTTCGGCAAGGGCGTGCAGCGCACGCCAGAATATCGCACGAACGTCAACGAAATGGGCGAAGTGCCGGTACTCGTTCACGGCACGAAGAAACTCAGCCAGTCCGGCGTCATCCTCACCTATCTCGCCGAGCGCTCGGGAAAATTCTTGCCACGCGGCGAGGACGAGTGGCTCGAGGCGCTGCGCTGGATCATCTTCGACAACCACAAGCTCAACAGCTATCTCGCCACCTATCGATTTCTGCGCACGCTGGCGAAACCGCCGGGCCAACCGGCCGTGCTCGAATTTTTCAAGGGCAGGATCGACAACTCGCTCGGCATTCTCGACAAGCGCCTCGCCAATCGCGACTATGTGGTCGGGCCGCAGCCGACCATCGCCGACCTCTCGCTCGTCGGCTATCTCTATTACCCGCCGGAGGAGTTCGGCTTCGACATCGCCGCGCAGCACAAGAACATCGCCGCCTGGCTTACCCGCATCAAGGCGCTGCCCCGCTGGACGCATCCTTATGATCTGATGCCGGGTTATCCGCTGGCCCGATGAGGCTGAATCGATCGCGCTCTATTTTTTCTTAGTGGAGCATGATCTTTTCGCAAAACCGGTTTCCACTTTTGCGGATCATGCTCCTAAAGCGGGATGTCCAGGTCCTTGAGCGGCGCGGCCGGGGCGGGTTTGGCGACCGGCCGAGCGAGAGGAGCTGATGCATCGAGCTTGGGCGCCTCGACCTTGGGCGCCTCGACCTTGGCTTGCGGATGCTGCTGTGACGGGGTCACGACCTGCTGCTCGGGCTGCGGCGGCAGCGGCTGCGGCGGCGATGGCTCGGGTTCGTTCGCGTATTTTGCCGTGAGTGCGTGGGCGCTGGCAAGAAGCTTGCCGCCGTCGATCCGGCGCTCCTTCATCTGCTTCAGCCAGGCCGCGACCACGGGCTCGGTCGCCTTGCGCCAGCGCGCGACCTCTTTCGCCGAGAGCATCGTGACCGGATCGCCGCGCCCGCGCACCATGGCGGCGGCCGCTTCGCCTTCGGCGTCCCACATTGCGCCGGCCATGCCGGCCGCAGCCTGACTGGAATTCTCGTCGATCACCGTCTTGAGGCCGCGCGGCAGGCGGTCATAGGCCGCCTTGTTCATCGCCAGCACGAAGGTGGTCGTGCTCAGCGAGGCGTCGGTGAAATCGGTGTGGGCCTTGAGCAGATCGTGGAGCTTCAGCCCCGGCACCACGTCCCACGGATCGACGCAGCCATTGATCACCTGTCCGGCGATCGCCATGGGAACCTGCGGAAGCGGCATGGCGACACCCTGCGCGCCCAGCGCGCGCATCGCCTCGCCGGCAAGCCGGTTCGGCACGTGCAGCCGCAGCCCTCTCAGCTCCTCGATCGATTGGATGGTGCGGCTGGCGTGCACGACGCTTCGATCGCGGCAGGAAAAACAGATCGGATGGATCTCGCGGAACTCGTCCTTCAGGTTGGCCGCGGCGTAATCCTCGAGCGCGCGGGAATTGACCAGCGCCCGGCGCGCCGACACGAAGGGAAGCTCGAACAATTCGATCTTGGGAAAGCGGCCCGGCGTGTCGGCCGGCACCGCCCAGACGATATCGGCGACGCCATCGCGCGCCTGGTCGAACAGCTGCGCCGGCGCGCCGCCAAGCTGCATCGAGGGAAAAATGTCGATGCGGATGCGCCCACCCGAGTCCGTCTCGACCTTGCGCGCCCAGGGCGCAAGAAACTTGTCGTGCCCGCTCGATACCGACGAGAAGAAATGATGCAGTTTGAGCGTGATTTGCGCTTCGGCCCGCGCCAGGCGCAGAAGCGCGGGAGCCGCCGTCGCGGCGATCGTCGAGGCGAGAAAACGGCGCCGCGCAAGACCCATATCTATCCCTCGCCGCCCGATACGGCTCAATTGAGGCGCGATGGACGATCCTCGTTGTCAGACCGCGGCGCAGCGAGGCTCGCTTCCGTCGACACGGTTGCTGCGCTTGGCGCAGCGGAAGCCGCTTCTGCCTCCGCTTGGCCCGCGCGCGAGCGCCGCTCGTGCTCCTGATAGGACAGCCACCCGAACGGCAGGCTCGCGAGATAGGCAAGCGTGCCGGCCGTGAGCACCACCCACGGATAGGCGAGCAGCAGCGCGACGAACAAGACCACCACGATGACCAGCGGCCCGACCATCTCCGGCGGCACGCGCTGGCCGATGCGTTTGCCGGAAAAGACCGGCAGCCGCGAGACCATGAGCCAGGCGATGGCGAGCGTGTAGACCAGCGTTACCCAGGTGAGAAAACCCGAGCGCGGAACGCCGAGAAAGGCGACATAGATCGGCAGCAGCACGGTGATGGCGCCGGCCGGCGCCGGCATGCCGACGAAGAAATTGCTGGCCCAGGCGGGCCGGTCGGGATCGTCAATCATCACATTGAAGCGCGCCAGCCGCAGACCCGCGCAGATGGCGAACGCCATGGCGGCGATCCAGCCGGCCGATTTCAGATCGTGCAGGCCCCAGAAGTAGAGGATCAGCGCCGGCGCGACGCCGAAATTCACGAAGTCGGTGAGGCTGTCGAGTTCGGCGCCGAAGCGCGACGTTCCCTTCAGAATCCGCGCCAGCCGGCCGTCGATGCCGTCGAGGATGGCGGCGAACACGATCGCCGCGAGCGCGAGCACGTAGCGGTTCTCGAACGCCAAGCGGATGGCGGTCAAGCCGGCGCAGAGCGCCAGCAGCGTCACCACGTTCGGCGCCAGCGTGCGCACCGGAATGCGCCGGAAGCGCCGCCGCTTCAGCCGCGGAAAACGCGAGCGGTCAAAACCTGGCTGCTGCATGGCCATGGCAGGAATATAGCGGTTTGCGGCCCGGCCTGCCATGAGCGGAAATGGTGCGGCGCAAGCGTTGCAAGCCGTTAACCTTGTTCAGCTGGCGCGGAACGTGCGTCCCGGCTCGACAAGCTTGAGGTCGGCCAGCACCGTCTCGCCGGCAAGCGCGGTCTGCCCCTCCGCGACCAGCGCGACTGTGCCCTCCGGCAGGTAGACGTCGACGCGCGAGCCGAAGCGGATCATGCCGATGCGCTGGCCGGCGCCGACCGCTTCACCCTCGCGCACGAAGGCAACGATGCGCCGCGCGATGAGTCCGGCGATCTGGATCACCGCGATGCGCGCGCCGCCGGCTGCAATAACAAACGAGTTGCGCTCGTTGTTCTCGCTCGCCTTGTCGAGATCGGCGCTGATGAAGGCGCCTTTACGGTAGACCATGCGCTCGATGCGCCCGGCGACCGGGCTGCGATTCACGTGGCAATCGAACACGCTCATGAAGATGGAGACGCGCGGCAGCGGCCGCTCGCCGAGATCAAGCTCCTTCGGCGGCACCGCATTGGCGATACGGCTCACCCGTCCATCCGCCGGCGCAACGACGATTCCCTCGCGCAGCGGGATAACCCGCGGCGGGTCGCGGAAGAAATAGGCGCACCAGAGCGTGGCGACGGTGGCGAGCCAACCGAGCGGCGGCCACAGCCAGAACAGAACGATGCTGGCGAGCGCAAAGCCGCCGATGAAGGGATAGCCCTGCGGATGGATCGGCACGAGCTGCGAGCGAATGGAGTTGATGATGGACATGCGATTTTGACTTTATAGACCAATTTTCCGTCACCCTGAGGTGCGAGCGTAGCGAGCCTCGAAGGGCGACGGCCGGGGCCGCATCCTTCGAGGGCCGCCATAGCGCGTCGAAGACGCGCGTAACCGCGCTTATGGCGGCCGCCTCAGGATGACGGAAAACCGGTCATCACTCCGCGGCATCGGCCGTGGGCAAGAGTTCCTCTTCGGCGACGGCGTCTGCCGCAGGCGCCGACGGATTGCGATTGGGCGCGACCTCCCCCTCCTCCACTTCGGCGAGAATTTCGCGCGCCATCTGCGCCTCGCGCTGGCGGTTCCACATGCTGGCATAGAGGCCGTCCTGCGCCAGCAATTGCTGGTGCGTGCCGCGCTCGACGATCGCGCCCTTGTCGAGCACGAGGATCTCGTCGGCGCCGACAATGGTGGAGAGCCGGTGGGCGATGACCAGCGTGGTGCGGTTCCGCGCCACGCGGTCGAGCGCGTCCTGGATGTCGCGCTCAGTGTGGCTGTCAAGCGCGGAGGTCGCCTCGTCGAGCAGCAGGATCGGCGGGCCTTTGAGGATGGTGCGGGCGATGGCGACGCGCTGCTTCTCGCCGCCGGAGAGTTTCAACCCGCGCTCGCCCACCTCGGTCTCGTAACCTTTCGGCGCCGAGCGAATGAAGCCGTCGATCTGCGCCAGCCGCGCCGCCTCCTCGACCTCGGCGTCGCTGGCGTCCCAGCGGCCATAGCGGATGTTGTAGCGGATGGTGTCGTTGAACAGCACCGTATCCTGCGGCACCATGCCGAGCGCGGCGCGCAGCGATTTCTGCGTCACCTCGCGCACGTCCTGCCCGTCGATCAGGATGCGGCCGCCGGTCACGTCGTAGAAGCGGAAGATGAGCCGCGAGATCGTCGATTTGCCGGCGCCCGAAGGCCCGACGATGGCGACGGTGCGCCCGGCCGCCACCTCGAAGCTCAGTCCTTGCAGGATCGGCCGCGCCGGCTCGTAGGCGAACGACACGTTGTCGAAGCGGATGGTGCCGGCGCGCACCTCAAGCGGCAGCGCCCCCGGCCGGTCCTCGATCTCCGGCTTGCGCGCGAGCAGCGCGAACATGATCTCGATGTCGATCACCGCCTGCTTGATCTCGCGATAGAGGAGCCCCATGAAGTTCAGCGGCTGGTAGAGCTGGATCATCATGGCGTTGATCATGACGAAATCGCCGACCGTATTGGTGCCGCGCTCGACGCCGACGGCGCACAGCACCATCGCCGCCGCGAGCCCGACGGTGAAGACGACCGCCTGGCCGGCGTTGAGCAAAGCGAGCGAGGTGTAGGCGCGCACGCTCGCCTCCTCGTAGCGCGCCATCGAGCGGTCGTAACGCCTGCCCTCGCGCTCCTCGGCGGAGAAATATTTGACCGTCTCGTAGTTGAGCAGCGAGTCGATCGCCTTGGCGTTGGCGTCGGTGTCGCTCTCGTTCATCTTGCGGCGGATGCCGATGCGCCATTCGGTGGCGTAGAAGGTGAACCCGACATAGACCGCGACCGTGAGCATAATCACGATTACATACCGCCAGTCGAAGTGGAACAGCAGCACCCATACGATCAAGATGAGCTCGACGATGGTCGGCGCGAGCTGCAGCAGCAGCAGGCGCACGATAGTCTCGATGGCGTTGCGCCCGCGTTCGAGGATGCGGGTCAGGCCGCCGGTCTTGCGCTCGAGATGAAAGCGCAGCGAGAGCAGATGCGTGTGCTCGAAGGTGAGCATCGCCAGCCGCCGCACCGCGTGCATCGCCACCTTGGCGAAAATACCGTCGCGCCACTGCGTGAGCACGCCCATGAGGATGCGCGTGCCGCCATAGGCGAGCGTCATCGCCACCGGCGTCGCCAGCGTCCAGGCGAGCCAGTTGTCCGGCCCGACCGGCGCGGTGCCGTGGCCGGCGAGCGCGTCGGTCGCCCATTTGAAGGTGAACGGCACCGCGACGGTCGCGAATTTGGCGGCGAAGATCAAAACGGTCGCGAACACGACGCGGCCCTTGAGGTCGGCCCGGTCCGCCGGCCAGATATAGGGCCAAAGATGCAACAGCATCGAGGAGAGCGCCCTGCCGTCCACGTTCAGCTCACGCCTGGGGCGCTCGATCGGTCGTTGGATTTCGCTCATTGCTTCGGTAAGGCCCTTCGGGCGCCGCGACGGGCCGCCACGTATCTGTCATATAAAGGCTTTCACCCTTTCCCGCACCGGCAGTGCCGACGGCTTTGCAACAGCCCTCGCTAGGCGCTTGCACGGCAATTGAAACAGCACTTGGCCTATTGCGGCACTTGATGCAAACCGCTTGCGCCGCGGGCGAATCGCCGCCACATCTATCCCTTCACGAGTATGACTCTATGAGCAGAATCAACGCACTGTGCGTCTATTGCGGGTCGCACCCCGGCACCGACAGGGCCTATGTCAAGGCGGCGCAGGACCTCGGCAAGATCCTCGCCGAGAACGGCGTGCGCCTGGTCTATGGCGGCGGCTCGATCGGCCTGATGGGTGCGCTCGCCGGTTCGGTGATCGCGCATGGCGGCAGTGTGACCGGCATCATTCCCGAGTTTCTCACCGCCCAGGAGCGGCCGCGGCGGCTGGCGCAGGAGCTGATCGTCACCCGCGACATGCACGAGCGCAAGCGCACGATGTTCGAGCGCGCCGACGCCTTCGTCGCGCTGCCGGGCGGACTCGGCACGCTCGAGGAGCTGGTCGAGCAGCTCACCTGGGCGCAGCTCGGCCGCCACAAGAAGCCGATCCTCCTCGCCAATATCGAGGGCTTCTGGGACCCGCTGCTCGCGCTCATCGCCCACATGCGCGCGCTGCAATTCGTTCCGCCGCCGGCGCGCGGCGTGAATTTCCTCGTCGCCGACCGCGTCGAGGACGTCTTGCCGAAGCTCGCCGAGGCGGCGCGAGCGGCGGCGGCGGCGGAGAAGAAGATGGCAGTACCCGCCGACCGCCTGTGACTTCGAGCATGCTCCGCAAGGGCGGAGGCCGGTTTACCGTGTCCAGTGCGCATGGAGGTCAAGAGTAGACCATATTTCGCTAAGCGGTCTTCTCCGTCACTGCAACGGGAACTTCGATCACGCGAGCCTGAGTTGCATGCAGGTAGAAGGTAAAAAATCGCTCCGCAATGAATGCAGGCACGCGCGCCTGATAGCGTTCACCAGTAAACGGTTTTTCACGCTCCATCCACGAAAGCAATGTAAAAAGTCTTGACATATAGGTATCAAAAAATGGCTTTCGGGCGATCATCATGTTGTACCAATGGGCCTCCGAGGTCTGGTCAAACCAACCGATTTCCCGTTGGAGATCAGGGCACGTCTCTCGGATAGCTGTAATAAAGACGTCCCAGTCCTCTCGTCGATGGAAGCGCGCGTACTGTTTCGTCAGTGACAAACCCACATTTTGCCGCCGCGGCACTATGGCGTCGGCATTTGCAAGCGACTGCTCCACAAACTGGCTGGCCGTAGTCGCAGTCAGCATGGCGAAATTATCAGGATTCGGTTCGAGATATAATTTCTGACAGGCAAAACGTTGGTCGTAGGGGTGTAGGAAGAAATATCTTCGATAGTGACACAGTCCGACAGTGTCGAGATTTGTAACGTTTTTCCAGATCCAATACCATCCTGTTAGCTCACTGTAGTGAGCATTTTTGTGTGAGATCGACTCTCCAGTGTCGTCGCTGAACGTCTCCAGAGAGGTCGTTGGGCGGTAACCACCAAGGCCGAGAGCTACGAAGATATCGCTTCGTACCGGCAAGGGAGCATCTTTATGAACCGCTATGAAGAACAAAAGTCGGCGGTTTGTCATCGTGCAGATCAAATCTGATTGGCGGCGAAGTTCATCCCGCCTCGGCAAGACCACTTTAGAGATATGGCGTCCCATCTGCAAAAGCGTTGGCAACGCAACGCAAGCCGGACGTTTGCTACCACGTGCACTCTTAAATCCGGCTATGTGAGCGTCGCCGAATGTCCGCTTCGCCCCGAAAGCGACCAAATTGCTGCGCAGCACCGAAGTGACGCGAACTGCCAGGAGCTGACATCAAGCAACGGCCCCGTAATGGCAGCGTATCGCGGAAAAATGTTGGCGGAACTATAGATGTTCGCTGCGGGCAGCGACACGGCAACGCAGTCAAAATTTCGCGTACCGGCCTCAAACTTGCCCTCGCCAACAGGTATATGGTGGCCCGGCTAACGGACCGAGGCGTTTCCGTGAACGGTACAAAAGCGTTGGCGACAGATTTTTCAATCTAGCGCTAATAATTCAAATTGACCAAATCTGCCGACCAAATCCTGGCTTCGGTTAAATCCTTTGCTGCCACGTCTCTTGATGATGCCTCGCGCGAACCGCTCGGCCATGGCAGCCGATTAGAAGTGATAGTTCAAGCCGCCACGGACACTTTGCACCCTGAGGTCGCCACCGCCACTTAAAATATTTGTCCCCCCGCAAGCGTTGATGCAGGCTCCCGAAGCATTTAACGCACCAAATTGTGCATAGAGGTACTCAGCTCTAATGGACCAACTAGGGTTCAATGAGTACTCCACGCCGCCGCCGGCGGCCCAACCCAAGTCTCCGGATGACGACAAATTGTAAGCAAGGGGGAGACTGTCGGCGTAGACCTCCGTATATTTAGCGCCAACAAACGCTAAGCCACCTGTCGCATAGACTAGAGTTCGGTCAAAAGCGTAACCTAGACGGGGCCGTACCGTGGCTATCCATTCTGGCTTTAAAGCATGCGTGAGTGCAAATGTTGTTCCGCCTGGGGTGAGTCCGCCCGCACTAAAGGATGGGGTCCCACCAAGGTAATCGAAGTCCCACTCCATACCAAGGACGAATAGATTGGGTAGTTGCGCATTGTACCCGGCTTGCGCGCCACCCGTGAATCCGTGTCCCGTCGCTGATCCAGTGCCGGTCGTATCGATAAATACTAGGCTGGCGGGAATGAAGAAGGTGCCCGAACTCATTGTCGTGTTGAAATGGGACCGGTCGTCCGCATAGCCGGCGTTGCCGCCGATATAAAAACCGGTCCAACTCCAAGCTGGCGCGGGCGGCGGCAGGGGCTTAACCGCCATATCGGCGGCGAAAGAAGGCGTTCCGATCAGCGCAGCAATGGCTGCAATTGCAATTGCTGAGTTCTTCATGACAGCCTCCGGAAAGCATTTCCCAAATGATATGCCTTCTCAGTGTCAGGATGCCCTCCCCGGCGCACGGTGACAATGCGGATCGTGGACAACCGCGGGCTTAGCGAGATATTTCGGGCAGACGTGGCGGATTTGCCACAATCAGCCCTGCAAATCTTAGCTTTTCGGCCGTGTAGGTGCAGGCCGACCCTAATTGCCGACATGGCCGGCGGCCGGCGTCGCAGTCGAAAACGTGAATGTCGACCGACAATCCAGTGTGACAACTGTGTGTCACATGATTCTAGTAACGCCTCGGGCTGGTTCCATTCACCGCATGCGTTGTGGCTAGTTAGCCTCTGTCGGCGGGCGCATTTCGACGGGAGAAAGCCATGGTCAAAGCAAAGAAGCGTCCTGCACGCAAGAGGCCGGCAAAGCGCGCGACGCCACTTGATAAGATGCAGGCTGCCTATAAGGCGGCGGTCGAGGAATGGATAGCTGCGATCAAACGAGAAGAGGCCCTTGCATCAGTCAACCATACAATAGCTCAGGTCGATAAATGGGAGGGGGCTCACTTTGCGGAAGACAAAATTCGCGGCAAGGTGAAGGCTGCAAAGAAGAAATATGAAGACGCGCTGCGCGAAAAGTTTTTTGGCTTTTAACTGAAAGAAAGGCCTTCGAGAATCCAACGCTGTTTCCCAAAATCACCCTGCCGTCGGCGGCCGAGAATTTGATGCGGCGACCTGGACGATCCGTATTGTGCATCACAGCAAATCTGCGAGGCCGATGTCGCCGACGGGTCAGGATCGACAGATTCCAGCTACCCGGACCATGTCGGCTTTGCACCCGATTGCGCCCGGAATAGCGACTTGCCACTCGGTCGCTCAGTGCCGTTTGCGGAAGTCACTGGATGCGCAGGGTATTAAAAAAAGGCGGGTGTGTGACCGTGCGTGAAAGCTGAAATGGCTCGCGGCCATTTCTTTGCCGATCTGATCGCTACTGAGCCGACGCAACGCGGTGCCGCCGCGGCTCAGGGTGATCCGGGCGGTATGATCAGGATTTGATATCGCGCCGGCCGGTCGAGCACGCCGAAATAGCGGCGGGCAAGATAGACGGTCTCGATCGACCCGGCGGCATAGCGCGTGGCGTAGGCATTCATGGCAGCAACGCAGCTAGCTTCCGGTTCCGGACAAACAATCGCGATTCCTTCCGTCGCGGTCCGCTCGTCATTGATCGACGGCGTCGAGGCCGGCGCGACGATGTCGAAGGCTACGGGCTGACTATCCAGGTAGAAGAGGATTCCATTGACGATGTCGCCTTGGCTGCCGACGACGCGCAATGGCTGATTGGTGTGCCTGTGCCACGCGCGCTGAACAGCGTGAGCAATAAGCCGGTAGTGGCTTGCGTAGCCCGGCACGCCGATGCGGTGGATGACGGCCGCAACTCCGGGCGATACCGCGACCATCAGCAACGGGAATACGACCGCCAAAGCAAGCAGCTGAACGGCGGTCCGGCGGGACAGCTTCAGGAGCGGCGACGACAGTAGCGCGACCGGCAGCAGCGTCATTCCGGGCATGGTCCACAGCGCGCCGATTCTGACCTGCAGCAACAGCGCGGTCAGCACGGCGAGCAGGAATGGCGCGGCGAACGTGATCAGCGCGATGCGACGGTCCGCTTCAGCCGGCCACATCGTATCCTTGATTGCCGCCATGCCGGGCCGCGCTGCGATCAAGGTAAAAATGATCGGCGCGGCGATATAGCCAAGCGCGCCGATGATGAAGATGACCCCTGAGAGTATCGCGTTCTCGCTCGCCAACGGATGCGTGCTGAGTGCATAGTGAAACGACGCGAAATTGTGCGTCGCTACCCAGGCAAAATGCGGTGCCAATAACAGCACCGCGACGGCGGCCGTCACCCAGGGCGCCGGGGAACGGAAATAGGCCCCGCGGCGCGAGTCCGTCGCCGCGGCAACAGCTAGTCCGGCGAGCAGAAAAATCGACCAGTATTTTCCCAGCATCGCCGCCGTCGCGCCGACGCCGGCAAGCACCGCCCATCCGGCGCGACGCGTTTCATACGAGCGCAGGAAGAACCATGTCGTCAACGCCCAGAACGGAATTAGCACGCTGTTGGCGTTGAACTTCAGCGCGTGAAAATTGTAGAACGGCACGAACGTCAGCAGCACAAGGCCGACCACGCGCTTTTCGGCACTGAGGTAGCGCGCCGAAATGCGCCAGGCGATCCACAGCGCTACCGTCGCGGAAACCACCGCGAACAAATAATACGCCCAGGGCCTGACCGGCATCACGCTGAACCAGGCCCGCACTAGCCATGCCGCCAGTGGGGGATGTTTTGGCGTGCCCAGCGTGACCTCACGCGACCAGGCGAACACCTCGCCCATGTCGACGTGGATGTCCTGACTGCTGTTGGAAATCACGGCGTAAAGCCACCAGGCGGCGGCATAACCGCAAAGCAGCAGAACCATGGCGCGTTCGCGACGCGGCGGATCGATCACCGCGTCGAACAGCCGGTCGAACGGACCTCGGTTGACCAAGACGACCGGGGTCATAAGCCTTCCCTCACCTCACAAGGGCGTACAACTCGGCCCACATCGCCGTCAACTGTGATGGCCCGTGTCAAGGTTGAAGGCCGCTGAGAACTTTCCTCTCCCGAACCGCCTCAACATCAAAACAACAATTGCGGCTCTGCCACAGACCGCCAGCAGGCGCCTCGGATTTCAGACAGGCAACGATGTTCCCGCCATGGCCATAGAGGTCATTTCCCTCGATGATTAGATCGCCCGCCATACCTCTGGATGGCGGTTGAGCGCTTTCGCGCTCATTATGCCGCCCGCCAACGGCGGAGCAATGGTCAGCGGATAGGCCGAGTTTGGTATCGACGAAATCGCGCTTATTTGCAGGCATCTCACCAATGGGCGCATGGGACGATCCTGCCATCAGAAATGCTAATTTGAGACAATGATAATTGCATTGAACCGAACCGTCTACCTTGCGCGATCAATGTCGCGTCCGATCAGTGAAAATCCACCTGTCGGCGGCGCACAGCGTCCCGCAGTCGTGTCGCATAAGGTTCGCCATTGGAATAGCGCCCGAAGTAATAGTCAGCCAAAACCGATTGTGGTTACGCCTAGCACGGGGCTTATAACTTGGCGGCTATAGCGCAAACGTACGACATTGAACCAAAAAAGGTGCCTTCATCTGAGCGACGGCGTGCTTCCGCCTTCAGGGCCTGCGCTCCTCCACCAGCGCGAGCCGGTCGCGCGTGCGCGACACTGCCCAATTACCGACATGAAACGTAATGCCCAGTCGAGGCGCGCCAAGCAGGAGCCATCTCAAAGCAGGAATCGGGTGGGACAGGGACCGCGGCCGGCTTAAGCCTCCGCCACGGAGGTCATGATGTCGGCTCTGGGCGCCATCTATTGTCTCATCGCAACCGCGTCGTGGGGTGCCATGTTCCCGGTGATGACAGGCGCGCTGGTACGCATCGATCCCTTCACCTTCACCTCGTTGCGCTATCTGATCGCCGGTGC
>Ga0187784_10000660_pt1 | contig 25742 bp, 29 predicted proteins | sample 1015_SJ02_MP15_2_FD_132964 | JGI IMG/M metagenome (GOLD analysis project Ga0187784, IMG submission 132964) | Tropical peat soil microbial communities from peatlands in Department of Meta, Colombia - 1015_SJ02_MP15_20_MG | ecosystem: Environmental > Terrestrial > Soil > Wetlands > Peat | place... | reverse complement strand
GTTGCAATGGTCATCGCACTCACCCGGTGGGGCCTTGCGCAGAAAGAGACGGGATTTGTTGACCGATCTCCCGGCTCTGTCAATACTCGCCGGCGAGACGTTGAGTGGCGGTGAAGTTAATCAATGGACCCGCGAGCAGATTCGAATTGCTGACAATCGCGAGCGGACCGGCCTCGGTCCGGATAACCACCTCGACAATCCCGATGTCGGCAACGGTGCCTTTGATGCTGCTGAACTGAATGAGATCGCCCGGGTGGAGAAACCTCCGTTGAGCTAGGATGAATCCCGCGAGAATGTTCTGAAGGGTAGTCTGCAAGGCGAGAGTGACGGCGAGACCGGCAACGGCGGAGACGGTGAGCGCCGAGAGAAAGCTGAAGGATCCCAGTGTGGCTGCGGTACCTGCAACAACTACGGCGACCCATCCGATTGTGATGATGGTGCGCAGGGTGCGCACTTTTACCGGCGATGCGCCCCGACGTTTCGCCTCGTCACCGGCCCATCTGCTCAGAAGGTATCCGACCACTCCGGGGAGCGCGATGAAGAGAATTGCATCGAGTGCGAGGGTTTCTGTCGATGTCACGACTAGCTCGCCCCAGCGGGGGCCATGCCTTTTCGCATAAAGGACCCTCTACCGAACCTCTCAATGCATCGATGATGGGCGGAAGCATGGCCGGAAGGCTCGGTGTGTGCAACTCCCCCTTCACCTACGCTAGCCCTGAGATCGAGATTTGCCCTCGAGCCGGCCTAGGGCATCGTGGATGCGATCATCAAACCAGCCGCGGTAGAGGTGGAACCGTCGGGGGAACAGAACCTCGACGTCGTCTACCCCATCTAACCCGCTCAACTCTCGCTGAATGTCCTCCACCTCGCCTACGGAGTCCACGTGGGCGCCGACGTCGAGCAGGGGAGGCATCGACCGACTCGGCTCAACGAACGCGGTGGTGTCTGTCAGATAAGTGAGGTGAGGTAATTTGAGAGAGACTTGCTCGGCAACCTGAGTTGCGTTCGAGTTCGGCTTAAGCACGACTACGAATCTTGCGAACACTGACTTCTTGTAACGGGTGAAATCAAGAATTGGTAGATACCAGATGCAACGTCCCCGAACCAGTCGTTCCATCCTCCTGGCCAGCGACTTGGTGCTCACACCCGCGGCCCGCGAGATTTCTTGAAAAGAGCGTCGCGACCCAAGGCGGAGACCGTTGAGAATCCGAAGGTCTACGCGAGTTAGGGTCATCGTCGGCTCCGGCGCCCGGAAGGGAACGCAAGGAGTAACCGCCCCCACGCCCGGAAGCCGGCCGAGTAGTCGACGGGAACGATCTAGGCTCTCCGGTCGGTCGAAGGCGTAGAGGAGTGCGATCCACTCGCCAACATGGTCCACGGCGCTGATTACACCGGGAACAAGGGCGAGGTCTTCGAGAATTCGGGGCTTCTGCCGGATCTCGCTCACGCTGAGATTGCCGCCGGCAATTTGCGCTCCAAACACGAGCGGACTCGGCACGACTTCGTGCGCTAGAAGGAACCCCTGCCGCTCCCAAGTCCGAAGACGGGAGCCCACCGTCGCACGGTCTACACCGAGCCGGCGAGCGACTTCTGCGGCAGATATCCGGGGATCGATGCGGCCAAACCAGAGAATCTGATCGCGAGATAGCTCCCGGAGGATCCCGACATCCAGTGGGTCCATTGGGCCGTCAATCTCGACGGAGCACAAAGAATGTCCGTCCGATTCGTTGTTTTCGTCTCAACAGATTGGACAATCCACAGGTTCTCGGCCGATTCGGTGCGACCTGTCCGCAGCGGATTGAAGTCGCCCGGAAAGTTGAATATCGCTAGGGTGGGCTATGACGACGAACCTGAACGCTAAGGTCTTCGAACGCCTAATTGAAACCGGATTCAACGAAGGAAAGCTCACGGAGCTGGACGCGATAATCTCCAAGGATTTTGTCGAACACCAATTTGGCGCAGAACCCGGCCCCGACGGGGTCAAGTCACTGATCCGCCAGATGCGCACAGCGTTTCCGGACCTGACCATGACCATCGAGGACCTCGTAGTCTCCGGCGACAAAGTGTGGGCGCGACTTCGATGCCGCGGTACGCACAAGGGGACCCTGATGGGCATTCCTCCGACCGGGAAATCTATCGACACGACGGCGTTGGAAATCTGCCGGATGAGGGACGGAAAGCTCGTCGAGCACTGGGGAGTCCCCGATCGCTTCGCCGCGATGACCCAGCTGGGCTTGCTGCCCGAGCCTGCTCGCCGATAGATGCAATCCTCAGCGGTGCGGTTCCGAGGTGCACCTCCCGTTGCACCCTTCTGGGTCCGAATCACTTCGAACCGTGGATTACGACCTGACTCTCCATTCCGGCCCAAGCACTTGGAGTGGTCCACGGATACGCTCGATATACCTCCCGGTACATCCCGGTCCGTGCGAACCGTCCTGACTTGCGCATGGCGTCGACTTGCTTCGTGAGACGCTTCCACAGGGCTTCGAGATCGACCTTGTCGGGATTGTATCGTAGATAGAGCACTTTGATGGGGCGCAGTGTTCGGATTCGAGCCCTCCCCTTGCGAACCACACGACCCTTGAGCTCGATCGCGACCTCCCAGTGGCGGAGTCCGGGCTCAATGAAGTACCAGTTCCCGGTGGGAATCGATCGTTCCTTGGCCCACTTTGCCAGTCGCTCGAATTCATGACGAATCCTCTTGTCGTTGTGAGGACCCCTCCACGTGAACGCGACTACTTTGACCGCAGGGACATCCTTGATAGCAAGCCGTTCGTGCATCGGGAGAGCGAAGCCTCCCGGATAGATTACCTCCCGCTCCTTAAGCGGGCCGACTCTCGGACTGGGGTTGCAGCCATCCCGGAAGCCGCGTGCCGAACGAGGGTCGTGCCGAACCGTCAGCCGTTTCGCGACCCCCTACGACATACAAATAGGCCCGTCGACGTCGGCCCGGTACCATGTCCGAATTCCCCTCGCAATTGCACCGGGACGCAGCCCGCAACATCGTGGCCAGGTACCTCAAAGTCCGGCCCGGTGAGAACGCGATCATCGAGTCATGGGACCACACGATGCCGATGGCCACCGCGATGGTCGATGAGATCCGACGTGTGGGTGGCAGGACCCTCCACATCCACGAGGACGAAGATGCGTGGTGGCGCGCGATCGACCGGAGGCAGAGCAAGCTACTCGGCAAGTCGAGCGCGCCGGAGTGGGCGGCATTGAAAGCCACGGACGTGTACGTGCATTTCTGGGGTCCCGGCGACACTGACCGCCTCGACAAAATTCCCGAGAAGGCCTTCGACGAAGCGCTTGGCTGGTTCTCGCCGTGGTACGAAGCCGCGAGGAAGTCGGGGCTTCGCGGTGGGCGGGTGGCCGTTGGGTTTGCGACGGAAGGGCGGGCTAAGCAGTGGGGCTTGGATCGCGCTCAGTGGGAGGAAAGCATCCTACGCGCGTGCCTCACCGACCCGGTGGAGACGGCCAAAAGCGGGGCCCGGCTCTACAAGGCCATCTCCCACGGAAAGAAGGTGCGGATCACCCACTCCAATGGAACCGACATTGAGGTCGCCTTGGCCGGCGGCGCTCCGCGGTTGCATGACGGGACGCCGCACCCTCGGGACAAGAGATACGGCCCGAGTGACATGCTGGCTCAGATCCCCGCCGGACGCATCGACGTGGCCCTCGACTCCAAGACTGCGGAGGGAATCATCCACGCCAATCGCAGGACCAACATCTGGTGGCATTGGACCGCCGGTGGAACGCTCGAGTTCTCTGACGGCAAGCTCGGCTCGTATTCCTTCGAGAAAGGAAAGGAGGAGTTTGACACCATGTACAAGAAGGGCACGGCAGGCAAGGACCGCACCGGCTCACTCACTTTCGGGCTGAACCCGGCCGCCAAGGATGTCCCCCACTTGGAGAACGTCGAGCTCGGCTGCCTGACCCTCGCCATCGGGAGGAACCAGCACCTCGGGGGGGGCACCAACGGATCGAATTTCATGGATTGGATCTCGCTCGCCGGCTCTGAGGTCGCGATCGACGGGACCCCGGTCATCCGCGCCGGAAAGCTCCTCTAGACCTGCCCCCAATCACTGCATTCGCGTAAGTTGCAACGGTCCTTGCACCCAGAGATTGCTCGTGGCTTGTCGCTTATGCAGACGGTCGAGCATGTGCTTAACCCACACTTTAATCGCTGCTCAGCGTAGCCCCTTCCGAAGGTGTCTCGATGCCCGTGAGCTCTGTGCGATTTCGGTTTCGTCAAGCTTTCCGGGTTCCGGCCAAGGCCGCGTACGAGTGGTGCACGGATTACCAACCCAGTGACGCTCGCTTCTTTGAACAGAAGTGGCGACGTGAGGTTCGCCGACTGGCCAAGGACGCGATTCTCCTGACCGAGACGACGTGGCCCGGGGGACGGACTTGTGTCATTCAGAGACTCGTACGGTTGAGCCCTCAAGATCTCGCATGGACGAACACTCACATTTCGGGACCCTTCCGGCATTCACAGTATTGGTACCGCATCGTCCCTGACGCGCCTCGGCGGTCGCATCTCGAGTTTACCGGAATGCGCCTGATTCGAACTCCGAGGTCGCTAAGCCCCGCCCAGAAGACCCGGCTGACGGACCAGGAACGGCGCGGTGATTCCGCTCTCTGGCACCGAATTGCGCGGGCACTCGAACGTGAGATTGGGTCGCGGACCTACAGCGAACCATAGGTGCAAGTCCCCGCTTTCACCCAGCCGGGGAGATTGGACCGCACCCGCCAGTAGATCCCCAAGTCGGCAAGACAAAGAATATCCCCGAATCGATCTATCCCTGTCGAAGAGGTTGAGAGACGATGGCGAAATCCGTGGAGTTCGTGACCCTCATCCCGATTCGGAACATGAGCCGGGCGGTTCGGTTCTATTCGAAGCAGCTCGGCGGCAAGGTCACGATGCGGGGAACCGGCGAAATGAGGGACTCCTGGACTTCCATGAGTATCGCCGGCCACCACGTCTGGCTCGTGGCGCCCGACAAGCGGGAGAAACGAGCCCTCGCCTACACGACTCTTATGGTCAAGAACGCGAAGCGGTACGTGAAGTCCCTTCAGCGTCGTGGCGTGCGGTTCCAGCGAGGGGAATCGATGGGTCCGGACTCAACGGTCGAAGGGCCGGTCGTGTCGAATCCCTACGGAACAACGGCGTTCTTCAAGGATCCCGAGGGTAATCTCTGGATGGTTTTTCAGGTCCCCTCCGGAGTGTAGGTTCAGGGCCGAGGGCATTACCGAGGGGCCGTAGGCTGGACCCACCACCCTCTAACCCATCGCGCCGTCCATCAGCGACCACGTCGCAATAGCATTGGCCTCCGCTCGGCGCCGTGACACCGAGAGCGCACTCTCCCCTGGGCGTCTGTCATAAGGCGATACGCCTGTGCTGAATCGTTCGGCGAGGCGCCCGTGATCAGGGGGACCATTATCCTGGAAAGTCTTCGTGAAGAAGCTGAGCTCACTGGGTTTCGTTTCCTCGTCCGGGAGGTCGGACGGGGTCGTGCCCGACTCTCGGAGCAACAGATTGCCGCGGGCCTACCCGACGTGTGGTGCTCGATCGAGTTTGAGCTTGAGGACGAGCGGGCCGACGATCTCACGGAAGCGTTGTCCGAAGCTCTTGATACCGGTTGGTACGCTAACTTCTCCTCGGAAACCGAGACGTTCATCATCTTCTCGGGCCGAGTTTTTCGATATCCTCGCGGCCAGCGCGACGGCCGAGCGGAAGCTCAAGCGTACGGAAGAGCTCTCGGAATTCCCGAACGACAACTGGATTGGTCGGAGTGAGTGCGAGACCGCTTGCACCCAAACGGGGTCCGAGCTTCTCGTCCTAACCGCACCGGTGGCGCGTGGTCAGCTCCGGGGATCCGGAGGGGCGGGGGTCGGTTGTTCCCCCCGCGCTGCATGTTTCGGATAATACCAGTATACGAGGAATGCCAAAACGGCCGCATAGAGCACAACTCCTCCCACAATCGCGAGCGTGACGTTCTCCCACGCCCGGGAAGTCCCGACATCCTGGATGTATCCCAGAAGCCCCGACAAGACTACGGTGAACACGAGGCCGAGGCTAATCTGAACCGTACTGGGACGACGTCGGTAGAATGCAACAGAGATCAGTCCGGGGAGCATCATCCGTCCCGACACTGGGTGTAACTACTAAAACGGATTTGGGCCAAAGGCGGAAGTCTGCGAGTGCCGCGACTCAGACGTGCCCCGTTCTTGCGACGATTGACATGTGGAACTGAGCGTGCACCTGTCGCGAACGACAAAACTTAGACTCCGTAAGGGGAAACAATCTACCTAATGCGGTCTGCCTAGTCTTTCGGTTCATCGCAGAGTCGTTCGTCCGCGTGCAGTCTCGGACGGCGAAAGAATTCTGTCTATCCGAACGAACCGCGAGGTGGGCCAAATCTCCTGAATGACAAAGTCCTCATAGAGGAAAACCTACGGGATGCGCGGCAATGTCCTGGAAGTACACCGACGAGTACTATCGGGAATACACCCGGACGACCTGGAATGAGAGTGCGGACGCCTACGTGGGGATGCTCGCATCTCTCGAACCGTTCCGCCAGGACATGCTAGTCCGTCTTGGCGCGCGTCGAGGCGAAGTGATCCTCGACCTGGGCACCGGCCCAGGCGAGCCGGCAATGACCATCGCGAAGCAGGTCGACCCGGACGGCCACGTCACGGGCGTGGACCTCTCCGAGAACATGGTCTCGATTGCCAACAGGGTTGCGGCGTCTCGGAGACTCAAAAATGTCGACTTTCAGGTCATGGATTGCTCTGACCTGAAGCTGCCCGATTCACACTTCGATGCCGCTGCCTGCTGCTTCGGGTTCCAGATCTTCACCGACCCGGAGAAAGCGGCCCGAGAGGCTTTTCGCGTCCTCAAGCCGAACGGTCGAATCTGTGTGGGAGTGTGGGCTACTGGTGATCGGGTGCCATTCCTCCATGCGATCGTGGGTCCGATGCTAGAGTTTGCCGAGCCGGACGAGAACGGGTACATCCCAACTCCCTACGAAACCGGGGGTCCGGGAGAAATGGTCCAATTCCTGCAGAACGCAGGATTCCAGGATGGCACGGAGTTTCGTGTCGAGCATCGAATGAAATTCGAGACCACCGACGACTACCTTCGCACGATTCTGAAGGCCACACCCATCGGTCACTCCCTCGAAGAAGAGGATGCCGCGACTCAAGAGCAGGTTCTACGGAAGACTCGGGCAAATCTGAAACGTTGGACGACCTCCGACGGAGTCTCTCTCCCGGCGGAGTGTGTCATCGTAACCGCTCGGAAGTAACGGCTCCCACCCTCGGAGTCATCATCCTGCCCTTCCGGTAGGCGGGTCAAGCCGTCGTTGGGTCCAATATCTCCTTCACCCAACGTCTCGAGGTTGGTTCCCTAAGCCGTCAACGTTGCCGCGCTGCTTGAGGGTGACCGCTGCCCGAATCAGGTTCTTGAGCGCGACCGGATCGATCGAAGTCCCTTCGGGTATGTCGATTGCGCGAAAGGTCCTGCTCTCGAGTCGGGTGTTGAAGAGCCGGTTAGGGTCTTCGAGAGAGGCTCCGTTGGGGAAGGTGAGCCGCAGGCGACCCTTCAGCTCGTTCGCGAGGCAAATGATCCCGTTCTAGGACCATACCGGAACCCCCGCGGGATTCGAGGGTTTCTTCCATTTCTGCTCCTCGATAGCCTCGGGATCGGCCTCGCGCATGATGCCACGGACATCGTCGAGAAGTTTCGCCAGACCATCACAGGATTGCGACATCTTCGTGGCTGAGGCGGCGGAGGACCTGCGGGTTCGGGGTGTGGGGCCCATTTTGCTCGCCTCGCACAGAATCTGCAGGCATAAGCCTCGCCTGCACCCAACGGTCCCGCTTCGCCGAGAGGCGACACGGACCCTAGGTTCGCCGTGCTCTCCCTCGGTGGTTTCCGGTAGGTCCGTCACGCGTTGCACACCAGGGACTCTCGGCTCCTCTCAAGGAACCGGTGGAGTGCCCGCCGACTCTCCTTCCCGGAGTGCTTCACTACCTCACCTACATGTTTTCAGGCATCACTTCTGTGGCCTGAGTACACGCCCGTGACACTCAGGCATGTGAGAACAACTCTCGCGACTCCGACGAAGTTATCCCGATAGGTCGCTCGGTGCGAAGCCCATGGACGCACTCCTCGCGAAAAGCCTCTCCAAGACGTATCACGCCCGACAGGGGACGGTGAAGGCCCTCGACAACGTCGACATGGTGATTCGCAAGGGGCAGCTGTTCGGGTTCCTCGGTCGAAACGGAGCCGGGAAGACGACCTTCATCAAAATCGCCGCGGGGCTGCTTCTACCGACTTTCGGTTCAATGGAACTGTTCGGAATCGACGTGCTCAGGCAGCCGCGCGAGGTCCGAGAACGAATCGCCATTGTTCCGCAGGAGGGGAAGCCGTTCTACCACCTTACGCCGCGCGAGCACATCGAGGAGTACCTGCGGGTACGAGGCCGGGCGGCCGAGGCTGCGAAGAGCATCGCGGACGATCTTCTCCAAGCGATGGGATTGGAGGCGTACTCGCACATCCCGGCGATGCTCCTCTCGGGGGGCCTCCAGCAACGAACGCTCGTGGCCATGGTCCTGGCAACCGGTGCCGACTTTCTCTTCCTCGACGAACCCACGCTCGGGATGGACCCCTTCGCTCGTCGACAAGTTTGGGATGTGATCCGCCGCGCCGGGCGCAACGGTTCGACGGTGTTGATTACAACCCACTACCTCGACGAGGCCGAGCAGCTCACCGAGGAACTCGCCGTCATCGAGGGGGGACACGTTCTCTACAAGGGGAGTGCGGAGTCGCTCAAGTCCAAGGTTCGGAGAGAAGTGCGACTGCACTTCGACCGCGGCTTCACTTCGAAGGAGCTGGAATCCTTCGGGGAGGTCTACTCAGAACGCGGCGGTCTGACTCTGATGACCACTCGAGTCCATGCGGAGGAATTGACACGGGCTGCCCTGGAGCGCGGCATAGCGGTCAATGTCGGTCCGGTCACGCTCGAAGAAGCGTTCCTCACCCTCGTGGGCAAGAGCATCGAGGAAGACGAGCCCGGGGGTGCTTGGGCATGACGTGGAGGTCCCAGTCGAACGCGGTCCTACGGATCTGTTGGTTCAACGGGTTTCTGGGGTTGATGCGCAGTCCGCTGGTCTTTGTTGCGCTCTTCCTCACGCCTCTCAGCTTCCTGTTCTTCATCTACGTCCTAGCCCCGCGTGCGGAGCTGCCTTTTGGAGTGGTAGGAGGGCTGCTGTTCTCGTGCTTATTCACGGGTAGCGGGATGATGAACGATTGCGCCTACTTGCGGCTCGAGCGGCAAATGCAGCAGGTCATCATCACAAGCCCGCTGCGGCCGATATCCTGGGTCCTCGGGATGGCCCTTAGCGAGCTCGTCTTCACCATCCCGGCTCTCGTGCTCTTCAGTATCGTCCTCGTCCTCGTCGTACCCATCAGCCTCCTCTCGTTCCTTGCCTTGGTGGGGGTGATCTTCCTCACCTGGCTGCTCGCGACCAGCCTCGGCTTCCTCCTGTCGACGTTCTTCCGCACGCTGCGGGAGATCTGGCCCATCGGGATGGTGGTGTTCACCACTCTTTCCGTACTCCCCCCGGTGTTCTATCCGCTCGGCTACATTCCTGGCTCATTCCGGTGGGTGGCGTACATCGCTCCCTCGACCTTCGCTAGCCAACTCGCCGCTCGTGCCGCAGGACTGCCGGCGGCCTCGGTGCCCGCGTCCCCGCTTCTGTCGTCGGCTACCGGCGAACTGGTTGGACTGGTTCTCCTGACCGCACTCTTCATTGGGGTTGCCATGCGCTTCGCTCGATGGCGCGACCCTTAGAGATTGAAGTGCCAACACCGAGCGGTGTAGTCGCCGTTGAACTCTGCCACGCGTCGGGACGTGGACGCCCGATAGTCCGGACTTGGTTCGGTGCAACACCCTCGCACCCACTTCCCTGCCGGCCGTGGCTGAAGGTGCGAACGCCGCCGGCGCAACTCTGAGGCACCCCTCAACCGGATCCGAGGTAAGCCCCGATGACCGCTACGATGCCTCCCACGACGATTGCCGCAACGCCGGCGACGAATCGCCACTCAAAGAGCAACGTGGCGCCAACGGCGACCACCGAGAATCCCGCAATCAGCAGTACGAGATCGATCCGGGACGGAGATTCGGGCCGGAGAGCCGCCATTCGGCCGCTGCATCGGCTACACACTTCCGCCGCGGCCGGGTTGGACGCACCGCAGGACGGGCAGATGGTTAGCTCGGGGGGTGCCAGTGACATTCGCGATGGGGCTAGGGGCGGCAGGAGCTTGATGGTTCGCTTTCAACCAATCTCGGGCCCGGGGTAAGCCTGACGGAGCCCGACCTCACCACGGACGAAGCCCTGGACTTCGCCGATTCTGCTTGCATGGATGCGATTCCCCTACACCTACCCAGACCGAGTGGGTGCAAGCCCCTTTTCACTAACTCGGCCGAGATTGCGTCGCACGACGCTTTTACATCCAGCGAGGAGAGGCTACCGTACCCAACTGCCCTCAACGTAGGTGAAGATCACCAGTCGGCATTTCTGGCAGCGCCAGGCCACGAACCGGGGCCGCTTCCCGAAGAGCGGACCAAACACGATCTCAGTGAACGGCACCGCTTGTCTTTGATCCGAATAGCCTCTCTCGCTGGGTTGCACAGATTCAGGAACCCATCCGATAGTCGCGGGAAACTGCTGCAGGGAGGCCGTGCTAATCATCCCCATGACATGGCCTGGTTCCATCACTTGCTTGCATTCGGGGCAGGTCCGGACCTGGACCTCCCGGGTCTCGGTCGCCACCTGACCCATGTCCATCTCCCGAAGGGTATGGGGGATTAGGGGGACGACACAATAGAAGTTTCCCGCCTCGCGGCCGACGGCCCACCGTGCCTGCCGTGGCTCAAGCCTTCGGAAACCGACGAACTCATCACCCTGAGGCGCAACGACCCTGGCACCCGCGCGGTCTTGGCCCCCAGGCCGGGGTTTAGGCGAAAAGGTCCTCGAGCGGATTTTCCATCTCGCGTGCTTCGCGGATCTTGACGCCCTGGGCCATCAGTTCGTGGAGGATCGAAGGGACTTCCTCGGGCCCCGAAAGCTCCCTCAGGTAGTACTCGCCCTCGTGGTCGTAGCTCGCGAGGGCCGGCGACGGTTCGAGCACCCTTATCCCGAGCACGAAGCGCGAACCCCGGACGTTCTCGATCCGGTCGAATCGGGCAATCATGCCCGATTTGATCACGAGAACGTATCGCCCGATCTCGCGCGCCTCGAAGAGGTTGTGCGAGGAATACAAAACGACCTTCTCTCGGCTCAGTTTCAGGATGAGTTCCCGGATTTCGCGGGCCAGTTTGGGGTCGAGATTGGCGGTCGGCTCGTCGAGAAGGTAGATGGAACGTTCTCGGAGGAAAATGCGGGCGATTGAGACCCGTTTGCGTTGGCCCGCACTGAGCTGCGACGGGAACTTCGCGCTGAGGTCCCGAATCTCGAGCTGGTCGAGGACGCGATCCACATCCTGGGGTCGAGCGCCCTCGGCCCGGGCGAAGAACTCGAGGGCTTCGCGGACCTGAAGACCGTCCGGCAATCCGTCCATGTGGGTGAGATAGTGCAGCCGGTCGCGGGACGACTGCCGGTCGATCGGCTCTCCGCCCACGTACACCTCGCCTTCGTAGGGGCGTAGGATTCCCGCTAGCGTTCGGAACAGCGTGGTCTTTCCCGCGCCGTTCGGCCCCAGTACCACGTAGATCGACGGCTCCGTGATCCGGAACGAGACCTGGTGAAGCACCTTCGAGCCGAGGTAACCAGCCGTGACGGACCGACAATCGATTCCGACCCCACCGTCGACCCGATCGGAATTATTCGCCAGGGTCCCGGAAGAGCTCGTGGACAGCTGACCCCACCCCCTAGGCCGGCGAGAGGAAACGCTCTCGCCGGAGGAGCCTCCCCATGCTCACCAATAGGACGATGACAAGAATCGCTACGAGCCCCATCGCGGAACCGAGGACTAGGAGCAGAGTGTCCGTCGATAAGGGGCCGGAACGAGACATGGTTACGATCACGAAAAGGGTCACCAGAGCGGGAAGAATTCCGATAAACGGGATGAGTCCAATCGGGCTGTTGATCCCTTGCCGGGGAGAGGAGAGCGTCGTCCAATAAACCCCGACGGTCGACGCGAACGCCGCGCAGGAGAACGCCATCGGGACCGCGTACAGTCCGACGGCGATCTCTAAGTCGCTCGTGACGGAGAATCCCTTGGCGAAATATACCCCGAGGCTCACGGTGACGCCCAGCCCTACGACAATGCTGACCAGGACCAGCGTCGTGAGTAGGACGTTCGCAAACAGTCTCCGCGGCGAGTAACCGTAGGCGATCAGGTACTCCAGTACACCTTTCGTCCGGTCGCTCGTGAAGACGAGCAGCCCTCCCATCGACCCGACGACGCCGAAGATGGGAACAAAGAGGGAGAACGAGGACGCAAACGCCGAGCCCGAGAGGTAGGCAAGGACGACCCCGAGCAGGACGCTGATGGCGGTCCCATAGACGAGGAAGAAACGACCTGAGATCGAAGCCCTGCGGACCGTGGTGGAGAGGAGAGAGCGAGGGACGTACTCGGTCTGCGGCCCGGTCATCTTCCGCGGTCAATCTCGCGTTGCCGATAAGCGATTCGTGGACCCCTGGACCCCGATTTTCGTTCAGGATGGGCAACGCGTGTTGCACGTTGACCTAGGTGAAAGTCCCGGTGCAGCTACCCTCGGACAAAACGCATCGGGGAGGCGGGAGCTCGTGCTCCCCTATCGAACGAATCTGCGAATCGTGCGAAGGTCTTCTTAACCGACACACGATACCGCTCCGAGAGGCCCACCATGGTGCAGCGAGTGACCGAAGTCGTTGGAATCCATCCGGAGAGCTTTGCCCACGCCGTGCAGAACGCCGTGACCACCGCATCCCACACGGTGCGCGACATGAAGTGGTTCCGGGTGTCCGAATTCGAGGGAGCCATCCACGACGGCAAAGTGACGGAGTTCCGTGCCCTCGTGAGAATCTACTTCGACTACGAAGAAAAGGGACATCCGTAGACTGAGCCCGCAAGGGTGCCTGGATGGACCCGACCTATCGGGATCCGGGTTCCACATCTGGGAGTCTCCGACCCCACGTTCGATCGCACGCGAACCGTTTGCCGAGCTCCGGTCATCGCCTCCTGCTGCGGGACGCGTACCCTGCCTCGCCTACGCGCCATCGACGGATGGGGGTCCGGACCGTCTCCCCCTACGCGCCGGCCTCGGCGGGATCGTACGGGGTCGCGGCTATTCCCAACGGAAGAAGCGTACAGCGATGAATGCGAAAATGACGGTGTACACCACCATGGTCACGAGGGTGGTGTACGGCGGTACGGCGTTGAACACCGAATACAGGATCGCCCGAACGGCCGCTCCCGTGGGGGAGTAGTACATGATGGTCGCTAACGCACCTCCGACCTGAACCGGCTGGACCCATAGCCCCGACAGGAACATCAGAGGAAAGACAAACCCGCCCGCGATGTATTCGGCGGCTTGCTGCGACGGAGCGATCGCCGCCACCACCATACCGAGCGAGAACATCTCCACAATCGCCAGGAACGCAATCCCCACAAACTCGACTCCCACGGTCAGCGGAGCCCCGAAAATCGCGATGGTGACGATCAGCAGGAAGGCGGTGGCGACCGCCGCGATGATCAGGTTCAGCAGCAGCTGAGCGGCGAGCAACATCGATGGTGGGATTGGCGTGGTGGATACTCGGCGAAGCCAGCCGATTTCTCGGTCCCTCGCAAACGTGGCCGGTAGGCCGAGTAGGCCGATCGCGATGTACGAGATGACCAGGATAGTCGGGGTCCAGAGTTCGAGGATCGTCAGCCCGGAGCCGGCGACCTCCCCGGGATTCAGGCGCCCGATGGCCCAAAACACCACGAGCAGGGCGGTGGGCAGGACGAGGCCGGTAAAGATGTACCGTTGCCGCAAGGCGAGGCGCCACTGCACTTTGAGAAGTTCGGAAAACGCACCTCGCGTACGTTCCCGCGTGCGGCTGGGACTCGGGTCGGAGGTCACGCGGAGTCACGCTCCTCCGGACCGGCGTTTCGGGTCAGCTTCACAAAGGCGTCGTCGAGGTTTCCCTTCCGGGCCTCGAGTTCGGAGACGCTCACGCCAGCCTTCCTCAAAGCGTCGAGGACGGAGGTCGCGAGGTCGCCCGTGCCCGTGACGGTGATATACCGGTCTTTGCGCTCGATCGTTTCGACGCCCGGAATCGCCCGGAGGGTCGAGTCGTCGACGGGCACGGACGGAACGAATCGCACTCGGACCCCTCCCACGCGCGCGGTGATCGCCTCCGGAGTGTCCAAGACCCGTACGACGCCATGATCGATGAGGGCGAGCCGGTCGCACAAACGTTCGGCCTCGTCCATGAAGTGGGTGACGAGAATCACCGTGACACCACGCTCCCGGATGTGTTCGATAAGGTCCCATGTCTCTCGTCGAGCCTCCGGGTCGAGTCCGGTGGTCAGTTCGTCGAGGATGGCAATCCTCGGGTTGCCCACGAGGGCGAGCGCGATGGAGAGTCGTTGTTTCTGACCCCCCGACAACTTTTGGAATTGCTTCTGCTTCAGCTCCCCGATGCCCAGCGACTCGAGCAGTCGATCCGGCGTCAGCGGGTCCCGGTAGAACGAGGCGAACAGTTCGACGGCCTCGCCCACCGTGATGATCGGCGGCAGAGCGCCTTCCTGCAGCTGGACCCCCACGAATTCCCGCATCTTCTTACGGTCCGTCCGGGGAGAAAGCCCATCGACGAAGATCTGACCGGAATCCGGGACTCGGAGCCCCGAGATGCACTCCACCGTAGTCGTCTTGCCGGCACCGTTGGGTCCGACGATCCCGAAAATCTCGCCCTTCCGGATCGAGAACGAGACGTCGTTGACCGCCACGAGGTCGCCGTATCGCTTGACCAAGTGTTGTACCGCGACAATCGGTCCGGGCTCGGTCGGCGCTACCGACGCTTCCCCCGGGGCCTTGTCTGCGCTCATAGGCTCGCCGCGGCTGCGGCCGAGGGGCGGGTGTCTACTTGAGTTGATGCCACCCGCGGTCGAATATATGGGCGAGAGAACTTCGTACGTTCCGGATTGCGAATCGACGCACGAACTCGCCGGCCCCTGAACGACCGCCGACGGGGACATGGATCGTTGCGGAGACCTCCTTTCCAACACTTTTCGACCATCCGTAGGCAGCTTGAGTCAAGCGACCTCGAAGCTGCTCGAGAGCTCCGTTGTTCCGGGGAAGGCCCGGCCGCCGCAAACTTCGATTTCGCTGCGCTCTCGTTCCCCGAAAGACTAACTAGACCTGCTTCCATTTGCGGAAAGGCGCAGGGGAGCGGAAGACGATGGTCGGAGCCGTTCCGACCGCCGGCACGACCGGGGAACGGCGGAAATTCTACCTCGCGGTGATCGTCGGCGTCGTCATTGCGGCGGGCGTGCTCATCTATGCGGCCGCCCCCGCACCGTACGGGCTGGGAGCTTTCGAGTCCAAGTCGAAGGGCGCGCCCGCCCACATCGGTTCCAGCATCGCGGTTCAGTGCTCCTCCTCGCCCTGCACGGAGTCCATTCCCGTGACGGCGAACTCGATTCTGTTCATGGGATTCGGGTACACCGAGGCGCAGGCTGTGGCCGGGACGATGAGCATCCACGGTTACCCGTTCACCATTGCCGACGAATACACCCAACAGAACTTCGGAGCGCCGTCCGTACAGGCCGGTTTCTACTACTGGGTCATCAACACGACGGCCACGGTAACGGTGTATCTCAACTACTCGACCCCGGCCATCTCCGACCTATCGCTGGAGGACTTCACCGGCATGGCGGTCGCTTCGCTCCCGAGCATCTTCGTGATGGGGGACGGGAGCGGCCTCTCCGTGGGACCCACGACCTCGGACATCTGCGATTTGGGGACCACCTACGAAGCGGCTGAGACCGTGGTCGTGGTGACGATGACCGGCACCTACCAATCGAGTTCCCTTATTCCCGAGAGCTCGCCCATCTCCGCATCGGTCCTTCCGGGAGAGGTCTCGACCGGTAGTGGCGCACTGCTCGGGGAGTACGGGCTCCTTGCCTCTCAGGCTCCCACGGAGGTAACTGCGACGCTTGCCTCTGTGTCGCCGTACGCTACCGTCTGCCTCGCCCTCATCCCGGCCTGAGACCCAGCGCCGCGGGTGCTTGTCGGTCCACACGGTCAATCTTCTCTGGCGGAGTGGGCGGTCCCGGCGCATGTCTAGGGCAAGCCCCACCGATCCTCAGCTCGAAGAGAGGAGAAGCTCTATGATGGAGTTCGCCTCCGTTCAGCACCCATGTCTCCCATCTTGAAGGTGCCTAGTCGCTACGCGCGCACCCTGAAACTTTTCACCTCCGCTTGGAACACGGACGACGTTAAGGAGCGAACGCGGTTCGTGAGGGCGACGTGCTCCCCTAGGTTGGAAGTCTCAAGCCCCTACGGAGTGCTCCGTGGAGTCCGGGCCCAATTGGACTCCATCGCCGAGGTGCGCGCGCAGTTTCCCCGTCTCCGGACCGGAGGATCGCTACTTGGCGCACACCACCGGGTCGTTCTATCGGCGTGGTGGACAACGTTCGGAGGAGCACGCCCCGCCCTGACGGGGATGGACTGTTACGAGTTCGACCAACGGGGGAAAGTCGTTCGGGTCGTATCCTTCTCGCCGGTGTCGCCACCACGTGTTGCCCGAAGGGGGACGGCATCCGCTCGGCCCACGAAGCGCTCACGTTAGCGCACGGCCGTCGGTAATTCTCTCGCGGCAGGCGGTAAGCCCGAGGTTCTCCACCAAAGCAGATCCGGCCCCTGTTAACTAGACGAGAACCATCGACGGGTCATGCCCGATTCGCCCTATCGCCATCTTTCCCATGCATACGGTCGCAACCATTTCTCCATTGACCGGCCGCTTCAGGAAATGCTGAGGGTTCACCTCGGCAAGCTTCCCGACCTGACGCGGCTGGGGGAGTTTGTCGGTAAGGAGCTCTACGAGGTCGCCGACTACGTCGATAAGTTCGGTCATCCCGAGCTCATCACCTGGAGCGTGGACGGCGAACGCGTCGACCGCACGTGGATGGCGCCCTCCGAGATGCGGGCCCTCGATTGGCTGATGAAGGAGGCCGCTGTCAATCAGGGTCCCTACCGTCGCGGAGACTGGTTCGAGCACTTCGCCGCGCTCTACCTGATCGCTGACCCGGGCGTGGGGTGCATCCTTACCGTCACGAACCAGACGGCGTACGCGATTCACAAGTACGGCGACGCGGCCGCGAAAATCTACCTTCCGAGCCTCATCGGAGAGACGGACCCCGTCCGGTATGGCGCAACTTGGTTCACCGAGATCCAGGGTGGCAGCGACCTCGGGGCCAACCGGGTGACGGCGGAGCGCCACGATGGGCGATGGGTGGTCGACGGGGACACGAAGTACTTTGCGAGCAATGCCGGACTGGCCGAGCTCGCGCTGGTGACCGCCCGAGTCGAAGGAGGCGGGCCCGGTGTGAAGGGTCTTGGGCTGTTCTTGGTCCCCGAGCTGACCCAGGATGGGCGGCGCAATTTCCTCGTGCGCCGCTTGAAAGAGAAGAGCGGCACCATCGGAGTTCCGACCGGTGAGGTCGAGTTCCACCGCTCCGAGGCCCTCCTGCTCGGGGCGGCGGAGAAGGGAGTCTATTACACGCTCGAAAACCTGATGGTCTCTCGCCTCGCCAACTCGGTGGCCGCCCTCGGAATCGCACGGAAAGCGTACCTCGAGGCCTACTACTACGCCCAGGCCCGGAGCGCCTTCGGCCGGAAGCTCATCGACCACCCTCTGGTCCGACGCGACCTACTCGACCTCGAGGTGGCGATCGAAGGGGCCCTCGCGCTCACGTTCCGGGCCATCGAAGGGTTCCAGCGGGCTTGGACGGAAGAACCTCCGTACGGACCTCCGTACCACTTCGCCCGTCTTCTCGCCCACATCACCAAGAACGTGACCGCGGACATGTCCGCTCACGTCACGAGGGTCGCGATGGAACTCCACGGCGGCCTCGGATTCTTGCGGGAGTTCCCCATCGAACGGTGGCACCGAGAAGCCCTCATCACTCCGATCTGGGAGGGACCGAGCAACATCCAGGCGCTCGACCTTCTCGAGGTGATTGCCAAGAAAGGGGCGGAGAAGCTGCTGCTTCAGGAGCTCGCCCAGAGCGAACCGGGGGTTCATCTCGGACGCGAGACGTACGCCCTCGCCCGAACGCGCATCGAGCAGACCCTGGTCCGCCTCTCCTCGTGCTCGGAAGCGGAGGCCCAGTTCTTCGGGAAGGATTTCCTGAACGACCTCGGCCACGCCATCGCGGTGGCCCAGCTCGTCCGCATCGCGAACGCCCTTCCCTCTCCGCGCTTCGCCCGGGTCGCCGCTCTGTACGCCCGGCGGTTTATCGAAGGGCAACGCTACGACCTGCCCACCCTTCAAGAGGTCGACGAAGTAATCGAGATCGACCGGCTGCCCCCGGTCCGAGCCGACGGCTAACGATCTTCGGCCGGATTGCCCAACCCCCCGGGACAATCCGGTCCTCCGAACGGGCTCGCGCGTACGCCCCTCCACTCCTCCCGCTCGAGAAGATCGGGCGAGGGGTCAGGTATATTCCGAGCTCCACGTTCGGTCGAAAACCCCACGGCCTACGCCGTTCCGAGGAGTCCTGAATGTCGGGTCGAGTGAATCGACGATGGCTGGTGGCGAAGCGCTTCGACGGACAACTCACGGAAGCTAATTTTCGATGGGTGGAGTCACCGGCTCCCGCTCCCGGCGAGGGTCAATTCCTAGTGCACAATCTCTGGCTCTCCTTCGACCCTACCCAGATCTTCATGCTCGGCCGAAGCGACGCCGTCGAACCGAACGACAGCGGAATCCCACTCGGCGAAGTGATGAACTGCATCGCGGTGTCGGAAGTGCTCGAGTCCCGGCACCCGGGTTTCGCGCCCGGGACATCGTGCACGGCCACACCGCCTGGGAGGACTACACGGTCACGGACGGCCAGAGTTTCACCCCCACTTATCGGGTCCCGGAGGGAGTTCCCGCCAACTGGGCGGTCGGCGTGCTTGGACTCACGGGACTGGTGGCGTACTTCGGGGTCCACGAAATTGCGCGGCCCAAACCGGATGAGACCCTCGTCATCTCCGGAGCTGCCGGCGGCGTGGGGTCGATCGCATCCCAGCTCGCCAAGATCTACGGGCTCCGGGTCATCGGCATCGCCGGAAGTCCGGCGAAGTGCGAGTGGCTCCTGCACGAAGCAGGCGTGGACGGCGTGATCAATTACCGGACGGAGGACGTCGGAAAGCGGCTCACCGAACTTTGTCCGGACGGGATTGACATCTTCTTCGACAACGACGGTGGGCCCACCCTCGATATCGCCCTCGATCGGTTGCGGGCCGGGGGCCGGGTCGTGCTCTGCGGTGCGACCTCACGATACGCCGCCAAGCCCCAGCCCCCGGGTCCCGTCAACTACCTCGCCCTCGTCATGGTCAATGGACGGATGGAGGGACTCCTGGGACGGGACTACATCCCTCGGCGAGCCGAGGCGGTCGATGCCATGCTACCGTTGCTTCGTTCGGGCCGTCTCAAGTCGAAGGAGGACGTGTTGGTCGGGCTTCGCGAGGCACCGAGAGGCCTCGCGAGGCTCTACTCGGGGGACAATATCGGAAAGCAACTCCTCCGAATGGACCCGGCTCCGGGGAATTGACGGGAAGTTCAGTTGGTACGCAACGCCGTTACGTGGCTCGAGGGACGAACGGTCTCCGGGGGACGACTTTCTCCCTGGTTCGGGCGGCCACCAGCGCACCGACCGCCTCCACCCCCCGACGGGACCTTCATACCCTTGGCCGGGGTGAATGACCCCGTAGAACTCTGGGTCGATGAGTAGGTATTTATCCCTATTGATGCGTATTTATTTCATCGGGCTCCTGCTGACGGCGGGAGTCGACCGAAGGGGGAAGGAAGCTGATGGCGGACCCAGCTCGCTCGGGCCACATCGGAAGCTCTCTCGCCCCCCTTGGAGTTTTTTCGAACCCAGCGTCCACGTCTGCTAACCCCGCCCGGGTCGACGGTTGGCACCAGGAGCGCCCCGCGCTTGCCGCACGCGGCGTCCCTTCCGGGGTGTGGCAAGGCAGAATGTGGTGCTCATCGATTTAGCCTGGCCGATCGCCGAGGCAGGTGGATTCGTAGCCGCGACGGCATTCGCGGTTTGGCTGGTCTACACCCGGTGCAGTGTTCGGGTACCGCCGAACCGCGCGCTGGTCCTCTTCGGTCGCCGAGCTCCCCGGCCTGCTTCCGACTCCCCGCTCATTCCCTCCGACGTGACGCTCCGCCGACCGAGAATCGTGGTCGGAGGGAGGGCGTTCGTCGCTCCCTGGGACCGAGGGGTGGGGTACCTTTCGCTCGCGCCGATCGCGGTCGAGGTGACGGTCCGTTCGATGCATGCGCTCGAAGGGACGCGGGCCTCGGGTTGGGAAGTCCGAGTGCAGGCGCAGGCGAAGGTCCCGGCCGAGCCGGGCTTTCTCTCCGTGGCCTCGGAGAACCTGCTCGTCAAGACGGATGAGGAGGTCCGTTCGCTGATCGTCCGGACCTTAGAGGGAGCCATCCCCGCCGTCCTCGCTCGGGTCAAGACCGAGGACGGGGAACCCGACTGGGACCGCCTGGCCGCCGAGATCCAGGCGTGCGCGGCCCCCGACCTCGTCGCGGTGGGACTCACGGTCCGCACCCTAACGGTCACCGAACTCCACCGGATCTCGCCTCCGGCCCCCGCTGCGATCGCCCCCTTCCCGAAAGCGGACCCGGACCGAGACCGAGTGGTCGAAGCCATCGGCTCCCGCTTGAGCGGTCTCGATGCCCGTCTTGACCGCACGGAGCGGAGTCTGAGAACTCTGGGGGAAGCGATCCTGCGGACCATCCGGCGTCCGGGACTGGAGCTTGACCCTCCGAGCCACCCGTCCGTGTTCGACCGTCCGTTGGGTTCGGACGTTGCCGCCGTCGAGCCGGCGAGTTCGGACGCTTTCCTTCACGATCCTTCGGGGGGCGAGCTTTCGCCCCGCCCGCGAACGTCGCCGTTGGGCGACCTGGCGCGAGAGCGGTCGGGCGATTCCCGGTTCCCGTTGGAGTAAGCAAAGGAGAGAAAGAAAACCATGTGTCCGGCAGCAATTTTGGGCGACCGTGCGTGCGGAAAGACGACCTTCCTTGGGCTCCTCTATGCGGCTCAAGTGAAGTACGGAACCCGGGTGTTGGATTCGTTCCGATTCCACGCCCCGCTCCAGTCGTTGCGCCTCATGAGCCAGGTCTACGAGGGGATGAAAGACGCCCGATTCCCCGGGGCCACGCTTAAGGACGAAATGACGGAAATCGGCTTCGTGTTCGGGTATCGTAAGCCCATTTCAGGACGCCTCCCGGCCGCGCTCAAGGACAAGAACTGGGTGAATCCGTTCGCGAAGCTATCCTTCGCAGCGTACGACGTATCCGGCGAGGACGTCCAGGAGTTCATCGAGACCGGGGTGGCCGCGAGCCCGATCATTCAGCAGCTGCTGAAGAGCCATGTCGTCGTCATTCTGGTCGACTGCAGCAAGATGACGACCGAGATCGACTCGCCCGTGTTCCGGCAGATGCTGTAGTACGACAGCGAGGTCGCGAGCCTCCTCGTCTCCCTCCAGACGTACAAGAAGCAGGAGTTCTCGCGGATGAAGACCCAGGGACTGAGCGTCGGCAACCCGGTGATCTACCCGGCGATCGTCCTCTCGAAGTTCGACTGCGTCCGGGACGAGGTACTGGTGAAGCTGGGGCTCCACCGAGGAGTTCCCGACGGGGAGCAGAAGCGGCGGCGCAAGGAGTACGCGGAGGCGCTCCTCCGTGTGTTCATGCCGCAGACGCTCTCGCAGATCCGCGGCGGCAAGGTCGCCGGGGTCAACTTCGACCAAGCGGCGTATTTCTTCAGCTGGGTCCGAACCGAGACGGCCGAGGCCGGCATGCAGCCGCTCGGCGTGCCGCGCATCGTTCGGAAGGGATTCTCGGCCGAAGGCGGCGCGGAGCCGGACTTCTCCTACGACGACTATGTCGCGTTCATCGAGCACTTCCGCGACGTCGCGAACAAGGTGCCCGACGAGATCGTCGAGCAGACCACGCTCCAGACCCCGCCCACCGCGGCGACCGCCTAGGGGCCGAGGCGCGACCGGACGGAACGCACGCACGGGAGGAGCAACTACGATGAGCGACGCAACGGTGCTCGAGCTCGAGCACTGGATCTACGGAGCCAGCCACGAGAAAGGGTACGGGACGAAGGCCGAGTCCCGCGGCCTCAACGGGCCGCTCTACATGCGCTACCTCGAGAATCACCTGACACCCGTTCGGGTCGAGAAGACCGCGGGCGGCGGGACGTTGATCGACGCGCGGATGATCCATCCCGCCCCCGCGAATCGCGAGGTCCTGCTGTCGATCCTGGGTCGAGGAGTCGCGGACGAGTACAACCGGCCCACGATCGCGAACCACACCGTCGTCATCCCCTACGACGCCCTTCGCACCGGTCAGCTTCGATTCGCCGATGTCGAAGCCGCCACGGTCGAGTTCGACCACAAGTTCCCGAAGGCCCTCGGCAAGGTCGACCCGATCCCGGTGAAGCTGCGCGCGCCCGGAGAGTCCCAAGAACCGCGGGGGTCGGGGATTCGCCGACTGATCACGAAGGCCGCGGTCGACACGCTCGCCAGCCGGTTCCTCGCGGACCACCAGGGACGAACCCTGATCCTCTGCCGGGGGAGCTCGAACCAGTACCGCAACGAGCTCCTCTACCACCTCGTGGAGCTCCTGCACGCCGGGGAGGAGATCGCGCTCTTCCCTGCCATCAGCGACGCCCCGACCCTGAGCGCGATGAATCACTTCCGCCTCGCGATCTCGTCGCGCGGGGTTCGAGCGGATGGGTCGTGGACCCTGCTCGATGCGAGCATCGACCAGCCGACACTCCCTCCGATCAAGGGGAAGAGCCTCGTCTACAACCGCATCGCGGAGGCGTTCGCGTCGACGTAGGGCGAGCGTCACGAGAACTCATTCGACCGAGGCCGGGCTGTGGGATCCGCGCTAGTCGTTGGCGACCGCGGCTCCGGCCTCACCACTTTCGTGGGACTCCTCTACGCGGCGCAGCTTCGGCTCGGTACCGAGGAGAGGGATGAATTCCGCTTCTCGGCGGACCGGGAGACGATTCGCCAGCTTGAGGGGATCTACGGGGAGCTGGTGGCCGGCCGATTCCCCGATTGGGACGCGGACTGGGACACCCACCCCCTATCGTTCGTCTTCGCGTTCCGGTCCGGCACCTTCCCCCGGCTGAGGGGTGCCGGGGTAAGTCACGATGGAGGGTTCGATTCGTTCCGGGTTCAGGTCGGGGGAATTTCGGTGGAAACGGTGGCCGAGTTGTCCGAGCACGATGCCATCCTCGAGAATTCCACGCGCGAGCTGCTCCGGAGCCCCGTCGTGCTTCCGCTCGTCGACGCGTCACGGCTCCTACCGTTGGTCGAGGAGATGGACCGACGCCCGCTCGAACGGTACGACCGAATGCTCGCGGCGACCCTTGACCTGCTATCTCGCTTCCTATCGGCGGGGCGGGTCCGAAAGCTTCGGACCCTCTACCCAATGTTCGTGGTCACGAAGTTGGACCAGTGCCCTTCCGAGACCCTGAAACGCTTCCACATCCCCGCCGGCGTTCCGTCGAGTTGGCCCGCCGGGACCCGAGAGTCGGTGGGGGAGAACATCCTGACCTCCTACCTCCCGGAGACCCTTCGACTCATCCGGACGACGAAGGGTCGAAGGGGGGGCAGTATCGCGCTACCGAAATGGTTCTTTAGCGGCCTTCAGCTGGTTGCAGGACCCGAGGGGGTACGAATCGCTCGACGCTCCCGGATCCCCGTTGGCGGCTGGGAGCCGGAATACCCCTTCGAGGAATACCGGATACTCATTCGCCAGTTGGCCGTGCTGGCGCACCGCCTTCCCACTTGGGACGAAAGCACTCTTCGCCCCGATTAGGCGGCTCGCTTCGCCGTGAATCGGAAGCCCTTCTCGTGCGAGCCTTCTCGCACGACCGTCCATGCTCCGATGGTCCAAGTTTCGTCGGACGGATGCCACTGGGGGTCGCCTCGTGCTAGGTCGCCGAGCTCCGCCTCAAGGTACTCATGGTCCGTCACGACCTCCGGCACGAGCGAGCCTTTCTGGAGCAACGTGGCGAGCAGCGGTAGTCCGGCCGGGCGACCCCGCCACTTGATCGAGAGGAACGACTGTCGGAACTCGGGGTCTTCCAAGAGGAGGCTCCGAAGCTGGGCGTACGCCGTACTGCTGTGACACTCCTTAGGAGGTGTCTCGAGCCGCCGTCGCTCTCTCCGACGCTCTTTCACCACCCGACGCCACGCGGCGGCGTCCACTTCTTCGGCCGTCCAGATGGTGGTGGCATCCACCTCCTCGGCCTCGTCGGAGTCCGCTCCTTCGGCCTCTTCCGTCGCGGTGCCTACCCCTGTTTCAACGGGACCCCGGCCTCTGCCCGTCAGCTTTCGGCCCGGTCGTCCGGTCACTAAGCTGTAGGCGAGGGCCGCACCGGTCATGTTGCCCACCGGAGGCCGAATCTGGACTTCGTCGCACTCGGGGTACCGGTTCGGATGCAGGATGATGAACGGGCCGGTCTCGGGACCGCTGAACAGTTGGGCGAGCGCATCGTTGATGGTGGGCACCTGCCGGCGAACCGCGAGCTCGCTCAACCGAACGAGCGGGACCGGTCCCTCCTTGTCCCGGCGGCGCACGGTCAGGTCGTCCAGAATCGCCTGGGCGACCTCGGCCCGGATCTGCTGGATCGGCGCCCGGCTCAGGGAAGACTCCACCCAGCGGTTCCGACGCAAACTTTGTCGCACTCGGCCTCCCAACGACCCTGACCGCGATGCTTGGGCGTAGACGGACCCGAGCCGCAGGTTGAGCCACGGTTGGAGCCGGCCTCCGCTGACACGGGAGTCGGCGAAGAGCCCCGCCCAGCTTTCCGCCATTCGATCGGACCAATCCTCCTGGCGGGGACTATTCTGGTACCAAAGGAACACTTGGTCCCGGAGAAATGCTCCCGCGCTCAAGGGGTCGTCCAATTCCTGTTTCACCCGAGCCATCAGGGCTTCGGCCTGCCGGGTGATGGCGGAGAGGAGGACCGAATCTCCTCGCGCCGCCTCGATGAGGTCCGGAAACCTCTGAGCGTTGAGCGCTTGGATGTTGAAACGCTCCATCGGATTGGTCTGCAGGAATTCGGCAAGAATCGGGGGCCGCAGCGCGCCGCCAATGTTCCGGCCGGCCGGGGGGATCACCGTTCGGCTGACCGACGCCATGGCATCGGGCCGAGCGAGGGTCGCCTCCTCCCGAGCTCGGGCCGAAGGGGCCGGATGCTCCAACATCTTCTCCGTTTCTTCGACGGATGGAGAGACGCCTCGGTCGGAGATGGATCGGAGCCGTCCGAGCTCACGCCGACGGTCGGTACGCTCCTCGTCGATCCGAGCGCGCTCGACGGCCCTCCGCTGCTCGCGGTCGCGCAAAATGCGCGCCGCGTCCGACTCATCAGACATCGCTAGGGGCGAGACCGCTCCCTAGACGAAAAAAGTGGTTTCTCCAGGCATTAATGGTTTCGGATTTCG
>Ga0187784_10000659_pt1 | contig 25748 bp, 18 predicted proteins | sample 1015_SJ02_MP15_2_FD_132964 | JGI IMG/M metagenome (GOLD analysis project Ga0187784, IMG submission 132964) | Tropical peat soil microbial communities from peatlands in Department of Meta, Colombia - 1015_SJ02_MP15_20_MG | ecosystem: Environmental > Terrestrial > Soil > Wetlands > Peat | place... | reverse complement strand
GGCGCGGCGCGGCGCCCGCGACGTCGATCTCGTCATCGCGCATGGCGTATTGAGCTGGATATCGCCGCAGGCGCGAAGCGAGATCGCCGCCTTTCTGGAGCGCCGGCTCGGCGACGCCGGCGGCTGCTATATCTCCTATAACAGTCAACCCGCCTGGGCCGCGCTTCAGCCGGTCCGCGACCTGATGCTGCTCGCGCGCCGGCGCGTAACGGGAGAGACCCGCGACCAGCTCGGGACGGCGCTCGAATGGCTGGCGGAGATGCGGCGGGCCAATGCGGCCTATTTCGTCGCCAATCCCTTTGTGGCGCGTCAGGTCGACCGGATCTTGACGGCCGACCGGGCCGAGCTTGCGCATGAATATTTCGCCGAGGACGCATGCGCCATGGGGTTTGGCGAGGTGGCGGCGTTCGCAGAACCGTCGGGACTTCGCTACGTCGCCTCTGCGGCGCTGATGGAGAATTTCGACTCCTATATGGTTCCGGCGGCTCTGCCGCCGCTGCTCGCGCGAACGGGCGACCCGATTTTGCGCGAGAGCCTGCGCGACTTCGCCGCCAACCGCTTCTTTCGCCAGGACCTCTTTGCGCGCGGCGCCGCGCCTGTGAGCGAGGCGGAACGCGTCTCGGCGCTGTCTTCCTGGCGCTTTCTGCTGGCGTCGCCGCGCGCGGGCGTAAGCTTCGAGTTCCAAACCCCCTTTGGCGCAATGCAGGGCAGGGCCGAGCTCTACGGTCCGCTCGCGGACCGGCTCGCGTTGCGCCCCACAGCGTTTCAAGACTTGCTGACGGAGCCCCCTTTCGACGCGTTGGGCGCGACATCCTTGATCGAGTGCCTCTGCATCCTCGTCGACTCGCGCCAGGTTTTCCCCGTCGCCGACGGACCGCAAAGGGACGCCGCGCCGGCGAAGCGCTTCAACCGCTTAGTCGTGGACGCGGCGCGCCAAGGGCGCATCTATTCGCATCTCGCCTCGCCCGCGACCGGCTCCGGCGTCGCCGTCGACGACTTCGACCTGCTCGCGCTCGCAGCGCTTTTCGACGGAGCGTCGACCGAGCCCGCGGCGCTGGCGCAACGCGGGTTCGAGATCGTCTCGGCGCTCGGGCGACGCCCGACGCGCGACGGCGCGGAGATCGAAGACGAAGCGGAAGCCGTCGCGTCTTTGGTCGAGCCGATGCGGCGGGCGGCGGAAGAGAAGCTGCCCGTCTGGCGGCGTCTGGAGATCCTATGAAAGCCGGCGGGCTCCATCGCACGAAGTCTCGCGCGCGCCGCGCGCCCGCCGTCGAGCCTCGTCGTCTCAGCCTTTCTGGTTGTGGATCAAGCGGCATTAAGCTAGGTTGCGAGCGCCAACGAGACTCGCCGGGCGCGAAGGTTTTTGCACGCGTCACGCCGATCCGCACCACAGCCGGCGCGCGGCGGACGTATGTGCGCCCGTAAGAGCTAAAGGCGCGGAGACAGCGCCTAAATCGAACGTTTTGACCACTTTCTGGGGGAGGCAATGACATGACGATAAAGCCGGACGGGCAATTATGGGTCTCGGATTCGTTGAACCTCGTCGACAACAGCGTCTCGGTCGACGACCTTCTCACCTCGCAGACGGGCGACACAAGTCCGCCGGAGGATACGACCAGCCTGCCGAAGCTGTCAGGCGGGAGCGGTCCCTCGTCCTATGAGGACATCGCCGTCGGCACGGACACGGTGGCGAATCTCTATTTTGGTCTCACTACGACCGGCATCCTCTACTCCGCAAATCTCGCGACCGGCGCCTTCATCAGCTCGCAACAGGTCGCCGACACTTCCGAGGCGCAGGGCGACGAGATCAACACGCTCGCCGTCGATCCCCTCAATCACGTCGTCTATATTTCGCTGTTCGGCGGCCCCGTAAGCGGAAGCGATCGGGCCACGAATGAGATCCTCGCGGTTTCCTACAACCCCGCGACCGGCGCCATCTCGACGCCTGAGTATAACGCGTCGACGCACACGCAGTCGGGATCGACGGACACGCTGATCAGCAGCGCGAGCGACCCGAGCTTCAATCAGGCGCAAGACTTCGCTCTCGATACGGCGACAAACACGCTCTATTACGTCAGCGACATCGGCGTAATCTATACTGACAAGGGTACCCCCGCCTTCACCTACGGGCTCACCAACGGCATCTATTCTGTCAGCACGACCTCCACGAACCAGACCGCCAAGCTGCTGACCACGACGGCGCAGTTTCCGACGGAGACGAACCCCAACACGACATCCGAAGCCATTTCGAGTCCCAACGGATTGATTGTCAGCCTCGCGGTCGACGCCGCCGATGGGCTGATCTATTTCACGACCGTCCCGGGGACCGGCGGCAAGGAAGCGCTGTGGTACATGCCGATCGGGGGCGGAACTGCGACCCAGCTGACGCCGCCTTCCGGCATCGTCTTCGGCGAGCTCGGCGCTACGGAGACAAGCTTTGGGGCGTCCTCGGAGCTCGTGTTCGACCCCACGGCCCGCGTGCTCTATCTCGCCGATCTCGATCCTGGCGGCACGACGAGCAATCCGGAGTCCAACGGCGCAATCTATCAATTGGCGCTCGGCGCCGGCGGGACGAGCATAGCCAGCGGAAGCGTGTTCTACAGCTTTCCAACAACGGGCTACATTGCCGATTACGCGACGGGACTCTCCTTCGACGCGCTGCCGACGATCGGCGCGCTTACTCAGACGACAACGGAGGCCTTGCAGGGCGGCGCCGGCGTGACCGCGCTCGGGGCGACGCCGACCGGCGTGACGGACCCGACGACGGGCGGATATCTTGCGAGCGCCACGGTCACGATCTCCAATCCGCAGACCGGCGACCTGCTGGGGATCGGCTCCAACTTCTCCCTCTCGAACACGGCGGTGACCACGTCGAACGGCGGCAGCTTCGTCGCGACATACAACGCCGCGACAGCGACGCTGACGATCTTAAATGCTTCCGGCGTCGAGAACACCTTCGCTCAGTTCGAGACGATCCTGTCGCAAGTCGCTTACAAGGACACGGGAACCGACACGTCGAGCGGCGCGCATCCGACGCGCGCCCTGACCTGGCAGGTGAACAACGGCACCGCGGGCAATCCGGCGGGATCGAACAATGTCGCGACGACGACGATCACGATCGACCGCCCGCCGACGGTGACGAACGAGACTGTGGGCGTCGCTACCGCCATAGGCGGGACGATCAGCGTGGCCGCGAGCTCGAGTCAAGGCTTGCTCGCGAGCGGGCAGGCCCAGGATCTCGATGGCGACACGCTCACCGTGACCGCCGTATCCGTCGTCGGCGGCGCGACGGGAACCGTCGGGTCGCCGCTCGTGGGCGCGCATGGAACGCTGACGCTCAACGCCAACGGCTCCTTCACCTATTTGCTCTCCAACACCACGGGCCTGACCGACGCCTTCGACTACACCGTGAGCGACGGCAATGGCGGCACGACGAACGGCGTGCTGACCTTGCAGCTGCCGCCCGTCATCCAGACGGTGGCGTCATCGGCTGCGAGCGGCGCGGTCGTCGCCTCGGGGCAGACCGTGACATTCACGCTCGACCTCAGCGAGAAGGCGACTGTCAGCGGGACGCCTTTCCTCACTCTCAGCAACGGGGACCATGCCGCCTACTCCGGCGGATCCGGAAGCGCCGCGCTGACCTTCGCCTACACGGTCGGCTCCAGCTCATCCGAGAACAGCACGGATCTGCAAGTTTCTTCGCTCAATCTGAACGGCGGCTCGATCACCGACAATCTCGGCTCGTCCTTGATCGGCTCGGCCGCGTTCAACGGAAATTTCACGGTCGACGCCGTGGCGCCCACGATTTCCGTGACGGGGACGACAACCGACGCGGTGCAGGGCGGCGGGGCGCTGACGGTTCTCGCTTCCTCGCCGACGTTAACCGATTCCGACAGTTTGCAGCTGCAAAGCGCGAGCGTGTCGATTTCCGGCGGGTTCAAGCCGGGCGACGTCCTATCGGCGACGACGGGGGCGACGGGCATAACCGCCGCGTATAATTCCGCGACCGGCGTCCTGAGCCTCACCGGGGCCGCCTCGGTCGCGACCTACGCGCAGGTGCTCGACTCGGTCGTCTATACGGACACTGGGACGGACACGAGCAGCGGCGCGCATCCGACCCGCACGTTGAGCTGGACGGTCAGCGACGGATATCTGACGTCTTCTCCCGTCACGACGACGATCACGATCGACCGCCCGCCGACGGTGACGAACGAGACCGTGAGCGTCGCGACAACCATAGGCGGGACGATAAGCGTCGCCGCAACCTCGAGCCAAGGCTTGCTTGCGAGCGGACAAGTCACGGATCTCGATGGCGATGCGCTCACCGTGACCGCCGTATCCGTCGTCGGCGGCGCGACAGGAACCGTCGGGTCGCCGCTCGTGGGCGCGCATGGAACGCTGACGCTCAACGCCAACGGCTCCTTCACCTATTTGCTCTCGAACGCGTCGGGGTCCACCGACGCATTCAATTACACGGTGAGCGACGGCAAAGGCGGCGCGACGAACGGCGTGCTGACCTTGCAGCTGCCGCCCTCCGTCGCTTCCATCACCTCGTCCCCAACCTCGGGCTCCGCCGTCGGCCCCGGCGGCAAGGTCACCTTCACGGTCACCTTCACGGAAAACGTGAGCGTGAACACGGCGGGGGGCGCTCCCCAGCTCGTGCTCAACAACGGCGCCGTGGCGACCTATTCGTCAGGGACGGGAACCAACCAGCTCACCTTCGTCTACACGGTCGGATCGGGGGCGAGCGAGTCGACATCCGACCTGCAAGTGCAAAGCCTCAGCCTTGCCGGCGCCACCATCGTGAACAACCTGAATGCTTCGGTCGTCGGCGGCGCCAGCGAGGATACGGGACTCATCGTCGACACGATCGCGCCGACGCTCACGATCACGAGCGCTACGCCGGGCGGACCGACCTATTCCGCGGCGCAGACCATCGCCGGCACGATCGACGTCGCCGACGCAAACAGGACCATCTCGATCTACGACGGCTCGACGCTGCTCGGCACGACCACCGCGAATGCGCAGGGCGACTGGATCTACAACGCGACCCTGCCGCATCGCGACGGCAACGTGATCACGGCGCAGGCGACGAACGTGGCCGGCGTGCCCGGAACGAGCGCCTCGATCAACATTCTCTACGAGTCCGCGCCCGACGACTTCTATGGCGCCGACGTGTCCGACATTCTCTGGCAGAGCACGGGCGGAACCGTGATCGATTGGCAGATCGTGAACGGGCAGTTTTTGAGCGCGGAGACCATCGCAGGCTTCGCGCCGGGGTCGGGCTGGAGCGTGGTCGGGACCGGCGATTTTACCGGCAGCGGCGTCAGCGACGTCCTGCTGGAATATGTCGGCGGCGGCGAAGAGAGCTTCGCCTTTTGGGACGTTCAGAACGGAACCTATGCCGGCTACACGCCGCTCTCGGGCTTTCCGACGACTTCCGGCTGGGCGGTGCTGGGAACTGGCGACTTTACCGGCACTGGAACCGACGACGTCCTGCTTGGCCTCACGACCGGCGGCGACACCTACCTCTTCGACTGGCAGATCTCCAACGGCGCGGTCGTCGCGACCAATAATCTCAACATGGGCTTCTCGACGACTTCGGGCTGGGAAGTTCTGGGCACGGGCGATTTCTATGGCGACGGGGTCTCCGACGTGCTGTTCGAGAACACGAATTCGGGGACGGTCGCCGACTGGCGGGTGCAGAACGACACGGCGTCGACCTTCAGCGTCATCGCCGGCGTGGCGCCGGGGTCGGGCTGGGTCTATGACGGGGTGGGCGACTTCAACGGCGACGGGACCAGCGACGTGCTCTGGCAGAACGGCGCGGCGCTCGCGATCTGGGAGATCCAGAACGGCAAGCTGCTGCAATCCGTGACCGTCACCACGCCGGCGCCGACGGGCTATGTGTTCGAGGGCATCGGCGACTATACCGGCAACCTGACAAGCGATATTCTGTGGCAGAACCCAACGACCGGCAGCACGCTGATCTGGGAGATGCAGAGCGGGCAAGTGGCGGCGACGTCGCAGCCGGGCGCGCTGAGCCCGGGGACATGGCAAATCGTCAAATAGCCGGTCGGCGGGCGAAGGGCTCCCGAAAGCGAGCCTTCGCCGAGACATCCAAAAAAGCGAGCGCCGCAGACCCGCTCCCGCGTCCGTGACGCTTCTCAAATTACCGGCTGCGGCGCGCTAGTGACTTGCGTCAGCCGATTTGAGAGCGGCGATGCGAGCCTGGAGGCTGGGGGTCCTTGGACCGCCAGCCTCCAGGCTCGCCCGAAAACCCATCAGTTTGGCTGACGCAAGCTGCTAGGCGAGCGCGGCCTCGCTCGGGGGCCCGAATTCATTGCGCCGCTTGAAGCTCCGTCAGCGCCCTCTTGGCCAAGGCGGCGCCTCGCCGCGAGTAGCGCAGCAGATGCGTGCCGTAGGCGATCTTGCGGGCCCGGCGCAAATAGCCGATCGCCTTTTTGACGTGCGGATTGGCTTGGGCCTTTTGGGCCGTCACGGCGTGATCGATGGCGTTGTCGACATGCTGCACGAAGGAGGAGCTGTGGGCGGGCTCCACGCCATAGGGGATGGCCTTCTGGATCTCGTCTATCGCTTGCGCGATGTCGCCGGAGGCGGCGACGGCGAGGGCGGGGGCCAAGAGCGCTGCGAATGCGGAACCGATCGAAGCGAGCAGGAATTTGCGTCTCTCCATGATCTTCTCCAACTTGCTGTTGACGGCGTGATCGCCGTGTGGCCTCCCTGTGCGCGCAACCATCTACCTAGCGCGTTCACGGCGATGGCGAGTGGCGCGTCGTCGGTTCCGGACCATCCGAGCGGGATGGTCCCACGCGCCGGAAGGCGCAACAGCGGCTATTCATGCCGAATCCAGGTTGCTCCGGCTAGACGCGCGCTGCATCATCGCGAAAGCTCCGGCTCGAACGGGAGGGGACGACATGCCGGCTCAAGCTTCGCCTGTGTTCGAACGCGCGACGGTCGCTGACAAACGGCTTCGCGCCGTCAATGGCTATCTGATGCTGGCCCTGGGGCTCGTCCTGCTCGGAACATCCGTCTGGTGGGGCGTCTCCGGCTTCGATCCCCTGGCGCGCGCCAAGATCGCGGTGGGCGGGATTGGCGTGCTCGCGGCGTGGATCTGGCTCATGGGGCTCGTCGTGCTGCAGCCTAATCAGAGCCTCGTCTGCCTGCTCTTCGGCAGCTACGTCGGCACGAAGCACGAGGCGGGCCTGTGGTGGGTCAATCCCTTCAATTCGAAGAAGAAAGTGTCGCGCCGGCTCGAGACGCTCGAGAGCGGTCCGCTCAAGGTCAATGACGCGGTGGGCAATCCAGTCGACATCGGAGCCGTCATCGTCTGGCGCGTCGAGGACGCCGCCAAGGCGACGCTGGAGGTTCACGATTACCAGAGTTACGTCAAGGCGCAGAGCGAAACCGCCCTGCGGCGGCTCGCCAGCTCCCATCCCTACGACCAGGTCGAGGTCGAAGAGGCGATCCAACAGGGCGCAGCGCCGCTCGCGGCCGACCTGCTGGCGACGAAGCTCTCGCTGCGCGACGGCGGCGACGCGATCAGCTCGAACCTTCTCGCCGAGCTGCGCTCGCGCATGCAGCCGATCGGCATCGCCGTCATTGAGGCGCGCATCTCCCATCTCGCCTATGCGTCTGAGATCGCGGGCGCGATGCTGCGCAAGCAGGCGGCGGGCGCCGTTGTCGCGGCGCGCCGGCTCGTCGTCAAGGGCGCGGTCAGCATCGTCGAGAACGCCTTGGCCGAACTCGATCGCAAGGAGGCGCTCGGCTTCAAGCTCGATCCCGAGAAACGCGCCGCGATCGTCGCGAATCTTCTGGTCGTGCTCGTCAGCGACCGCGAGGCCGCGCCCGTGATCAACACGGGCTCGCTCTGACGCGAAGACGACGGAGAGACTGCGCCGTCCAGTCTCAAGGAGCGAGCCCGGCGACGCGCCGGGCGGCGCCCTCGTGCTTTCGCTCAACTAGTAGTGGCGGTGGCCGCGATAATAGCCCCCCCGATAACCGCCATGATAATAGCCGCGTCCGCCGCGCCATGCCCAGCCGTTCCAGCCGTAGCCTCCTCCCCAGCCAAGGCCTCTGCGCCAAGCGAAGCCGCACCAGTACCAGCCGGCGCCATTCCACGCGTCCCCGTACCAGCAGTAGCGTCGTCCGCCCCAGATATAGGGATAGACTGCGACGACGGGCGGCGCCGGCGCGACCGCCGGATAAGGATAGTCGGGGTATCCGTATTGCGCCCGCGCGGGCCCCGACTGCTCGCAGAAGACGACGAGGGCGCTCACGAGGGCGAGACCGAGCTTCCGATTAAGCCGCATGCGGCTTTTCCTCCTGATTCGGTGACGTTTCCAGTTCCAGAGCCATAGGACCGGATCGTGGCCGAAATCGGTATCAGAGCGCGCCCGGCGCTTTTTGCTTGGGGAAGCCGCGGTTGCCGTCAGGGTCTTTCAGTCGAGCGTCAGGCCGGCGTCCGAGCGGCTTTGACGGGTCCGACATCGACCTGAATCTCGTCGCCCTCGACGCGCAAATCATAGGGGTGGAGCGCGTTGCGGACGAGATGGGTCACGCACTTGCCGCTCGCGCCGTCGAAGCCCCACTGATGGTGCGGACAGGTGACTGTCCGCCCGTTGAATGTCGCGTCGCTCAGCGGCATGTCGGCGTGCGGACAGCGTCCGCGATAGGCCTTGAGCTCGCCGCCCGTTGGCCAGACCAGGAGCACGCTCTTGCGACCGGCTTGAAAGAGGCCCATGCCTCCTTCGCTCACCGTGCTCGCGGGACAGATAGAAGTGAAAGACATCCGCGTCGCCTTCTGAGAGTCAGTGTCTGACCGACCACAGGCAAATTGCAGACCAGAGCAAACCCTGGGGCGCGCAGCGCCGAGGACGACGGAAAAAGCCTGCGACGCGCGATGGCCGTCATCCGCCGATGAGCGACGGGAAATCTCGCGTCCGCGCCTTTTTCGCCTCAAAGGATTGGTCTAGGCTCGAATCAAGCCGGCCTTTCGTCCGCGGCCACGGCTTTGCTCGGCGACAGTCAACGGAAATGGCGATCTAAGTGAGACAAAGAGCCAACGGCGGCACGCCCGATGTGGAAGACTTTCCTCTCATCGCCTTCGTCCATATCATGAAGGCCGCAGGATCGAGCGTCAATCGACTGCTCGAGCTCTGTTCGCCCAGAGGACGCAACTGGTGTCACCATTTCTATGAAGACAGACACTTGTTCTTGCAATTGGCGCTGACCAACGATTGGCTCAGCGGCCATCTCGGCGCGGATTCGTTTCACGAGCGATTGAAAGAGCTGGATCGTCCCGTCGAATATTTTTCGGTGGTCCGCGACCCTGCGCTTCAGATAATCTCGCACATGAATTATAGTTTTGAGAGATATAATCGTCCCGATTACCTGGAGCTCCACACCCAAGAAGAGCGCGAGCGCGACTTTCAGATAATGTCGCTAGATTTCGGCGACGTCTCCGCCGTCATAAAGTTCCTGACCCGCCATGCGGATATTTTTCTGAACATTCAGTCGCGTTATGTCTTAGGCGAGGACTACGCGGATCTATCAGACGAGGAGGTCGATCACCGGCTCGCCGTCTTCACCTATATCGGAACGACCGAGACGCTCGATCGCCTCTATCGCGCGTTCGGCTTCGTCATGCTTCCCCCGGACACGGGTCTCCTGCGCGAGAATGTGGCGCAGCAGCACATCCCCTATGCGCTCGCTCGAAATGGCGAGTTGATTGATTTCCTGGAGCGGTGCAACGCGCATGACATGAGGCTCTGGCGCCAGGTCAAAGGCGCTTCGTGGCCAGGCGAAAATCGACGCGCCTATCGACCGGCTTTCGTCGGCAGGACGGAAGCGACGGACGAGACCTTCGACGAATTCGCCTATCTTCAGGCTAATCCCGATGTCGCGGAGGCCGTTCAGGGAGGCTTCCTTCTGAGCGGACGCGAGCATTTCGAAAGCTACGGCAAATCGGAACGACGGCAACAATTGTGCTGGATATGGGAGACGCCGATCCGTTCTCAAAAGAAATGGAAATTCTGGCGTTAGGGGTAGCGCCGATTTCGCGGCGCGCGGAACGGGTCCCTTCTCCGCTTGGCTTATCGGGTCTTAGGCCGTAAACCCGCGCATCGGCCCCCTGGAGCGAATCCCTTTGGCTGCGCCGCCCCGCCGTCTTCTGACGCCCGAAAGACGCGACGACGACCGCGAGGACGCGTCGATCAGGCCGCTTGCGCTCCGCGACTTCACCGGCCAGGAGGCGGCGCGCAAGAACCTCAAAGTTTTCATCGAGGCGGCCAAGGCGCGCGGCGACGCTCTCGACCATGTGCTGTTCGTCGGTCCCCCGGGCCTGGGCAAGACCACGCTCGCGCAGATACTCGCGCGCGAGCTCGGCGTGAACTTTCGCTCGACCTCCGGTCCGGTCATCGCCAAGGCCGGCGATCTTGCGGCGCAGCTCACCAATCTCGAGCCGCGCGACGTGCTGTTCATCGACGAGATCCACCGGCTCAGCCCGGCTGTGGAAGAAATCCTCTATCCCGCGATGGAGGACTTCCAGCTCGACCTCATCATCGGCGAGGGACCCGCGGCGCGCTCGGTCAAGATCGACCTCGCGCGATTCACGCTCGTCGGGGCGACGACGCGGGCCGGCCTGCTCACGACGCCGCTCCGCGACCGCTTCGGCATTCCCGTCCGGCTCAACTTCTACACGGTCGCGGAGCTCGAGCAGATCGTCACGCGCGGCGCCCGCGTGCTCGGCGTCGCCATGAGCGCAACGGGGGCGCGCGAGATCGCACGGCGCTCGCGCGGCACCCCGCGCATCGCCGGCAGGCTGCTGCGGCGCGTGCGCGACTTCGCGATCGTCGAGGGCGCGCCCGAAATTTCTCGCGACCTCGCTGACCGCACGTTGACCCTGCTCGAAGTCGACAGCATCGGTCTCGACGTCATGGACCGGCGCTATCTCGACCTCGTGGCCGTGACCTTTTCCGGGGGCCCGGTCGGGATCGAGACCATCGCCGCGGCGCTCTCGGAGCCGCGCGACGCGATCGAGGACATCATCGAGCCGTTCCTTCTGCAGCAGGGCTTCTTGCAGCGCACGCCGCGCGGACGCGTGCTGACGCCGGCGGCCTTCCGGCATTTGGGGCTCGCCGCCCCGGCGTCCGCGCCGGCGCAGATGGGGCTGTTTGGGGAGGAAGAAGCGTGAGCGCCGCCTCGACTCTGCTGGAGAGGATGAAGCGGAACCCCACCGGGGATTGGACGATGGCGGATGTAAAGACGGTTTGCCGCCAATACGACATAATGTGCACGCCCCCGCGCGGAGGCGGATCGCATTACAAGCTTTCCGATCCAGCCCGGCCGGACATCCTCATGATTCCTCATCGCCGACCGGTCAAATCGGTCTATATTCGGCTTCTCGTCAGGTTCATCAGAGCCGTGATCACGGCGCGCGGAGGATCGGCATGACACAGCCAGAACTGACCTACGCCATTATCATCGAACCCCTTTCGCCTTCCGATGGCGGTGGATTTCTTGCGCGCGTTCCCGAACTTCCCGGTTGCTACACCGACGGCGACACGCCCGAGGCGGCGTTGGCGTCGGCGCGCTCAGCAATTCTCGAGTGGATCGAAGAGGCGCGACGGCTCGGGCGAGAGCCGCCGCCGCCCAGGAGCTATGCGTTGACCGGGTGAGCGCCGGTGGCTCTTCCAGTACGAAAGCCCTTGATATTCAGCCGACTTCTCAAGAATGGTTTTTCTCTTTCGAAGAAATTGTATTTGACAGCGCTATCGCAATTTTCTTCTAGACGAGCTATGTATCTCTCTCTCATGACAGGAGATGGAAATGGAAATTCAATATAACCTTGTTCCATATAAAGCTCATTGGTCTGATCCAATTTCATTTTTATTCCGCGCGGGCCGAGGTGGTCTACTTGACGACGAGCGTGATCGAGCAAATCTAGCGGTTTTCGATTCGTTCTTCCTACCCACACCTGAACGACATATTCTGTTGTCTGTTTCGTAGGCAGTTGCCTGTGGTATTTACGTTGCACACGAGTCTCTCCTCTCTCTGCGGACCTCTATTCATTACTCAAAAGGTAGCGTCTTGAGGAAGGCCGCAAGCCTATCCGCTTCCTTCTGGGTAAAGTCATCTGGCAGACTAAATAGGATTTTCAAATCTGGCCGAAGAGGGAATTCGCATTCTCGCATTAACGGCTCTTCATTTAAACGCTTTGAATCATCATTGCGCTCACTCAATTCAAGATTATCGCATTCCCCTCTTGCGACAGCAGCTACGTCACGAGGGTCGTAATTCCAAGAAATTCGAGTCTTATTTCCCCTCCTACCGACCAGATATTTGCCAACTTCAAGATCTTCTAAGCCTTGAAACAATTCAAGAATATCCTGATAGTTAGAATCGCATTCTCGTTGAATGCGCTCTGCCGTTGTCTCTCTCACGAACCGCTGGTACCGCGAAAGCCGATCAAAGATATTCTTCCGCACCGGACTCCGATATAGCCCGCGCAGCCCACGCCCAATCTCCGCGCCCGTTTTCATATGGCGGCCCTTCTCTGCCTTAACGCAGCCTTATGCCTATCATAAGCGGGCAAAAGAGTCAAATATGCTATTTTAGAACGCTTAAAGACGGTTAACGAACCGAAGTGACGGGCCGTCGGTGGCTAAGGTGCATCGTTCCTCGATCATATTTCCTTCCGATGATTCCGGAGCTACAAACGACGCTCCGCTTCCTCAGCTGGGTATCGCGACAGCGCGCTCGGGTTGTTCGAGGGAGAGTGAAGCGGGGTGCGTCCGCGCCCGAAGGAGGCAGGTCATGATCACGCTCTATTATTGGCCGACGCCGAATGGTCACAAGATCACGATCTTCCTCGAAGAAGCCGAATTCGACTATCGCATAGCGCCGCTCGACATCACCAAGGGCGAACAGTTCGCGCCGGCGTTTCTGGCGATCTCGCCGAACAACCGCATGCCGGCGATCGTGGACGACGCGCCGGCGGACGGCGGCGCGCCGCTCTCCGTCTTCGAATCGGGCGCGATCCTGCTCTATCTTGCTGAAAAGACGGGCAAGTTTCTCTCCTCCGCGCTGCGCGAGCGCATTCGCGCGCTGGAGTGGCTGTTCTGGCAGGTCGGCGGCCTTGGGCCGATGGCCGGCCAGAACCACCACTTCGCCCGCTACGCGCCCGAAAAAATCCCCTACGCGATCGAGCGCTACGTCAACGAGACCAATCGCCTTTACGGCGTGCTGGACCGCAGGCTCGGCGAGGCGGCGTATCTCGCAGGCGACTATTCGATCGCCGACATGGCCGCCTATCCCTGGGTCGTCCCCTATGAGGCGCAGGGGCAAAGCCTCGAGGATTTCCCCAATCTCAAGCGCTGGTTCGAGGCGATCGCGGCGCGCCCCGCCGTGGCGCGCGCTTATGCTGAGGGCGCGCATCTGTCGCGGGAGCGCTCGAATTTTACCGAGGAGGAGCGCAAAATTCTCTTCGGCCAGAGGGCGCGGCGGTAAACGCTTCCAGTCGGCGCGGCGAAGGCCTATCTTAGGGGAGCTTGGAAAGGAGCGCCTCCCCATGATTGCGCAACTGCGTCCCGCCGCCGTGCTGCTCGCCCTGCTCACCCTCGTCACCGGCGTGGTCTATCCGCTCGCGACGACGGCGGTGGCTCAGCTCGCCTTGAGCGGCAAGGCCAATGGAAGCGTCATCGAACGCGACGGCGTCGTCGTCGGCTCGGAGCTCATCGGCCAGAATTTCGCGGCGGATAAATATTTCCACGGTCGTCCGTCGGCGACGAGCGCGCCCGATCCGCAGGATCCGTCCAAGACGATCGACGCGCCCTACAACGCCGCGAACTCGTCGGGCTCGAACCTCGGCCCAACGTCAAAGAAGCTCGTCGATCGCGTCAATGCGACGATCGAATCGGAGTTCGCCGCCGGTCGCATCGGCCTCGTCGCCGCCGACGCCGCGACGGCCTCGGGCTCGGGGCTCGACCCGCACATCTCGCCGCAATACGCGCTCGCGCAGGTCGAAAGCGTCGCCAAGGCGCGCGGCGTGAGCGAGGCCCGCTTGCGCGCCCTCGTCGAGGATCACGTCGAAGGCCGCTGGCTCGGAATCGTCGGCGAGCCGCGCGTAAACGTGCTTCGGCTCAATCTCGCGCTCGACGCGCTTCGCTAAGAGCTGGAATTGGCGCAGGTTCTGGATCGCGACTTCGACCGGCGTCCCGATCCTGACGCGCTGCTCGCGCTCGCCGAGAACGACGCGCGCGGCAAGCTCCGGATCTTTCTCGGCGCGGCGCCCGGCGTCGGCAAGACCTATGCGATGCTCTCCCGCGCCCGCGCCGTGAAGGCGGACGGCGTAGATGTGCTGATCGGCCTCGTCGAGACGCACGGCCGGGTCGAGACCGAAGCGCTTGCGGAAGGGCTGGAGATCCTGCCGCGACGCAGGGTCGACTACCGCGGCCACGTCATCGAGGAATTCGATATAGACGCGGCGCTGAAGCGCAAGCCCAAGCTCATCGTCGTCGACGAACTCGCCCATTCCAATCCGCCCGACAGTCGCCATCCCAAGCGCTGGCAGGACATCGACGAACTGCTCGAGGCCGGCGTCGACGTCTGGACCGCGCTGAACATCCAGCACCTCGAGAGCCTGGCGGACGTCGTCTCGCGCATCACCGGCGTGCGCGTGCGCGAGACGGTGCCCGACCGAGTCCTTTCGGAAGCCTCCGAGGTCGTGCTCGTCGATATCACGCCAGACGAGCTCATTCAGCGGCTGAAGGAGGGCAAGGTCTACTTTCCACGCACGGCGGCGGTGGCGGCGCAGAACTTCTTCACGCCGGGCAACCTCACGGCGCTACGTGAGCTGGCCTTGCGGCGCACCGCCGATCGCGTCGACGACCAGATGGTCGACTACCTGCGCCAGAACGCGATCGAAGGCCCATGGGCGACCGCCGAGCGTCTGCTCGTCTGCGTGGGCTCGGATTACTCCTCCGAGGCGATCGTGCGCGCCGGATCGCGGCTGGCGACGGGGCTCAACGCCGAATGGACCGCGGTTTTCGTCGAGCGTCCGGGGCAGGAGGAGACAGACACCGAGCGCATCAAGCGCGTCGACGATGCGCTGCGGCTCGCCGAGCGGCTCGGGGCGACGACCGAGCGGCTCTCCGCCAACGATCTCGCTGACGCGCTGTTGCGGTTCGCGCGGCGCGAAAACTTCACGCAAATCGTGCTCGGGCGCTCGCGCGCGGGCGTATTCGCGGGACTCCTGCGGCGGTCCCTGACGCTGGAGCTCGTCCGCCGCGCCCGCGACATCGCCGTGCATGTCGTGACCGATTCGTCCGAGGCGACGGCGCCGCGCAGGCTCGAGCCGCCCCCCACGCTCTCACTGGCGGGCTCTTTCGGCGCGGCGGCGCTGTCGGTCGCATTCGCCACTGGCGCCGGGCTGGCGCTCGACCGCTGGCTGCATCTGCCGAACCTGTCGATGATCTTTCTTGTCGCGGTGATCTTCTGCGCGCTCCGGCTCGGCCTCGTCTCGGCGATCGCCGCTGCGGTCTTGTCCTTTCTCGCTTTCGACTTCTTCTTCGTCGAGCCGATCTATCAGTTTTCGATTTCTCAGCCGCAGGAGTTTCTTGCGCTGGTCGTCTTTCTCGTGGTCGCTGTCATCACCGGCGTATTGGCCGGACGCGTGCGCCACCACTCGCTGCAGCTGACGCAGCGGATCGACGCCGCGCGCGCTTTGTTCGAATTCTCGCGCAAGCTCGCCGGCGCCGCTAGTCTCGACGACGTGGCCTGGGTCGCCGCGGCGCAAACGCAAAAGGCGCTGGGCGCGCGCGCGGTCGTCACGCTCGCGCCGCAGGAGGATGAGCTGCGCCTCGCCGCGGCCTGGCCCCCCATCGACGAGCTCGAGGTCGCCGACATGAGCTCGGCGCGCTGGGCGCACGAGAAGGGCGAGAACGCCGGCTGGCGCACGGGCACGCTGCCGAACGCGCGCTTCCAGTTTCGCCCGCTGCTGACTCCGCGCGGCGTCGTCGGCGTTTTGGGCGTCGAGCCGAAGACGCGCGACGCGCCGCTCTCGCCTCAAGAGGAACGGCTGCTGTCGTCGATCCTCGATCAGACCGCGACCGCGATCGATCGCGCGCGACTGATCGAGCAGTCGATTCGCGCCGCGGCCCTCGAGGCGAACGAAAAGCTGCGCACCACGCTGCTCTCTTCGCTGTCGCATGATCTGCGCACGCCGCTCGCCTCGATCACGGGCGCGGTGACGAGCCTGCGCGAGCTCGGCGAGAAGATGTCGGCGTCCGAGCGCCAGGACCTGCTCGCCTCCATCGAGGAAGAAGCCGGACGGCTGTCGCGCTTCGTGAAAAATCTGCTGGACATGTCGCGCATCGAGGCCGGAGCGCTGGAGGTGAGACGCGACTGGGTGGATGTGGCCGACGCCGCGCGCGCGGCGACCGCGAGGGCGCGAAAGACCTTCCCGGACATGAAAATCAACCTCAGCGTGGCGGCGTCTTTGCCGTTCATTCGCGCCGACGCCAATCTTCTGCAGCAGGTCCTCTTCAACCTGCTCGACAATGCGCATAAATACGGCGGCGGATCCGCGTCCGTGCATGCGCGCCAGGAAGGCCAGGAGGTTGTCGTGACCGTCACCGACGAGGGGCCCGGCGTAAAGCCGGCGGACCTCGAGCGCATCTTCGAAAAATTCTATCGCGGCGGACGGCCTGACGGGCGCAAGGCCGGCACCGGTCTCGGCCTCTCGATCTGCCGCGGCCTCGTCGAGGCGATGGGCGGCGCGATCATCGCGCAAAGCCCGGCGCTGAAGCGTCGAGGCACGCGAATCATCATGCGTTTTCCGGAGAGCGGCGGACGAGGAGGAACGGCATGACCGGACAGCGTGTGCTCATCGTTGACGACGAGCCGGAGATCCTGCGCTGCCTTCGCCCCGCGCTCTCCGTTTGCGGCTACGAGGTGCTGCCGGCCGCGACGGGCCGGGAGGCGCTGCAGGCGCTCGCCGCGCGGGCGCCCGACATCGTGCTGCTCGACCTCGGGCTGCCGGACATGGACGGCAAGGACGTGATCGCGCAGGCGCGAGCCTTTTCGAACGCGCCGATCGTCGTGCTTTCGGCGCGCGACCGCGAGGCGGAAAAGATCGCGGCGCTTGACGCGGGCGCCGCGGACTATGTGGAGAAGCCCTTCGCGATCGGCGAGCTCATGGCGCGGTTGCGCGCGGCCTTGCGCCACGCGGCGCGCGGCGGCGACGAAGCGGCGCGGATCGAGCGCGGGCCGCTCGTCATCGACTTTGCGAAGCGGCTCGTGACCAAGCACGGCGTCCCCGTGAAGCTGACGCCCAAGGAGTATGAGCTGCTGGCCATTCTGGCGCGCGGCGACGGCAGGCTGCTCACGCACCGCCAGCTGCTGACCTCCGTCTGGGGGCCGGCGCATCGCGACGATTCGCAGTATCTGCGCGTCTTCATCGGGCAGCTGCGCGCCAAGATAGAGGACAATCCCGCCAATCCGCGGCTGATCCTGACCGAACTCGGCGCGGGCTACCGCTTCGCCGACGCAGAGGCCTGAAACGAGAAAAGCCCGGCGCTGAGGCCGGGCTTTTCCACAAGGTGCTGAACAGCCGATCAGTATTTCGCGACGACCGGCGCCGGCGGAGCCCAGTTGAAGTGATAGTTTACGCCGGCGCGAACGACGTTGCCCTGGAACTTCGTCGAGGCATAAGGCGTGCCGTAAACGGCTTGGGAGTTCGTTCCGGTGAAGACGTTCACGCTCGGGGCGGAATTGGAGAGGTTCGCGCTTCCGAGATCGAAGTAGAGATATTCGACCTTGACGCTCCAATTCGGCAGGAAGAGCCACTCGACGCCGCCGCCGGCCGTCCAACCGACGCGCGTATCCGAGTAGCTGCCGGAGAAGAAGCCCGCCGAGGTGCCCGGAATCGCCACCGCCTGGACGCCGCTGATGCTGAAGTTCGCGTCGCCATAGGCAAGACCGCCGGTGCCGTAGATCAAGATGGTCGGCGTGATCAGGAAACCGACGCGGCCGCGCACAGTCCCGAGGTAATCGAGGCCCTGCGTGACGGTCAGCGCCTGAAAGATGGGCAGAGGCGAATAAGCCGAGACGCTGTTGTTGCCGCTGGCGATCCCCTGGATGTCGACCTCGAGGCCGACGAGCCAGCTTGTTCCGAACTGGTAATTGTAGCCGGCCTGGCCGCCGCCGATGAAGCCATTATTGTTGCCGCCGCCCAGGCTGGTCGCAAAGCTGGTGTTGGAGGCGCCGATCGCGCCTCCGGTCGCGTCGCCCTGCTGGAGCAGAGCCACGCCGCCGTTACTGGCAAAGCCATAGCCGGCGTTGACGCCGACGTAGAAGCCGGTCCACAGCGGCGGCGGGGGCGGCGGCGGCACGAAAGTGGGCGGGGCCTTGCGAGACGGCAGGTCGGCGGCAAAGGCCTGGCCCGCGATGGCGGCGAGCAGCGCCGCGGAAGTAAGAGCTTTTTTCATCGATCACCCCATTCTTTAACGGCCTGGATCGCGCCGCCCGCGGAACCTGAAGCGGACGACCGCGCGAAAACTCCAGCAGAACCGTGACCGCAGAGCGCGAGCCATCCACAGGATGTAGAACCGCGCAGTCTCCGAAGTCAACGAAAGTCACTTCTCGAAGGGGCTTGAATGTCTGATTTCTCGGGGCGTGTGGCATTAATGCCACAGCTCCGAAAAAGGGCCGCAAGTGCGCACTATTTTAACCAATTCCTGTAGATAGCTCATCCGGCGTCGAGAGCGCCGGAGGGTCGGCAACCGCGCCCGGCCTGCGCGAGCCAGAGTCCGCCCTCCGCTTTCAGCAGCCGCCCGAGCAGTTTCTGGCGAATCAGCGAGGACAAAATGGTCCCGGTTTCGTCTTCGGGCCGAAACAGCACGTAAAAGCAGGGAGTCGCGGAAAGAAAGGACTGTTCTTCCCGAACTTGGAGATTGGGATGAATGTCGGCGAGGCGCTTCACCTGATTCTGGAACGTCGGGTCGCCGATCGCAACGCCCGGCGGCGCAACGAGGAAATACAGCCGTCGCCGCACAGCCGGATCGGCGGCCTCGGTGAGCTCGACGAAAGTCGATCCTTCGCCAATCACGATCGGCAGGTCGGGGTCCTTCGCTTCGACGAGGGCCGCCCGCGCCGGCGCCGCCATGCCGCGGGGGTAGTCCTCGCCGCGCCCCTGCAGGCTCAGCGCCGCGAGCGGCAGCAGCAGGCAGGCGACCGCCCCCCGATAAGGAACGTTGCGTACGGCCGCGCCGAAAAACAGCGCGGGAAACAGCGACGCCGCGGCGGCGTAGCGGATCGCGAAAGTCGAGCTGAGCGACAAGGAGAACAGGTAGGCGACGAAGGGCAGGAGAAAAACCGCCAGAACGGCGATCTCGAGCTTCGAGATGGTCCTTTGCGGCGCGCTCGCTCCGTCGCCTTCTCTTAAGCCGAAATGTCGCGCCCCGCGGCTGATCAGATAGGCGCAGCCGCAGATTGCGAGCGCCGCCAGCATCAAAAGCGCGCCGCTCTCGTCAGAAACGAGCGACTGGAATATCGCTTCCATCAGCAGGCTCGAGCTCGGAGCGCCGTTGTACGCGCTCCCCAGCGCGTCTTGCGCAACGAAGGTCTTAAGATGCAACCCAAGCGGAAGCCACGCCGCGACGACCGGCGTCACCGCCAGCAGCGCGATCCATACGCGCGGACGCAGTTCTCGCCGCGTGACCATCCACACGATTTCCGCGAAGCCGATCGTCGCCGGCGCGACGAAGCCATAGAAGTGCAGAGATACGCAAATGGCCAGGAGCGCCCAGAGCAGGGCGGCGCGCAGCGTCGCCCGGCGGCGATCGTCCATTGCGCTCCAAAGCACGAGCGCGCCGGCGAGCCCGGCGGCGATGAGGGCGTATTGGCGGGCCTGAACGGCGTAAGCGAAGAGCCCGGAGTCGAGGGTCAAGGCGAATGCAGTCACGGCGACGAGGCGGTCCGTCGCGCCGCGCACGAGCGCATAGACGCAAGCGGCGGCGACGAACACGGCGACGATCGAGGGAAGCCGCGGCAAGAGCAGCGGATCGACGCCTGGAAGCCAGTTCATCAGGGCATGGAGGAAAAAATGATAGGCCGGCGGCGAGAACTCGGCCCCCTTCCAGATGGCGGAAGCGATTTCCCCATAACTCGGCAGTCTCGCGGTGGAGACGGCCAGCGCCTCGTCCATCCACAGATTCTTGCCGCTCGCCACGGCGAAGGTCGCCAAGACATAGACGTAGGTGATCCACAAGGAGACCGCGCCGACCGCGACCATCTGCAAACTGTCGCCGCCAACAATTCTTCGGACCCAGCGAGGCGCCCGCAATATGTCGAGGACCTCGCCGACCCGATCCGGCAGCCCCGTCGCGTCGGGACGGCTTACGCCGCTGGCGGGCGTTTCGCCAGCGGCGGCCTGGCGCGGCTCAGACCCTGGTTGCGCGCTTTGCGCCGACGTCCCGGCAGGAGCCTCCACGCTCCGAAGTCGCATGAAATTTCCCCGCCGCCGTAGTTTCGGACCTGGAGACGAGAAAGATCCAGCCCGCATTGCCAGTCCGCGCCCGTTTGTGCCACAAATCGCGCCCTCGGAGAAGTCGACGACATCCCGCTCGACATTCCGCCGATCAAGACTGCCAATTCCGCCAGTGGCGCGCGTTTATGCGGAGACGCTCGCAAATGTCCCTTGAACTCAGCATCGTCATGCCGTGCCTCGACGAGGCGGCGACTCTCGCGACCTGCATCGCCAAGGCGCGGCGCTTTCTAGACCGCGCCGGGATCGCCGGCGAGGTCGTCGTGGGCGACAACGGGTCCACCGACGGGTCGCGCGAGATCGCGCAACGGGAAGGCGCGCGCCTCGTCGACGTGTCGATCCGCGGCTATGGCGCGGCGCTCTACGGCGCGATCGCGGCGTCGCGCGGCCAATATTGCATCATGGCCGACGCCGACGACAGCTACGACTTCGAGCGGCTCGAGCTGTTCGTGCAGAGTCTGCGCGCCGGCGCCGACCTCGTCATGGGCAACCGATTCGCGGGCGGCATCGCCGAAGGGGCGATGCCCTGGAAGAACCGATACATCGGCAACCCGGCGCTCTCCGGTCTTGGACGGTTTCTCTTTGCTTCGCCCGCCAAGGACTTTCATTGCGGGCTGCGGGCCTTCTCGCGCGACGCCTTCCTGCGCATGGACCTGCGCACGACCGGCATGGAGTTCGCCTCCGAGATGGTGATCAAGGCCTCCCTGCTGAACATGAAGATCGTCGAGGTCCCGACGACCTTGAGCCGCGACGGGCGCTCGCGCCCGCCGCATCTGCGTCCGTTCCGCGACGGATGGCGCCATCTGCGCTTCATGCTGCTCTTCAGCCCCAACTGGCTCTTCCTCTATCCGGGCCTGCTGCTCATGACGGCGGGCGCGGCGCTCGGCGGCGCCTTGCTCGCGCATCCCGTGCAGGTGATGGGAGCCACCTTGAGCATCGACACGCTCATCTATTGCGCGTCGATGATCGAGATCGGCTTCCAGGCCGTCTTGTTCGCGCTGCTTTCCCGCGCCTACGCCATCCAGGAAGGGCTGTTCCCCAATCCCGTGAAACCCAGCCTTTTCAATCGCGCATTCACGCTCGAACGTGGAATCATCCTCGGCGCCGCGCTGCTCCTGCTCGGGTTCTCGCTCCTCATCGTCGCTTTCCGCTCCTGGCAGAATGTTAATTTCGGGGCGCTCGACGTGCAGCGGGTCACGCCGCTCGTGGTGAGCTCGTCCCTGTTTCTCTCGCTCGGCTTCGAGGTCACGCTGTCGAGCTTCCTTTTGAGCATGCTACAGCTCAACGTCCGAATCTTCCCAAAATCAGACGCCTCCGCCTGACGCACGGGAAGAAAGCTCACGAACGGCGAGGCACGCGGTGCGCTACGTCATCGGGTCGGGTCCCTCCGGCGTCTCCTGCGCCCGCGCCTTGATCGACGCCGGGCGGCCGGTGACGATCCTGGACGCCGGCCAGGATCGCGATTCGCAGCCGCCGACGCTGCAATCGGAGAAGCTAGACGCCCTTCCGAGAAAGCTGATCCACGGCTCCGACTTTCCCTATCGCCCGGCGCCGGGGGCGATCGAGATCGCTTGGTCGGAGACGGCCGCGATCGAAGGATCCTACGCCGTCGGCGGATTGAGCAATGTGTGGGGCGCAGCCGTTCTGCCTCACCATCCGTCAGATCTGAAGGACTGGCCGATCTCCTTTGCCGACCTCGCGCCCCACTATGCCGCCGTGACGCGTTTCATGCCGGTGGCGGCGGCGACCGACGATCTCGAAGGGATCTTTCCGCTCGAAGGAAGAACCGTGGCGCCGCTCTTTCGCAGCCGACAGGCGCAAGCCTTTCTGTCGACGCTCGCGAAAAACAAGACGCACTTGAACCAGAAGGGCGTGTTCTTCGGCGAGTCGCGGCTCGCCGTCGCGGCTGCGTCCTCCGCAGATCAAGGCGGCTGCGTCTATTGCGGGCAGTGCCTGCACGGCTGTCCGCATGGGCTCATCTACAACAGTCGCGACACGCTCGCGGAGCTTGCTCGTCGTGACGACGTATCGCACATCCACGGCGTCACCGTGCAGTCGCTCGAAGAGAGGGGCGGGGCGGCTTTCATTCGCGGCGTCGGTCCCGACGGGGCGCCTTGCATCTTCGAGGCCGAACGGGTGTTTCTCGCGGCGGGGCCGCTGAACTCGACGGCGATCCTGCTGCGCTCGCTCGCGCGCTACGATCGCCCGACGCGTCTCGCCGACTCGCAGTATTTTCTCCTTCCGCTGCTGCGCTTTCGGGCGACGCCCGAAGTCGAACGCGAAGCGCTGCACACGATGGCCCAGGCCTTCGTCGAAGTGCTCGATCCAAAGGTCAGCGAGCCCCTCGTTCATCTGCAAATTTACAGCTACAACGATCATCTGTCGCAGGCGCTCGACCAGAAGCTCGGGCCGCTGAAGCGGGTTTTTCCGCGCTCGGCGCTGCTCGGACGCCTGCTGGTGGTTCAGGGCTATCTTCACTCCGCGCTGTCGGCGAAGATCGCGCTGACGCTGAAGCGCGGCGCCGGCTCTGACACGCTGCACGTCGATGGCGAGCCAAATGCGCAGACGCTGCCGACGATTAATCGGCTGATCGCGAAATTGTTCGACCTGTCGCGGAACATGGGGGCGGTGCCGCTGAAGCCGCTGCTCATCGTGGCGCCGCCCGGACGAGGGTTCCACTCGGGCGGCAGTTTCCCGCTCTCCAGGACCCCGGGGGAGATGGAGACCGATTTGCTCGGCCGACCGAGCGGGTTTGAACGCATCCACGTCGTCGACGCGAGCGTGCTGCCGAGCGTGCCGGCGACGACGATCACCTTCACCATAATGGCCAACGCCCATCGCATCGGAACCGAGGCGGCGCGGCTGGCTTGAGGGGACCGGCTCATGAATGCGCATCCAGTCATCGCCGTCACGGGAGCGAGCGGCTATGTGGGCGATCTGATCGCCAAATCCCTGCAGCCCGGGGCGACCGTGCTCGGCCTCGTGCGCCGGCCCGCGACGGCCGAGCAGATCCGCTGGTCTTTCGGCTGCGACCGAGAGGCGCTCGCCCGCGAGCTTCGCGCGCGTGGCGTGACGGGGCTCGTGCACGCCGCCTGGGATATGAGCGAGAGCTCCTTGGGAGCGTTGGAAAGGGGCTGCGTCGCCGGCTCGCGCGACCTGCTTGCGGCGGCGCACGAGGCTGGCGTCGGGCGGCTGGTCTTCATCTCGACGATCAGCGCCTTTGACGGCGCGAAATCCGCCTATGGCCGCGCAAAGCTCGAGGTCGAGCGCGCTTTCCTCGAGGCGGGCGGGACCGTCTTCCGGCTCGGCCTCGTCTATGGCGATCCGCCCGGCGGCGCCTTTGCGACGATCGATCGCGCCGCGCGGAAGGGGCGCATCGCGCCGCTCATCGGCGACGGCGCGGCGCCGCAATATCTCGTCGACGCCGCAACTGTCGGCGCCGTCGCCGCGCGCGCCTTGCACGGAGACTTCGACGGTGAGAGGCAGCCGATCACGGTGGCCTCTCCCGAGCCGATCGCCTTTCGCGAACTGCTGCGCGCGATCGCCGCGTCGCACGGACGTCGCCCGATCCTTGCGCCGATCCCGTGGCGGCTCCTCTATTTCGCGCTGCTGACGGCGGAGCGGGCGGGACTGCGGGTCGGCGTCAAAAGCGACAGCATATTGAGCTTCGTCCATCAGGACCCTGCGCCGGACTTCGAACCCATGCGGCGCCTTGGAATCCTGCCCGAGCCGTTCCGGGCGAGGGCGGGGGCGTAAATTAGCCTCAAAGCGCGCCTATTCGCACGCAGGAACGGAGGCGTGACTTGCGGTCGAAAAGCGCGATGCTGATGATCCTGGCTGGGGCGTTGGCAGGCCCAGGCGCGGCGCGCGCCGAGGATCAGCCGCCGCGACCGGTCGCCAAGCCTCACAAAGCCAAGACTGCAAAGACGCAGCCGCCGAGCAATCCCGCTCCGCCCTGCGCACGCGGGCAGTGGAAGGACGATCCCGTCTGTTTCGGCGAAAATGATCCGTCGGCGCTGCCGACCCCATCTTCCAGCGGCGGCGCGAGTCGCGCCGGGGACGTCACCCTGACGCCGAAGGCGGCGATCAATGGGACCCCGCGCGCCCAGCAGGACCCGATCCCCTTCAGCGGCAATCTCCCCACCCCGAAGCCGAGCAACAACGACTTCGGCGGCGGTCTTGGCGTCAACTTTCCGTTCTGAGAAGCGCGCTGCTTTTCCTGGCGTTGACCGCCGCATCCGTCTCGCCATAAGATCTCTTTCGCGGTGCAAGCCGCGACCGGACCCGCGGGAAGGGCAGAGCCCACTTGCAGCCTACCCTGGCGACAGAAACCTTTGTGCAGCCGAATTTGCGGGTCTTCGGCGCTTCGATGCACGGAGGTTGCTATGAAACGGCTGCCCGCTCGGCCCGATCTCGAACAATTGAAGAAGCAGGCGAAGGATCTGCTTGCATTGTATCAGGCAGGCGATTCCGCGTCTTTCGAGCGCTTCCGCGACGCGCTGCCGGTCGCCGCGGGCAAGAGCGACGGCGCGATCGCTGCGCTTGGCCTTCGTCTCGGAGACGCGCAGTCATGCGTCGCGCGGGAATATGGGCTTTCCTCCTGGACGGATCTCAAGAGCTTCGTGCTCGCCGCCGGCGCGCTCGCCAGCGATCCGGCCAAAGCCCTCCAGAACTGGTTGCGGCTTGTCTATGGCGGCGAGCTCGCCGGCGGCGTGGACGGCCCGCGACCGGCGGCGGCGGCCCGCCTGCTCGTGGAGCGCCCGGATCTGCTCGACGAGGATCCCTATCTCGCTTGCGCAATCGGTGACGAAGCTTCGCTGCGCCGGGCGGCGGATCGGGACAAGGGGTGGATCAACCGCCCGGGCGGCCCGCTCGGCCTGCCGCCGCTCGTCGCCACGACGCATTCGAGCCTGGCGCGGCTCCCGGACTATCGCCAACGGCTCATCGCTTGCGCGAGCTTCCTCCTGTCGGCCGGAGCGAACCCTAACGCGTCGGTCGCGCGCTCCTGGCGCCCGCCCGGAGAGGACGCCGCGCCCCAAAGCGTGGAGCTCTCGGCGCTTTACGGCGCCGCGGGTCATAACCGCGATCCGGAGATGACCCGGCTGCTGCTCGACGCGGGCGCGGACCCGAACGACGGCGAGTCGCTCTATCACTCGCTGGAAAATCCCGCCTGCACGCGGCT
>Ga0187784_10000658_pt1 | contig 25767 bp, 23 predicted proteins | sample 1015_SJ02_MP15_2_FD_132964 | JGI IMG/M metagenome (GOLD analysis project Ga0187784, IMG submission 132964) | Tropical peat soil microbial communities from peatlands in Department of Meta, Colombia - 1015_SJ02_MP15_20_MG | ecosystem: Environmental > Terrestrial > Soil > Wetlands > Peat | place... | reverse complement strand
CTGATCACTCCGCCGACCCATCATCCCCCGCCTCCACGGCCCAATCCATGGAATCAGGGGAATCACTGTTCGCAGGTGTTCTCAAGCCTTTTTCGACAGCATCGGTCAACCACGTCATTTTGGAATGTCTATCGCAAGTCCGTTCATGCCCGAATAACCGACATCGCGCTGCAATGCGGCGAGTGGCGCGAAATGCCAGCAGACGGACGGCAGTGCAGCAAAATACAGCCTCGTCGGACAGTGCTCTGATTTGGTAAAGATGAGAGGTCCGGATTCCCACCGTGATCGATGACGCCTGAGTTTAGGGCGGGCGTCATCGCCGAGTTCATCTGCGCTGGAACCAACTGGGTATCGGTCTGTCGTCATCCGCCGGTAACTGCGAGTATCCTTTCCTTGACCTTCGCCTTGGCGAAATTTTCGACTCTTTCCAGGTCAATGTGCGGGAGGTTGGGCAATTCATCGGCCGGAACCACGCAGTCGATAATGGCTGGGCCTTTCGCCTTGAGCCCCTGGTCGATAGCCTTGCGCAACTCGCCGGGCTTTTCGGCCTTGAAGCCCACAGCGCCGCAGGCGCGCGCCAGCGCAACATAGTCCGGATTGGGGAAGTCAATGGCCTTTTTCCAGGCCGGCAGCCCGATCGACTCGGCCTCCAGCATGATCAGTCCGAGGGACGAATTGTTATAGACCACGGCTTTCACCGGCAGCTTATGCTGCACGGCGGTGAGGAATTCACATAACAGCATGTTGAAACCACCGTCGCCGCAGAGCGCGATAACCTGACGCGAACGGTCGAGCGCCTGGATGCCATTGGCCTGGCCGAGGGCGGTGCCGACGGCGCCATTGTTGAAGGAGCCGATGATCCGCTGCTCGCCGCTCTGGCGGATCCAGTTGCCCGACCAGAGCGTGTTGAGCCCGGTGTCGATAACGAACACGGCATCGCGTTCGGCGAGGACGCTCACCGTACGCGCCACGGCTTGCGGATGAATGCGGTCCTTGCTGCGCGCGGGATCGGACTGCTTGTCCTGCATCTCGTTCCAGGCTTTGCGCTGGGCCGTGACGTGATCGAAAAATCTGCTGTCGCTCTTCGGCTTCACCCGATCGAGCAGTGATTTGACCGTCGGCCGCACCGAGCCGATAACACCGAGTTCGGTCGGCGCACGGCGGCCGATCACCCGTGCCCGCTCATCCACCCGGATGACGACGCATTCGCGGGGCAAGAATTCCGAATAGGGATAGTCGGTACCTAGCATCAGAAACAGATCGCAGTGCATGACGGCGTGATAGTCCGCCTTCGTTCCGATCATGCCGATGCCGCCCATCCGGCGCGGGTCGTCGTAAGGCATGATGTCCTTGCCTTTGACGGAATGGATCAATGGCGCCTTGAGCCGATCGGAAAGCGCACGCAATTCCTCGGCTGAGCCATGACATCCGGCACCGCACATGATCACGATGCTCCCGGCTTCGTCGATGCGGCGGACGATCCCGGCAATGTCGGCTTCGCTGGCGAAGATTTCTGGACGCGGCTTGAGCGTGGCGACGCTCGCAACGCTGCCGTCGGCCTTTGCGGTGAGGACGTCCATTGGCAGTGTCAAATGCGCGACGCCACGGCCGGCATAGGCGGCGGCGATGGCCTGATGGATGACGGCTGGCGCCTGTGCTGGCGAGGAAATGGTCTCGGTATAAAGTGAGACATCACGAAATAGCAGGTTGGGATTTGTCGCTTGAAAAAAGTCGATACCCTGCAGCTGGCGCGGCATTTCTCCGGAGAGCGCAAGAACAGGCGCGTGGTCGCGACTTGCCTCATAGAGACCGGCGACGAGATGATTGCTGCCGGGCCCGGTTGTTCCGCAACACACGCCGAGCCGACCGCTGAGCTTTGCTTGGCCCGCGGCCGCCAGCGCGGCGCCTTCCTCGTGGCGGACGCCGATCCATTCAATTTTGCTGTGGCGCACAGCGTCGCCGAACGGATTAAGCGAGTCGCCAATGAGGCCGAATATGTGCGTGACGCCAATCTTTTCGAGTACGTCGACCAAGGTACCGGCTACTGTCTGTGACATGCGCACCTCCTGAGTTTTCGTGCTTGGGAGAGTCGCCGCTAGAAGACGGGCACCTTCATAACTGGCGCATCGTGCAGCGGCCGGCCATAGGCCCGGCTCCGCAGAACGATCACGCCGCTGCGCAGCGTTTGCAAACGCCCTCGACGTCGGCGTGTGAAGTTTGGCTAGTGAGTTTCTGGGGCCCGCGAAACACAACACGGGTTGACGCCGCTCTAACGTCCATCGGGTCCCCGAGTTCCAAGGCGAAGTAAATATTTTTAGCGAAGTTGGTTCGGGCCGGCGGGACTAATATACGGCGGCGGGCGATAGCTCATCCTCCGGCATTTTTCTGCACCTGGAAGCTGATCCGGTGAGCACTCTCCTCAGTATCGTTGCACTAAAGGGCCACAATCTCGGCGCATGGTGCCAGCGTCTCACGGAGCGAACCCGCGAGTGAGAGCGAGACCGTACCTTGCGTTCGCTGGTCGATCACAGAGCGCATCGGCGCAACGCAGAAATAAAAAGACTGTCTTTCGCCTAACTTCGTCGAACCGATTGCTCGATCATTTTATCCGAGCACATCGGCACAGCCTAACTAAAAAGACTGTTTTACTCCCAACTTCGTCGGATCGGCTGGTCGGTCAATGAACGGCGTTTCTACAGCGAGGCCGACATAGCTCTCCGGCCTCAAACATGGGAGCTGATCATGTCAAACATTCCAACAGTCCGTGGCCTGAATAGCAGAAATATTCCGGCGATTGCCATCAGCGTGGCATTGCCGACGGTCTTGGGTAGCCTGGTCCTGGGCAGCATGTCCCTTGCCGCGCAGGACAGGTACGCGCTGAAATTGGGCAAGCTCTCGTTTGCTGATTTCAGAGGATACGAAAACTGGAAGGATGTCGCGATCAGTCAGACCGAAACTTTGATCAAAGTGATCGTGGCGAATGACGTGATGATGAATGCGTACAGGCAAGGCCTGCCCGCCACTGGCAAGCTTTTTCCCGACGGGTCCAAGATTGTGAAAATCGAGTGGACGTTCAAGAAAAATACCGTGGCTCCGTATTTCGTGAACGTGCCGGATACCCTGAAAGCGGTAGCGACCATCGAAAAAGATACCAAGAGGTTCCCGAACACGCACGGATGGGCTTACGGCAATTTCAACTATGATGCCGCGTCTGACACCTTTACGCCGCAAGGCAACAATGCCGAATGCGGATACGCGTGCCATACGACGGTAGCGGCGCAGGATTACATTTTCACGGCGTATCCAAAAAGGTGAATGGGCCGGTCCTCAACGAAGTCCCGGCCCGCCAAGCATAAATGGCTGAGATAATTGAGCGGTCGCGCTGGAGCCTGTAAAGAAGTCGGGCATCGAACGCAGGAGAGTGCCCATGACGGAAATGAGAAAAGAGACGGATAGCCTCGGCGTCGTTGAAGTTCCTGCCGACAAACTCTGGGGCGCTCAAACCCAGCGCTCGCTCGAGCATTTCAGCATCGGGAAAGATTTGATTCCCCGTGAGATGATCACTGCCTATGCGACTTTGAAGAAAGCCGCGGCGATCGCCAATCACGAGGGCAAGCGGCTCGACGATCAACGCTACAAATTGATCGTTCAGGTTTGCGACGAAATCCTGGCCGGCCAGCACCGCGACATGTTTCCGTTGCACGTCTGGATGTCCGGCAGCGGCACCCAGTTCAACATGAACGTCAACGAAGTGATCGGCAACCGCTGCAGCCAGATCGCCGGTACGCCGCTGGGCAGCCACACGCCGGTGCATCCCAACGATCACGTCAACATGGCGCAGTCGTCGAACGACTCCTTCCCCTCAACCATGTGTATTGCCGCAGCGGTCAACGTGAAGGAGCGGCTCATCCCGGCGGTGAAGGCACTGCGTGATGCTATCGGTGAGAAATCGAAAGAATGGAGCGATATCGTCAAGATTGGACGCACCCACATGCAAGACGCCACGCCGCTGACCTTGGGCCAGGAATGGTCTGGCTATGCTGGCATGTTGTCGGACGACCTGGAGCGACTCGAGGGCGCGCTGGCAGGCGTATACTGCCTGGCGCTGGGCGGTACGGCGGTTGGGACAGGAATCAACTCGGCGCCAGGCTTCGCCGAAGCGGCGGCTACGCAAATCGCTAGGCTCACTGGCCTCCCCTTTGTCACCGCACCCAACAAGTTCGCCGTGCAAGGTGCTCACGATGCACTGGTTCAACTTTCTGGAACGATGCGCACGCTTGCAGTGTCGCTCTACAAAATCGCCAATGACATTCGGCTGATGTCATGCGGGCCGCGGGCCGGATTTGCAGAATTGAAAATCCCGGAAAACGAGCCCGGTTCCTCGATCATGCCTGGCAAGGTCAATCCAACACAGTGTGAAGCGCTGACCATGATCGCGGTCCAGGTGATGGCGAACGACGTTGCGGTCGGATTCGGCGGCGCCGGCGGCTACCTGGAGATGAACGTTTACAAGCCGTTGATGATCTTCAACATCACTCATTCGATCACGATCATGACCGACGGCTGCACAAATTTCCGCAAGTTCCTGGTCGAGGGTACCAAGCCCAATTTGAAGAAGATCAACGAGGACGTCGAGCGTTCGCTGATGCTGGTGACGGCGCTGTCGCCGGTCATCGGCTACGACAAAGCCTCGAAGATCGCGCACTACGCCATGGACAATGACCTGACATTGAAGGAGGCCGCGTTGAAGCTGGGCTTTTTCACCGAGGGGGAATTCGATCGCGTCGTTGATCCAAAAAAAATGGTGAAACCATACGTCGCAACTGCACCGACCAAGGTCGATGCGGCCTGAACATCGGGAACAAGTCGTGAGTAAACTCTGTTCGGCAAATCGCGTCATGCCGAGAAGGTGTAGCTGCTGCCCGTACCGCAGAGCACGAGCTTTTCCGGAATCTCCCTTTTGGCCAGGTCGATGAAGTTCTGTCCGCTGCAGTGCATCGGCATCACATGTTCAAGGTCAAACTTCTTGAGTTCTGCCATCACCTTGGCCAGATAATCATCAGGCGCCGGTGCCAGATGGAATCCGCCCACTAGAGCGTAGATCTTGTCAATGCCGGTTACTTCTTGGGCGCGCAGGAGCGTGTTGATGATACCGGCGTGGCCACACGAGCTAATCACTACGAGCCCGCGATCACCGAGTCTGAAGCAAGTGGCATGCTCATGCCAATGCCGATCCGGCAAGGGTGTACCGGCCAGTTCCTCGGCGGTGAAATGGTGGTTCATGTAAGCGTTGGTGTCGCAGCCAAGTCCGTTCTGGACGCCGTATGCCACCCAGGTGTTTGGCAACACATGCTCGATACTCGTGCGCGGCACGGCACCAGTCGTGAATGCCTGGCCCTCAATGATGATAGGCGATTCCGAAAGTACGGGCTGCACGTCTAGCGTCATCAGTTTGTGTCGGTCGAACGCAATGCCAAAATTTGCGAAGCTGGCGTCGGCATTGCGAATGAAGCGATTGCAGAAATTGTCCTCACCACCGGTGTATAGCCGCAATTCTTTGCGCATCCGCGGACGGTTGGCTTCCAAAAACCCCATGAGGCCACCGATGTGATCATAATGTCCATGACTGATGATCAGGGCGTCTACCTGGCTAATATCAATCTTCAGGAGTTCGAGGTTGTTTGCGTAAACGTCCGGTGTGAAGCCAAAATCGAGCAGGTAGCGGCGCGATTCCTTCCCCTTGCGCGACTCAAGATGCAACGCCAAGCCCCACTCACTTTCCAGAGTCTTGCCTTGCGGCGCCTCCGGGAATCCCGTGCGGCGAACGACTAGACCGGGCGCCTCCACTGGACGAAGGAATATGTCGTGAGCGCCGTCAGTGATCTCTCGAACCGTAAGCTCATCGACGGCGGGCGCATCGATGCGAACGGGCGCAGCGCGGGTGCGATGATCAAGCGGAACAGTGCACGCAAGCAGAGAGCCGCCAAACAAGCATGAATGTCTCAGGAAGCTACGTCGGTCCAATGATCGCGGCATGTGTCCCTCCATCGCTGTCACAAGGCTATCCTTTGCGATGATCGGAGTCACGTCCAGAGAGGCACTTGGCCACCGTACTGCTATTCCGATGTCCGAGATCGGGTGATGAGCGGATTTATCGTCAATGTCCCTTCAAGGCAGTCGTGACCCACAACCGCCCTTGCGGCGGCCAAATTTCTGCATTGCACACCCAGCCTCTAGCCTCTCACTTCGAGGTGTCGCTATTCGCGACACCGGTCGCGACTTTGCCACGCGGCCGTCCCAATAGTGACGAGAAGGGGGAGCGATGATCGTCAGGTGGCGCGTCGAGTTGTATGCGTGTTGTCGGAGTAACGGCTATGACGATTGACGAGTTGTTGAATGCCATCACCGGTGAGCTAGCGGCGATTGGTGCAGCCACCGATTTGGGCTCAATAGACCAGGATGGTGACCGAGTATCAGCGATTCTAACAATCGAGGATCGCCGCATTCGCGTCAGCCTTGAGCCGGCGCAGACGAGTATGGCGGAGCCGGCTGGTTGACGAATCGGAGTGCGTCGTGCCCGCCCTGCGACTCGCGGGAGGCGATCAGGTAAGGTCGATCACGCCGGCCTCGCCCTCTTCGGTGCCCCAGGCCAGCAGCGAACCGTCGGCGCTCCAGGCGAGCGCGGTGACCGGCGCGTCGCTGGGTTTTTTTGCCAAAATTTCGGCGCCGTCCTCGATGCGCACCAGAAGCACCACGCCGTCGTCATAGCCGGCGGCGACGACTTCCTGCCGCGGATGACAGGCGACCACTCCGATCCCGTGCGCCGACGGCGCCAGCAAGCGCGGCTCCTTGCCCATTGGCCCGTCCTTTCCCTGGAACGGCCAGAGGATGAGCTGGTTCGCGCCTGAGGTGGCGAGCCAGCGCCCGCCCACGCTCCAGCCGAGCGAAGTGACGCGCGCGGCGTAACCGGACATCCGCATGTGCTGGAGGTCGGCGAGCCGCCAGCCGTGCAGCATCGGCTCCTGCATGGTGGTGACGAGGAAGCGGCCGTCGGGACTGACCGCGGCGCCGAGATGCGAGCCTTTCCATTCGAGTTTTTCCGGCGCGGCCTGCGGCGCATTGGGAAACCAGAGCGTGGCGCCGTTGTAATGCGCGACCGCGAGCCGAAAGCCCTTCGGCAGAAAGGCGAGGCCGCCGACGGTCGAGGGCGCCTCGAATTCGCGCCGCGCCTTTGCCTGCACGAACGCCGTCTTGCCGGCCGACCAGGCGACCGCGCCATCCGGCCCGAGGGCGACGTGATCGATCCAGCGATGTTTCGCGTCGCTTGCAAGGGTGCGGCTCGTGCCTTTGCCGTCGGTCTCGACCACCTCACCGTCGTCGCCGCCGCTGACGATGCGCTCGCCGTCGCTTGCCGTCGCCAGGATCGCGCCGCCATGGATAACGACGCGCCGCGGCTCGGCTTCCGACGCGACGAATATGAACGCTTCCTCGCCGAGCACGAACACGGCGGTGCGGCCGAGAATATGGGCGGCGACAATCGAGCCGCCCGCGGCAATCGCGCGCGTGCGGTCGGCAACGGAGGCGGTTTCGCTGCGGGTGTCAGACATCGGCCTCGCCTTTCCCGCCAGCGCATGATCCGGAAAAGTGGAGACCGGTTTTCCGAAAAGATCATGCTCCACCAAGGAAAAGTAGAGCACGATCGATTCAATGTGAAGCGATCGCGCTCTGGCAGAGGTCACTGATCAAGCGATGCAGCTTGCAAATCCCTGGCGGATTTTCTCGTCCGGCAGATTGCGGCCGATGAAGACGATGCGGCTTAAGCGCTCTTCGCCGTTCTGCCATGGCCGCTGATGATCGCCGTCGAGAATCATGTGCACGCCTTGGAAGACGAAGCGCTCGTCGTCATCCTTGAAGGCGAGAATGCCCTTGCAGCGCAGAATGTTCGGGCCCTCCTTCTGCACCAGATCCTGCACCCAGGGAAAGAATTTGTCCGCATCGAGCGGCCGGTCGCTGCGCAGCGCGATCGATTGCATCTCCTCGTCGTGATAGTGCTTGGCGCCGGTGTGGTGGCCGTGCCCGTGATCATGGCCGCCGCCGTGGTCATGATCGTGCTCATGCGCGTCGCCTTCGAGGAATTCCGGCTCGAGGTCGAGGATGCGGCTGAGATCGAAGGCGTTGCGGCCGAGGACCTCGTGCAGCGGGATTTTGGCGCGCTCGGTCCGGTGCACCTTGGCGTAGCGATTGATCCTGCGGATGCGCGCTTCGACGTCGCCGAGTTCGGCGGGCGAAACCAGATCGGTCTTGTTGATCAGAATCACGTCGGCGAAGGCGATCTGATTTTTGGCTTCGGGGGCGTCCTGCAAACGGTCGATGAGCCATTTGGCGTCGGCGACCGTGACCACGGCGTCGAGCCGCGTCCGGCGGCCGACATTCTCGTCGATGAAAAAGGTCTGCGCCACCGGCGCCGGGTCGGCGAGCCCGGTGGTCTCGACGATGATGGCGTCGAACTTGCCCTTGCGGCGCATCAGCCCGTCGAGGATGCGCACCAGGTCGCCGCGCACGGTGCAGCAGATGCAGCCATTGTTCATCTCGAACACTTCCTCGTCGGCGCCGACGACGAGCTCGTTGTCGATGCCGATCTCGCCGAACTCGTTGACGATGACGGCGTACTTCTTGCCGTGCGGCTCGGAGAGAATGCGATTGAGCAAGGTGGTCTTGCCGGCGCCGAGATAGCCCGTGAGCACGGTGACCGGGACTTTGTCGGACGAAATCGGTGCGGGCATGCCAGGCCTCCTGGTGTCCCGGCTATATAGGCGATCCGGCGTCGGCCCAAAACCCGATCGGCGGCTTGAATAAATTCATCGCGCTGTGCGTCGCGCCGAGCCGAAGGCGGCGCCCGCGCCAGCGCCGCGAGGTCGATGGCCGCGCCGGCAATGACATGGCGAAGGATATGTTATAATATTACATTGGCGCTGCTCGCTCATTGATTTTGCAGGGGAAATAAGGAGGCAGCCTTGAAGGTCCTAGTCACCGCAGCATTGGCGCTTCTCGTCGCCTCGGCCACTCTCACGGAGGCGCCCGCCGCCGACGCCGAACGGATCGCAGTGGTGGCGGCGGAGAACTTTTACGGCGACGTCGCGCAGCAGATCGGCGGCGACCGGGTCTCGGTCACCAGCGTTCTCAGCAATCCCGACCAGGACCCGCATCTGTTCGAGACGTCGCCCACGATCGTTCGCCAGGTCGCGGCGGCACAGATCGTCATCTACAACGGCGCCGACTACGATCCGTGGATGGACAAGCTGCTCAAGGTGGCGTCCAAGCCTGGATGCGTTGCCATCGCCGCTGCCGACTTGGTGCACAAGAAGGCCGGGGATAATCCGCATCTTTGGTACGATCCCTCGACGATGCCGGCGGTCGCCGCGGCGCTTGCCGCCGCGCTTGCCGCCACCGATCCGGCGCACGAGGACGACTACGCGGCGCGGCTCAAGGCCTTTGTTGCTTCGCTCGACTCGCTGAAGGAAAAAATTGCCGCTGTTCGCGAGAAGTATGCCGGCGTCCCGGTCACCGCCAGCGAGCCAGTCTTCGGCTACATGGCCGCCGCGCTGAAGCTTAAGATGCGCAACGAGCGCTTCCAGCTCGCCATCATGAACGACACCGAGCCCAGCGCCCGCGACGTCGCCGCGTTCGAGCGCGACCTGAAGATGCAAAACGTCCGCGTCATGTTTTACAACAAGCAGACGGCAAACAAGGTGGTGCAGCATCTGGTCGATCTCGCGCGTGCCGCCAACGTCGCGGTCGTCGGCGTGACCGAGACCTCCCCGCCGGGCCTGTCGTTCCAGAACTGGATGCTGCGCCAGCTCGACGATACCGAAAAGGCGCTGGCCGGACCGTCCTCATGAACGTCATCGAACTCGATCGCGTGACGATCGGACTCGGCGGCCGCAACGTCCTCGTCGACACCAGCTTCGCCATCAAGCGCGGCGAATTCATCGGCGTGCTCGGCCCGAATGGCGCCGGCAAAACCACGCTGATGCGTGCCATCCTCGGCCTTATCCCGCCGAGCACGGGAAGCATCCGCGTTTTCGGCCGCGCGCCGCAGCGCGGCGACGCGGGGATCGGTTATCTGGCGCAGGTGCGCACCGTGCTGCCGGACTTGCGCGTGCGCGGGCTCGACTTCATCGCCAGCTCCGTGCACGGCGAGCGTTGGGGCGTGCCGTCGCTCAAGCGCAGCGACCGCGTGATGATCAATGAGACGCTGGCGGCGGTCGGCGCGCGCGACCTGGCCGAGCGGCCGCTGGCGGAAATGTCGGGCGGCGAGCGCCAGCGTCTGCTGCTAGCCCAGGCGCTGCTCGGCGAGCCGCGGCTGCTGCTGCTCGACGAGCCGCTGATCAGCCTCGACCATCGCTATCAGGAGGCGGTCATCGAACTGGTCCGCCGCTTCGCCCGCGAGCGCAACATCACGGTGCTGTTCAGCGCCCACGAGCTCAATCAGCTGATCGGCGCGCTCGACCGCGTGCTCTATCTCGGCAACGGCCATGCCGCGCTCGGCACCGTCGCCGAGGTGGTCACCGCGCCGGTGCTGTCGCAGCTCTACGGCGCGGATATCAACGTAGTGCATGCCGACGGCCACATCTTCGTGCTCTCGCGCGGGCGCGATCTCGAACGCGCCGACCATCTGCATGGCGAGGGCCACGATCACGACCATCATCACCATCATCATCGCCATGCTTGAATACGATTTCATGCGCAACGCCTTCGCCGCCGCCGGAGTGGCGGCCGTCGTGTCCGGGCTGGTGGGCTATTTTCTGGTGCTGCGTGGACAGACTTTCGCCGGTCACGCGCTCGGCCATATCGGCTTCGCCGGGGCGACCGGCGCGGTCTTGATCGGCGTGGCGCCGGTGTGGGGACTTGTCGGCTTCACCGTTGCCGCCGGGATCGGCATGGGCCTGCTCGGCGAGCGCCTCAGCGGCCGCGATGTCGCCATCGGCGTGGTGCTGGCGCTGGCGCTCGGCTTTGGACTCCTGTTTCTGCACTATTACACGGCATTCGCCACCCAGGCGACGGCGCTGCTGTTCGGCAATGTGCTTGCGGTCGACGCCTCGATGATCTGGACGCTCCTCGGGCTCGGCCTGCTCACGCTCGGCGGCCTCGCCGCGATCATGCGGCCGCTGATCTTTGCCAGCCTGCAGCCGGAGCTGGCCGAGGCCAAGGGCGTGCCGCTGCGCTTCGTCTCCACCGCCTTCCTCGCCATTGTCGCGCTGACGGTGTCGGAAAGCGCGCAGATCGTCGGCATCCTTTTGGTCTTCAGCCTAATGGTCGGGCCGCCGGCGACGGCGCAGCGGCTGGTGACCGGACTGTGGACCGGGATGGCGTTGTCGGCCGGACTCGCTCTCGGTGAGGCCTGGCTTGGCATCGCCATCGCCTATCACAGCGATTGGCCGGTCAGTTTTTGCATCGCGACTTTGAGCGCGCTAGGCTATTTCCTCTCGCAGTTCAGCGCCGTGCCGCGCCGAGCCGCGGCCGACAGCACCGCCTGAAAAGAGCGGCAGTCTCCGCCGCCTTGAGCGCCCTCAGGCGTCAAGGCGTCTGCGGGCATTGGCGGCTCGATCTATTGCCAATGCAGATGCCGGCGGCCATGTTCGGAGCGGCGAGGACTGAAGACAATGAGCGAGCAAAACGCCCGCGCCGTCTGCATCGGGGAAGTGCTGATCGAATTGGCGCGTGGCGCCGACGGCAGGTTCGCGCTGTCCTGCGGCGGCGACGCTTTCAACACCGCCGTTTATCTTGCCCGCGCCGGCATTGCCGGCGTCGATGTCGCTTTCGCCAGCGCCATCGGCGACGACCCTTATTCCGACGCCATCATGGCGCTTGCCGCCGCGGAGGGCGTTTCCGGACAACTCTTTCTGCGCGTTCCCGGCCGGCTGCCGGGATTGTGCCTGATCGAGAACGGTCCGGCCGGCGAGCGCGTCGTGCGCTTTTGGCGCGAGGGCGCGCCGGCGCGCGAGCTGTTCGAGCTTCCCGACTGGATGCGCGTCGCCGAGACCCTGATCTCGGCGCGGCTTGTCTATTTCTCCGGCATCACGCTCTCGCTTTATTCGAACAACGGCCTCGGCCGCTTCCTGGCCGTGCTCGAAGCCGCGCGCCAGCAGGGCGCCAAGGTGGCCTTCGACGGCAATTTCCGCCTGCGCGACTGGAAGGGCGACCTCGCCCGCACGCGCACCGTTTTCATCGAGACACTCAAGCGCGTCGATATCGCGCTGCCCACTTTCGACGACGAGGCCGTGCTCTGGGGCGATCCGAGCCCGGAGGCGACGGTCGCCCGGCTGCAAGCCTTCGGCATCGGCGAGATCGTGGTCAAGAACGGTCCGAACAGCGCTCTCATCGCCGCGGCGGGTGTGCAGGAATTCGTCCCGGTGCCGGAAGTGGTGGTACCGGTCGATACGACGGCCGCCGGTGACGGCTTCAATGCCGGCTATCTCGCCGCGCGGCTTAACGGGCTTGACGCGGCGCAGGCCGCGGGCGCCGCCCACCGCCTCGCCGGCGACGTCATCCGCCACCAAGGCGCGCTGGTGCCACGCGCCGCCGCGGCGATGCATTGAAGCAAACGAAAACGAAAGATGAGGGTGACAGACGGCAGAAGAAAGAGGACAATCGGCCGAGTCCTCCTTCATCTGTCCTCCTTCATCTGTCCTCTGCCGTCATTGGGGGAATCCATGAAACACTTTGCCGTTGCGCTTGCCGCTATTCTTGCCCTGGCGCTGGGGAGGCCGGCGCTTGCCGACCCGATCATCATCAAGTTCAGCCACGTGGTCGCGCCCGACGCGCCGAAGGGTAAGGCGGCGAATTTCTTCAAGGAGCTGGCGGAGAAATACAGCAACGGCCGCGTGAAGGTCGAAGTCTATCCCAACTCGTCGCTCTACAAGGACAAGGAGGAGCTGGAGGCGCTGCAGCTCGGCTCGGTCCAGCTGCTCGCGCCTTCAATCTCGAAATTCGGTCCGCTCGGGGCCAAGGAGTTCGACATTTTCGATCTTCCCTTCCTGACCAGCGACGATGCTCATGCGCGGCAGATGACGGCAAGTCCGGCGATGAGCGAACTCAACCAGAAGCTGGAAACCAAGGGTGTCTTGCCGCTCGCCTATTGGGACAATGGCGCCACCGTTTACACGGCAAACCGGGCGCTGATCTGGCCGGACGACTTCCGCGGCCTGAAGATGCGCATCCAGGGCGGCAAGGTCTACGACGCGGTGACGCGCGAACTCGGCGCCTTGCCGCAGATCCTGCCCTTCTCGGAAGTCTACCAGGCGCTGCAAACTGGCGTCGTCGACGGCGAGGACAACGTGCCGTCCAACATTCTGACGCAGAAATTCTACGAAGTGCAAAGATACCTCACCGTGTCCCTGCACGGGCGCATTACCTATGCGCTGATCGCCAACAAGACGTTCTGGAATTCGCTGCCGCCGGACGTCAAGGAAGCGCTCGATCGCGCCGTCAAGGAGACGACCGACTTCTTCAACACGACGGCGGCGAAGGACAATGCCGACGCGCTGGACAAGATCAAGGCGTCCGGCAAGACCGAGATGCACGTGCTGAGCGATCCCGAGCGCAAGGCCTGGATCGCCAAGCTGATGCCGGTGCACGGCGAAATGCAGGCCCGATTCGGCAAAGACTTCATCGAACGGATTTACAAGGCTTCGGGTTTCACGCCGTCGGGGTCCTAAAGCCCGCGGTCCCGGCCTCGAGCGGGTGAGGTCATCGCGTGCGCGGGCAACCGGTGCTCGACCGCATCCTCGACCGGCTCGAGGAGTGGCTCATCGCCGCCCTGATCGCCGCGGCGACGATCATCACCTTCGTCGCGGTCGCCCACCGCTACGGCGCAAGCAACTCGGCCGTGCTCGCCAGGTGGGCGGGCACGCACGGTCTCGTCCTGCTGCAGCGCGCGGCCGAAGGAGTCTACAGCTCGCTCGCCGCGATCAATCTTTCCTGGGCGCAGGAACTCGCCACTTACATGTTCGTGTGGATGGCGAAATTCGGCGCCGCGCTCGGCGTGCGCACCGGCATCCATGTCGGCGTCGACGTCTTCGTCAAGCGGCTCACGCCGGCGACGCGCAAGCCGGTGATCGTGTTCGCGCTGCTGTGCGGCGCGCTGTTCACCGGCGTCATCGGCACGCTCGGCGCCGTCTATGTCTACGAGCTCGACCGGGACGAGGTCTCGCCGGAGCTCGAATTGCCGAGCTGGATCGTCTATCTGTGCATTCCGCTCGGCTCCTATCTGATGTGCTTCCGCTTCCTGCAGGTGATGTGGCGGTTCCTGCGCACCGGATTCGTGCCGCACCAGGCGCATGGCGTCGACTATGAAACACCGCATGACGCGGCGGCGCCGGTCGCGGAGTCGGCGCGATGACCGCGGCGTCGCAGGTCGCCAAAGCCGGCGCGCCGCGGCCGCTGGGCGCCTCGATCACCGCGGCGTTGATCGTCATCATTCCGATCGCGCTCGCCCTCGTCTGCTTCGCCGCTCGGCTCCATATCGTCGAGCTGTCGCAGACCACGCGCGCGGAGCTCCTGTTCGCGTTGCTGCTCGCCCTGATGGCGACCGGCATGCCGATCTCGATCGCGCTCGGGCTCTCCGTGCTCACCTATTTGTTCATCCTCTCCGACGTCGATCCGAAGATGGTGGGCCTGAAGCTGTTCACCAGCATCGACCGCTTCGAGATCATGGCGATTCCTTTTTTCATCCTGGCCGGCAATTTTCTCACCACCGGCGGAGTCGCGCGGCGCATGATCGACTTCGCGACCTCGCTGATCGGGCACTGGTACGGCGGGCTTGGCTTGGCCGGCGTCGTCGCCTGCGCGCTGTTTGCCGCGATCTCCGGCTCCTCGGTCGCGACCGTCGTCGGCATCGGCTCGATCATCCTGCCGGCGCTGATCCAGAAGGGCTATCCGCAGCGCTTCGGCGCCGGCGTGATCGCGACCTCGGGCGCGCTCGGCATCCTGCTGCCACCGTCGATCAACCTGGTCATCTACGCGGTCGCGACCGCCGGCATGCAGCCGCGCGGTCCGGACGGCGCCGTGGTCGGTTCCGCCTCGGTCGGCCAACTGTTCATCGCTGCTTTGGTGCCCGGGCTCATCCTCGCCTCGATGCTCGGGGCGACGACTTGGTATCGCGCCTGGCGCCATGACTATCCGCGCATGCCGCGCGCCAGCTGGGGCGAGTGCCTGCGCGCCTTTCGCGAGAGCTTTTGGGGTCTCTTTCTCATCATCCTGGTGCTCGGCGGCATCTATTCGGGCCTGTTCACGCCGACCGAGGCGGCTGCCGTTGCCGCCGTCTATGCCTTCGTCATCGCCGTGTTCGTCTACAAGGGACTGACGTTTTCCGAAGTGCCGGCGGTGCTACTCAAGGCCGCGTCGATGAGCGCGATGATCCTCTACATCATCACCAATGCGGCGGTGTTCTCCTGGCTGTTGACCTCGGAGCAGATTCCGCAGTCGATGGCGCAATGGATGACCGCGCAGGGTTTCGGCATCGTCGCCTTCCTGCTGGTCACCAACATCGTGCTCCTCGCCGCCGGCAATTTCATGGACCCGGCCGCGATCGTTCTCATCATGGCGCCGATCCTGTTTCCGATGGCGGCGGCCTTGGGCGTGCATCCCGTTCACCTCGGCATCCTCATGGCGGTCAACATGGAGGTCGGCCTCTGCCATCCGCCGGTCGGGCTGAACCTTTACGTTGCCGCCGGCATCACCAGGATGGGCATCACCGAACTCACGGTCGCGGTGCTGCCGTGGCTTGCCACCATGCTCGTCTTCCTGGCTATGGTGACCTACATCCCGGCAATCTCGCTGTGGCTGCCGCATCTGTTGGGCATGCTTTGAGCACGACCGGCCTGTCGGCAACGATAAGAATTCGTTGCGGCCATACGTGGCGATTGCCGAGCCAAGATACAATGCCGGGGCGCATCGTGTCAGCGATTGGCTCGTGCACCGGCGCAGGCTGCCGCGCGAGACGCGGAGCTATGTCGTGCGCGTCACCGGCCGTTCCGTTGACGAATGGCGAAGAATGCCGCCGGATGATTCGGCATTGACGTTCGTGCGGCCTTTGCCCTGCCGCGAGTTGCCGGCCTTCGCCGATCTCGAGCAGGCGCAATCGCAACAGATGCAAACGCGCCGCGCGCGGATCACCCGCGAAGTCGAGGAACCGGCAATCGTCGGCCGTCGGCAGATCGTCGATCGCGGGCATGAGGGCGAAGGCCGCTCTGCAGCCGTCCGGGAACTGCTCGGCAATCTGCGCGGCGGCAGGCGCGAAGGCCGGCATCCGCAACATTTGGCGCACGAGAGGCGCAAAATCGCTTAACGCGCAAAACCGGTCAGCTTGGATGCCGGCCCGGCATTTCGCCTTGCTGATCCGGGCTTCGCGGGTCGCGCCCCGTCACGCGGCGAGCAACTTCTGCACCTCGTTGACCAGCTCGCGCAGGTGGATCGGCTTGGAGAGCACCTTGGCGTGCTTGGGCGCGTTCGAATCGGAATTCAGCGCGACCGCGGCAAACCCGGTGATGAACATGATCTTGATATCGGGATCGAGCTCGGCGGCGCGGCGCGCAAGTTCGATGCCGTCCATCTCCGGCATGACGATGTCGGTGAGCAGGAGTTCGAACGGTTCCTCGCGCAGGCGTTGGTATGCGGCCAGCCCGTTGTCGTAAGAGATGACCTCAAATCCGGCGTTCTGCAGCGCCTTGACCAGGAACCGGCGCATATCGATATCGTCTTCGGCAAGCAGGATCTTCGGCATGGCAACGCGACCCCCGGCCGTTCGCCGGCCCTTCATTCCATAAGCCGGATGTCGGGTAAACATGAAGTGAAGGTTGCTTTTGGTCGGTGAAGCTTTTTGCCAAGTCTTAGCGCGCTATGGACAATGGCCGTCGGCGCAAGGTAGGAAATGGCGCCGGGCTTAATCTCGCGAACCCCCACCCGGGCGTCATGTTGGAAATCCAGGACGAATTCGATCCCCCGTTCGAAGCCGTCGAGCCGGCGCAATGCCGCGGGCCGCTGTTCTTCAATTCGCCGCATAGCGGGCGCGTCTATCCGCGCGAGTTCCTGGTGACCTCGCGGCTCGACTTGGCGACGCTACGCCGTTCCGAGGATTCATTCGTCGACGAGTTGATCGCCGGCGTCGTCGCGCGCGGATATCCGTTGGTGCGGGCGCACTTCCCGCGCTGCTATGTCGACGTCAACCGCGAGCCGTACGAACTCGACCCGCGCATGTTCGACGGCCGTCTGCCGTCCTTCGCCAATACCCGCTCGATGCGCGTGGCGGGCGGCCTCGGCACGGTGGCGCGCGTCGTCGGCGACGCCCAAGAAATCTACGATCAGCGCATCTCCGTCGCCGAGGCGCTGCGGCGGATCGAGGGCCTCTACAAGCCGTACCATCGGGCGCTGCGGCGCGTATTCATGCGCCTGCACAGCGAGTTCGGCGCCGCGGTGCTGATCGATTGTCATTCCATGCCGTCCTCGACCGGCGCCAAGGACGAGCGGCCGCGCGCCGACCTGGTCATCGGCGACCGCTATGGCACCAGCTGCGTGGGCATCGTCGGCGAGACGATCGAGGAAACGATGCGCGAATTCGGTTATGTGGTCAGCCGCAATAAACCTTATGCGGGCGGCTTCATCACCGAGCACTACGGCAATCCGACGGCCGGACTGCATGCGATCCAGCTCGAGATCAACCGGGCGCTGTATATGGATGAGCGGCGCTACGAGCGGGCGATCTCCTTCACCAAGCTGGCCGGGGAATTCGAACGCCTCGCCGACCGCCTCGCCGCGATTCCGCTGGAGGAATTGCGGCCCTATCGCGCGGCGGCGGAATAGGCCGCTGTTTCGCGGGAGCCGAAATTCGCTGCCGAAGCAAATGAAAAAGGGCCGCTTGCGATTGCAAGCGGCCCAAGTCTAGGGAGGAAACGCCCAAGGAGGGCGACGGTAGCGCGAGAAACTCAACGCTACCGCACTGCAACAATATACACCGCGACGCACAAAAAGCAAGATCTGTCGGCAGATTTGGCTTGATTCTCCATGCAAATTTCGCGGAGCAGGATTTTCCTCATGCATGAGCCGTTTCGACGGAAAAAGACTAATAGATCAATAAATTAGCAAATTATGCGTCTGCTCAAAAGAAAGGCAGGCCAATCCGGTACGCGCCGATGAGGTTTCATTTCGCGGCTGACCGTGTCTAATCCGCCACATCAAACTGACGAAGTCTCCACTATCTGGACGAAGCATGACGGCGATCGATTTTGCCGCTTTCGTGGACGAGCTTGCCGCCGCCTCTGGCGAAACCATCCGGCCGTTTTTTCGCACAGCGCTCGGCGTCGAGAACAAGAGTCAATCCGGCGGCTTCGATCCGGTGACGGCGGCCGACCGCGCGGCGGAAGCCGCCATGCGCACGCTCATCAAGCGGACATTTCCTGAACACGGCATCATCGGCGAGGAGTTCGCCGCCGAGCGTGCGGATGCGGAATATGTCTGGGTGCTGGACCCGATCGACGGCACCAAGTCGTTCATCTGCGGCCTGCCGGCATGGGGGACGCTCATTGCGTTGACCCGCCGCGGCGAGCCGATCTACGGCATGATGCACCAGCCATTCACCCGCGAGCATTTCACCGGCGACGGCAGCGCCGCGCGCTACCGCGGCCCGGCCGGCGACCGGGTGTTGCGGACGCGCGCCTGCGCCGAACTGAAGGAGGCCGTGCTGCTCACGACCAGTCCGCTGCTGATGAGCGACGCCGACCGGCGATATTTCGCGCGCGTCGAGCAGGCGGTGCGACTGTCGCGCTATGGCGGCGATTGCTACGCCTATTGCGTGCTCGCCGCCGGACACGTCGATCTGGTGATCGAGACCGAGCTCAAGCCGCACGACGTGCTGCCATTGATTCCCATCATCGAAGGTGCCGGTGGCGTCATCACCACATGGGAAAACGGCCGCCCGCATGCCGGCGGACGAATCATCGCCGCTGGCGACCGGCGCGCGCACGCTCAGGCGATGGCGCTGCTGCGCGGATGATTTTCGCCATCGCGCGGATCCGCGTCAGAACGCTGGCGTGCCGGGGACAAACGCGTCGAAGGCGGCCCAGAACTGCGCGCGGAAGCGGTCCTGTTCCATGAGAATCTCGTGCTGGGCGCCGACCACCACGAGATGCGAGCCGGAGCGCAGCAGCATGGCGAAATCCTCGATCGCGTTATTCGACACGACGGCGTCGCGGCCGGCGGCGATGATGAGGATCGGCTGCCGGATACGTGCCGGATAGCTCGGCTCGCAGAGCGTCCGCATGGCGCGAAACGCCGCGTGGCACCAGGTCACCGTCGGGCCGCCGACCCCAAGCGCCGGCTCGGCCTCGATGATGGCGGCGTTGCGGGCGTAACGCACGGGATCCGTGGTCATGATATTTCCGGCGAAGGGCCGCAAATCGAGCACGCCGATATAGCGTCCGGGCACGTACATCTTGCCGAGGCCGCCGAGCCGCATGACCCGCACCATCGTGGCCGCCGTTGACGTCGAACTGACCCCGGCCAGCGCGATCATCGGCGTCGTCAGCACCATGCGGTCGAACCAGCGGTGGCCGCGATGAGCGGCGCGCAGGAGTACCGTCGCGCCCATGGAATGGCCGATAGCAAAGATCGGCGGCGGGCAATCCGGCAGCACGATCTGACGCATGAAGGTCTCGAGGTCGGCGTCGTATTCGGAGAAGCTGCGCACGTAGCCCTTGCGGCGATCCGGCAGCGCGCGGTCGGAGAGGCCTTGGCCGCGCCAATCGAGAATGGCGACGGCGAAGCCGCGCGTGCGCAGGTCGCGCACGGTTTCGAAATATTTCTCGATCCATTCGGTGCGGCCGGGAAGGATGCACACGGTGCCGCGGCGGTTGGCCGGCGGCCGCCAGCGTGCAAACCGCAGCGAGACGCCGTCCGCCGTCTTCAGCATGCCGGTGACCACGGCGTCCGGGACCGGGTTCGCGGGGATGGAGACGAGCTTCACCGCTTCCGGCGGCTGCGGCATCACTCTCGGCAATGGATCGCTTGTGGCGGCATGCATCGGTCGGTTGCTCACATTTTGCGAGCCTCGTCTCTCGTCCCGCTGCGCTCGCCCCGGCGAGGTCGGCTCGCTCCTCGCTCTCTAACAGCACAGCAAAACACGATTGAGAAAGCCTTTACCTGCTCAATTCCAAGCCCCTTGCGCCGGCGGCGGGTCATTCCCATTTCTCTTCCGCGCAGGCCGATGACGGCTGCGCACCATCCATAGGCCTGGCTCCAAAGCAGGCCCCCGCATGTCGCTTCACAGGGAGGATATGCCATGCGAACTTTCGATCTTGCACCCCTTTATCGTTCCACCGTCGGCTTCGACCGGCTGTTCTCGTTGCTCGACCAGGGACTCGTGGCCGGCGCCCCCGGTTATCCGCCCTACAACATCGAACGGACCGGCGACAATGAATACCGCGTCACCGTCGCGGTAGCCGGCTTCGGCGAGGGTGATCTCTCGGTCGTTGCCAAGGAGAACACCTTGACCATCCGCGGCGAGAAGAACGCCAAGGAGGAGGAAAAGCGCGGCGAGGTGCTCTATCAGGGCATTGCCGCCCGCGCGTTCGAGCGGGTTTTCCAGCTCGCCGACTTCGTCCAGGTCAAGGGCGCCAAGCTTGAGAACGGCCTCCTGCATGTCGACCTGATGCGCGAGATCCCCGAGGCGAAAAAGCCGCGCACGATTCCGATCGGCAACGGCAAGGCCGTCGAGGAAAAGCAGGCGGCGTAAGCAAGCCAGCTTGGACTCTCGTCAGGCTTAACGTCAGCGCCCCGGTTTTCCGGGGCGCTTTTTTGTTTGCGTTGGGACTGGGTCAATCGTTGATCGGAGCAGCAGTGGGCGTCTTATCCGGCGCTGCGGGCGCGGTCGCGGGAGCGGCGACCGCCGTGTTGGACTTCGCGTCCGGCTTAGCGGCAGACATGGCAGCGGCGTTCGCCCCTGAATCGGCGCGCTCGCCGGCGCCTCGACCCAGCGCCGCAGGCCGTGGACGCGGCAGCGGCGGCAAGACCGGTGGGTGGCCGGCGGCTGTCGGCCGCGGCGCAGCGCTCTCTTCGCCTGACCAGATTTTAGCGCCGTCGATCGCGGGCAAGCCGTAGGGCGGCGGCGCTATTCCGATCGGGCCGTAAAACCCCGGACCAAGCACGATCCGGTTGACGGCGCGAATGGCGCCGCTGCGGGCATCGACCACGACTCGCATGAGGATGCCGCGAAAATCCGTCGCGCGCAGGACGTAGGTCGTGCCCTCGCGCAACGGCGGCGCCAGCGGATCGAACCCGGCCGAGCGCACGACCTTGGTGATCTCGTGGGGAGTCATAAAGCCGGGCAGCGGCGCCGCTTGCGGCGGCGCTGGCGCTGGCGCTTGCGCCCGGCTTGGCGCAGCGGCAAACAACAACGAAGACAGAGAGAAGAACGTAGCGGCCCCAATTACGCTGACCCGCACGGAAACCCCCTTCCGCACCGCGCACCGAATACTCGCGCCGCTCCGAGCTTACCCGGAATTGGGGCGCTGCTTGGGCGCAATCAGGATTTTTTGTAACTATCGACGAAACGGTCAACGAAACAACGCGCGCACCCGACTGGGAGGGCCTCCACGCCGCGGCAGGAGCCAGCAGACCGCGCTGCCAACGGCGCAGGAATGACCGATCGCCAACGTCAAAGACGCTTCAATTTACGAAAATGGCTAATCAGCCAGTCGAGCGAGATCGCCCCGGCGCCGCCCGCCATCAAGGTGAGCAGAATCGCCAGCCAATAGACGTGGGTGGTCCACAGCGCCTCGGGCGCGATGTAAATTTGCAGGACGATCGTCATGATCAAAAGAACGAGCGCCACAATGCGCGTGCCAACGCCGATGACCAGGTAGATCGGCAGCAAAAACTCGGCAAAGGCGAAGCCGTTGGCGATGAAGACGGAAGATATCGGGACCGTGGCGAATTGCGTGGCGTAGGCATCGAGCACGTCATCGCGCACCTGCGCGGGCAGGATCAGGGAAAAGTTGAGTCCACGGAACGAAAACGTAATTTCGGGGCCGACGACCGCGGCTTGCCCGGACACGAAGAAGGCTCCCGCCATGATCAGGCGCAGGACAAGCGCAACCAATGCGTAGGGAATGACGCCGCTGGCGATGACGATGCGGTCGATGACGCGAGCCGCAATCGAGCGCCAGCGCGGCGGCGCGGGCTGAGCGACGGAGGCGGCCATGATCGTTCCTCACTCTCAAGCGCGAGCGGCGGTGGACCGGGTCAAATGCGCTCGCAGCGGTGTCGACGCGGCGCCGAGTCTCTTCCACGAACCGTGGATCGGCAAGGTCGTCGCAACGGGCGGTCATCGCCTCAGCGTCCTCTATGCGCTAAAACCCGCATCGGCAAACTCCGATATTTGCTAAGCGTTGAACAAAATGAGCGACAATTCGCAATGGCCGGACCTGCCGCTCGCGGCGTGGAGCGATACCTGCGACACTTTGCATCTGTGGACGCAAATCGCCGGAAAAGTGCGCATCGCGCTCACGCCACTCATCAATCATTGGTGGAACGCGACTTTCTTGGTGACCGCGCGCGGACTCGCTGCGCCGGCGATGCCGTATGCGGGCGGTACGTTCGACATCGTCTTTGACTTTGTCAACCATCAACTCGTCATTGAAACGAGCGAATGCCGGGCCGAGAGCTTTGCACTTGCGCCGATGACCGTTGCCGATTTCTACGCCGCATTCATGGCGAAGCTTAACCGCCTCGGCATCGACGTTCACATCTGGACCATGCCGAGTGAAATCGAGAACGCCGTACCGTTCGATCAGGACCGCGCCCACGCGCAATACGACGCAATCTACGCGCAAAGATTTTGGCGCGCGCTGGTGCAGGCCAATCGGGTGATGAATATTTTTCGCGCCCGGTTCATCGGCAAAGCCAGTCCGGTGCATTTCTTCTGGGGCAGTTTCGATCTTGCGGCGAGTCGCTTTTCCGGGCGCACGGCGCCGCCGCCAAAAGGCGCCACAGCCAACGTCGCAAGCTGGGTGATGGCCGAAGCCTATTCACACGAAGTCTCGAGCTGCGGATTTTGGCCCGGCAATGGCGGCTATGGCCGCGCCGCATTCTACGTTTATGCGTACCCGGAGCCGGCCGGTTATGGCGACACGCGCCTGAAGACGGCCGCGGGTTTTTACGACGAAAATCTCGGGCAATTCATTTTGCCGTATGACGTCGTATGTCAGGCGCTGGATCCCGACGCGCTGTTGCTCGGATTTCTGCAGGAAACCTACGAGGCTGCTGCCGACTTGGCGAAATGGGACCGCAGGGCGCTGGAGCGGAGTAATTAAAGCGCGCCGCTCATCATTTAGCCGCCTCGCCCATTGCGCTCATGCCCTTGCCGTGGTCCACTTGCGGGGCAGGACACGGCCGAAATCCGAGCCAGGAAAAGGACGAGGCCAACAGCTTTGGCGCCCTTGGCTCCCTCGCTCCTCCCGGGGGAAAGGAGAGCGGCGCTCTTGTGCTGGCGCCCGGAATTTGCCATGTTCTGCATAGGACAGTATTGCTGTCCCAATTGATGGCCCGCCTTACGCGCGGCACCATTCCCTCTTCCAAGCGGGCGCTGGAGGAGATGGGTGGGAAGGATGCGCGAGCGGGCCGGCCGCCGGGGCGAGGGCGCGTCGGCCGGTGGCAAAAAAGCAGCCTCTGGCCGTGTCAGGCGGCACGAAGGTTGCCCCCAAGATTGCGTGTTCGCCCTTAAGGGCGCCGCCAACGCTTCCGTCCGCCGCATGCGGCGGGGGGAAGACAGGGGCGGCGCGGGGAGCGATGCGCCAGGACTTCGACGCGGGCCGTCTTGAGCCCGGCGAGGATGCGCGAGGAGCGCGAGGATAAAGATGGGCGCGCGGAGCTTCGGCCTGTTCTATCCGACGCTGGAAAAGGATTCCTGCGGGGTCGGATTCATTGCCGACATCAAGGGGCGCCAGTCGCACAAGATCGTCGAGGACGCGATCACCATCCTGCTCAATCTCGAGCACCGCGGTGCGGTCGGCGCCGATCCGCGCGCCGGCGACGGCGCCGGCATTCTGGTGCAGACGCCGCACAAATTCCTCGCCAAGAAGGCGGCCGAGCTCGGCATCTCATTGCCGGCTCCCGGCCACTATGCCGTCGGCGCGCTGTTTCTGCCGCACGAGGAAGCGTGGCGGCGGGAGATCATGGACACCTATGCGGCGGTCGCGGCGCAGGGGGGCATGACGCTTCTCGGCTGGCGCGACGTCCCGACCGACAATTCGACGCTCGGCGAATCGGTCAAGCCGACCGAGCCGGTGCACAAGCAGGTTTTCCTTCAGCGCAATGCCAGCACGAAGACCGAGGAGGAATTCGAGCGCCGGCTCTACATCCTGCGCAAGACCATCTCCGGACTTCTGTACGGCAAGCGCGAGCGCAATACCTCGCGCTATTATCCGGTCTCGATCTCCTGCCGCACGGTCATTTACAAGGGCATGTTCCTCGCCGATCAGCTTTCGACCTATTATCCCGATCTGCACGACCCGGATTTTGAGAGCGCGCTCGCTTTGGTGCACCAGCGCTTCTCGACCAACACCTTCCCGACCTGGTCGCTGGCGCATCCCTATCGCATGATCGCGCATAATGGCGAGATCAACACGCTGCGCGGCAACAACAATTGGATGGCGGCGCGGCAGGCGTCGGTGTCGTCGCCGAAATACGGCGCCGACATCAAGAAGCTGTGGCCGATCTCCTACGAAGGCCAGTCCGACACCGCCTGCTTCGACAACGCGCTCGAATTCCTCACCATGGGCGGCTATTCGCTGGCGCATGCGATGATGATGATGATTCCGGAGGCGTGGGCGGGCAACCCGCTGATGAGCGAGGAGCGCCGCGCCTTCTATGAATACAACGCCGCGTTGATGGAGCCGTGGGACGGCCCGGCGGCGATCGCCTTCACCAACGGCCGCCAGATTGGCGCCACGCTCGACCGCAACGGGCTGCGCCCGGCGCGCTATATCGTCACCCGCGATGACCGCATCGTCATGGCGTCGGAAGTCGGCGTGCTGCCGATCCCGGAACAGGACATCGTCGCCAAGTGGCGGCTGCAGCCGGGCAAGATGCTCCTGGTTGACCTCGACCAAGGCCGACTCATTCCCGACGAGGAGCTGAAGGCGACGCTGGCGCGCAGCCACCCTTACCGGGAGTGGCTAGAGCGCACGCAGATCGTGCTTGAGGACCTGCCCGCGGCGCCGGAAGCGGCGCCGATCTCCAACCTGTCGCTGCTCGACCGCCAGCAGGCGTTCGGCTACACCCAGGAGGACCTCAAACTTCTGATGACGCCAATGGCGACGACCGGCGAAGAGCCGGTCGGTTCTATGGGCAACGACACGCCGATCTCGGCGCTCTCGGACAAGCCGAAGCTCTTGTTCACCTATTTCAAGCAGAACTTCGCCCAGGTGACCAACCCGCCGATCGACCCGATCCGCGAGGAGCTGGTCATGAGCCTCGTCTCCATCATCGGGCCGCGGCCGAACCTGTTCGATCTCGAGGGCCTGTCGAAAAGGAAGCGTCTCGAGGTTCATCAGCCGATCCTCACCAACGCCAATTTGGAGAAGATTCGCGCGATCTCGGAGGTCGGCGACGGGCACTTCAAGTCGCTCACGCTCGACGCGACCTGGCCGGCCGAAACCGGCGCCGCCGGCATGGAAACGGCGCTGTCGGCGCTCTGCTGCCAGGCCGACGCCGCGG
>Ga0187784_10000657_pt1 | contig 25798 bp, 20 predicted proteins | sample 1015_SJ02_MP15_2_FD_132964 | JGI IMG/M metagenome (GOLD analysis project Ga0187784, IMG submission 132964) | Tropical peat soil microbial communities from peatlands in Department of Meta, Colombia - 1015_SJ02_MP15_20_MG | ecosystem: Environmental > Terrestrial > Soil > Wetlands > Peat | place... | reverse complement strand
CCAACGTCGAGAAGATCGGTGGGACGGTGGACATGCAAAGTCAGAGGGATTTTGATTTTCAAGGACGTTCCTTGACCCGGCCGGCTTTGCATGTCCACCGTCCCACCGATCTTCTCGACGTTGGTCTTGACCACGTCCATACCTACGCCGCGGCCGGAGACATTGGTGACTTTCTGGGCGGTGGAGAACCCAGGCAGGAATATCAGGTTCAAAATCTCGCGCTCGCTCATGCGCGCGGCGTGATCGGGCGCCGCCACGCCACGCTCGATGGCTTTCTGCTTCACCTGCTCCAGGTTGACGCCTGCCCCATCATCGGAAATTTCGATATTGACCTGGCCACCTTCATGGAAGGCGCACAGAAACAAGCGCCCCTCGGCCGGCTTGCCACGAGCCAGCCGCTCCTCCGGGGTTTCGATGCCGTGATCCACGGCATTCCGCACCAAGTGGGTCAGGGGGTCCTTGATGGCTTCCACCAGCGTCTTATCGAGCTCGGTCTCCTTGCCTTCCATCTCGACGCGCACTTGTTTGCCGCAACTCGTGGCCAGATCGCGCACCAGGCGCGGAAAGCGCGCCCAAATATTGCCGATGGGCTGCATGCGCGTCTTCATCACCCCTTCTTGCAGCTCGGTGGTGATCAAGTTGAGGCGTTGCGAAGTGCTGAGGAAGACGGGGTCTTGTTGGGTAGTCGAGAACTGGAGAATTTGGTTGCGGGCCAGAACCAATTCCCCCACCAGGTTCATCAGCTTATCCAGCAGCCCTACGTCCACGCGAATGTTGCTGTCCGTGGCCGCCAGGGCTCGTATCTCTTTTTGCTCCTGAAGTGCTTCCAGGACATCCGGCGGCTTGGCCGCCCCGTCCTGCACCAGGATCTCGCCCACCCGCCGTGGATCTCCCTGGTCTTGTTTGCCCAACGCGGCCGTGACTTGCTCGGGTTGGGTCTTGCCAAGACCCACCAGGATTTCCCCCAAGCGCTTTTCCTCTTCCGCGGTCTCTTCCTCGCTGCCCGGCTGTGGCGAGGCTGCGGGCGTGGCGCTTTCCGCTCCTGTTTTGGCCGGCTTGGCTTCGCCTTCGGAGCCCTGTAAGCGGGTCAGGGACTCGATCAGGGCTTGGTAGTCTCGCTCGCCCTCCTGGCCGGTGGCTTCGATATTGGCCAGCATTTCCCGCACTGCGTCCACCATGAGCAACAGACCCGAGGTAACCTCGGCGTTCAGAAGCAGTTCCCCGTCCCGCATCTTGCTCAGCAGGTTCTCACCCACATGGGTTACCGACTCTAACTTCCCGAAGCCGAGGAAGCCGCTGGTTCCTTTTATGGTGTGAACGGTTCTGAAAACGCTCGCCAGAATGTTTTCCGCCTGAGGGTCCTTTTCCAAGGCCACCAAATCGCGGTCAAGCTGGTCCAGGTTTTCGTTGCTTTCTACCAGAAACTCTCGGACGATGTCATCCATATCGCTCATTCCTTGGCCCCTTGTAGCGCCGCCACACTAGCCCATCAGGTGTCAATGGCTTCTCGTCTGACCTGCCCATGCGCTTCTCCTCGCAGGCCGTCGAAAACTCTACTCCTCAGCTTTTGCTCGATTGCTGCGCGCGCAGGGCGGAGCATGTGGCAACTCCCTTACGGTAAGCAACTGCCCCATTTCCATCTCCTCTTATCGGCAGCCGAAGGGGCATTCATGAAGGTTTTTCTAGTTTTGAATTTCGAATTTCGAGTTTCGAGCACCCTCAATCGGAAGGCGACAAATCTAGGGTGTCGGCGTCGTCCGAGTCTTTTCGCGCGCGGTTGTTATGGGCATTGGAGCCTGCGCCCTGGGCTGCCAGGCGACGTTCTCCCTCGCGCCAGGCATCGCGAAGGGTGGTGAGGTGCTCAATCAGGGAGCGGAGGATCTGCGCCGAGCTCTCGACGTTGGCTTTCATCACTTGGCCGCGCGCATACACGTAAAAGGCGCTGAGGTTCTGGGCTATTTCGCCTCCTTGCTCGAAGTTCAGGGTCCCCTCGAGCTGGAGGATGATGGCCAGAGCGCGATTCAGATGTCGGCATTTCTTCTCGATGTCGTGGGCTTCAATTGCGTCTATGGCCCGAAGCAAAGCCGCAATGACCCCGTCGTAAAGCATCACGACCAGGCCTAAGGGTGTGGCCCCTTCGACTGAGAGTTGATGATAGGTGAGGGCGGGGTGGTTCATTATGTTGTATTGGTTGTAGGGTTGAGAGCATTCAGTTGGCTGTTAATCGAGGCGAGCGTTTCCGGTAGTTGCTCCAGCGTGGTGTTGATATTCGAGTATTCCGTCGTTAGTTGCGCTTGCGTCTGTTGGAGTTGATATTGAAAATCGCTGATTTGATCGTTGAGATCGCTCACCTCAGTGCTGATTGAGCTCATGTCCAGATTCAAGGGGCCGTTGACGGCGTCCGTGAGGTTCGTAAGGTCGGTGTTGAGGGTCTGGGTCACCCCGGCGGGCGAGGTGGACTGGAAGAGGTTTTGCACGGCGGAAAAGTCGTTGGCCAGCGCGTCGTTAAGATCCATGCTGTCTTGCGATGAACTGCTGGCCACCGATAACGTGCCATCCTCCTGAAGCTGAATCCCAATCGACTGAAGATTCACCGCGGCGCCATTGCCGCTGACGCTGGTGGTGATGTCATTCAGCAGTTGCGACTGGATAAGGTCTAAGGATGGATCCCCCAGGAGCGGCGGCACTGTGCCCGAGCCGCTGTAGGTGTACTGGGCATTGATGTCATTCATAATCTGGTTCCAGGCGCTGACGAAATTGTTGATGCCCGTGGACACTTGGGTCAGGTCCGGCTGGATGGCCAGTGTCACCGGCGAGGATGACGTGCCTGACAGCGTCAGGGTCACGCCGGGAATGACCCCGGTCACCGTGTTGCTGCCGCTCGTGACGGGGATACCGTCCACCGTCAGTGAAGCGTCGGAGGCGAGGTTCCCGTTCGCGTCCTTAACCATGGTGAAGCCCATCCCGTCGTAAGTCGGGCTCGAGCCGGTCTGGTCGTCAATATTCAGGATTCCCGCCGTGCCGGAAGTCTGGCTGACCAGCGACAAGCGGGCGCCGGAGGCGTCGGTGATGACCGAGGCGTTCACCCCCATGTTTTGCTGATTGATGTAAGTGGCCAAGCCGGTCAGCGTGTCGGTGTTGGCGGTGGTGTCTACGGGGACGGAAACCGCGGTATTCGACCCCACCTGAATCGATAGCGTTCCCGTGGGGAGGGCGGAGGTCGAGGAGTTTTGCGGGGCAGAATAAGCTGCCGAAGTGGTGGCCAGGCCGCTGACCGTAATCGTATGCGAAGCCGCCGCAGTGCCGTTCGCCGCCGTGGCGCTGACCACATCGTTATTGGACGAATTCACGGTCACGTCACTGAAGGCGCCCATGGGGTCGTTGAGCGCCTGCACGGCGGTCTGCAAATTCGTCAAGTCGTTTTCTATGGTTTGAAGGGCGGAGGTTTGCGAATTCAAGGCCGTCACTTGGTTCTGAAGATTTTCCTCAGGCACCGCGTCGAGCTCCAGAATGGCATCCACGGTCGAGGTCACATCAATGCCGCTGCCGGCGGTGTTGGTGGCGGAGTTGAGGATGGCATCCACGGCGTCCTGGACCGCCGCGTTCGTAGCCGCGTTCGTAGAAGTAGAACTGGAGGTGCTCGATTCGCCCAAGAGCTCGGCGATCGACTCGTTGTTGGGGTTCAAGCTCGACAGGAGCGAATTGATTGAACTGGTGCTCATTCCCCTTCTCCTTTACGCCCCGGCGGCGCGCAACTGAGGCGGTGCACTGCCTCCCAAGCACTCCATCGGCAATTCTGGGAATTTCTTTGGGATGGACCGAGGCTGCTCACCAGGGCCGGAAGGGGTTGACAGGATGAAAATCCCTTCAGGTTCCCTTCCTTGATAAGGAGGGGGCAGGGGTGGTTCATTGCCTGCTTGATTCTCTATCCACCACCCCTACCCCCTCCTCCGACAGGGAGGGGAATCATCGTACTTCGCGGCGCGCCTATGAATCCAAAGGGCAACTGCGGCGATCCTTCGTTCGCCGAAAAGCACGTCGGGCTCGGGATTTTGCTGAGATAGCGTTGAGTGGCCAGCCCTCTCCCTTGGGGAGAGGGTGTCGCGCGACGGCGCTTTCTCCAGCCGTCGCGTGACGGGTGAGGAGTTAGTTCGGCTCCCGGGAAGGGTTGCATTTGAACAAACAAATGACCCCTCACCTGGCTCACTACGATCGCCACCCTCTCCCCTCGGGAGAGGGCTGGCTTTCCTGCGAGCATAATTCCGAACTCGAGGAAATGTGGAACCTCGAGGTAGCGGCGCTCAGAGAGCGCCGCTACCGCAAAAACCCCGGCTAGGGTTACTGGAGCAGTTTCACAATAGCCTGCTGGTTCTGGTTCGCTTGCGCCAGGGCGGAAATGCCCGTCTGCTCGAGGATCTGAAATTTGGACAGGTTGGAAACCACTTGTCCAACGTTCGCGTCCTGGATGGAGCTTTGGGCGGAAGTCAGGTTTTGGACCTGGGTATTGATGACATTGGTCGCCGAATTCAAGCGGTTAATGCCGGCGCCAATCACGCCACGCATTTCGGCCACATCGGAAATGGCGCTATTGACGGCCGTCAACGCCTGCGGCGCGTTGGTGTTGGTGATGGTGGCGTAGGTACCGATGGTGGTGCTGTTCGTGCCAATATTGCTGGTAGTGAGGGGCCCGATCGGAACCGAAATGGTGTAGTAGGACGAGCTGACCTGGCCGTCACTGATGAAAACATTGTCATTTTGAGTGCCACTCATCGTGGGCGCCGCAAACCCCCCCAGAACGGTATCGACGTCCGAGACGCTCAGGTCGTTCCGGTTCTGGTTATCGACAATGTCCAGCTTGCCAGTGGTTCCGCTTGCCAAGGACGCCGAAAGCCCCGTGGTGCCGCCGCCCGCGCCGTTGTTGATCCAGTTTATCAGGTCGCTGACGGTCGAGACATTGTTCACCGCGCCCAATTGGCTGCTGAGGGTGTTGTTTGTGACCGTAATGTTACCGGCAGTGTCCTTGACGTTGAGAATACCGCTGTTGATGGTCGCCGAAAGATTGGTGGTGCCGCTGCTGTTGTTGATCTGTTGAGCCAACTCGCTCAAGGTAGTTGTCTGGTTGGACGTCAGCGTATTCCCACCATTTATGTCGGTCAAGAGGGCGGCGTTCTGAGTAGAAACCGTAAGATTGCCCGAACCCTGGGCAGTTCCCGCAGCCGAGATCTGGAGATTGCCGCCACTGATGGTCGCCGACACGCCATATTGGTTTCCGGTGTTGTTGATGGCGGCTATGAGGTTACCCAAGGTGTCGCTGTCGCCGACCTCTGTGTAACTAATCGCATGGCCATTGTAGTTAACTGTGAGCGCATCGCCGCCGGTGGAAAGTGCTGTACCGAGTGTCAGTCCCCCAGCGCCTGTCGTATAACCAATCGTGTTCGCGGAGAACTGAGTGCCGTTAAGAGTGATTGAGTTGCCGGCCGTCAGTTGTGTGCCGTTGGTCAAGGCATTGGACGATTGGACCCATGAGCTGGCAGCGGCGCCTGGGGTGAACGTATAATTGTTGCCACCCACGCTCAAGGTAAGCGCATCGGCGTTGGTTAGGGCGGTACCCACGGCAACCGAGTTCGCGGAATCGCTCGCATTGGGGTTGGTCACGGTTGCGGAGTTAAAGACGGGTGTGCCGTTGAAATTCGTGGCGCCGCCAATGCGGCTGATTTCCGACATGATCGAGTTGTATTCATTGGTGATTGAGGACAACTGATTAGTCGTAAGCCCGCCGTTCGCGGCTTCGGTAGTTAGCGTCACGGCGCGGTTGAGCAGGGTGGTGACTTGGGAGAGAGCGCCGTCCGCCACTTGCAGTTGCCCGATGCCGTCCGTGGCGTTCTGCGCCGACTGGTTTAGGGCGGTGATATTCGCCTGCAAACCATTGGCAATAGACAAGCCCGCCGGATCGTCCGCACCACTGTTGATGCGCGACCCGGAGGACAATTGGAAGAGGGTGTTTTGCAGATTGTTGTTGGTGACCGCCAGGTTGTTCGTGGCCACCAAGGAAGGAATGTTGTTCAGTACGCTAAGTGCCATGTGGAGGCTCCTTTGTTTTAGTTTCCGTTTCGGGCGGAGCCTCTACGTCGCGCCGCAGGAGCTCTGTTCCGAGGCACGGAACCGTTTCCAAATTCAACTACCCCTATCGGCACGAGCCCACAAAGCTTAAGCAACCCGTTGGCCATTATCTCAATTTGAAATACGAAGCTGGAAAATCGAAAATCGAAAATCCTGCAAATTTCCAGGGTAAGCGAGTGGATTTCCACGGCTCGGTGAATCGGCCGGTCCGCGGCCTGGGCGCCGCTTATGCGGCCCTCCTGGGCCTCGGCAAACTGATCATATACGCCGGGCACGTGTTGGGGACGTTTGAAAGCTATCGGGCGGAACTGGGGAAGGTCTGGACGTTTGTGGTCCGCAGCGGCTCCACCGCCCCGACTTGCGGAAAGCCTCCGGCTTTCCGGCCAATGGGGTACCCCTCATTCTCCTCCGCGCAGGCTGGAAGGCTCAGCCTTCCGGCCTGCGCGGTGGGCTAGAGGATGTCGTCGCTACGCGGATGATCTTTTCCGAACTTTGAGCCGCTGGATAATCCGACGCATGGCCTCGGGCCAGACTTGCTGTGGCCGTTCCAATCGCCAATTGCACTGCAAGTAGCGGGGAAGGCGCGCGAGCTTCGCGAGCCGCGTCTCCCCGCGCATGCACCGCGCGTAGACCCCGTAGGTCGCCCGCGCGCTGTCAATCGGTCCCAGGAGGTGCCAGGGTTTGCACAATCGTTGATACTCCAGTTCTTCGGACTGGCGCACCTTGATCTGCCTCAAAGCGGCCAGGACTACAGGAGGGACGGGCGCGGCCAGCGCCGTCGCCAAATACTCCAGCGCTTCCCGCACCGGCGCGACAAGGCGGAAGCGTTGCGCCAGCATGAGCAGGCGCTGCCAGTCGGTTTTCGACGACCTTATCACTGTAATCGCGTCGGCAACCCAGCGCATCGGGGGAAGGGGATTCCACATAGGCCCATGCACGCAGGCGTGCAACAACTGGTCCGTAGCGCACAACGCCTGTGTCCAGACACCTTCAAATTCCAGCGGCACGCTGGCCTCCCAAAAGGGTTGATCCGCGCCGCGAAAGGAGGCCAGAAAAAGCGCGTGCCAATGCAGATCGATCTCGCGTCCATCGAGGTGGAAGAGCATCAGCGAATGCCGGAATCCCAAATCGCTCTCGCGGAATCGAAGCCTCTCTCCGGTTTTCTCCTCCTCGTGTTTCCACCCCTGCGATTCGAACAGCCGCAGGGTCTGCAAAGCACGCGTCTCTGGAACCAGAACGTCAAGATCCGCCATCGGCCGAAGGCCGGGATCGGGGTAATAGAGCAAGGCCAGCGCCGCGCCCTTGAGGAGCAAGGTGGGGATGGCCGCGCGCTGAAGCATTTCAATCACCGGCGCCAGGCGTCGAAACAGGAGACGGTTTTCGTACCACGCCCGCCGGCGTATCCCTCCGAGCATGCCCAATAAAGGATGCTGGAACCCTTGCTGCGCGAGGTTCGAGTACACAAGCGGGAGCGTGTGGTAGGACCCCAAGTCAAGCTGCTCCAACCCCTCCCGCCTGTTCCATTCGCACCAAGCCGAAAACGCTTCCTGGCCCTCGAGCAGCGCCGCCTTCAGCAACAACTCCTGAAGTTCCGTGGGCCGGCAGGCGCCTTCCAGATTGCTGATTCTTAGCTGCGGCGAGGGCATGGTTTACCCGCCTTCGCCTTTCGCATGTCGCAGGCGGTCCATCGCTGCCTTTACCACCCGAAGATAGTCCCCCCAAGCATCACGCTCGCGCGCGGTCAGATTAGTTCCGTGGATACGGCGACGCAGCCAGACATCCGGCTCCAGCCGGCTACGAAGCCCCGCGCCCATTGCCCGCGCATACCAGTCGATGAACTCGCCCACCTTTAGGTCAGTCGTCAGCAGGCCTGTTTTGTCAAATACCTCCCGCCTGGCGAGCATCGTGCCCAGCGAATACCCGGGAGCTGGGCCCCCGCAATCTGCGTCTGCCTCCCGGAAATGCTGCACGTGGCCAAACAAAAGATCGCATTTGGGGTCGTCTTGGAGAATGACCATCTGGCGCGAAAGCTTGGTTTCTGGCCATGTGTCGTCAGCGTCGAGGAAGGCAATGTATCGCCCTGTCGCGTGCCTCACGCCCAGGTTGCGCGCGGCTGCCGCTCCCGCATGATCTTGCCGCAGAAGCCTCACTCGCGGCCCAAACTCGCGCGCTTTCTCCACGGTTCGGTCCGTCGATTGGTCGTCCACCAGCAGGATTTCCACCGGGCGATAAGTCTGGCCCAGCACACTTCGGATGGCTTCCGCCACAAAACGCTCCGCGTTGTAGGAGGGAATGATGGCGCTCACCAGCGCCGGTGCGCCCGGCGCCCATTCATCGTAGGAGAGCCAGGGGCGCAGCGGAGTCGCGGCTATGCCTCGACGGCGGCGGCGTTCCATCGACCTCTGCAAGAGCACCATCAGTTGGTGGCGCACGGTCTTTTGATCCTGCGTCAAGTTCCTTCCGTGCATCCGGTATAGGAGTGTGATTGGGCGCAAGATGCGCATCGCGACATCATTTTCCAGCGCCCGCATAAACCAGTCCGTATCCTCGCCGAAGCGCAACGACTCCTCGAACACTCCGATGCGATCAAAGGCTCGCCGCCGGTAAACGCCAGTCCCCACCACCGTTTGGGCGACGACGTTCTCCGGCGCTTCGAAATTCAAGTCCGGGAGTTCTCCTCCCGGGAGAACCTGGTATTGAGTTCGTCCCAGAACAAAATCCAGCTGCGGCTCGGCCAGCAGGCGCGCCATTTGAACGGAAAGCTTTTGCGGCGGCCACAAATCATCGGCGTCCAGGAAGGAAATAAACTCGCCGCAGGCGAGGGATAGGCCGCGATTCCTGGCGGCCGCGGGACCGGCATTCTCCTGACGGGCGTATCGAACCCCACTTCCTAAGCCTGCCGCAACCTCCGCGCAGTTATCGGTGGATCCGTCATCCACTATGATGACCTCGAATGGCTCGTAGTTCTGGAGGCGCACACTCGCCACCGCTTCCGGCAGGAAGTGCGCTTGGTTATAAACAGGGATCACGACCGTGAGTAGCGGGTTGGCCATCAATGCGAAGTCTCCAGCCTCTGAAGCAGACCGGAAATCGTCAATGGAATCTGCGCCAAGTCGGTGCCCGGAAGCAAGGTGTAAGCCGGCGCCGACTTGACCAGACGTAGAATCTTCTCCAGCGTCTGCCGGCGCGTGCCTCGCATGAGCTCCAGGGTCGTTCTGAGAGCCTGTAACGCCGCCATCGCGCCGGCCGGCTCGACCGCCGTATCCCTCAGCCCCGAGACTTTGGTGATCAAAAGCGCGCGGATGGGAAATCCCTCGATCAACTGAGCGGCGCGGTGCTCGTTGAGAAAGAAGAGAGCCTTTTCGGATCCCAGGCGTTCCGCGTTGCTGATGATCGGTGCCAAGTGCGGAAAACGATGAAGGTCGTCAGCCGCGAGTTTGGCCGTGCTATATAAGCTGTAAGCGTGGGGCGAGGGGGTGGTGCGGACCAGGACATAGTCATCGCCGGCGTAGCGTAACCCGGAATCCAGGCAGGCGAGCGTGGCCGTCGATTTTCCCGAGCCGTTGGGACCGGTGATGAGAACTCCCCCGCGCGCGTCTCCCACCGCCGCGGCGTGCAACGGTAGGAAGGCGCCGTCCTTTAGCCACCAGTTCAGAATGAATCGCAGGGGAGAGGCTTGCTCCCACCAGGGGATAAGCCGGTAGCTGGGGGTCCAGTAAAGGGCGAGGCCGCGGTCCCGATCCAGGCATTGGAGAATGTCCACGCCCGGGCCATAGGTTACTTGCACGCGCTCGTTGTTGAAACCCTCAATGTCTCCCAGGCCGGTGTACTGCTCGAGGCTCCAGGGGGGAGGAGGCATGGAGGTGTGGGTCGATTCGCTATCGAAGAAGCACACCGTCAGGTCTGCCTTGCCCTCCAAGGGAATCTCGCGGTGCGCCAGAGCTCGAACTACGAGCGGGATCAATTGCCTCCCGGCAAAGCGAAGCAGCACACGCTGCTCGCCCAGGCCGAACATCCGCTCCACCACCCCGCCCGCCGCGCCCGCCGCCTTCTCAAAGCAGGCGTGAGCTGTCTCCACGAATCTCACCGGGGCGGCGGCAGTGACCGCCTGCGGTGGCCGGGCCTCCTCCGCGAATAACGGCCTCATTCCATTGGCTCCAGCTTGCGGGCCGGCCACCCCGTCTCATCCACCTCATGAACCGGGTCGAGCAATAACAGGTCCTGCATGTCCTCGTAGACCGAGAGCTCGGGCGGCTCCCATGTCCTTCGAGCGTTCTGGACGTGTTCCGTCCCGCCGGGCGCGTTCTCCGCCTCCGCTTCGACAATCAACTCTTGCTCACGCAGGCGCATGAGAAACCGGTGCATCGCTTCGGCGATCACCGCAGGCTCGGCATCATACCGCGCGGCGAGGTGTCGGAGTAGCGCTTCTTCGGAAGCGCCCTGTTTCAGCAGAGCCCAGATGTCCACCGCCGCTTTGGTCATGCCATAGTAGCTGCCGCTGTCAAAGTTGATGGCCACGATTTCGTTCTCAAAGGTCTCGCTGATGACTTTGGGCTCGTCGACTTTATATATGCGACTCATCTCATGCCTGTCTGACCGCCGCGAGGCGCCGCGACGGTGGCTAGTGGTATTGTGCGCGATACCACGCTGTATCGGCGCCGTTTACAGTGGGAAGTTCCTACCTTACCAAAGGGCTGTCCCTTCTTACCTACGATAGCACACCGGTGCTCATTTCGGCCAGCCGCGCTCAGGCAACTGCCAGTCCCGCCGTTGCGGAATTTCCTCGCTGTGTGCTACAAATGGTGAGGCATTTGAAGCAGCCGACGAAGCGAAGGCCATCGCGCCATGGGCGGCGACCACTCTGTCATCCTCACCTATCATTCCCTGGACGAATCGGGATCCGCGATTTCGACCGCTCCTGGCGTGTTCCGGCAGCAGATGGAATTTCTCGCCGCCTCCGGCCTCCCCGTGGTACCGCTGGACCAGGCATTACACCGCCCCGGTTCCGTCGCGATCACCTTCGACGACGGATTCTGCAATCTTCTCGACCTCGCGCTTCCGGTACTCGAACTTTGTCGCTTACCAGCTACGGCCTTCATTGTGAGCGGGTACTGCGGGCGCCGCAACCTCTGGCCCCATCAGCCTTACCGTGGGATTCCCAATCTACCCCTGTTGGGCTGGGATGAACTCTCGGCACTGCCGGCTCTAATCTCGCTCGGCGCCCACACAATGACGCATCCCGACCTCCGGCGAGTGTCGCCCGCTGAGTGCGAAAGTGAATTGCATGGGTGCCAAGCTGAGATCGAGCAGCGCACCGGCCGGCCAGTCCGGTGGCTGGCTTATCCCTACGGAGCTTCCTCCCCCGCGGTGCGTTCTTTGGCCGGCCGATACTTCGACCTCGCGGTTGGCACCTCGCTCCAGTTTCTTTCGACAAGATATGACCGCCTGGATCTGCCCCGGATCGATGCCTACTACTTTGGCAGGAGGTTTCGCCTGGAGAGGCTATTCAGTGGACACGGTGGCCTGTACATCGGCCTCCGGCGTCTTCTTCGCAACATTCGTCAATCGGCTTTGCGGTGAGGATGGCTTCGTACTCAGAATTGAGAATCTAAGTCCGCCGTCAGGGCGACAAAGCAGATCCCGCGAATCTTTCCATAATCCGCTTCCTGAGCTTGACTCATACCATGTTCTGCTTCCAACGCCCTCTGGCGTTCGTCAGAGGACGATCCCGCGTTTTGACGCAATCTCGGCAATCAGGCTGAGATATCGGCTCATGTGGGTCTCGGCGCTCCACTTTTCCCGGCAGGCTGCATGGCTTCTCCGGCCCAGTTCGTCCCTCAGGGATGGATCAAGACACAACCGGTCCATAGCGGTGACTAATTCACTTTCCGTGTCATAGACCATTCCCCCGCCCAGCTCGGTCACGAGTTCGCGAGCTGCCCCCAAATTCCGGACAATCACAGGCGTCTTGTGAAATGCCGCTTCGACGATGACGAGAGGGGCGATCTCGTAGCACAAGGAAGGAACGATCAGCGCCAAGGCGTTGGTGTACAAGGGCCGCAATTCCGCGTAAGCCAAATGGCCCAGAAAACGAATGTTGGCAGAACCTTTCGCCATCCGCCGCAAATGGTGTTCGTCGTTCCCCGTCCCGGCAATCCAGAGCTGAGCCTTCGAATAACGCTGGAAGAGCGGAATAAGTGTTTGTGCGCCTTTCGGTTTTTCCAGCCGGCCGACATAGAGGAAGTAGGGTTGATCAGCGGGTTTGCTCCGACGTCCCTGGCCAGCTCCTCCTTCCGTCTCCTCGGGCGGCAGAAAGGAAGGGAGATGAACGAAAGGGAGTGAGAGCCCCTCCCGCTGATGAATCGTCTGGGCGAATTCCGTCAAGCCGAGGAATGCATCGATATGTTTCACCGCCCGGCGAAGCATCCCCGAATAACGCCACCCCTGGGGCGGCCTGCGATGAAACAGAGTGCAGGCGAAGCAGGTCCTCCGCGCACAGGGCTCGCGGTTGAACCGGAAAAGCAAGTGCGTCGGACAAACCAGCCAATAATCATGCGGAGTGTAGAGTTTGATAGCCCGGCCATATTGCAAGATTTTCGGGCCGCCCACGAGAGAAATATTGTGGTAATGAATAACGTCGAAGCCTGCCGAGAGAATCTGCTTAATACGCCTTCGCTTAAAGAATGGAATTCCAGTTTCCAGGGTTGTCAGTGGGGAAAGGATTCCCCACCCGCTCTTCAGGCCGTGAGGAATGACATTGGGGTGATTTTCATAGGGCTGGCTAGGCTGCCTGCCCCCAAGCGCAAAGTAGGAATCGAGGCAGTGAATGACCTCCACGTGATGACCGCGGCGGGCGAGTTCATTCGCCAGCCGGTGAATGAAGACCGCATCCCCGCCGAAGTGATAGGGTGGGTAAAACGTTGTGATGAGGCAGAAGCGCAGCGGTCGGGGAATCCCGTTCATGGTTTTTTCATAAACGCCTTCGGGATCAAGGCGATGCAACGTTCGGCCCCCAGGATACCTTCGATTCCCTGCGTTCGCAAGTTTGCCGCGGCTTCGTAAGGTAGCTTGGCTGTTTGCCGATAGGATATAAGAAGGAATGCGAGTCGCGTAAAAGGCACTCAGGAGTTTTAGTTTGGAATTGCAGGAGCCCTCTCGCGGCCACGCGCACCCTGACGCGAGAAGTGGTGTCGCTGGAGCGGATGGAATGATCCTACTCACAAGGCTCAATAATCGGCCCCTGGTCGTGAACTCGGACATGATCAAGTTCATTGAGAACACGCCGGACACTGTGATTACGCTGGTGACCGGGGAGAAGATTGTTGTCCTGGAGACAGTTGCGGAGGTACTGGAGGAAATCATGAGCTTTCGCCGCCGGGTCGTGGCCGCCGCAGGAACCATGGTTCGAGGCCCCGACGAAGCGCAGACAACGCCGGAAGGGCCAGGCAGTTGAAAGGGTGAGGAGATTGGCACGTGGACAAATCCAGTGTCGGCGGAATTGCGCTTGCGATATGCGGAATCCTACTGGGTCTGATCCTTGAAGGCGGGAATCTGGGTCAAGTCCTTCAGCCCACGGCCGCGATGATCGTCTTTGGCGGAACCATAGGGGCCGTGATGTTGCAGTTCCCACTTTCTACCGTCCTGGCGGCTTTTAAGAGCCTGGCGCGGGTTTTCTTCGACCGAAGAACTGACGGCCAGAGCGTCGTTCGTGAAATTGTGGGCTATGCGCAAAAGGCACGCAAGGAAGGGATTGTCTCGCTCGATAAGGATTTGGCAAAAATCCAAGATCCCTTTCTTAAGAAATCACTCATGCTGGCGATAGACGGCACTGAGCCTCAGGAGTTGCGAAAAATGGTGGAGCTGGAGCTCCAAACCCGGGCGGAACAAGAGGAGAAAATTCCCATGGTATTTGAGGCCGCAGGAGGCTTTTCACCTACCATCGGGATCATTGGCGCCGTCCTGGGCCTCATTCAGGTGATGCAGCATCTCGACAAAATGGATGAAGTCGGGCGGGGCATTGCCGTGGCATTTGTCGCCACCATTTATGGAGTCGGGGCGGCAAATATCCTCTTCCTGCCCTCTGCGGGCAAGATGAAGATTCGCATCCGAGAAGAGCAAATGCTGCGCGAGATGATGCTGGAAGGCGTGGTCTCCATTCTGGAGGGTCTCAACCCGCGCATGGTCGAAACCAAACTGCGCGGTCTCTTGGCCGAAGCGGCCAAAGAAGAAGGGGTGCGCCCGTCATGAGCATGAAACGCCGTCCCGCTGCCCACCCCAATCACGAGCGTTGGCTTGTTTCCTATGCGGATTTCATCACGCTGCTATTTGCCTTCTTTGTGGTGATGTTTGCCGCTTCGGAGGAGGATTCGGGCAAGATTGGTAAACTGGCCATGGCGATTCAGGCGGCCTTCAAGGACCTTGGAATGTTCGCCATGTCTGCATCGCGGACTCCGCCGACTACGCCGGGGCCACCCGAGGGTGGTATTGCTGCGATTACCGCGCTTGCCGACCCCGGTAGCGCGAGCAACCTGGCTAGGCTTCAAAAGGAGCTTACGCAGGCCTTGCAAGCCGAAATCAAGCGGGGCGAAGTAGCCGTGAAGGTGGGGCGGGAAGGATTGGTGGTCAGCCTGCGCGAAGTGGGTTTCTTTGATAGCGGGTCCGCTGATGTCAAATTGAAGTCTGAGCCTTCCGTAGCTCGCATCGCGAAAGTTCTCGAGGCTCGTCGTTGTTATGTGCGGATAGAAGGGCACACCGATAACGTTCCCATCCACACGGCGCGCTTCGCCTCCAACTGGGAGCTTTCCACGGCCCGCGCCACCGAAATGGCCAAGCTGTTTATTACCCGGTACGACTTTCCTCCCGAACGGTTGTCGGCGGCGGGATATGCAGAGTTCCATCCTGTGGCGCCGAACAATACCCAGGAGGGGAGAGCGCTCAACCGCCGGGTGGATATTGTCGTCGTTGCGCCGCCTAGCAAGTCGCGGTTCAGATCGCTGAGCGGAGAGGTCGGCATTTTCTCCCGCTCCCAAGTCTTCAAGCAGTGAGTTCCAGAACGGAGGAAGCAAGGGTTATTGCGCCATCTACTTTGCTCGGCTTATGGGGAACCTGAACTCCACCAATGGACGCAAGCAAGCCATAGCCCTGTCACCGAATGGCTCGAATGCACGCGAGGCGATTCGCGCCCGCCTGGAGAAGTTAAACTCCATACCTACCATTCCTGCGGTCATCCGTCCTCTTCTTCATTACATGGAAAAACCCGTTGACCAGATGGAAGTAAAGAGAATCGTCGACATGATTTCCTGTGATGAATCCATCGCCGCGCAGTGTCTGCGCATGGCGAATTCGGCCCTCTACTTCCTCCCCCAGGCGGTGAAAACTGTTCATGGGGCGGTCATTCTGTTGGGCGTGAGACAGGTACGAGAGATTCTCTTGGCCTGCTCGCTCCTCAACCTCTTGCCCAAAGAACAGAATCTGATTCCTGCCTTGGCCCTCTGGGAACACTCCCTCGGGTGCGCGGTTTTGAGCCGGGAGCTTGCTCGCCGCATCGACTACGCTGACCCCGAACGGGCGTACCTGGCAGGACTCTTACATGACTTGGGTGAGCTTATCAATTTGGTGGTTTTTCCCGACGAGGCACGCGCCTGCCTCGCCCGGGCCTCGGCTGAGCAGATACCCCTCTATGAAGTGGAACTGGCCTCGACAGGCTTCACGCACTGCGACAGTGGCAGCGTTTTGGCCGAGATGTGGCGCCTGCCGTACCACCTCAGCGAGGTCATTCAATTCCACCATACGATGCAGCAAAGCAAGCTGCACCCGGAATTGGTAGGGCTGGTGAGTCTCAGCGACCTCCTATGTCGGAGCAACGGGTTGGGGTACGGATACGATGAAAAGACGCTTCCGGACCCTCACCTGGAGGTAGCGTGGAGTATCCTCGGCGCGCAATCGGCGAAGCTAGCAGGGCTTGGTCCGGCGCTCCTCGTGCGTGAGTTGACCGTGCATGTAAGCCAAGTGCGCAAACACGTACAGTCGATCTTCGAAAGTTAAACGGGCAGACTTCTTCCAGGAGGTTTTTCGCCTTCTTCCCTCGTCCCAAACCACGGCCTTGGCTTGACCTTAAAGATTTTCTCATTTTCCGCCGATTTAAGAATTTGTTCCTTTCTGCCGAGAAACAGATTGAGGCCAGGAATGTCGGAACAGAACGTGACAGTGTCGTTCGGAACTTCCTCGACCACGGTTTCAGCTTGCCATGAAGTTTACCAATCCGGCGGATCCGTGGAGCTATGGAAAGGGCCGCCGCAGCCGTGCCCCCAGTGCGCCATCGACGTCAGCTTATTGAAGGGAGAACTGCTGCAAAAGAGCGATGTGCTGCGCTCCCTTTTTGCCTGTGGAACCATTGGTGCCGCGCTGTGCACGGCAGAAGGGAATCTCGTCGCCGTAAGTCCTGCTTTCGCGCGGATGCTCGATTACCAGGCTGAAGAGCTTCTGGGAGCGGCCTACGCGAACTTGACCCACCCCCAAAACCGGGCCGACATTAGCCAGGTAGTTGCAGAAATTCGCGGCGGGGAGTCGCTCGTTCGCAGCACAGAGAGACTCTATGTGCAAAGGTCCCGTGCGCCAAAATGGTGCTTGGAGAATCTTTCTCTTGTCCAAGACAATCCGGGCTTGCCGGTCCTGGTGTTGGCCCTCATTCAAGACATTCAGCAGCGCAAGGACACGGAGGAAGAGCGCGGCAGAATTCAAGAAAGACTCTTCCAGGCTCAGAAGATGGAAGCTCTAGGGGCCTTGGCGGGGGGCATTGCGCATGACTTCAATAACCTGCTGGGTGTCATCCTGGGGTTTGCCTCTATTCTACGTTTGCGCTTGGCGCCTTCCGATTCACTTCTCGAGTTTGTGAAGATGATTGAGCAGTCTGCCGAGCGTGGGGCTGAGCTGGCGCGTCAATTACTCTGCCTGGGCCGGCAAGGAAAGTGTGAATCCGTGCCCATTCGCGTCGGCGATGTCCTCGGCCGCGTAGTCAAAATCATCACCAGAACATTTGACCGGTGCATTCAGGTGCAAACCCGCACCGAAGCAGGGCCGTTATGGGTAAATGCGAACCCAGGCCAGCTCGAGCAGGCCGTCCTAAACCTGTGCATCAACGCGCGAGATGCCATGCCCGAAGGAGGAGTTCTGGCGCTTGAAAGTTCGCGGATTACGCTCGATGAAAGCGATCCCTCTCGCCCCAGCCATTGTCTCCCCGGCGATTATGCGCGCCTGACCGTTCGGGATACGGGCGTGGGTATTCCCCCGCACGTGTTGAGCAGGATCTTCGATCCCTTCTTCACAACCAAGGAACCTGGTAGAGGCTCAGGGCTTGGGCTCTCCATGGTTTATGGCATGGCGAGCAGCACGGGCGGATTTGTGCAGGTGAAGAGCGGAGTCGGGCTTGGGTCCGCCTTTTCAATCTATTTACCGTTGAAAGGCCCACCCCTGGAGCGCGCGGTTACGGCGAGAAGCTCCACTTTGCAAGCCGGGACGGGGACAGTTCTTGTGGTGGACGACGAGCCTCTGGTTCTGGCCTTTGTTGAGGAGGGGTTGAAGAAGCTCGGCTATAAGGTGTTTACGGCCGCGGATGGGCAGCAGGCCTACGAAGTTTATTCCTCCCACGCCAACCAGATCGATAGGGTGTTGCTCGATATGGTGATGCCGGGCACTACCGGCCTGGAGGTTTGCCGCCGGCTGCGAAGGATCAATCCCCAGGTGAAGGTGATACTTTCCTCAGGCTACAGCTCAGGTGATGTTGCGCGTGAAGCGCGGTTGGCAGGCGCCACGGGCTTCATCGGCAAGCCGTACTCGCTCGAGGAACTCTCCTGCGCGTTGCATGGGCCTGAACTGTGGAGTGCTCCAGCAAGCCCAGAAAACTCGGATCCCAATCTGCGCGGCCCCCATGCCGCGGATTGAGGGTGGGGCGTGGAAGGAGCAAAATGCGAGTCTTGATTGCCGATGATGAGGCCACCTCACGCCACTTGATTCAAAGGGTCTTGGGGGCTTGGGGATTCGAGGTTGCGCTGGCGGTGGACGGGAACGAGGCTTTGAACCTCTTGGAAGGATCAAATCCGCCCGAGATCGCCATGCTGGATTGGATGATGCCGGGGATCGACGGCTTGGACGTCTGCCGCCGCATACGCACCACCCGGCCCGAGGCGGCGACCTATATCATCCTTGTTACGGCTCGGGGCGGGCTTGAAAACGTCGTCCGGGGGCTCGAGGCCGGAGCTGACGACTACATCACGAAGCCCTTTGATCCCCGTGAACTGCGCGCGCGTTTGCATGCGGGCACCCGCATCGTACAGTTACAGAAAGCCCTCTTGGAACGCTTTCGCGAGCTTGAAGATGCCTTGAAGCGAGTGAAGCAACTGCAAGGCCTCCTCCCCATCTGCTCCTACTGCAAGAAGATTCGCAACGACCGGAACTACTGGGAACAGGTCGATGCCTACGTGGCGAAGCACTCGGAAGCCCAATTTAGCCATGGAGTCTGCCCTGACTGCTTCGAGATCCATCTCAAGCCTCAGTTGGAGAGGCTGCCGTAACGCGAGGGAGAGGCCTGATGAAGCCCACGGGGTCACTCATGATGCTGGCAAGGGCGCTCCTGCTCATCCAGGCCCTGGGCCCGTACGGCCCCTCGCCGCCTCCCAGCCGCGGTTGGTGGGCGCTTTGCGCTCGTGGCTGTCTGCGGCGGATCAGCGTGTTCGTCGTATTGCCCCCTAAACAATATCTCTGGGTAATGGTGGTGATGGGTGCGATTCTGCTGGGGGCAATCGCTTTGATGGCAATTCTCAGGAAGCGGCTGCGACACCATGCGGCGGTCATGCGCGAATGGGTGCGGCGTGAAGCTGCTTCGAGGAAACAGTTCTTCGATCTCTTCGAGAACTCCACCGACGCTAACTATACGCACGACCTCGACTTCAGAGTTACCTCCTGGAACCGCGCCGCCGAACTCCTCACCGGATACACACGCGAGGAAATGTTGACCAAGAAGATCACGGATCTGCTCGCTCCTGGATCAGTCGAGCGGGCGGCTGAGATGGTGACCCGGAAACTTCAGGGCGATGCGTGCAGCCAGTTTGAAATCGACATTGTCGCTAAGGATGGCCGCCGGGTCCCTCTCGAAGTGAGCTCTCGCTTGATCGATGAAGACGGCAGCGTGGTGGCAGTACAAGGGGCGGCGCGCGATATCAGTGAGCGTAAGAGAGCACAAGAGGTGCTCCGGCGCCGTGACGCCATTTTGGAGGCGGTAAGTTTCGCCGCCCAGCGGTTGTTCCAGGAGGCGGACTGGAAGCAAGCCATTGAAAGTGTCCTAGCCAGGTTGGGAGAGGCTGCCGGGGCTAGCCGAGCCCATATCTTCGAGAATCAGCCGTCGGAATGGCGAGTTGTTGACCAGCCAAGGATTTGAATGGAAGGCACCGGGAATCGCCTCCGAAATCGATCACCCCACTCGCCAAGGATTTGCGTGGAAAGCCGGCGGCTTAGGGGATTGGGCGGCGGCATTTCGCCAGGGACAGGTGCTTCAGTTCCGCGTGGCAGATTTGCCTGAACAGCAACGCGCGCTGTTTCAGCCGCAGGGAATACGATCCCGAATCAGTGCTCCTATATTTGTAGGCTCCGAATGGTGGGGGTTCATGGGATTCAGCGATTGTGCGGACGAACGCGAATGGTCTCCGCCCGAGGTGGAGGCGCTGCGCGCGGCGGCAAGAACTCTGGGCGCGGCCATCCACCGCCAGCTTTCCGAAGAAGCACTGCGCCTTGATGAGGCGCGCCTCGAGGCCCTTCTGAAGCTCACCCACATGTCAGAAGGAGCGCCCCAGCAAATCGCCGAATTTGCGCTCGAGCAGGGAATCCTGCTCACCAAAAGCAAGTGCGGCTTGCTGGCTCTCAGCAACGAAGAGGGATCGGGCCTGACGGTGCGCTGCTCGCGACCGGCGATGGGCGAGTGCGGGCTGGGCGCGGAGAAGAGAAATCTCTGCCTGCCCGATGTCGGGCTGTGGGGAGAGGCAATGCGGCAGCGTCGACCGGTCATCGTCAACGACTACGCTGCGCCCAACCCTCTAAAGAATGGCGTACCGGAAGGTCACGTCAACCTCTGCCGCTTCCTGTGCATTCCAGTGCTCGAGCATGAGAACGTTGTAGCTGTGGTTGGAGTGGCGAACAAAGAGCAAGAGTACGATGAGCCGGATGTGCGGCAGTTGACATTGCTGATGGATGGGGTGTGGAAACTGATCCGGCAGAAGCGCGCCGAGGAAGCCGTGCGCTCCAGCGAGAGACGCTACCGCTTGTTGTTTCAGCGCAATATGGCGGGAGTCTTCCGCACCTCGCTGGACGGCCAAATCATCGACTGCAACCAATCATTAGCGCAGATCTTTGGCTACTCCTCCCCGGCGGAAGTGCTTCGGCATGGTGTGCAGGAGTTCTACGGTGACCCAGGAGCCCGCGACGTGTTCCTTTCGCGGCTGAAGGAACATAAGTCAGTCGCTTCCTATGAGCTTTGCCTACGCCGCAAAGACGGCAGCCGCGTCTGGGTATTGGAGAACTCCAGCCTAGTCGAGACTAACAATGGTACGCCTTCCGAGATTGAAGGCACCCTCATCGATATTACGGAAAGGAAACGCGCGGAAGACGAATGGCGGCAGGCCAAAGAAGCCGCAGAAGCCGCGAATCGCGCCAAGAGCGAGTTCCTGGCTAATGTGAGCCACGAAATCCGCACCCCTTTGAATGGCGTCGTGGGCATGACGGAACTCGCGCTCGAAACCCCTCTGAATCCCGAACAGCGTGAGTATCTGGAGGCCATCAAGTCGTGCGCCGGTTCTTTGCTCACCGTGATCAATGACACTCTGGATTTCTCCAAGATCGAGGCCCGAAAGCTGGATTTAGATTCGGTCGAGTTTCGCTTGCCCGGCACGCTCTGGGAGGCTTTAAAGCCGTTGGCCGTTTGCGCCCAGCAGAAAGGGCTGGAGCTTTGTCTGGAGATCTCTCCTACCGTTCCGGAAATCCTCCAGGGTGATCCCGAGCGATTGCGACAGGTCATCCTCAACCTTCTGGGTAATGCCACCAAGTTTACGGAACGTGGGGAAGTCGTATTGACAGTGGAAAAGCAAAGCGCGGACCTGGGAAGTGTTCGTTTGCATTTTTCCGTCCGCGACACTGGCATTGGGATTCCCCCGGAGAAGCAACAGGTGGTCTTTGAGCCTTTTGCCCAAGTCGATGGCTCGACCAAGCGGCGATTCAATGGGACGGGGTTGGGGCTGGCTATCTGCTCGAGGCTGGTCGAGATGATGGGCGGGAAGATTTGGCTGGAGAGTGAAGTAGGCCAAGGAAGCACGTTTCACTTTACCGCCTGCTTTCGCTCGTCCGCGTTACGCCGGGAAGAAGAGTCTCCACCCAACCTCAATGGCCTGCCAGTCCTTGTCATCGACGACAACCTCACTTGCCGGCGAATCCTGGGAAGTCTGCTCGCGCATTGGAAGGCGCGGCCCACGCTCTGCGGAGGCGGCCGGGAAGCTCTCCTCACGCTGGACAGGGCAAAAGAGCGCAAAAGACCGTTCGGCGTCGTCCTGCTGGATGCGCGCTTGCCCGATGTGGATCGGTTTACAGTTTCCCAACGAATGAAGAACGAGCCGGAGCTGGCAAACGCCACGGTCGTGTTGCTGAGCGGCGCGACACAAAGTGTGGAAATTGCAGAGTATCAAAACTCGGGAGTCGCGGCTTATGTGACAAAGCCGGTACTTGGGGAGGAGCTTTTGCAAGCCATCCTGCGCGCCTCCGGCACCCTACGGGAACAACGGGCAGAGGCCCTGGTTACGGACGAACTCCCACCGCCGAAAGCTGCCCGGAAGTTGCGCATCCTCCTCGTGGAGGATAACGAGGTGAACCGCACTCTTGTGACCCGCTTGTTGGGGAAGCGGGGACACCACGTGGTGGTGGCGTGCAACGGCAAAGAAGCCGTAGCGGCGGTGGAGCACGCCTCGCGGGGCACATTTGATTTGATCCTTATGGACATCCAGATGCCGGACATGGATGGATTCGAGACAACGGCCGCCATCCGCGCGCGCGAATTGTTGACGGGCGGACGTGTGCCGATCATCGCGGTCACCGCCCATGCGATGAAGGGCGACCGGGAACGCTGTCTGGCTGCGGGAATGGATGGGTACATCTCAAAGCCTGTACAAGTGCAGGAGTTACGCGACCTCTTGGGTGAATTTGAGAAGCTACCCGAGCAGGCCGCGGACGTTTCATATCCTCAAGGGCAAGAGGAACGTTGGCCTTTGGGCGAAGGAGGTGAACCGATGGATAGGCGTGCCCTTGTGGATCGCCTCGACGGCGATTCGGAGCTTTTGAGCGAACTCATCGACATTTACCTGAGCGAAAGCCCGCCCTTGCTCGCAGCGGCGCAACGGGCCCTTCAAGACGAGCATGGGCAGGAACTGGCGCGCCTGGCTCACACCATCAAGGGCTCAGTCGGGAATTTCCTCGCCCAAGCTGCCTTCCAGAAGGCGGAGCGGCTGGAGGCATTTGCCCAACAGGGAGATTTCTTGCGCGCCCAGGAAGCCATGAGTGCGTTAGAGCAGGAAATGGAGCGTCTTGGCCGAGCCCTCCTTGCGCTACGAGGAGTGACCGTACCATGAGAATACTGGGCATCGATCATGATGCCCTCTGCCGAACACTGAGGATCGAAGGCAAGGAGTCAAAGCAATGAAAATACTTGTTGCTGAAGACAACCCTGCTATGCTCCGCATGCTCGAGACTTGCTTGGTGGAGTGGGGGTTCGAAGTCACGAGTGTAACGGACGGTCCAAAGGCCTTGGAGGTCCTTCAAGGCCCTGACCCGCCACGGCTGGCCATCCTAAACTGGACCATGCCGGGCATGAACGGCATGGACATTTGCCGCGAGATTCGGCAGCGGACGAGGAAGCCCTATACCTACATCTTGATGTTAACCACTAAGATAAAGAAGCAGGCCGTGGCTGAGGGCTGGCCGTCGGGCCCGGACGACTACCTGACCAAGCCTTTCGACCCTCACGAACTGCGCGCCCGCTTACGCGCCGGAAGGCGAACCCTTGACTTGAGGGCGCAGGTTCTCTCGGCCTATCGCCTGATCCAGGCTCAAATGACCGTCGATCCCTTGACCGGGGTCTGGAGCCGCAATGTGATTCTGGACATCCTGAAGCGCCAGCTCACTCTCTCATCTCATAGTGATTCCCCCATGAGTCTGGTGATGGCGAATCTCGACCAGTTCCGGAACATCAATGCCAACTTCGGCTTATTCGCCGGGGATGCGATCTTGCGGGAAGTGGCGAGGAGGATTCGCGTCGCGCTGCGCCCGCCGGACTCGATCGGCCGATCCAAAGCGGATGAGTTTGCGATCGTGCTGCCGGGATGCGACGCGCCTGCGGCAGCAAGCCTGGCGGAAAAGTTCCGGGGGCGAATTGACCGGCGTGCGGTTGACACCTCCGAGGGCATCGTCCTGGTTACGGTTAGCCTCGGGGTTGTAGTAGTTCCGGCGAAGACGACGGTAGATGTAGATACGGTGTGGCGCTTGGCCACTGAGGCCCTCTCGCGCGCCAAAGCAAACGGGCGTAATCGCGTGGAACTCGCGACCCTCTGAAGCTAGTAACCCCGCCTCTTATCCACCACATTGAGCAGCGGCAGGCCGCTCACATAACGGCGTACATTCTCACAGAACAGATCGTACCCACGTTGGGTTGAGCCTTCCGAAACCCCGGAAGAATGCGAAGTGATGACCAGATTGCCCGCCGTCCACAGGGGATCATCGGGCGGAAGTGGTTCTTGGTAGGTTACATCGAGGCCGGCGCCGGCGATCCAGCCTTCTTTGAGGGCGCGAATGAGCGCGGGCGTGTCCACCAGCTTGCCGCGCGAGACGTTGATGAAGTAAGCAGTGGGCTTCATGGCGCGGAAAATCGGCTCGTTGAACATGCCCTCAGACACCGGCGTGTGCGGCGCCGCGCTCAGCAGCACATCCACCTGCTGCGCCATTTTCGGGAGCCACTCGACCGAGTGCAGTTCGGCGACGAAAGAGGGCTTTGGCAAGGGCTTGGGATCGACGGCCAGGATCTTCATATCAAAACCATAGAGCGCGCGGTACGCCGTGTCCGTGCCGATGCCGCCCAACCCGACGATGCCCATGGTGCGTCCGCTGATTTCAGTAAGCCCATCCCTGTGTTTCCAGGCGCGCTCCCGAGTCTGTAGGGCGTAGTGATTCAGCCCCCGCGTGAGGGTCAGAAGCAGACCAATGACCGTCTCTGAGATGGTGGGCGAAAAAATACGCTGCATGTTGGTGAGCACAATGGGACTGTTCACCAATTCCGGGTAGAGAATGCCTTCGACGCCGGCGGCGCTGTATTGAATCCAGCGCAGTTGGCGCGCGGCCTGAAGATGTTCACGTGTGAACCAGCCGAAAATCACGTGCGCGTCAGCCACTTCCTTTAGGAACTGTTCTTCATCTCGACAAAGCGTGAGATCGAGGTTGGGCGCATAGGCGCGGAGTTTCTCTTGATAGGCTGCGGGAATCTCATCCGTCGTCACCAGCTTGACTCGCGCCTGATTGGCAGTTTTACCGGGTTCAAGCAGTGGATAGGACTCGACGGTCACCGGCCACGTGGGCTCGGGGCCCGCCTCGCCCGTTACGGCGCGGGTCACCGCCGGCAGGGAGACTAGAGCCGCTCCGGCGGAGCCTGCGGCGACGTTGCGAAGAAAGCTTCGTCGGGGAAAACCAGCCCTTTGCATGCCAAACCTCCTGGGTGCCATACCCTACACTATACCACGCCGTCGGGGAGCGCTGGCCTTAGGCCAGCACTCGCCGGCCACGCGCCTTGACTCGCCCCCACCTCAAGGACATACTAATTTCTTAGGGCAGGTCAAGAATGCTCGAACTCGATTCCAATCGCGCGCTGCTGGTGGACCTCTACGAATTGACCATGGCGGCAGCGTACTTCGAGCAAAATGTGGAGGGACGCGCGACTTTTGAACTCTTCGTCCGCCAATTGCCCCCCGAGCGGGCTTACCTCGTGGCCGCTGGCATCGAAGACGCTGTGGATTACCTCGCGACCCTGCGATTCACCGAAGAGCATGTGAACTTCGTTCGCGGCCTGCCTGTATTTCGCAATGTTTCCTCCGAATTCTTCGACTATCTTCGCGCCTTTCGCTTTGCCGGCGACGTGGAGGCTGTCGAGGAAGGCACACTCATCTTTGCCGAAGAGCCTCTCCTTCAAGTGAGCGCGCCGATTCTGGAAGCGCAAATTGTGGAGACCTACCTGCTCTCAATCACCAATTTTGAGACGCTGGTTGCCTCCAAGTCGGCCCGCGTGGTGCGGGCGGCGCGCGGCCGGGGCGTGCTCGAGTTCGGCACGCGTCGGGCGCAGGGGCCGGAAGCTGGGGTTCGCGCCGCGCGCGCTGCGTACCTCAGCGGATGTGTGGCGACCTCGAATGTTCTGGCAGGCTATGGATATGGCATCCCGCTTGCCGGCACGGCAGCCCATTCCTGGACTCAGGCTTTCCCCACTGAACGCCAAAGTTTCGCGGCGCTCCTAGCCACCTTCCCGGAAGATGCCATCCTGTTGATCGACACCTATGACCCGATCGCAGGGGCGGAAACCGCAGCCACGCTGGGGCGGAAGATCGCCGGCGTG
>Ga0187784_10000655_pt1 | contig 25828 bp, 20 predicted proteins | sample 1015_SJ02_MP15_2_FD_132964 | JGI IMG/M metagenome (GOLD analysis project Ga0187784, IMG submission 132964) | Tropical peat soil microbial communities from peatlands in Department of Meta, Colombia - 1015_SJ02_MP15_20_MG | ecosystem: Environmental > Terrestrial > Soil > Wetlands > Peat | place... | reverse complement strand
GTTTTCGCACGGCACTGTTACGTTATAACTGTTCTTCGGAAATTCAGGTTGTCGTCTACGCTCCCCCTTCGCACCTGTGTAAGTAAGATAAAAACCTCCTGCCCATCGGAAGCTTTTCAAACGATTTGCTTGATATGAACTCTTTTGAGCACCGACTAGACTCACGGAGAAGATTTCCAACTGCTTTTAGTCAGATTACTTGTCGCGATGCTTATCGATTTCACTTGCCTCTTTTTATCTCAATGCCAGCAGCGCCGCATAACGTCGCTGCACATCTGCGTCAGAAGCAATGCGACAAAAACCACGAGCCAAAGCGACATTTCCCAACACAAACGACAGTCGTCTCAAACGGCCTTAAGCGTTTTTGATTACTGCGGCTGTTTGATTAACTTTCTATCGACAACAATGTAATCCTTTATCGCTCTGACGGCGTCAAATGGTAAAAATATAAAGTCATTTTCTGTCCTAAATTCCTGCAGATTCAGGTCAGGATCAGGCTTCACTTTGAGGTCAAGGATATCGCCTGTGCTGCCATCGATAATGAGGTCATAGAGCGTGCCGAGGTCTGTACCATCGCTCCCCATTACTTGCTTATTGGACAAATTCTTAGCGAATATCTCCTTTTTCATCTGTGCTTGCTATGTAGTTATTATACAAAAGGGTTTCTTATCCCGGCATTCATTGATAACTTATGTGGGTTGTCGGCTCAGCAGGTCGGCCCCCGGCAAATTTCTGTTTTATCTGCTCGTAGTATTGCATCGTGTGTTCGTCAATCGCCGGCCGTACTTTTTTGAGTGCCTCTCTAAAGTGGCGCATTTCAATGGAACTTATGTCCATCGCTTCTCGTAGCGCGAGCATTGCCGCTTCTTTGCAGAGAGTTTCCAAGTCGCTGCCCACGTACCACTCAGTAAGATCCGCAAGCTCTTCGACGTCCACGTCATCGGAGAGAGGCATGGTACGCGTGTGTATATTCAAGATCGCTACTCTCGCACTCTTCTGAGGCGCACCAAGCAGTATCATTCGGTCGAATCGTCCTGAGCGCAAGAGCGCTGGATCCACTATGTCAGGCCGATTCGTAGCGGCGATCACGACAATATCCTTCAGATCCTGTAAGCCGTCAAGCTCGGTCAGCAGAGTGTTCACGACTCGTTCAGAGACCCGTGACGTGTCTTCTATGCCTCTCACGGGGGCTAGTGCATCGAGCTCGTCCAGGAAAACAACAACAGGCGCAACTTGTCGAGCCTTCTTAAAAACGCTTCTTACCGCGCGCTCTGATTCGCCGACCCATTTACTCATCAGCTCAGGCCCCCGCACGCTAATGAAGTTGGCTTCAGTTTCATTAGCCACTGCTCTGACTATGAGGGTCTTGCCGGTTCCTGGCGGTCCGAATAGCAAGATTCCCCGGGGCGGCTTAATGCCCATTCTTTTAAATGATCGGGCCTCTTTCAGAGGCCATTCTATTGCTTCGATTAGTTCCTGCCGAGCTTCCTGAAGCCCGCCTACGTCGTTCCACGTGGTATCAGGAATTTCGATGAGAATCTCCCGCAGGGCACTCGGCTGAATTTCTCGAAACGCTTCGGTGAAATCCTCACCAGTTATTTTCATTTTAGTGAGGGTCTCTACCGGAATTTCTTTTTCGAGGTCGATGTCTGGCATGTATCTCCTCAAGGCACGCATTGCTGCCTCTTTAGTGAGCGAGAGAAGATCTGCCCCCACAAAGCCGTGCGTGATGCTCGCGAGCGTTTCTAGCTTGACATCGCTCGCGAGTGGCATATCGCGCGTGTGAATTTGCAGGATCTCCTTTCGGCCGCCATAATCCGGCACCGATATTTCAATCTCTCTATCGAATCGTCCGGGACGCCTCAGAGCAGGATCAATCGCTTCAATCCTGTTTGTAGCTCCGACGATTATTATTTCGCCCCGCTCTTCAAGCCCATCCATTATAGTCAGCAGCTGTGCGACCACGCGTCGCTCGACTTCTCCGGTTACGTCTTCGCGCTTCGGCGCGATTGAATCGAGCTCATCGATAAATACAATCGAGGGAGTACGGTCGCGGGCTTCCTCGAAGATTTCGCGCAGTCTTTGCTCGCTTTCCCCGTAGTACTTGCTCATGATCTCAGGTCCAGCTATCGAATAGAACGATGCTCCCGATTCATTCGCAACAGCTTTTGCAATGAGCGTCTTGCCAGTGCCAGGAGGCCCGTGAAGCAGCACGCCGCTCGGTGGCGTTATGCCAAGGGTTTGAAAGACTTCTGGATGTTTCATTGGAAGTTCAATCATCTCTCGTATGCGCTGTATCTCGTCTCTTAGGCCTCCGATATCCTCGTACGAGATCCCTGTGGCGCGCACCGATTCAAACCCTTTGACGGGTTTATCCCGTAGATCAAGTTGGGTCCGCTCAGTGATGAATACTACGCCGAGCGGGCTCGTATTGACGACTACGAGTGGCACGGCTTGACCCGGCACCCGCAAGAGCGGATGTGATGCGACACTCATAATAGGCACAATGTCCCCTTGAACCATGGGCCGCTTGAGCAGTTGACGGTGGACGCTATCCGTCATCTCGGCAAGCGATTGGGCAACACTCCCTTCGGGAGGGGCAAGCACAACTTTCTGCGCTTCGTTCACCTTTGGCTTGCGCACAAGAACGCGCTCCCCCATCCCAACGCCTGCATTTTGACGAATAAAACCATCTATCCGTATGATGCCCTCGTGCCAGTCCTGGCGATCGGCCCGCCAGACTTTGGCAGCAGTACTGGTCTTGCCGGCGATTTCTATGATTTCTCCAGGAGATAGTTGAAGCTTGAGAAGTGTGTCCGGGTCAAGTCGAGCGATACCTCTTCCTGAATCGTTCGGATAGGCTTTGGCGACTTTTAGCTGGACCTCCTGCGCCATACGATCAGAACCCAAGCTTATATGATAACAATGGTGATATATAAGGGTGGCTAAAAGAGCCCCAGCTACATACGCATGACTATACTTGCATTTGAGCCTTTTTCCGGCGCTTCGGGGGATATGCTGACCGGATGCCTGATCGATCTTGGCGGTGACGCATCCGTTGTTAGAGAGAACATGGAAGCTGCAGCTAGCGTCGAAGTACAGATCTGCGAAGTGCAAAGGTCAGGGCTACGGGCGACGCGCGTCAACGTGATCGCGCGCGACGGCGGGTCACGCTCGTACCCGGAACTCTTCGACGCGATTCAGTCGTGCGGGATCGGTTCAACAATAATCGCTGACGCGAACGCCATATTTGGGATCCTAGCAGAGGCAGAGGCAGCTGTGCACGGACTGCACAAAGATGATCTTGTATTCCACCAAGTAGGCGCTCAAGATGCCGTTGCAGACGTGATCGGCGCCTGCACTGCCGTTTCACAACTACAGGTTGACTCCGTAGTCACGACCCCTATATGCGTAGGCGGGGGGTCTGTAGAGACTGATCACGGGCATCTGCCCGTGCCAGCTCCTGCGACCGCTGCCATACTCTCCAAATACCGCCTGATAGCCAGAGGAGGGCCCGTTGAGGGCGAACTGCTCACGCCGACAGGTGCAGCTATTCTTGCCTTTTTCACCGGAATTTCGGACGTTTTCTTGCCGCAAATGACCCTCGAGCGCGTCGGGTATGGTGCTGGATCTCGAGATTACACGCACTCAAACGTCCTACGTGCCACCCTCGGCCAGGCCAATCAAGATCTGCTAGTAGATGATGTCCAGGTACTCGAAACCAACGTGGACGACGTCACGGGGGAGGTGCTCGGAAGTCTCATAGAGGGACTCCTCGAAATTGGCGCGCTCGACGTGGCAATCATACCCACGACGGGGAAAAAAAGCAGGACTGGACACATTATCCAGGTGATCGCCCGACCAGCTGAATCGCACCGACTCGCAAAGAAGATCATTGAGGAAACTGGCAGCTTAGGAGTGCGAATCACGCCTACACAGCACAGAATCAAAACACTGAGGCGTTTTGAGGCCGTAACGGTGCGCATAGGCGATCAATCCTGCACGATCAACGTAAAAGTTGCTACAGACCAACGCGGGAATGTGCTCAGCGTTGCCGCCGAATTTGACGAAGCAACTGCGCTTGCCAAGAAGCTAAATATCCCTGTTAAGCGTGTTATGAGGATAGCTGAGCAGGAGGCTTGGGACCGAGTCGAGGGCTAGGGCGTTTGATCCTCGCCTGCTCCCGCATGTTCCGCGAGAGCTTGGCTTATGGTTATTTCGCCTTTTGCTACCCTTTGGGCAAGCTTTCGCGAAATTGTTGTTCGACCTTCAGAGAGCTCCCTGGTCCGCTCTTGAATCCGCCGGATTTCACCCTTCGAAGGGAGCACATCTTGATATCCGACCGGAGTGCCTTGCGTGTATGCGATGTTAATTGCAGCCACGATGTCTGAGATCGCGATTCTCGCCGTGCCCTTCCCCAAGTATGGAGAGGTCCCGCTTTCATCGACGAATTCAACGGCGATGCCGTGCGAAATTAACGCGTTTGCTAAACGCGTGCTCGTGAGGCGTGCTCCGTTTCCAATTCTTACTAGAATATCAGGATAGGTCTTTTGAATGCGCTCAACAATCTTCGAAACTTGTCTTAATGGGACCCGGTAAACAGCCTCAACCATACCATTTGCGATGACGGCAATTCCGGGTTCATCTCCCGGATCGATCCCTATGATGGCGCTTTCAGGTGCGCCGGCGTTCCTAAGACGTCGTATTGCCTCGCTGACCGCCATCTCTGGATCAGACGCGACAACCACATTCGGAAAAGAGATCGTGCTCGCTTCCTTCTCAGAAGTAATCACCACGCCAACTTCGCGTCCTACAGCTTCGCTCGGCGCCACAGTTACAAATTTGAGCCTCTTTTCGCGAAGCTCTCTCGTGATGTCCTGGTAGAGTGCAAAGTCCGTCGTTGCTAGGGCTATATAGATTTTTGCCCCTCCTGTTCTTATTCTGAGACGAAAGTTTATAACTGTAACTCTGCATAATGCCATAACGAAAGGCTTCGCGTTATTTTTGAGGTTACGTTGGCTCTGACCAGGTGAACAGTCACGCTTTATCCAAGTACCTGCCATAGCATCGATGCCCTCACGGGCGGCGGCTTTCCGACAGGAGTTGTGTCGCACATTTATGGAGAGCCGGGAAGTGGGAAGACCAGCCTATGCATACAGCTAGCTACGAACGTCATAAGACGCGAAAAGCGCGTGATATTTATCGCGGCCGATCCGTTCCGTGGCGCACGCTTCGCTCAGATCGCTGCAACAGACACTGCACTGATCAGTCAAAAACTGCTCGTCTTCGAGGTGAAGAGCTTCGATCAGCAGCGGGCTACGCTGCGCAATATCAGGAAAATAGCAAAGGAACAAGTAGGGCTTATCATTTTCGACACAGCCACCACCTACTATAGGCTCGAACTGGCAAAAAACACGGAAATTGGGTCGCGACACGCCATCGCCAATCAAATTCTTTTTCTGCTCGGTTTAGCTAAAAAGCACGACCTCGCCGTTATGTTAACCAATCAGGTTTATGTCGACACCGACACCAATAAGGTACTGCCTGTTGCGGGGTACTTGCTTGATAACATCTCCGCCATCGTTTTGCAGTTCGTAAAAACTCACTCGGGACGGCGGTGCGCGATATTGAAGAAGCATCCAATGATGCCACTCGAGGCAAGCGCGTATTTTAAGCTTACTGACCAAGGGCTCTGCGACGCTTAACCTTTTTCATGAAATAGACCCCTTATAGACCGTTTCCGCAGGCCCTTCCATCAGGGCGCGGTCTTTCGTCAACGTAACTTTCAAAGAGCCCCCCAAAGTCTTGACGGTGACCCGAGTGCCTATGAGACCCATCTGGTTCGCTACAGCTGCGGCTGCGACGGCACCGGTGCCGCAGCTGAGAGTCTCACGTTCCACGCCGCGCTCGTACGTCCGAACGGCAAGCGTATTCCCATCGACTTTTACAAAATTGACGTTGGCTCCTAGAGGGAACAAAGGATCAAACCGGATCTTTACTGCTAGGTTATGCACGTCGACGTCAGCTTGATCGTCAAAGACGACCGCGTGGGGGACGCCGGTATTGACTGCAGAAACAAGCGCCCCATGCATATTTTCGATGAACTGATCGCCGGTCCCCAGAGCTGGTATCGCTGAGCGGGCAAACCGAGGCTTGCCCATATCGACAATTACCGAGCTTTTCTTAGCGGTGACTTTGCGAATCCCCGCCTTAGTCTTCACCGTCACGCTGCCAAGCTTCACATATCCGGCATCGACAGCGTACATTACTAGACAACGAATGCCGTTTCCGCACATCTCCGCTTCAGAACCGTCAGGTTGAAGTAGTCGCATCCCGAGATCGGCGCCGGCAGGCTTCGACACGAAAAGAACCCCATCGGCGCCTATGCCGAATCGGCGATGACACGTTTTTATGGCAAACCTCGATTTGTTTTTGACGGCCTCTTTCTCTGTCTCGTCAATGATGACAAAGTCGTTCCCATTACCGTGCATCTTGACGAACTCTAGTGCTCTCATAGCGGACCCTCATAGCAGGCGCGGCGGAATACGCTGCCCGATCAAGAGATCATGGTAAGTTTCGCGCCTTCGAATGACTTCTGCTTCGCCCGCGCTGATAAGGACCTCACTTGCTCTGGCGCGCCCGTTGTACTGCGAGCTCATCGCAAACCCGTACGCGCCTGTGTCCAGTACAGCGATTAGGTCACCTTTTTCAACGTGTGGGAGACATCTGTCTCTTGCCAATATATCGCCGCTTTCGCATATCGGGCCAACGACCGTGTACATGCTATCGGATTTTTTATTGAGCTTATTCGCGACGATCACTTCGTGGTACGACTCATACAAGGTCGGGCGAAGCAGAAGGTTAAATCCGGCGTCAACGCCCACGAAAGTGCTATGCGCCTCCTTGACGGTGCTTACCGCACAGAGCAGAATTGCGCCGTCACCCACGACGTATCGTCCCGGTTCGAGCACTAGCTTCGGGCGAATCCCAAGGGCGTGTGCACGTTCGGTGAAGATCGGCAGAATCACACTGGCGAGGTCGATTGGAGTTGGCGCTGTCCCGGCGTAAGGTATGCCCAGTCCGCTGCCGATGTCAACGAAATCTAGTTCGAGCTCAAGGTCGTTTCTGATTTTTTCAACGATATCCATCATCCGCGTCATCATCTCTGCGAAGGGGCTAAGCTCGAGTATCTGTGAACCGATGTGGCAATGAATGCCAGCAGGCCGGACGCCTTCAAGCGAGAGCGCGTCAGCATAGCACGAAAGCACCTTAGTACGTGGGATTCCAAATTTCGATTGCGCCAGGCCGGTTGCAATCTTGGGATGGGTCGCCGGCGATACGTCAGGATTGACCCTAAATGCGATTTCGACCTCTTTACCCGCGTCTGAGGCAATTCGTGCAAGCGCCCGGAGCTCATCAGGTGAATCGACGGACACCCTCACGCCGGTTTCACAAGCCATTGCAAGTTCTGCCTCTGTTTTTGCGTTTCCGTTAAAGAGGATACGCTCAGGTCGGATCCCGGCCAGAAGAGCAGTATAGAGCTCACCGTCGGAGAACACGTCGGCGCCGGCACCTTCTTGCGCAAGTATGCGCAGTATCGCTATGTGGCCATTCGCCTTCGCAGCGTAGTATACATCCGCATTGGGGAAAGCGGCGGCGAAGCGCTGGTAGTTGCTTCGAATGCGCCCCTCATCAGTGACGTAGAGCGGCGTGCCGTGCTGTCGCGCGAGCTCAACTACATCAGCGCCCCCGATTAGGAGGTGGCCATTCTTCTCGCCGAGATGTTCGCGCGTGCCGAAATCCATCATATGACCTCCTGAAGCCGCGTGACTGCCTCTTCGATGGTGCTAACGGGCACTGTCAACGCGAATCTGATGTAGCCCTCCCCGTGGTCTCCGAACCCAATGCCTGGCGTTGCGACAATCCCGGCGTTTAAAAGCCTCAATGAAAATTCGAGCGAGGAACTTCCATCTGGAACGGGAGCCCAGACATAAAACGTTGCCTTCGGCTTGTCAACGGACCATCCAATGTTCCTGAGGCCATCGACCAGCGCATCTCTGCGCTCTAAATAGAGTTTCCTGAGCACTTTAACCGAATCCTGTGGCCCCGTCATAGCGGCGATCCCCGCTTCCTGTACCGCTTGAAATGCGCCTGAATCCAGGTTCGATTTGACTTTTCTGAGGCCGGCAATCACGTCGGCGTTTCCTGCTGCAAACCCGATTCGCCAGCCCGTCATATTGTAGGTTTTGGAGAGGCTGCCGATTTCGATTCCAACATCCATCGCCCCAGGTGCGGAGAGAAACGACGGAGCAACATAGCCGTCATAAGTTAGCTCCGAATACGCGGCATCATGGCAAACGATAACATCGTTGTCAGACGCGTAGTCGACGATGGCTTTAAAAAAGTCACCGTCGGCGACCCCCGCTGTCGGATTGTTCGGATAGTTGATAAAGAGCAACTTGGCATCGATGACAGCCTTGTCAATATCAGGCAAGAATCCGTTGGCAGCTGTTAGTGGCATGCTTATCGGTTTGCCATCAGCTAGGATAGTAGCAATCCTATACACAGGATACGCGGGATCGGGAACAAGTACTTTGTCCCCTCGGTTGATAAAGGCTAAGGGAAGATGCGCTATGCCTTCCTTCGATCCGATCAGTGCGGAGGCCTCACGCGCAGGATCGACAGCGATGCCTTTTTTCGCGTACCACTCGCTCACGGCTTCTCTAAACGACAGCATGCCTTCAGAGGACGGGTACCGATGATTCGCATCGTTTTGCGCGGCGCACACAAGCGAATCTATGATATGAGGCGGCGTTGGCTGATCTGGGTCTCCTATTCCCAGATCGACTACGTCGATTCCCTGTGCCTCCTTTTCTGCCTTCAGCGTATCGATTTGGGCGAAAAGGTAGGGCGGCAGCACGTCCAACCTTTTTGAGTAATCCTTTGTTGCGTTCGCCATACTTTCACCTACGTAGCAGGCTGCGAACTGCTTATCTCAAACGCAGCTTCCAAAGCATGCCGCATCCTAAACTGCATCGGTTTGCAATCAATCGCATCATTCAAGTTCCTTTTCGAATAAAGACTTATTGTGGAGGCTAACTAGACGAGCAGCTTGTTACTGCATTGAAGCGAGCTGACGGGGAAACCAGCGAGTTCATCGGTTGTTCTTAAATGACGCGCGTCGGATCTGCTCTGAGTGAAGATGCAAACCTTTATTGTCTAGAAGCTTTCCATATACGCGAGAGCTGATACAATGGATAGTCGCAATCTAATTCTGGCGCTCGCGACCGCAGCGCTGATAACACTGGCGGTGACAGTGGCAGGCTGCACGACCAATACGAGCCCGTCTCCGACTCCTATCCCAGAGAGCACCACGACCAATGGCAACAACACGACGTTTTCAAGTGGTACTGGTTTTAATATGACGTACCCTACTGGGCTTAAAGCCGATACGTCAACCGATCCATCAAGCCCAGTGCAGATATATGTTTATCTTAGTCCAAGTTCTGTAGTTGATGGCGTGGACGTTGGCACAAATAGTCTTGGCGCAGGCCAAACTTTGGGCAGTTACGTTGCCTCTCAGGTGGCCAACCTTACAAAATACCCAAACTACCAACAGATTTCAAACAACACCACGACAGTTTCTGGCCAGCCAGCACAAACAACCGTTTTTCAAGGGCTCGTCCCGGTCCAGCTGAACACAACGCCAGCTACTAGCAGTAACATGACGCTCAAAGTAATGGAGACTTTCGTCATAAATAACAACACTGGTTACGTGATAGCTTACAAAGCCGTGCCCACCGACTACAACGCGTACTTAGCGCAAGCACAGCGAATAATGAGCTCATTTGTGCTGACCTAATCAAGATGCAGATACGCTAAAGGGTGGAGAATCAGGCGCTTCTCTGCTCTTATTTTTTTGTTTTGCAAGTCTGGTCGAGAGTGCAAACAGAATTACAGTAAGCGCCGCGCTGACGAAATTGGTGCTACTTCAGCGCCTTCCAAAAAAATTTTTTAACGTTTGTAAGATGCGCCGGCCATCTCCGAATTGACGGCCGACTCGCTTACTTGGTCGCTGTGACCATATTCATGTAATAAAACAGTCCCGATACTAAACTGTGCTTTCTGATTTGGCTGGTCACCTCGCTTCTTTTGATTGGAAGTGTTTCGGCTTTGCTCCTATTTGTATTTTTTCATTATTAAACGTGACTGATATACGGAATTAAGCAGCCTAAAAGACGAGCGCTTTTATGGGTGCAGATCCTCTCGCAACTAGAGCCGTGTCACGAAACATTTTCTTGCTATCAAACGAATGCTGCTTGCCAACAGTCTAACGATCCTCAAACCGTATCGTATAGATAATCGTAGGACAGGTGAGAGTCAACTATCTGCGTCTTCCCGCGCGCAAGCGATTCCCTCGTCGCGTAAAAATCAACGCAACGTATCAAGGTTTTGCCATTGCCTATTTCCGCGGCCTGATGCGCGTCGCTCGTCCCTATGACGGGCTTATCATATTGACGGGCGAGCTGTTGCGCAAGCGCATTGCGTGATGCGCTCGTTTTCGAATTGAATCCTTCAATGAGATCAAGTCGCTCAATCGCCTCGGGGCGCAGCAGGTTCTTTCCGACGCGGAATGGATGTGCCCAAAAAACAATGCCACCTTGCGCTTTGACCTCGGTGATTACGTCCGCGGTGTTTCTGGACTCAATGTCTTCGGTGAGAAATAAACCGATCAGGTCCTCCTTTGTCGCCGTTTCAATTTCTGAGCCGATGATGACCAAAAAATCAGGATCGTCATTCAACCTCTGCGTCTCAACTGCCCCCTTGATGGTTAAGTGATCCGCGATGGCAATACCGTCCAATCCCAGCTTCTTTGCGACCTTGAGAATTGTGACTGGCGCCATTGAACAATCGCCTGAATATTTTGAGTGAATGTGCAGATCAAAGATCACGTTCCTTGCACCTCGATCGACGCGCCTACGAACTGATCGGGTCCGCAGGCGAAAATACTCAAACCTACTACTCCAATGGCGGCCAATCAGCATTTGTATCTTTCGCCATTATTTCCGTAACAGGGACGCGGTTTCTGCTGCCGAGGTGATCGTGAGACAACGGAAGAAACGTTTAAGCTTGGCACTGCGTCATAACCGCTTATGAAAATGTTCGTCGTTTTTGTTCTCGGCCCGGAATCACCAAATGCTGAGACCATCGCGCGAGCCTTCTCCGGAGATGTCGAGGAGATCATCGCCAGAGAGAATCGAAGCGATTTTCTGGGCGGCGTTTCACGCCAGGAGGCAGTCCTGAAACAGCCCGCGGCCATAAGGGCCGCGAAAAGAGATCCTGCGTCGCTACGATCTCACGATCGTTGGCACCCCAATGTGGGTTAAAACCGTATCGAGTCCTGCGCGTGCGTACCTTTTGCGCAAGAAAATGCGATTCACGTGTGTCGCGTTTTTGCACCCGGATCGTTTGGGAGGGGAGAGCCGAATCGAAGGGATGCAACTTTGCATCACGACTCCGGTTGCCACGGTCGAAATTCTACACCAAGACGTAGGAGATAATTCGTGCTTCGAAGGTTGAAAGCGTTCTGGCTCGTAGAGCAATCTGTAGTCGTTTCGGGCCTAAAAGCGCCTAGTGGTCATAACAGCCTGCCGCAGAGTTCACGGGCATGCGCTGAGTAACAAACTAAAGTTGTTATAAATCTTAAAATAGCAACTGGTTTTACTTATATTGCCTCGGTCTTAAATCACTAAGGTCGTTGACCGGATCTCGGCTGATTCCACAGAAAAGGTCGATGCATGGGTTCTCTCACGCTTATCGTGAGATTGTTGGATCTGTGGAACTAGAGACGGGTTGGATATTCGCGAGGGATAAAGGTTGACGACCTTAGATCGTTTTTTAATGACGATTATCAGAATGACGCTTCTCAGATTTAGTGAAGCTTTGCGCGAAGTGAGTAAGCAAGGTCGCCAATGCCTAGCAGCGCCGGTGGAAGAGGTAGCTTCGACCGTCGACCTTTGAGCGCGGCTCTCATCGATTTATGTTCCGCTAAAGCCAGAACTGCTGAGAACGGTATTAATAGCTGACTGCTCATATGGTCACCTAGAGCAGTATGGACGTAACAGATTTGCCCGAGAAAATTGCGCGTTTTTATCCTCGACCGGATTTCAGGGAGCTTTATCCGCCGCAAGCAGAAGCACTGGATTGCGGGTTGCTCAACGGCACGAGTATGGTAGTGGCGACGCCAACTGCTTCTGGCAAGACGCTTCTCGCAGAATTCGCGATGCTCAATGCGATCGATAAAGGCGGCAAATGCCTTTATATCGTCCCTCTGAAGGCGCTCGCTTCAGAGAAGTTCGACCGATTCGCACTATTTGCCGCATCTGGCGTACAAGTCGGAATCTCAACGGGAGACTACGACGTTCGTGATGACAATCTAGGACGTAACGATATCATAGTCACCACCTGCGAGAAAGCAGATTCACTGCTGAGGAACGGTGTTGCGTGGATGCAGGCGCTAAGCGTTGTCGTGGCTGACGAGATACATTTGTTGGACTCGATAGATCGAGGTCCAGCGCTCGAGGTAACACTCACTAAGCTTAAAAGACTCAATCCGACTGCTCAAATTCTCGCACTCAGTGCAACAGTCTCCAATGCCGATAAGATGGCAGCCTGGCTGGACGCGAAACTCATAAGAAGTGACTGGAGGCCCGTCGCACTACACGAGGGGCTTTATCTTCCTGAGCGCGCCGTTATCGCGTTTATACACGAGCCGCCGCTCGGCGTTGTAAAAAAAGCCGTTTCAGATGGCGCCGCCGACCCCGCGATTGCACTCGCTGTCGATACGCTCCGAGAAGGCGGCCAATGCTTGATCTTTGTCAATACGCGCAGAAATGCCGAAAGCCTTGCAAAGAGAATCGCAATGACGCTCCGAGCAGAATGCGATTTCGACTGCAATGAGCTTGCTTCGAAAATCCGCGGGGAGACCGGGATTGTTGAGAAGCTCGCCTACTGTGTGAGGCACGGGGCGGCATTTCATCACGCCGGGCTTCTCAGCGACCATAGGAAACTTGTCGAGACGTGGTTCCGCGCCAACCTTATCAAGGTCATTGTCTCGACGCCTACGCTTGCGTCAGGACTCAACCTTCCTGCCCGAAGGGTCGTTATTAGAGACTACAAGCGTTATGACGCGAACTATGGCATGACGAATATCCCAGTGCTCGAATACAAGCAAATGGCCGGTCGAGCGGGGCGGCCAGGATTCGACGCGTACGGGGAGGCAGTTCTCATCGCGAAATCGCCGAGTGAGTGTGAGGCACTCGCAGACCACTATATCCTCAGCGAGGCCGAAGACGTTATCTCAAAACTTGGAACGGAGACGGCGCTTCGCATGCATGTCCTCTCAACTGTTTCAAATGGTTTCGCGCACACGAGAGCTGATCTCGAAGAGTTCTTCGACGCGACATTTTTCGGCTTTCAGCAAAAGACGGGGCTGAACCTCTTGCGATATGCGATCGACCGCGTTTTGGCGTTTCTCGAGAACGAAGAGATGATTGTTGATTCTAACGGGCGTATCAAGGCGACGACATTTGGGCATCTCGTATCGCGGCTGTATGTTGATCCTCTGACCGCTGTGAAGATACGAAGAGGACTTAACAACGCCGAGACGGTCAGCGACATATCGCTGCTCCACCTCATATGTTCCACCCCGGACGTTAAGCGCCTGTTCATGCGAAGCAAGGATTACCGAGTGGTAACTGAATTTGTCAATCGGCATCTAGATGAGTTCCTAGATAAGATTCCTGATCGATTCAGTGACGTCGATTACGATTGGTTCCTCTCTGAAGTAAAAACGGCAATGCTCGTTAACGACTGGATAACCGAAGTAAGCGAAAAGGAGATTACCGAAAGCTACAATGTCGGGCCGGGCGATATCAGAAATCTCATCGATACGGTGCAGTGGGTGAGTCACGCGCTCGCAGAGCTCGCGACTCACCTGAAGGTTCCTTCAAGAAAACAAGCTAGGGAGCTCACCGCGCGCATCCAGTTTGGTATCAATCAGGAACTCCTCGATCTCGTGCAACTAAAAAATATCGGCCGGGTCCGCGCGCGAAAACTGCACGTTGCGGGTTTCACAAGCCGAAAAGAACTCAAAAATGCTCCTTTTGAAACAGTGGCGGCGCTTCTCGGTCCTGCGGTCGCTTTAGATGTTTTTACGCAACTTGGCGAACATCGGGGCGTTCTCGGTCGAAAGGATCGAGAGGATGCGACGCTTCTCACAGACGAGTGAACCAACCCATGCAGTATGCCGTTGTGGCAGGAAAAATCACCATTCGGAACGTCCAGGCTTTTTTGGCTGCGCTGGATGCCATTGCACAGTCAAGCGACACCACAATTCAAGCTGCCGATGCCACAAAAGTCGCCGGGCGGCGGCACGTTGATTGCGCGGTCCGCAATGCTATGCGGTCGTTTCGCGATCATAGAAACATCGCTACGGACCTTGGAGTTGAACTCCTCCTCCACTTGAGCGCTTGCCGGCAGATACGAAAGGCGCTTGAAATGGGCGTTCACGAAGGCGAAATGGACGTATTGTTGATTGTCGTTGGTGCGAAGAAATCAACTGAAAGAACTGCGACGGAGCTCACGGGCTTGATACGCTCAGACCCACGAGTTATAGAGTACGATGAAACAAAAAACGCACCATTAATGCACGCGTTTAATATCACCAAACAGGAGATCGCGGCTGCCGGCGGGGACGCAAGAATACCAGACCTGGTGCTAGAACGCTTAGTGCTTTTTGATGCGTTCAGATAACGAGTCAAGCTTTTTGCAGTGCGTGCTTGTCGATTACATCTGCCGTCAAACCGCACTTCCGCTACGTCGGTATCGACGCTGGCAGCGACGCCGTCGAGCACGTGAAGCAAGTATTAGGGCGCGCGTACGTTGACCCATAGGTGCAATTCGGAGGTCTTATCAAAGGAATCAGTGAGTGTGAAGTTCAGTTTCTGCTTTTCACCCAAGGAAGTGATCGAGATAGCTATAGGCCGTTCAATGTTTTGCCCTTGACTCAGCGTTAGATTGTCGAAACGATAGAGTGTTGAATTGTCTAGCGACACCGTGCCGGCATAAGTGTCGCTGGTGTTCTCGTGGTTGGTGATGCCGAGGATCAGCGTAAACGGCGTTCCCGAAGTTACGTTTGTGGGATATGCGACGGTCTGCCGGTTGCTGTCCAACACGTAAAACTCGCTGTAGCTGGCTTCGTTCGGGCGGGGGGCTAACAGGAGCGTCGTGCCGACCAGGGCGAGACAGAGACAAATCGCGGCTCCAACTGCCGGCAGGACGATCGAGTTGCGTGCTCCGTGAACGACGAGTCGTTCTGACTGCGGAAGGCGCCGCCACCGCGTGAACGCTAACGGCCCAAGCACCGCCACGAGCACACACATTGAGAGTGCGAGCGTCGTAAAATCTAATCCGAGCGTTATCAGAAGAACGGTGCTGTTAGCAATTGAAATAAGAACGCTGGTTATAACCGCCGCTGACACCCTCTCAAGACTCCGCAACTCTTGTTTTTTCGGAAACAACACAACAGTTAACAAGAAACCGGGAACGAAAAAGAACAGTGCTACACCTATCAGCAGCCGAAAAACCAACAAAACAATGGTATCCATCGTGCCTCTGACAAATCGTTGTGGTATCGCCCTCTATCAGAGATAGACAAATCGAGTCTATATAGTTAATCTTAGATGACCTAGAACAAAAATGTGGGGCAAATAGGACCTTTGTTCGGTCTAATGAACCGGAACGCAAAACTTGCTCAAAAAGCAAAGCTTCACAATGATAGCGTTTCTCGACAGCATGCTGCCGATCCATGAAAACTGACGTAGTTATCCCGGCCTTCTATAAAGAGGCGACTATCAGCCACGTTAGTGATAGAGTTCCTGTTCGCCTTTGCCTGACGAGGGTTATGACACTGCCATTCATGTCATAGAGAGAGACTATGAAGACGTTACGCGACAAAAATCCCTTGAAAATGACGCAGCCGTGCTGTCTGTCAAGCAGCAGGGGAAAGGATCAGCAATGCAGCTCGCGTTTGCATCTGTTTCGGCCAGATTACTTTATTATGATCGCGGGAGACGACTGCTACGCGCCAAAGCGCTCAACGGATTTTTTACGCCTTCTCGGTGCGTATGTTGTCGCCATTGGCTCACCGATAAAAGGCAAGTTAGGAAAGTGCCATGACACGAATCAACGCATTTGGCAATCGGGTGCTTGCCGGCGTGGCTCAGATGCTCTTTAAAGAAGATATAACTGATCTGTGCACGGCGTTCTGGGGGCGTCACGATTGTGTCGTCGACCGTATAGACCTTGTCGCCCAGAGATTTAAGATTGAAGCGGACATGTTTATGGAATGTGCGCGTCACGGCTTCGACACAAGAAAATGCGATAAACTACGGCGAACGCACAGATCGACCCGGGCTAAGTTCTATCGGCGACGAGCTGAAGGACGCATCTTTCTCGCTGAAGCGGCAGATGACTGACGGCGGGGGGCGGGCGCTATAAAGATTGCCTACGTGATGGATGCAATTTATCCCTACAACATGGGGGGCGCAGATAAGCGTCTGTGGGAGCTCGCGCGCAAGCTCGCTGAAAACGGAGAGCACGAGGTCCACATTTACGGCATGAAATGGTGGCAGGGAGCTGATACGATCGTCACGGACAACGTTCAGCTCCATGGCGTATGCAAGGTTCGCGAATTGTACAACAAGCAGGGCGTCCGCTCGATTACCGAGGCCCTTATCTACTCGTTAAGGGTGTTGCCGGCCTTGCTCGAGGCGGACTGCGACGTTATCGACTGTAACCAATTCCCCTACTTTCCGTGCATGGCTGGGAAAGTTGCCTCAATCGTAAAAAGAAAACCATTAGTGGTTACATGGCTCGAGGTATGGGACAGCTATTGGCGGGACTATCTTGGACCGATCCGCGGCAGCATAGGCAGAATTGTCGAAAGATTGACAATGCAGCTCCCTGATGGTGTCGTAGCGATATCGAACAAGACGAGAGATGACCTGATACGGTGTCACGTCAAACCCGAACGCATCGACGTCATTCCCGTTGGCATTGATCTTGAACGCATTACGAAGATTGCGCCTGCGTCGACCGCAACCGACGTGCTGTTTGCAGGAAGGCTTATCAGTGAAAAACGCGTTGATCTCTTGCTGAACGCGATTGCGACTGCGCGAACGAAATTTCCTGCAATTAGGTGCGCGATTATCGGGGACGGTCCGGAGAGAGCCTCGCTCGAAGACCTGGCGTCAAAGCTTGGCCTCGGCGAGAATGTCACCTTTACTGGCTTCGTCGATCAAGACGGGCTTACAGCGTTCATGAAGTCATCGAAGGTATTCGTTCTCCCTTCCGTTCGCGAAGGGTTCGGCCTCGTTATCATCGAGGCAAATGCGTGCAAGTTGCCGGTGATTAGCATAAGTCACGAGATGAGCGCCGTCAGGGAACTTGTTCGAGACGGCGTCAATGGTTTCCTCGTCAGCTCCGGCTCGCCCGATGAAATCGCTGACGTTATTTTGAAGCTCGTCAGCGACGACACACTGCGTGAACATCTGGCTGAAAACGGATTCGAAATGTCAAAGAGATTTGCGTGGTCAGATATCTCAAAAAGCATTATAGATTCCTACGCGAAACTGATCAACCAACCGAAGGCCGCCAGATGACTGCGTACTACTTCTTCTTGTGCTGGTCGCCTGGCAGCTACCGCTCATTCGTGAACAGGAGCGAATGCAACCCCGTATGAGAGCGCTAATCGCTTCCCCGTACTATTCTGGCGTAGGAGGGCTTCAGCAGTACACATACAGGATAGCCGTCGGCTTGCACAAAGCAGGAGTCGACACGACAGTCGTAACCTGTTCACGCGTGCTCGACGAGTCCGGCCCGAGGGTTTTGACGCTCCCACGACTTACGACCGTCTCAAATACGCCTTTCAGTTTGCGCTGGTTTGAATCCATAAGGAGAGTTATCGACGAGGTTGACCCCGACGTGGTGAACGGACATTTGCCCGTCCCGTACATGGCTGACGTCGCCGCACGAGTCACTCGCGATAGGCCGTTCGTTTTGACCTACCACAATGACGCAGTGGGCATAAATGCACCGACCAAGCTCTTGGTAATGGCGTATTATCGCTTTCTGGGGAGGGGCACCATTCGCCGCGCCAGTTGGATTATAACGACCTCTCAACACTACGCCGCGCATTCTCCGTTTCTTCAAGGTTACCTCAGCAAAACGTCCGCCGTGCCCCCCGGTGTGGACGTCGCAATGTTCAATCCGACAGTCGACTCTGCCCACATAAGAGACAAGTACGGCCTCGACGGTCACACTCTCCTTTTTGTCGGCCAGCTAAGCAAAGCCCACCGACACAAAGGGCTCCCCATTCTTATAGATGCGCTTCGAAGTCTTGACGCAAGTGTAACACTCGTAGTTGTCGGCGATGGAAACTGGCGCTCGCACTACGCAACATATGCACGGCGTATCGGAGTTCAAGACCGGGTGGTATTCGCTGGGATCATACCCGACGAGGAGATGCCTCTTTATTATCGTGGGGCGGATGTCACAGTGCTCCCGACGCTCACCGGTGCTGAAGGGTTCGGGATGGTTTTGGCTGAGGCAAACGCCTGCGGCAGACCGGTTATCGGCACGAACGTTGGAGGCATCCCATCGGTGATCCAAGATCACTACAACGGGTTCCTAGTTCAGCCAGGCAATCTGCACGGACTTGTGGAAGCAATACGAGCGGTGCTGAGCGATGAAGAGCTAGCAGACACGATGGGCCACAACGGCTATCAGAAGGTTAAGCGTGAATTTACCTGGACTCAGGCGATTGGCCGGACTATGGAAGTATACGATGGCTTAATATGAGCTCAGTTGAAAGGAATAGACTGGAGGTCCGATCGGCTCTTTTGAATCGTAGCCCTCGAGGGTGTATTCGTGAAAATCTGCATGGTCTCTAATCTGTACCCGCCATACATTCAGGGCGGCGCAGAGCTGTATGTCTCCCACATCTCAGAGAGGCTCAGCGAACGGCACGACGTCTCCGTGATAACTGCCGTCCCATTCGGCCGAAACGGATCGTCAATTCGCGACAAAGTAAGCGAGCGAAAGGAAGCCATTTATCGATTTTATCCGTTAAACCTTTACTCGAACTATTACTATTCACGCAAACCCGGCTTTATCAAGCCATTCTGGCACGGATTCGATGTCTGGAATCCACACGTGTACGCCTTCATAAAGGACGTGCTGAAACGTCAGCGGCCAGATGTCGTGCACGTACACAATTTCAAGGGGTTGTCGTCATCTGTTTTTAGTGCCGCTAAAGATCTCGGCATTCCGACGGTGCACACCGTGCACGACTACACCCTCGTTTGTCCCAAGACGACCCTGCTCACCAGAGCTAACGCCTCGTGCGTGAACGCTCGCGGCCCCTGTCGCGTTTATCGCTGGTTTTGCAAACGAATCGATCCGGCTGTGGCTATCGCCCCATCTGACTTTGTGCTTAACACCCTTTCTGACTTCGGGCTGTTCGCAGACGTACCAAAGCTGAAGCTTCCCCTTGGCATACCAGAAGATGAGCCTGTCGTAAAGGTGAACAACGGCACATTTGACATACTCTACGTCGGACGTCTAGGAGAACACAAAGGGGTGCACTCCCTCATCGAATCCGTAAAAGGCTTAGATCTCAAAAATGCGCGACTGCACGTCATTGGCCAGGGCAGTGACGCGGTGCGTTTCCAGCTCGATGCGCGTGATGACGAGCGAATTGTTTTCTATGGATTTTTAGCAGCTGATGCGCTGCGGCAGCTTTACAGCATCGCTGATGTGGCTGTCATGCCCTCCATCTATCCGGAGACGTTCGGACTCGTGATCCCTGAATACTATCAGCACGGGATCGTGGTCATAGGAAGCCGAACAGGTGCAATTCCGGAACTCATCAAAGACGGTTACAACGGTTTCCTGTTTCCGCCTGGCGACGTTACGGCACTCGCTTCGCTTCTACAAATGCTCTCGTCTGATTCGGCGCTCCTTAGCGAAATGAGCAAAAATGCACGGATATCGGCCAAAACCTTTGACTTGAACGTCCACGTTAAGAAGCTCGAGCGGATATACGAAGAGGTCACCTCACCGTAAGGCCGCTTCCTCGCACACGTTAAGCACGCGCTGTGCGACAATATCCCAAGCAAAATGCGTGACCGCACGTCGCCTTGCGGCCACCCCCATCCGTTTCACTCGCCGGTCATCCTGGAGCAACTCGATCAGCGCCGCAGCGAGAGCGCCTGTGTCTCCGGGAGTGACGAGCACGCCTGAGCTTTTGTCGATGAGTTCTGGGATCGCTCCAACAGCTGTTCCGATCACGGGCGTTCCACACGCCATCGATTCGAGTGCCGGCTTACTAAATCCCTCGAGCAGTGAGGGCACCACCGTCACAGTGGCGCGCTGATAGAGGGCGACAAGATCGTGCAGAGACACGGAATCGACAAGCGTGACCACGTCGGCTACACCGAGCGCATGCGCTTGTGCTAGCACCCGCTGCTTCAACTGTTGCGAGTCTTTGCCTACAATAATGAGTCCAACCGGAGTGATGCGCTGGGCCATTGCGAGCGCCGCGATCAAGTGCACGATGCCCTTTCTCGCCTCAAGTCCGCGCGCGACACACACAACGAGCGGTTTCTCCGGCACAGCACCCTCGGTCGGTGCGTCTGCAGGTGTGAAAAGGTTCACGTCAACACCGTTGGGTACAACTCTCAATTTCTCCGCGTGCTCCGGATACCGCGCGAGCGCCTGTGCCAGCGTGTCGCTGCTATCGCAGATAATCTCGTGGGCCCGTTTTAGCGCGCGCTTTTCGAGCGCGGCAAGTAATGTGATTGCGATGCGCAGTCTTGACAGCGGTAGCTGCTTCAGCTCTGATGAGGGCAGGTGATGCAGAATCTGCACAAGAGGAGCGTTGCGATGCACTGCCACGCCTTGCGAGAGGTCGTTGATCAGATGCACGTCGCAGCTTTCGAATGGCTTATGAGCCAGCGCGTAGTAGTAAAAGGCCGCAACGCCGTGACTTCTTAAGAGCAGAGGGAGCTGTCGGTATCTCACGTTTGGCACTCCCGCCCCAAACCAAGCTGCAGCGAAGGCGTCTGGCGGAGTCTGATATGCATCGCAGCTATACACGGTGAGGTGGCAGAGTGGTGCCAGCCAACGACTCAACTCAAGCGCGTAAATTCCCGCACCGCCGATAAGATTTCGGTCGTATTCAAAGGTTGCTAGTGATATTCTCACACACGCCTCTCGGTCGTCTTTTTTTGTTGTGCAACAAAGCTTACGTTGCCGAACTTGCCCTTACTGACGCGGACGTCTTTTCGCGAACGTGCGCAGTGCGAGGAGGGGAGCGGAATACGCGTCCGCACGAATATGATGAGTAACGGCCTTAGATAATACACGACGATCGCCACGAGGCGCTCAAACTGAGCGCACAGAAACCTGGCAAGCGGTAAACGTGTAAAACCTCATACTTGATAAAGCATATATAATCGGAAAAGTATAGAAGGCCCGAATATGAATTTTCAGAGTCTCAGGCGCACCAGTGTCGCCTATTTGATTTTTCTGGCACTGTGCATACCGCTCGCGATAGCCGTCGGGGGTCTTGTCCAGGTCTTCTGTGCCGGCGCTGTTCTCTTTTTTTTCCCAGGGTATTTCACGTCGCTCGTCATTCTGGGAGACCAAAGCGTCGCAGCACGGATCGGCACAGCGATTGGTTTTAGCGTCGTCTTTCTCTCCCTTCTCGAAATCGTGTACACGGCCCTGCTGATCCCGGGGAATCCTCTCACCATCGTTGGGCCGCTTGTTCTTTTGACGACGGTCATGTTCATTTTCGCCCTTGCCCTGAACCGCGAGCAGGCTCCGATCAGTGCGTCCGCCCTGCTCAAGCCTGAGAACATCATAATCATCGCGATGCTCATTTTCGGCGCGGTTACACGGCTGTGGTATCCGGCGACGGTAGGGACGATTCCCTTCTTTGACCCGCTCTACTGGGCAACCCGCGCGGCCTACTTCGTCCATACAGGCTTCACGGGTATACCTTCATTCCTATCAGCCGGCGTCAGTGACGAGGTCCGCGAGCGAAGTTTCGAGTTCATGATGGGATCGTTGGCGATGACCGGTAACGCGTCGGTCGTCGACATGGCGATCTGGTTTGGAGCCGTGGTGGGCGTTCTCGCTTCCATAATGCTCCTAGCCGTTTTAGAGCGACTCGGAGTGACCCTGTCCGGCAAAGTCGTCGCGCTCTTCTTGTTTGGCTCAATGTCCCCATTGTTTGAACTCTTTTGGAGGACGAACATTTCGATGATGCAAGTCGTCGGCACTTATTTCGTATTCTTTGGCCTCTATCTCTGTGCTTCACGAGAGACCGGCTCATTCCTAGCCGGCGCGTTTGTGCTGGGACTGTCAATCGACATTCACATCCTCTACGGGGTTTACACGCCCTTCATATTCGCGTTCGTGGTGATCGCCCAGCTCATCAAACGACAGAACAGGCTCACGACAATAGCCTCTATTCCGGCGTATGTCCTCGGGCTGCTGCTCTTTGCCTGGCGCTTTGTCGTTTATGGCATACCGTCGGGCTTCAGTCCTGCTGTTGTCACCATCAGCGGGGCGCCATTCGGGGGCTTGACTCCGGCCCTTGTCACCTCCAGCGCGGTACCGTTCGCGATGCAGTCTGTTCTCCCCCTGATTGCACTCCAAATAATGTACCCTGGTCCGACATACATCCTCCTTTATATAACGCCGCTGATAGCGGCGCTCGCCGTCGTAGGACTTGCAGGCTCTCTGATCGAGACGAAAGAGTGGGAGCTCTCGCATCTTATCTTGCTCGCCTTCGTGCTGGGGATCTTTGCCGGCTGGGTCATGTCAACGGTGTACTTTTCGTTTGCGCCGGCGACTGCTGAGATCTTCCTCGGGCGCGGCGTGGCGTACGCCGAAGCGATTCTCATACCTGCTGCGGGCCTCGGGGTCACCATAATCGAGCGATTTCTCGGACGCAGATCTGCGCTTATCTCTCCGGGCAGAATTGTCGCTATAGTGCTAGTCGCACTTATCATATGGACCAATGCAGCGGGGGCGGTAAGCACCGACAAGTATCAGTCGGTGGTCGGACTGGACGACCTCAATGCGATACGGTACGTGGGCCAGATCCCCAGCAACGCTACGACGCTGGCATTTTTCGCCCCCCCTAACCTTAATGACCCGTTTGCGAACGCGAGCTCCTCGCAGCGCGAGGCACTGTTCTACATCACAAACCCATCTGCGTTTGATGCCTCGCCGATGGCGTACCGAGACGAGGTATCGAACAGCACCGCTACGTTACAGGCCGCCATTTTAAGCGATAGGTACTTTTACAAGTACGCGATCCTGTCTGAGAACTTCGCGCCCAGCGAACGAAACGAGTTGGACAGTTACCTCAGGTCGAACGGTTATACGCAAGTGGCGACATTCGGCGACGCGTGGGTCTACAAGACTGGCTAGGTGGCTCTAGGATCTCAAAGCCCCTGCTGTGTCCCGTGGCGCGCACAGTATCGCCCCGTTGCTTGCCGAACTTACTGCGGCGGCGTATCTTTCCAAGTAGCCGCCAATGTCTTTTCGCACCGGCGTCCACGTAGTTTTTCTGGCCGCTAGGACATTGTCTGTCAGCTGCACGGCCAGCCGGCCGTTCGGTATATCAATGGTAATCTCATCCCCGTCGTGCACAAGCGCTAAGGGGCCGCCATCAGCCGCCTCTGGCGAGATGTGTCCGATCGCAGGGCCCCTGGTCCCGCCCGAGAAACGACCATCTGTGACTAGCGGTACTTTCAGCCCCATTCCCGATATCGCGGCGGTCGGCGCGAGCATTTCTGGCATTCCGGGTCCACCTCTGGGCCCTTCATAACGCACGACGACGACCTGCCCTTCGATGACCGACCCGGACAGAATGGCCCGCATCGCCTCATCTTCAGAGTTAAATACGCGCGCTTTTCCCGTATAGCGGAGCATGTCGTCGCTCACGCCAGCACTTTTGACGATGGCGCCCTCGGGAGCAAGATTCCCAAACAACACGGTGATGCCCCCTGTCGCGTGTACCGGGTCGTCGAGGGGGCGTACGACTGCGTCGTCACGGATGTGCGCCTCATCGGCGATCTCGTACACGCTCTTGCCCGAACAAGTCGTTTCGTTGCTTAACAACGTCCGAGCGCGTTTGATTACGCCCGGGACGCCGCCGGCAGCGTCGAGGTCGCTCATGGTATACGGGCCGACCGGATTCAGGGATGTGATGTGCGGCGTCCGCGCGCTCAGTTCGTCAAAAAGGGTGAGCGGGAGCGATATGCCCGCCTCGTGCGCGATTGCAGGAAGGTGAAGCGCCGTATTCGTAGAGCCGCCGATGAGCATGTCGAGGATGATCGCGTTCCGAAACGATGCCTCGGTCACGATGTCGCGCGGGGTGATTCCGTTGGCTATGAGGTCGACGATGCGCTTCCCACTGGCTTCAGCGATGCGCCTTCTTCGAGCATCAACGGCTGGCGTTGTCGCACAATAGGGAAGCGAGAGACCTAGCATCTCGGTTAAACAGGCCATTGTGTTGGCTGTGTACAGGCCCTGGCAGCTGCCGCACCCGGGACACGCCCGGTTAACGAGCTCCTCGAGGTGCGCTTCCGTCATGGTGCCCGCCTGGACGCAGCCGACCCCTTCAAACGTCGAGACGAGCGTGACGTCCGTGCCTTCATAGTAGCCCGCTCGCATCGGCCCTCCGGTCACCACTATGGCCGGCACGTTAAGCCGCAGGGCCGCCATAAGCATACCGGGAACGATCTTGTCGCACGACCCCACCATGACCAAACCGTCAAACTGGTGCGCCTGCGCCATAAGCTCAACCGAGTCGGCGATGTTCTCACGTGACGGAAGGGCATAGCGCATGCCGGAGTGCCCCATGGCGATGCCGTCGCATATGCCGATGGTGCCGAACTCGAATGCGATGCCACCGGCGATGTGTATCCCTTTTTTGACAAACTCCGCGAGGTCGCGCAGATGAAGGTGACCGGGGACGATCTCGTTCCAGGCGTTGGCGATGCCGACAAACGGCCGTTCGAGATCATCGTCTCCCACGCCCAATGCTTTCAAGAGGGCCCTTTGTGGTGCGCGTGTCACTCCCTTCGTTATCTCCTTGCTCCTTAGTTCCATATACCTGCAGAATGATCGCTGAAGCTATAAAAATGAGTGCGCTGCTAAGATGTGCCAAAAGTGTGCGAAAAGTGTGCCACTTTCTTGAGGCTTGTCGCATTTTTGTGGCAGCAGCAACGGGATCCTGTGCGTTCAGCACGAGGGCTGCTGCCCGCTATCTTGTTTTTACTAAAAGTGGGTTCGTATCCTCTAATATATTTTTAGCTAGCTGGCTGCGCACAACAGCGTGCTGCCGCCGGCGGCGTGGCACTCCTTCCAGTCAGCCAAGACCTTTCGGCAGGTACCGCCGCGTCATCGCAGCGTGCTAGAACCATCGCGGTGAACTGATTCGAGCAAGGCAAACCATAGCAAAACCTTAGAGAGGCTGAGGCTAAATCGCTTTTTTGCCGTCGTAATGCGTAGGCTCTTCATACAAAGCGCTTGACCGATTAACACAGGGACCATCTGATGATCATTCGATTATCTTCCTAAAGTTCAATGAAGCCACTGCAAACATGAGAATATCAAAGAGCACTACGACGGCAACGTCAAGCGGAAGAAGCGCCAGATTACCAGTGATCATCAGTCCCCGCAC
>Ga0187784_10000654_pt1 | contig 25829 bp, 14 predicted proteins | sample 1015_SJ02_MP15_2_FD_132964 | JGI IMG/M metagenome (GOLD analysis project Ga0187784, IMG submission 132964) | Tropical peat soil microbial communities from peatlands in Department of Meta, Colombia - 1015_SJ02_MP15_20_MG | ecosystem: Environmental > Terrestrial > Soil > Wetlands > Peat | place... | reverse complement strand
TACAACCCAGGATCGATCGCTGAGACCCGCTTCAAGAGCTTTGAGATCGACATCTGTGCCTCGTTCGATGAGAGCTGGATAGACACTGCCGAGTGCCTCGGCGGTCGCTTGCCGTACGGCCCACGAATCATCGCGAAGCAACAGCTCGAGAAGACTCGTGTCGACCACTTTTCCCTCTCTGATGCGTTCCTTGTACAGGGAGGCCAGAACGGCGACGGCTTTTTGGCGTGCAGCCCAGGCTGCATCGGTTAGCTCGCTCTCCAATTCCTCTACAATAATATCGCGCAAAAAATCAGCGATAAGAACTTCATATGCGATCTTGCGTCCGACGATCTGGGTCTGTTTGTCCGATGCACTCACTAGCGCGTAAAGCACGCTTAAGAACGGCGCAATGCGGGGACTTGCAGCAAAAGTTATGAGAATCTCAACGAAAGACCTCACGCCTTCGGAAAGACCGGTGACCAGCGCGGGCAATTGCGGAGCTTGCGAAATGAGATCCAACGGTTCAAAATCCGGGAGCGTTGCTTTGATGTTTTGTTGCTCATCGACTATTGAACCGATGATCTGCTCATTCTCGGGTCGTACCCGCGTAAATCCGTAGCGACACGCTTCAACAAACGCATCTTTCTCGCTTAACCCAGACTCCAAGAACAGCGTCACTGCTTCAGTAGCCCTTTTCAAATCCCGAATTGTGAAAAAGTCAGGAAAGTCGTTCTTAAGTTTGAGATAAACGTCAGCGATCAACGCTCCAAGCGCGGCAGTGAACCTATCGCCGGCGTCTCGAGAAGGCCGTCCCCAGTCGCTTCGAGCGGCGCGTTTTGACGCGTCACGAGGATGAATCACTCATCACCTCTTGCTGGAGCACGCGGCCCAGTGTCCGCGGCAGCTCGTCAACGGTAGCGACGTGTATCGGATGGTTATACCGGGTGCTTATCGTTTTTACCTGTTCGCCGATGCCGATGCCGAGCACGCTTATGGCTTTTGTTCGCGCCACGTCTTGCAGTTCCTCGAACGTTATACCGGTCGTGTTGACGTTTCCCTCGCCGTCGGATATGACGACCATGAGGCGATAAACATCTTCTGGCTCTCGCTCGAATAGATCGATCCCTAGTGCGAGCGCGTCGGCATCGGCCGTTGCCCCGAGCGGAATAAACTGAGAGACGTGCTCAAACACATTCTCACGAGTCCGCTGCGTCAGCGTATCCCCAAACGGCTTGTGGATGATTGGCGCATCCGCGAAGCCGACGATCGCGTAGTTGATTCCCAAATAATCAAACGCTTCCATGAAGAGTAAAAGCGCTTGTAGTGCAGCAGTTCGCTTAGGTTCCTGCATGGAGCCAGATTCGTCCAAGAGCAACATAATCCGGTGGTCTGAGCGGGTCGGCCGCCTGCGCTTGAGAAATACGTCGAAATCTTTCTTTGTCGTTGGCAAGCCCTGTTGCATCTTGCGCGTAACGTCCATCACCCGACGCAAATCTGGTTTTTGGCCAGAAGCATAGTAGCCTTCGTACTTTGGCTTGCGATTCTTTGCGAGCACATTTTCGAGCGTTCCGACGAGCACGTGCAGCAATCCCGACACCGCGGCATAGGCCCGGTGGTATTCGTTCATGTGGCGGCTGCGTTCGAACTGAAGCTGCCGACGCTGAGTGATAAGGTCTCTTCGGGTGAGTTCGGAGTGCGGCTTGTCTGCCGAGATTGGCACGTGCTCAAATCTATCTCTGTTTTCCCCAATTTTCCGTTCAAGGACATCTATATCAACCGATTCGGGCATATTTCGCCTAGCAGACAAACGATCGGCAAGTTCCTTGGCTAGCTCCTCTAAGATCTCCTGGGCGTCTTGCTCTAATGGCTGCAGGTTGATCTCAGACGGGTTTTCACCTTGGCCGAGAGGTTGCTGCCCGCGTTCTATAGGCAGCGCAAGGTTATCGGCGGCTCGCTTCAACAGCTTTTCATACGGCTCTAGAATGTGGCTCTGTATCTGTTCGGCCGCTTCGCGTGCGTAACGAAGCTTATCTTGCTCTGTCGCGCGGCCGGGGGGGTAATGGTTGAAGATTAGTTGAAAAAACTGAGCCGTGCTTTCCAAGGCCGCGCTTACTTGTGGATTTATCACGTACGAAGGCAACCTGCCAAACCGCCAAAAGTACAGAACGCATAATAGATACTCGAGATGCGGGAACAATTGGTAAGCCTGAATCGTTGAGTTAGAATATTCTTGCACCTCCTTCTGCAATTTGTGACTGTACGCAGTCGCGCTGAGGTCTTCGGACAACAGATCGTCGTAAATGAGGTCAAAATAGGGGGCCGTTCCCTTAAACGTGGCTTTCATCCAGTTAGTTGCACGGGGATCTTCAAACGTGTTGAGCAGCAAGCGCAGCGATTCGCTAGAAAGAAGACGCACGAAGGCCGGATGTTTCACATCGACACGTGTTACTTGGTAGTGGCCGATTTCGTGCAACAAGAGGCCGATAATTTTCTCGGGAGGGGCTGTGACGAGGTCGAGAAGCGGGAAGGTTATGGTGTTACTCTCATAGTCAAAAGCCCACCATTCGCCAGGAATGATGCTGATGTCAACATCCTCGCCAAGTCCAGTTGAGATGATGGTCACAAGCGTGCGCATCTTCTTGAGGAGGAGGGCCTTGTCTACTCGATTTCTTGCGGCTAACTCCGCTATTCGCCGACTTTGCTCTTCCGAAAGCCCAGTATCTGGCTCGTGCGAAAGCGTTGCTGGCTTGCCAAGCGCAGTGGGGTTGGAAGCGGCGAGCAGGGGCGCTTGCACGTCCGAATCCGTGGACTTCCTGGCTAGATGTCCAAATAATGCGTCCAGCCAGTCTTTTTCAGCGAACATCGCGTAGCGCTCAGGCGCCCCCAATACGTTGACTTGGTCTTTGAGAAGCGGGATTGAGAGTGTATCGAGGAAGTCGTCCCGGCTCCTGTTGTTTACGTTGCGCGCAAGACAGCTAAACGCATACGAAAAAACACCGAGTCGAAAACCCACAGGCACACCTTCTCGTAGCACCGCATAGCTCAGATAAACGACGCTGTCGTCTGCGCTTGCTAACGCTGTGCCGCTTGCGCCTACGTCGAGAGCTGGCGAACTCGCCGTGAGGATTATCTGCGCCGAGAACGTCCGCGCTGCGTGATTGTTCCTTAACGAAGCCCACGTAGCAAGATCGCGTTCAAGCTGACCTAGCGCCTGTCTCACTCGCGCCTGAATTGCCGGTGCCAAATCAGCAAAGCGGTCCGCATTGAAGGGGACGCGCATTTGCGAGTTGGTGATGCTTATCGAGATCGTTAGTTCCGGAAGACGCTTCTCTTCTTCTGTCGGCCTAGAAAACGCCGGATAATAAGCTAAAGACACGTCGTTGGTTCTCCTGTTGGCTCGCCCTAATCGAGAGACGTGTCTGTCGAGAGTCCCTCTGCGCAACCCCTATCGAACGTCACCGTTCATTGTATCTGTATCTGAGAGCAAGAATATAATGATGGTGAAGCCGAATTTCTAAATAAGCTCGTGGGTTTTATTGGCCTTAGACACGCGGTAGACACACTCACGTGGTTGAGCTGGCCAAGTATGGGCAAATTACTGATCCAAGCAAAAACACTAGGTCTGGGCGCAGACCTAAGTCACTTAGCAAACGATTTCACGGCAGCGATCTGGCACAGGCGTCGTGCAGGCGCGTATTTATGGAAAGAACGTCTGCCCGCGTGCTAAATCTGTTCACCCGTGTCCTTGATGTCCACTTTGACGCCTGTGACCTTTTCGACAGGCTCTTTTCGGGGCATTGTGACCTCTAAGACCCCGTTGTTGAAGCGCGCCTTAGCTTTGTCTGGAAGCACGAGAGCTGGCAAGTGCACTCTTCGCTTGTACGCCATATATCCCCTCTCCCGACGAGCGTACGGTTGCTGCTCACGTGCTATTTCAGCTTTTGATTCGGCGCTGATCTCTATGGTGTCTGGCGTGAGGTTGATGTCGATATCCTCTTTCTTAACCCCTGGCAGATCAGCCACCAGGTGAATTTCTGTACCGACATCGATAATATCTACATCAGGGAGCCTAACCGGCCCTCGAGGCCTTGGCATGAATTCAGGTACGTACGTTTTGTACAGGTGCTCAGCGCGCGAGCGCTGCGGCTCAGGAACAAGCTTCTTGTAGAGATCCTCTGCACTGGCAAGCACAGCGTCGAGTGCACATCTAATATCGGCAAGGGTATCCAGCATCCAACTTTCTCTCGTAGTCATTCTTCTCCCTTTTATTCGTCTCTCGTCCATATGATCACCTGCGAGCACTTCGCGGGAAATAATCACTTGCTTATAAAGTCCGCTTTTTTCCTATTTATATCCTCACTTCTGTAGTCAAAAGCCGCGATCGCATTTGGCAGCTTCACAGCGTCGACGCACTTGGCTTTGGATCCCTTAGGTCGTGTCCGCAGAACAGCAACCACGTGATCGGCGGCAACGGCTGAGACAGCCCACGCTGTCGGGCAAGCCACAATCAGCACTGAAAACTCAATTTTAGACTCTTTTACTCGTTTGGGAATGACAAAAAGCTAAATAACTGCACCGCTTAACGATTAGTTTAGCTAGCCGTTTGGAATAGCAGCGATCTAGATGGCTAGCATTTGAGTTTTCGCTAGAACAGCTTGAAGGGTCGGATTGCCATGGGCATCACCGTCGCGCTTATTCAACCGGCGTTTAGCAAGGGAGACGTCAGAAAGCTGAATATCTGCTCGCCGCCAATGGGGCTCGCTTATATGGGCGCTTTTCTCAGAGAGCACGGTCATCGCGTCGCGATCATAGATGCGGAAGTTGACCGGCTGAGCGACACACAGATTAAGGACCGCGTGCAGACGGCGGACCTCGTTGGCATCACGACGACCGCACCAACTTATAGCTCAGCCCTTGCGCTCGCGAACCTTATTAAACAATCGAACAATCGCACGAAAGTAGTTCTCGGCGGCCCGCAGGCAACTTTTTTGGACCGCGAGTGTCTCGAGAAATCAGCGGCTGACGCCGTCGTTAGGGGAGAAGGAGAGGCCACAATGCTCGATGTCGCGGCTTCCATCGAGTCAGGCAGTTTGCACGAGGTTGAGGGCATCACCTTACGAGACGCGGACGCAATAATTCGAAACCCAGACAGAAAGCTGATATCGAATTTAGATGCTATTCCGTTTCCCGCGAGGGACTTGCTCCCAATGGGAAAGTACTCGCCGCCTCACAGTACCGGAGTCATATCGAGTAGAGGATGCCCGTTCAGGTGTATTTTCTGCGCTTCCTCAAACCTGTACCATAAGACGTTTCGGTCGCGGAGCGCGTACAACGTCTTTGAGGAAGTGGCCCAGCTTGTTTCTCAAGGCTACGAAAATGTCACTATGCTCGATGATAATTTTATTCTCAACAAAGAGCGCGCGTTCAAATTCGCCGATCTGGTTGAGGAAAACAACGTGAAGTTCAGCTGGTCGTGCACCGGGCGCGTTGACTCTATTGATGAGGACTTGCTCTGCAGGCTGCGCGAAGTCGGCTGCAATGGGCTCTTTTTTGGCGTTGAGTCTGCCTCGGACGACACGTTGGAGCTCATCAAGAAAGGGTTTTCGACCGATCAGGTGATTAACGCCTTTGACGTGCTGAGAGACTACGATTACGCAACAACAGCGTCCTTTATGATCGGATTGCCCGGAGATGACCGGCAGAAGGTCGTCGACACGATCAACCTCGCAAAACAGGTCACGCCGGATTTCGCAATGTTTTCAGTCACCACGCCCTATCCGGGAACTGAGCTGTACGAAAACATCGACAACTACGATCTTGAGATTACGCTGGATGACTGGAGTAAGTTCACCCTCACAAAACCCGTGGTTCGTACGAGCGCTCTTTCGACGGCCGAATTGCATCGGTGGTTTTTGAGGGCATACTTTGGTTTTTACGTGCGAGCGTCCTACTTGCGGCGTGCCATCGCAAAGAGGCAGCTCGGCTTCGTTCTGGCCCCCGTAAAACACGCCGTCGTCGACGCACTCCGTGGAGCGTTCTCACGCCATAGTCTGTGAGTTGATGCTGCTCGAGACCCAGTCACATTTTGGCGGAAAGCCTTGGTTAAAGAGGATTAAGCGTAAATATCTTGCCTTATAGAGGTTAAAGCCTGATTGCACTCGGAAGGAGATGAAACGTATGGAAGCGAACAAGTTTTATGTCTTGCCAGACCTGTCCTATGGATATAACGACTTAGAGCCCTATATTTCTGAGCAACAGCTCAGGATTCACCACGACAAACACCATCTCGCATACGTCAACGGCGCGAACGCGGCCTTTGAGAAGCTCGATGCCGCACGAAAGAGCGACGCTGACGTAGATGCTAAGGCCACGCTAAAGGAGTTGTCGTTCAACATCGGCGGCCACGTACTCCACAAGCTTTTTTGGCCCACGATGGCGCCTGCGGGCAAAGGCGGGGGCGGGGGCCCTAACGGCAAGTTGGCCACTGCCATAAACGATGAGTTTAGCAGCTTTGACCGGTTCAAGGCGGAGTTTAGCAAAGCCGCGGCAACCACCGAAGGGTCAGGATGGGCTGCGTTAGCGCTCGACAAGCTGACAAACAGGCCTATAATAATGCAAATAGAGAAGCACAACGTCAACGTCTATCCAAATTTCCGCATCGTCATGGTTCTCGACGTCTGGGAGCACGCCTACTATCTCGACTACAAGAACGAGCGGCCGAAATTTGTCGACGCGTTCTGGAATATCGTGAACTGGGAGATGGTAAACGAGCGGTTTGAAGACGTGCTTGAGTGCTCGTGCGCGATCATCTAGTCTTGTTATCAATGAAATTGCTGGGTGCTTGAGGGGGGTTTTGCGCAATACCCTCCTTCTGTCGCCAACAATCTTGAGCGGCGACCTAGAGAGAATGACGAAGTATCTAAGAGAAGAGTGGCTAAACGTAGATCTAAATTCTGTCGGCAAGTAGTGTTTAAGGGAAGTGTTTACGGGAGAGATTTTCCATTACTCGAGCAAGGGCGAGAGAGGGCCGCTCGGAACAACAGAGTCGAGAGACACTGATAAGCAGCTTAATTTGACAAGCGGCGCTCAGCCTCACAATTCAACGGAGCTGGTACTGCCGTCAGACGCTCTTTGAATTGTGATTTGTTGCCTTGTATGCGAATGAAAAGCATCGTCGTGGCTTATGACGATGACTTGGCTTAGTCCCTTGATTGCGCCTATTTGGCTTGCCAAGTTGTTACGACGTTCCTCGTCAAGATGAACTGTAGGTTCATCAAGAATGAAAAGGCCGAGCCCGCCGACAACTTCCTGAAGCGCCAGGCGGATACTTAAGCATGCGGAAACTTTCTCACCACCGCTCATTTCGTACAGCGAGATCACATTATCGTTTATTGTTTTGAAAATCAGGTAATCTTCCTGCCAAAACAGTTGCGACTCTCCACCTACGAGACTTGACCAGTACCGCTCTGCGTGCTTACTTACCTCTCTCGTAAAGACGGGACGCAAGGAACTCAATTTCTTAAAACTAGCTCGAATCTCGTCAAAAAATGCAGCATCGGATTTAATTTCGTTAAGTTCGACTTCAGCGGCCATTAGGTCTTCTTTCTTCTTTTTAACGTCACTTTCGATTGACTTTTCTTCATCAATCTGCTTGAGTAATTGCGTCAGGATACCTTTTTTTTCGTTGAAAACTCGCTGCTTCTCATCCAGCTCTTCAATGACTCGCTGATGTTCGTGTTTATCGTAGAGCTCTTTAATTTTGAGGGCTCTGCTCTCTAATTCGGCTCGCTGGCGTTCCAAATCCTGCAGTCTGCTGCCCAGTTCATCATAGCTGGTCTCTACTTTTTCCAGTTTCTCGGCGTTACTCAAAGACGCTAAGTAAAGATCGTAAGCAGGTTTCACTTCTTCAAGTTCCTGAGCGAGCATCGTTTCGTGTTCTTCGTTCCCACCTGCTTCAAAAAGCTTCGCCGTTTCATTATCAATGTTTTCCAGAGCCTCAGTGAGTCGAGATTGCGTTTCCTCGACGTTAGCGATCTCTTTTAAAGTTGCATCTTCATCGAATCCTTGCACATTATACCATAGCGAGTTAAACTTGTCAGCTAGTGGTTTCAACTCATCAAGTTGCGCTTTTGTGTTTTTGATTGCTTCAGATGAGTCACCTACGCCGCCAATCTCGGCAAGCAATCCCTTGATTTCCGTGTTAACGCTGTCTCGCTGGCTATATCGAAGATCTAGCTCGTGCTTTTTCTTTTCTAGCGTCCTGAACTGCTTCTCAGATTCTGCAGCTTGCTCAATTGCTGCCGATTTTTCTTTCTTTAGTGACCCCAGTTTGATTAGATCTTGCCGAATTTGTTCCACTTTTTGCTTTTGCTTATGCCCAAGCTCCAAGATTGATTCGCAAGTTTCGTGGGTGTATGGACAGATCCCTGCTAACAGATCCGCCAATTCCTTCTCAAGTTGCTGCTTCTGGCCATTTCGCTCCCCCAGAAGCGCAATTATGTCATTGTAATCGCTGTTTAAACCCTCCAACAGACCAGCTTGAATTTTTAGAGTTTCGTAACTTTGAAGCTGCAGCCCGAGTGCGTTGATTTTAGCTTCGTAGTCATTGAGAGTCTTGTAACGGTCATTCAGCTTGTCCAAAAGGCCGTCATATCCCCGTTGTTTGTCCAGTAAGGTTTCTAATTCAGCCTGAAGCATCTTATAATCGTCAGACTGCTTTTTGAGACCTTCTGCCCTCTGTTTGGAGTCTCGAAACATATCCAAGTTGATTTTCTTGTTTTGCTTTTCATTTTCAAGACGATCATATTCCCGTTGTTTGACGGACAGCTCCGCTTGAAGTTTCGCAATTTGTCGAAGATATCCTCGCACTGTTTGAAGCTCGTTTGAGATTTTGCCGTGCCGTAGAAACAACTGATGATTGGCTTCGACTATCGCCTTTGCGCGGCGACTTTCTGTCAGTTCCCTCTTAATATTGCTCTGGCTGATTTTCAAAGCATCTATTTGAGCGGCGGCGCGTTCAAGTTCGTGTTCAAGGTTGCTGATTCCTTCACTGACCTCATCTAAGGCCTGTTTGCGGTCCCCTAATGGTTCTATTTCTTTTTCGAAGCCTTTGAGCTCGGTTTCGAGGATAATCTGTTCAGCTTCGTGTTCCCCTAGGCGTTCGATTTGCCGATCTAGCTGTTCAACGCTTGAGCTAAGTACGCGGACGTCGCCGTCCTGCTTAATTGCCTTCTCTTTGAAGTTGTTCCTGACGTGCTTCGAATCTTCATAGGCTTGTCTATACCGATATAGCCCTAGCACCCTGTCAAAATGGTCTTTCCGAGCTTGAGCGCTGTACTCGAACTCATCGATGACTTTGCCTTGTTGAACACAAATGACATTTGCAAACAAACCGCTGGCTGAATCATTGTAGACCATGGGAATGCCAAGCTCATCCACGATTCGCTGGTGGATCTCCTCCTTTCCGAACAATCTGGAATTCACGTCGTCGATGTACAGCTCCCAGGTTTGCGGTGCTACACGAGATAGCCTATTAACGACACGGAACACCTTTCCGTTGCTGGAGAATTTGACTTCAATTAAGCCGTCGGTCTCGCCTTTCCTAAGAAGATATTCCAAGACGCCTTGCTTGTATTTCGTCCCCTTGTGGTCAATTACCGCAGACTTAATGCCTTGTGGATCGAAGCCAAACATTGCTCGCCCGATACAATCTACAATTGTACTCTTTCCTGCGCCGTTCTCACCATAAATGGAAATCGTACCTTCGCCAAGCTGTATTTCGCCAGAATCAACGAATGTCCTTATGTTCCTGAGGCGAATGCTGTCGATCTTCATAGGGTATTTCTTCGAAACCTAGAGACGTGCTGCGCTATCACATCAGCGTCTTCGGCACTTGCAAGGCCAGTATCGAGTATCTCTCCCATGATGCCTCTCACAAACGCCGCTACTTCACGTGCTTGCTTATCGTAGCCGGAAAAAGTCTGTTGAAACATGTTAAGTTCGAGTTCATCTATCGAACTCTCGACTTCGGAAAATGCGCCTTCATCACAAACAGTATTGTCTATTATCAAAGAGTAAAGCGGTGAATAGCGGGCCTCAATTGCTGCTTTTGACTCGGCCAAGCTCAGATTTGGAGGGGCTTCACCGCCGAATACCACTCGGACAAGAGAATCGGCTATTTGATTGTCCCTATTATCTTTGTCCAACAACTCTATGGCCTTTTCGGTTGCTTGATCGTTACTAGCGAGCTCGACATTGAGATTAAACATGCGGCGAGCGCTGCGAACTTCGACTTCTGAAACCTCGGCTACCCCGTCTTCTAACACCACATCGTAAAAGATCCTTTTGTAATCTTTATCGGTGAATCTATAATATTCTGGGCTACCTGGGTTGAAAATCCAGTCACTTATCTGAAAGCTATTATGAGCGTGTCCGAGCGCCAAATACGCGGCTTTTGGTCTGAGCATTTCGAGCTCTGACAATGAAATGTCAGGATGCCCTTCGGCAACGTGATGCTCAACCGCGGCGTGCAACAATATGATGTTAGGCGCATCCGGCATTTGGTGGAAAAAGTTCTCAATTTTTGACCGCAGATAGATCCCGTGATACCCCAGCCCTATGATATTTGTGCCGCCGATTTGCCTGATCGCGTTTTCGAGATTATCCCCGTCTGGGCCAAGATAGTCTACTAGCTCCAAATATTCGAGGACGTTATTAGCTGTGTCGCTCTGAGGGCCTTTTCTCCTATCGTGATTGCCATCGACCACAAAAAATGGAATCTCAGCTTGCTTCAGCGGATTTAGTATTTTAATGGCGTCGATGAGGGTCGTGTGGTCAACAAGATTTGAGTTGAAGAGGTCGCCGCTATGCAAAATAAAATCAACCTCGTTCTTGATAGCGTAGTCGACAATTTCCTGCGTCGTACGGCTCCAGTCTTTCAGACGTTGTTTTAATCCATATTGTCGATACCCTAAGTGACTGTCGCTGAGATGTACAAACCTGTGTCGAGTTCTGATCGCGACCACCTACTTTGGCAATGACAGATTCACAGCTTCGAATAATCCACGCTTACGGCAGAGTAAACGCTGGGGACACACAGATCAAACGCGAATGCTGAGCAGCTCCAACTAGCACGATTCTGCTGAAAATGAGAGATGTATCTGTTAAAATAGTTTTGCAAGTCGTAGCAGTTCTCGAGGTGAAGAGTCTTTTTTCTTCGTTTATCGCGTCGAAGATCTTTATCTCAAAAAAGCGACCGATTGCTAATTCTTTTCTCGTGAACGATCTGGCATAGATCTTGCAACAGCCGTGAACGATAAGCTCCTGGAAAATGCTCGCGATGTCCGATCCAAGCCAAAAAAGGTAAAAAAGCATCTCGAACACCGTTCCCGCCCAAGGCGTGCACTGCACGTTTCCTTTTTTCGTTCTGTAACTCCTTAAAATTATTAAGATCTTTTTCGATTTAGAGTGCTTACTGGGCTTGAATCTCTTCGCGACGCAAACCGCGATGGAGTCACGACCGTCAAAACACCTTTTGCGCGGCCCACACGTTTAAGCTGCATTGAAACTGTCTTACGTATTTGTTTTGGTTGTCGGGAGGGTCTCAGCGTCCTTCACCGCTCTGAGTATCTTTATCGCGTGGAGAACGAAGTGTAACCAACCTTGTTTGAAATTGAACAAATCGCGGCTTCGGACGACACAGTCCACCTCGTTTTGTGGGGCATAATCAATGCTTTCACGAGTGGCACTCCACCACTCATCGAGATGCTCGATCAAACCGTTTTGACTATATCCCCGGTGGGTGTCGCTTGCTCGCACAAATCCCAAAGCAGAAGCTGCGTACGATTCCCCATTGATACTTCAGCGCTACGCGTTATCAAAAGCAAGCTCGCAAGATTTGAGCCCTTGCAAGAGACGGAGAGCTGAAATACCGCTCAGTGGATAGAGATTACGGACGGGCGCTGTACCAATGGAACTTTATATAAATTCGCAATTATTTCCACCTAGGTTTAGCCTGTGATGTCGCTCAAGGAACTTGGCTTGCGTTTGATCAGTGCGCCTTATGAGCTAGTTTTTAAGGAGAAGATGACCGACCAAGCGCGCATGTTCGTCGTAGGCACCTCGTATGTGGGGATTGGAACACTGGTCGGAGCCTTGTTCACGTTAGCCTTCAGCATCATTGCGGCACGGGCACTGGGACCAAGCAATTTTGGCGTTCTTGGACTTGTCACGACAGTGGGCACTATTCTCACCATCTCAATGATAGCAAGTTCTACGCCGATGATAAAATACGGTTCGGAGATGCAGGATCATTTTGTGCAGGTCAGCATCATCTCAACTTCGTACATTCTACTAGCATTGTTGACTGCAGCCTCGATTTGTGCCTACGTACTCTTTTCTGCGCCACTATCTTACTTGTTTGGAGTGCCAGCGGACGTTTTCTTCTTCGCTCTTTTTCTTGCCGTTACTTCTACGTTTTATCAGTTTACCACAAACTCTCTCAGAATCTTCTTCAAAATGAGAGCATATGCACTTCTGACTGCCGCTCAATCCGTCGTACTACTTGCTGCGTTTTTCGCATTCATCGGTAAGGACATGGTGTCGTGGCAGTCGGCATCGTACTCGTATTTCCTATCGTATGCGGCGATCGGCTTTATTTTGGTCATTTACCTTAGAGACTACATAAAACTCCGATTTGACCGGTCCTGGGCGAAACATATCATGCATTACGCCGTTCTTGCCCTGCCGGGAGGGGTGGCAGCCACCTTCATGGGCGTCGACAGAATACTTATCAACAAGTTCACGACGACGGCGGATGTGGGAATTTACAACGCGTATTTCCTGCCATCAATAACGGTAGCCGTGATGCTTTGGATGATCGTTAACGCCGCTTTTTTCCCCTATGCATCCAAGAGCAAAGATAAGCTGGCCATTCTACGTCGCGTCAACAAGGCAACGCCGTACCTTGCTGCCTCGATCGTGCCATCGGTGCTCTTATTAGAGTGGGCAATCTTCTTCCTTTATGGGCGCCAGTATCCGTTCAGCTGGGAAATAGCGCTCGTTTTTGCCATCGCAGCGATAGCGGCATTTTTTTATCAAGCCCTCAGCTGGCTGATGGCTTCAGAAGGTACGCGTGGAGCGAAGGTGAACACGCTCAGCAGCTTTATCGCGCTGATCGTACTCGTCGCTTTCGACGTCGTTCTGATTCCACTGATTGGCATTCTAGGCGCGGCAATTACACTCATCTTTGCTTATCTGATAGCGGCGCTCTATCTCCTGTCTAAACGGCGCATATTGAGCGCCGGCTAGGCACGAACGTCGGCTTGTTACATGCATACCTCCGAAGCTCCGAAACTTAGTTCATGCGCTGCGATCGTGCGCACTGGTGGGCGGCCCTCCGGCGCCACTGTCCTGTTACGCTCAGGCCATCCGGAAGAGGCTAGTGAGGTCTCCATTCCTGATAGTGGTGAGCTGTTGCCAGACACAGCTGTCAGGTAGATTTACGTTATGGTGATCGCGTGCTTGTTGTGGGAGGATTTGCCGGCGATGTTCTTGAGAGCGTGCGCTGCGGCTTTTTGCACGCGCTTACTGTCGTCCTTCAGCGCTTCGTTAAGGGGATTCAACGCACGAGAGTCTCCAACTTCACCCAGCGCCCAGGCCGCAACTTCACGCACGTCGCTGTATGGATCTTCCAAGGCCTTTATGAGGGACTCTACTGCTCGCGTGCTACCTAGTTGGCCGAGCGCCCAGGCCGCAACTTCACGCACGTTCTTGTATCTATCAGACAGCGCTTCTACGAGCGGCTCAACGGCGCAGGGGTTGCCGAGCTGGCCAAGGGCTTCGGCGGCGGCGCGGCGCACATCACTGTTTTCGGCACATAGCGCGCGGACGAGCGGCTCAACGGCGCGGGGGTTGCCGAGCTGGCCAAGGGCTTCGGCGGCGACCCGTCGCACGTCCGCAGCTCCACCGCTCAGCACTTCTATATATGGCTCTAAGGAGCGCGGATCGTTAAACTGCTTAAGCGCGCATGCAGCGGTGAAGCTGACGTGCCAGTCTTGATCGTTAAGGGCGCCTATAAGTGGCAAAACGGCGCGGGGGTTGCCGAGCTGGCCAAGGGCTTCGGCGGCGGCTCGACGTGCCTGGCTATCTTTCGCTTGCAGCGTGTGGATTAAGGGGACTGTTGATGGTTCGCCGAGCTTTGTCAATGCCTCGACACAGGCCGTCCGAACGCGCTGGTCATCATCTGCTAACATCTCTATGATGGGTAGCACGGCGCGGGGGTTGCCGAGCTGGCCAAGGGCTTCGGCGGCGGCGCGGCGCACCCCACTATCATTCATGTGCATCGCATTGACAAGAGGGTCAAACGCTTCGTGCCTCTCGAGCGCGGCGACGGCGCTTAAGCGTACACGCTCACTTTCGTCGTGCAACGCCCTAATAAGCGGGTCAATCGCTCTTTGATCGGCTAGACTGCCAAGCGCAACTACAGCTTCCCTCCGCGTATTCTCATCGTCATCGAAACTCGGACCACCGATCTCTACCGTGCGAGCTAAGTTTTCGACGTCGCCGTTGGCGAGCATTTTTGCAATATCCGGTTTGTTGTTAAAGATCCTCACTACTGCCTGCCCCTTCAAACGGTCCGCTCTCTCGACAAAGCCGTCCGCTGCCTGTTTAAAGTCATTTTAGAAGATTGTAAACCTTTTGAATTGCATTAACTTCGCTGAAACCAACAATCAAAAAAAGCGAGTATACCGTTAGCGAGATCCCAGAAAAAAACGGGTAAGAAAAATTGGAAGCTAGGGGCTTGCGGTTGGATATTAGCACGCACACCTAGGCCGCACCGCGAATTATCTTATCGACCTGCCTCGGCCTTCTTTTCTTAACGTAGCAGCAGCTAGCCACACCCCATATGTAATATTAGTAGAGACCGTGCGAAGCTTGCCCAAACCAGATCAACGTCGTGAAGCAAAGTTCCGCCTGGCGGCGGTTCTCAGCCTGCTTCCTGAGAAGAGCCACGCACGCGCTGACACAGCTCTTTACCTTCGCGAGCTTCTCGATTGTCTGGGTCGATCTCAAGCGCTTTGTCAAACGCCTCCAAAGCCGCGTCGCGCTCTCCAAGACGTCCTAAGGCGCATCCTTTGTCGCTCCACGCCGCTGCGAGCGTCGGATCGGTTTCCGTCGCCTTCCCGAACTTACCCAAGGCGCCTTGGTAGTCACCTTGTCGGTATAGAGCAATGCCTTCGCTGACTTGCTCCTTTGCGGTCGATGCACTCTGATCGACGCTGGGCTCTTCGGCCAAAACAGCTCCACATTCTCTACAGAAACGGGCCGAGGGACTTGCGGTCGTTCCACACGACTTACAGAACTTTGTTTCCGTCATAAACTCGATCTAAAATATCGCATCAAAGCAATAAAGCTTGTGATTGGCTAACTGGAAAACCGATTCAACAGACTCGAACGCCAAATTTGAAAATGGAGATGGGACTGTGACTTTTCCGCAGATGCTTGGGTCCGTTAGTGAAGAGATCTTGGCGACGGTCTAGAAATGCTAAATAGAGGCTACAGCGATTTTTCAGCAACCGCACGATTTGCTTGATACGATCATTTTACCCGAGAAGTCCAAGCGTAGACGATTTCAAGGCGAGATCCGATGATAAAGAGCACGCCGATCGTTTAGTGATCGCGCAAGGCCTTTTGGGTCGGCAGGCGGCTTTTAGAAATCCATGGCAGTCAGGATCCGTTTGTTAAGCCGCGCGCACTGGGCTTTCAAGTAGTATTTACTTTGTGCGATCTGCTGTCTGAGCAGCGCCTCCATTTCTTCAGCGGTCCTATACGTAAACGGATCGAGTTGCTTTAAGCGTTCTTCGGACAATCCCTCCACCCGCGTCGGGACAAGCACTTTGTCGCCCCACAACGGATGTGGCGCGTAGTCAAGTGCTCCGCGCGCCGCTTGGATCAAGAACACCTGCGTCTCTTCGATGGTAGGGCCGGTCCCTCCCACCGGCTTTTTTTTGCCGTCAACTTCTTCAAAAAGCGTCTTTGCGAGCCAGATAGGTTCGTCGCCAAGGTGTGTATCGGCCCACACGTACCTGGCGCCGACGCGTCCGGTCGTGTTGATGAGATACGATTCGATTGGATTGTCAGTTTTCGCCCGCTCCTTCAGAAACTCGTAGAATCGGTGCACGTGGGCGGCGTTCCCGACGCCCATCGTGAACGGCAAACAATACCTCGATTCGTACTTCTCGCCACCAACGCCTTCTCGACCTTGCGCAGGGTGGCCGATCGTCCTGCCGTCTGCGAGCACTTTTGCGGCGAATGCAGGATCGTTGAGTTTCACCCACGAATAGTCAGAGATATATCCGGGGCTGATGAAGACAACCATGTTGAGCGGTCCGGACGAGTCGACGTTTCCGTCGAAGTAGCCGGTGTCCTCTAAGAAGATGATACTTCGCGCGTTTTGATTCAGTTTTCCGTGATACTGAAGTATCTCGCCACGGAAGCTCACGTCGCCGTGCTCGTCCCATTCCGTATTTTCGTGGAGCGCGTTCGGTGACATTCCGGCGTTATAGATGGCGTGCTGCGTTACATCGACGTCCTCTGTTTTCGTCCAGCAGCCACGTTCGGGGCTGACAACGCAGTCCTCAAACACCGCGACCACGTCGTCGTTTCGAATAAGTTGGTTAGATATGAACTCGAGTGGATTGATTCCAAACTTGTCGATGTAGATCTGCGCGATCTTCTCGTCGTAGACGTAGTGCCCGTGAGTGGACTTTCCGCTGCCCGTCAGTCCCCAGACCGACATCACTATGTTCTTGCTCGTGCCGTCAACGCGCTTGACGGTAAACTCCTTGAGCGAAGCATGCTCGCCCGTCCCGCCTCTCTTGTAGATCTCATAAATCCAGTGCGAAAGGAAGCCTTTCTTTGCTTCTCCCATGTAGGACGATGCGGCGACGATGGTGTAGTTGTGGAAGGGAAAACGAATGACCTTCAGCATCTCATTCTTCCCGGGCACATTGGGATTTTCAAGATAGTGAGGGATCATAAAAAGCTGTGCATCAGGCTCTGCGTCCGGATCGCCTGGGAAATTGACCGCTTGCCAGCGGTACGCGACGTCAGGAAATTGCGCATCGCAGTAGAGGCGACATTTCATCTCTCCTTTTGAACCTTTCTGCCCAAGCGTTGCGTCTGCCTGAATCATCGGCTGGTCAAGAATGTGCTCCAAAACGCGTAGCATCAACACTCGGTGCTCCACGCGCAATTCGTCTTCACGCTCAACTACGACGCTGCCTGCAGCGCTTCTGTTCCAGATGTTCGATGCCCAGTTCCACGATCCGTTCCTGAACTGTGTTCCGTAGAGTTTTGCGCGCTGCAACAAATCCGATGGATTGTTCTGGATAGGCTTCAAACCGACCTTTTGCTTGTCCTCTATTATCTGCTCGAACAGCTTCGGAAAACTCGTTATCGTTATGTCATCGAGTGAAATTGGCATAAAACCTCAGCGCCTTTGTTTTGGCGGCGATTACGCCTTATTAGGTACTAAAGAGTGTATATATCTTTCGTCAGTCCGCGTGAAACTGCTCCTCCTACGTTTGAGGGCCGCATCGACTGTTCCTTCGTCGCCACGCCACGCGGCGCAAGCGAAGCCTTAGCCGCGACTTGCGTCGAGTCCTGCTGCGGGAGTGACTTTCATCCTTTCCTTCTGCATAGCAATTTCATACAAAAGAATGTGCTTTTTCGCGACGATGGACCAGCCTATCTTTTTTTGAACGTACTCAAGTGCCCGCGCGGAGAAAAGCTTTCTCAGTTCGTTATCTCGCAGGAGTAAGAGCAAAGCAGCCTTTAGATCCTCAAGCGATCCCAGCGGTACGGTCGCACCCGCTTGACTCGCTTCGACTTCCGCCTTGAGGCCTTCAACCGCTGTCACCACTGCGGGTTTTCCTAAGGCGAAAGCGTGAGCAAGATTCCCGCTCTGCGATGCGCGATCATATGGCAAAACCACAAGATCGGCTAGGCTGAGTATTGAGTCGTATTCGCTCGGCGTAAAGGCACCCGTGATAACCCGTATATTCTCTTTAGCTGGAGATTCGCGGATAGCCTTAAGCAGTTTGGGCTTGTAATAGAGGCCGCTGGGCGACCCCGGGCGGGCGTCTCCAGCGATGATCAGGACTGCATTCTTGACCTGTTCGAGCACATCGGGCCATACGGCTACCGCGTCTTCAAACCGCTTGTTTGGTTCCCACCATCCGATGCACAGTACGACCTTCTTGCCTTCGTATCCGGACTGCCGCTTCGCCTCGCGTGCGTCAGGGATCGTTTCAGCGACTACAGTCTTTGCTCCGTGTGGGATGACGAAGACATTGTTCGGGATCCTACCGAGGTTCGCCGGCAAAAAGATCTTCTGGAACTCTTCGTGCACAATGCCCGCGTCAACGGTATCGAGGCTCAGACTGGTGAATATCGCCTCTTCGCGACTGAGCGTGCTGTAGACCGAGTGATACGTGATCACCGTAGGGATTCGCGAGACGAAAAGTAGAAAGAGCAAATCAATGATGCTTATCCCATAGTCTCCTGCATTGGCGTATAGCCCGTATTCGTGTTGGATGTGTACAACGTCTGGTTTCAATTCCATTATCTGCTTAAAAATGGCACGTTCCCAGTCGGGCTTCGAAATATCGATAATCCCGAACACGTTTGGCTGTGATTCGTGCCCACCTACGTCGTCATCCATATGACTAATGACGTAGACCGTGTGACCAAAACTTTCCATCGCGTTGATCAACTCAGATGAGTACGTCGCGATTCCGTCGTGGCGCGGGGGAAAAGGAGTCACCATGCATATCCGCAGCGGCGCGGCGTCGCTCTCGCCTGGATCTTTTGCAGATTTCATAACATATCATCTCTCCCATTCCCGCGGGGGACTGTCACATTCCGTGCTGTTCGCACAAGCATAACTGCGATACGCTTAGAAGTATATTATACGTGTGCTTTGCGCTTTCAGCAAATCTCGTGTCGCTGTGTCACATGTCTGGGTTAGGCGCGCATCGGAGAACGCAATGTCCCGCGCCAACTCATAGAGTCACGGAAACGCCCCTGTGAGAGCTCGTGTTTGCAAGCAAAAAAAACGAAGAGCATCAGCAAACGTTAAAGAAACTAACGAACTGATACGGGAGATAAAATCAGTTTATCCAAGCGTTAGAGAACAATCTGGCGTGTCGCGTTTTGTGGGAGGCTTAAAAAGCGTGCCTCTTCGGGTGTCCAGCGCGCTCGAAAGATTAGCTAAACAATTCTCCTTCGTATTTTGTAGCGCCTTGGCTTAGCGCCATTTTCACTGCTTCCGCATCCTTCATCAGGAAGACCTTGTCGTCTCCGACTTCCTCAACCTCAACGCTGTTTTTGAGAATCTCTTTATGTTTCTGAAATCGCCCGATCGTCACGCGGAACTCAGTGAGGTCTTCTACCACGTTGACGTCATAACCTGCTGCCTGTAAGATGTCCTGTACCTTCTCGAGATCTGCTGGCGGGATCTCAAACCGATAGTTGGGACCGTTGTAGTAATCGCCCAACTGCTTAAACAGCCCAGGATCGCCGAGGTACTGCTTAAAAATGTACATATCGTGGAGCTTAAATATATTAATACTCGCCATTTGAACCACGAAAAGATACGCCTAAAAGTATTTAGCTCTATTTCTAATGGTATCGCGGCACCTATGCTGGGCGCGGTGGTGCATTTCTGCCCCAATTTCAGCATATGCGCGAACAAGAGAAAGCTTAACTTGGGGCGAGAACAACATCACTGACAGGCAGTTGCCGCCACTCCTGTGGAACTCCCCAAGATGATTTGATGATCAAGGATATTAATCACTACTTTGAACGGCTGGAATCTGAGCTTGCAGCTTGTTTCACTATCGCGTCAGAGGCGCGGAAAAACGGCGAGGATCCTTCCCTTTCTCCCGAAATTCTGCCTGCTCGTGACCTTGCCGAGCGCGTTGAGAACCTCATCGGCATCCCGGGACTCGCACAGCGGATACGACAGCTTGACAAAACAATGACCCGCGAAGAAGCAGCACTCGCGATTGGCCTAGGCTTTGCAAATAACGAATTCGGGTCGTTCGAGAGCAAAGTCCAAGTGGTAGAGAAGGCAGTGAGGACCGCAGTCGCGATGCTGACCGAAGGGGTCGTCGCGGCCCCCATTGAAGGGATCGCACGGGTGGAACTCGACAAGAACGACGATCGAACCGATTTTCTTCAAATCTTTTATTCCGGTCCTATCAGAAGTGCCGGCGGAACCGCCCAAGCGCTTTCCGTGTTAGTCGCCGACTACGTGCGGCGCGCGGTCGGCATTGGCCGATACGCGCCGCGGGATGAGGAGGTTGAGCGATATGTGGAAGAGATTCCGCTCTACAAGAGCCTCGTAAACCTGCAATATACTCCCTCGGCTAGCGCCATCAGGACCATCGTTACGAACTGTCCCATCTGTGTCAATGGTGAAGGAACGGAACGGGAGGAGGTTTCAGGCTTTCGAAACCTTGACAGGGTGCAGACGAACGCAATTCGTGGCGGCATGGCACTCGTTTTAGCAGAGGGGCTGGCGCAGAAAGCGCCAAAGCTCAAGAAATACGTGTCGCAGCTCGGACTCGACGGGTGGGAATGGTTAGACGAAATTATCCCTAAGGTGGCCGAAGAAGAAGAAGCAGAAAGCTCAAAAGTGAAGAAGCGCGGCGGCGAGACTAAAATTACCCCAAGATGGACGTACATGGAAGATATCATCGCTGGCCGACCCGTATTCTCGCATCCTTCGCGCAAGGGGGGCTTTCGGCTTCGATACGGACGAGCGCGCAACACAGGCTTTGCTTCTGCAGGAATCAACCCCGCAACGATGGTAGTGCTTGGTGAATTCTTAGCTCCAGGAACGCAACTGAAGATGGAACGGCCTGGCAAGGCTGCCGGGATTTCCTCGGTCGATTCAATCGAAGGGCCGACCGTAAAGCTCTATAACGGAACCGTCATTCGGATCGACTCGTACGAAGAGGCGCTTGCACACAAAAATGACATCGACGAGATACTCGACCTTGGAGAGATTCTCGTAAACTACGGAGACTTTCTCGGCAATAACCACCTACTAATTCCTTCCCCCTACGTGCAGGAATGGTGGACGCAAGACCTGGAGGAAGCTGCAACGCGCTTGAACGAGGCCGCACCCGCTGTCAACGCACAGGAGCTTACCGCGTCCCGCGCGCTGCAGCTTTCGCGGCACTTCGGCATTCCGCTACACCCGAAGTTTACCTATTTGTGGCACGATATAACGCTCAATGAGCTCGCGCACCTGGCAGAGGTCGTCAGCCAAACGGGCAGAATAGCACGAGGCACGCCGTCGGGGGACGCTGCGGATGCACCTGACACACCGGTCGAGCTCATCCTGCCTGGCGACCCCAAGACAAAGGAGCTGCTCGAAGCGCTCCTCGTCCCTCACGTTGTTGCTGACGGCGACGTCGTGATTGACGACGCGGCGGCGTTCATCGCGAGTCTTGGCCTGAGCCAGTCGCTGAGCAAGGAATGGTTTTCACTAAAAAGCCCACGCATCAAATCTCCGATTGACGCGGCAACGCTCCTCAGCGGGATCGAAATCAGAAAACGGGCGCCTTCAAGGATCGGAGGACGGATGGGGCGACCGGAAAAATCAAAAGCCCGGGAGATGAAGCCTCCTCCGCACGTGCTCTTCCCTATCGGAAATGCGGGCGGGCGCGACCGATCCCTTCGAAGAGCGGCGGGTTCATCAAAAGCGGCCGCCGAACGCGCGTCGGAAATCGACGTGCAGTACCTCGGCCTAATCGACGTTGACGTAGGCGTCCGCCGTTGTCCGACGTGCTTGAGCGAAACTTACCAAACGCGCTGCGAATGCGGAGCGTTCACAGAACCTTTCACGTTTTGTCCGACGTGTTCACGCGATCTGCGGATTGGGACCACGTGTCCAAAATGTCACAGGCAGGGAGTGAGTCATCGGATCCAGTCCATCGACCTGCGGAAGGTCTACCAACAGGCGCTTGTTCGACTTGACGAAACGGCACGATTCGACAGATTTAAAGGTGTATTGGGCCTGATATCTAAGAACAAAACGCCTGAGCCCATCGAAAAAGGCGTGTTGCGCGCAAAACACGAAATCTTTGTGTTCAAGGACGGAACCTGTAGGTACGATTTAACAGACCTGCCCACGACACACTTCACCCCACGGGAGATCTCTGTTCCGACCAGCAAGCTTCGCGACTTAGGATACGACGTGACGGACGACGACGATGCGATCGAACTTGCGCCGCAAGACATTGTGCTATCGGAAGATTGCGGAGAGTGGCTTGTCCGCGTATCCAACTTCATCGACGATCTGCTCGTGAAATACTATAGACAGCCCCCTTACTATGAAGCAAAATCGAAAGAGGATCTCATCGGTTCGTTGGTGATAGGACTCGCGCCCCACACAAGCGCCGGCGTCCTAGGCCGCGTCATAGGTTTTACCCCCGCTTCAGCAGGCTTCGCTCATCCGTTCTTCCACGCATCAAAACGCCGAAACTGTGACGGCGACGAAGACTGCGTCGTGCTTCTTCTCGACGGGCTCTTGAACTTCTCGTTGTCGTATCTTCCCGACCGTCGTGGGGGCAAGATGGATGCCCCACTCGTATTGACCACCCGGATCGACCCGAAGGAGGTTGATGCCGAGGCGCACAACCTCGACATAATCGATCGCTACCCACTCGAGTTCTACCGTGCAACGCTTGGCTTTGAAGACCCGAAGCGCGTTCGCATTGCTACCGTGGCGTCTCGGCTGGGCACAGACGCCGAGTTCACGGGCTTTGGGTTTACCCATCAATCCTCGTCGATCTCGCTCGGCCCTCTGAACAGCACCTACAAGGTGCTCGAATCAATGATGGATAAGATGGAGGCCCAGCTTGAGCTCGCTCGTCGCATACGTGCGGTAGACCAGAGAGACGTCGCAGAGCGCGTGATCAAGACGCATTTCCTTCCCGATCTGATTGGCAATCTTAGGGCGTTTTCACGCCAGAAGGTACGATGCGTGAAATGCAATTATAAGGTGAGGCGGCCACCCATTAGCGGCAACTGTCCAAAATGCGGGGGAAAGATCGTGCTCACCGTTCACGAAGGCACCGTGACAAAGTATATGGCGCGCTCGATCCAGATTGCCAATGACTATGGCGTCTCGAAGTACACGCGTCAACGGCTTATGCTCCTTGAGATGTCGGTCGACTCTCTGTTTGAGAGCGATGCCTCAAAACAGATGGGCCTGGTTGACTTCATGTAGAGCGCCCCAGCTCCTGTCACAGGCCCTTGGGTTTCTCACGTCGCGACGGAGGCACCAGTGCCGCCTCGTAAGCGGCTGTTCGTAACACGTTCGGATCACAGTGAGTAGATTAGCATGGTGGATATTCCCAGACTAGTATTAAACACCGGTCTCCAGTTCTTGCGCTCGCCCAAAGGCCCCATTGACTGGAGGCAGGTCGCACAAAATGCGGCAAACGTCGGCGACGCTGAAAGGTGGACCTACGAAGAGAAACGACGGCTTCTGCCGGCCTACGAAACCTTCGTAAGTGAGCCAACGCCCCAGATCATCGAGTTAACAGGGCTTCATGCCCCGAGCGCCCGCGAAGTACGGGTCTTTGACCGATATGACTGGATCGATACGAATATCACGGCGTTCGAAGACCAGCTCGCGCCGCTGGAAAAAGCGCTCGTGACACAAAAAAGCGGTTCGCTCATAAGCAAAGGTGTGTACAAGTCAAATCAGGTCATCTCGACGGTGGGTCTCGGGCTTCTTCTCGGCTACCTCGCAAAGAAAGTACTCGGCCAGTACGACCCAAGCCTTTTCGGACGAGAAATTGTGAGTGGCCAGATCTATTTTGTGGAGCCTAACATCGAAATGGTCGAACGCCAACTGTCGTTTTCAGGAGATGACTTTAGGCGATGGATCGCTATCCACGAAGCCACCCATGCAGTCGTCTTCGAGTCAGTGCCGTGGCTCAATGGCCACCTAAACCAGCTTCTCAAACGGTATTTGGAGACAACCAATGACGGGCTTACATCAGAAGGGATTCAATCGCGCGCCCGCGCCTTTGCGAGTCATTACGCGCGACGGAGACAGCTCTCTCTTATGCACGCAGCCCTCTCGAGCAGGCAGATAGGACTTATTAATCAGATTCAAGCTCTGATGAGTGTAATCGAGGGCTATTCGGATTTTGTCATGGACAAGATAGGAAAAGAGATGCTCGCCACGTACGATTACATGAAGCGTGAGTTTGAACGCCGCAGAAGGCGCAAAAGCGGGAGAGAGATGCTGTTTGAGCGCGCAACAGGACTTGGCTTGAAGATGGAACAGTATGTCCTTGGAGAACGATTCGTTTCGTACATCGCAACGAGTCACGGGATCGACTTCGTTAACAGGGTGTGGCGCTCTCCGCGCGATGTGCCGACGCTCGATGAGGTAGCCCGGCCCGATAAGTGGATCATGCGCGAAGAAAACTCTACATAGGAGATTAACCGTCTAAATCGATACGCGACGGCTATGGATGAACGAGTGCGCGGCGTTGCCCTTCCAGATCACGGCAGCGTTCGTCACGTGAGCGGAACTTCTCCCGCTTTGCGTAGAAATCCGCACGTCTGATAAGCCCGCGAAAAGTCTCACTTACCATAGATTTTCACCGAATATGCCGATGTAGCTATGAAGGATAAGCGTATGGCAAGAGCGTCGCGAAAGTAATGGTACTCGCGTCTGTGATGGTCCGTGGCCTGACTCGGTAAATGCCCAGGAGAGACGTTCCGTCCTTTTTGTCCACTCACCCGTTCAAGGAGGCCGTGAAAGGAATTTTTACGCCTTTAGATCTTCTTATTTGACACTATTCGCCTGGGCAGAGAATACCTCCACGTAGGGCAGGATAACATTAAATAGCATGCAACGTGACCATTTAACGAGTGGCGTGCCTCAGAAACTACCGTCAAGGGATTTGCTGCAGTGGGATCAAACGCTCTTCAAGGATGAGCGCTATTTTGAATTAGATTACATTCCAGAGCACTTCTCTCATCGAGATGCGCAGATGCGCGCGCTCAAGATCGCCGCCCGACCAGCGCTGCGGGGTGCACGGCCAATCAACTGTTTGTGTTCAGGGCCTCACGGCACCGGAAAGACCACGGCGGTATTGAAAGTATTCGAAGAGATCGAAAACTACACCGACAGCGTCGTGCCGGTGTACGTAAACTGTCAGATCGATGCGACTCGGTTTGCAATATTCTCAGAAATCTACAAGAAACTCTTCAAGTATACGCCGCCCGACTCGGGGGTTTCATTCAAGCGCGTCTTCAATAAGATTACCAAATATCTTATCGATCAGGAAAAGGTGCTCATTGTCACGCTTGATGATATCAATTATCTGTACTATGAGAACACGGTAAACAAAGTCTTATATGCGCTCCTGCGGGCTCACGAAGTGTCAGCGGAGGTCAAGGTGGGAGTCATCGCGATATCAAGCGACCTGTCCGTTGAGATGTCAAAGATGCTCGATCCACGCGTGATGTCCGTTTTTCTTCCCGAGGAGATATACTTCCCGCTGTACACCCGCGCTGAGGTGCGCGACATACTGGAAGACCGCGTGCGGCACGGATTTTATGCAAACGTGGTACCTGACGACGTGCTCGAGATGATCATTGATCTTGTGGAGGAGTCAAGTGACTTGCGGGTCGGGATCGACCTCCTAAGAAAAACGGGAGTGCGGGCGGAGATAAGCGCCCGAAAATATATTGCCCCAGATGACGTTGTGCAGTCATACGAAAAATCACGCCTCGTGCACGTCACG
>Ga0187784_10000653_pt1 | contig 25835 bp, 23 predicted proteins | sample 1015_SJ02_MP15_2_FD_132964 | JGI IMG/M metagenome (GOLD analysis project Ga0187784, IMG submission 132964) | Tropical peat soil microbial communities from peatlands in Department of Meta, Colombia - 1015_SJ02_MP15_20_MG | ecosystem: Environmental > Terrestrial > Soil > Wetlands > Peat | place... | reverse complement strand
TGAACTCGTGGAACAGCGCGCGATGCGGCTTGGCCATGACCTGGCAGAGCACGTTGAGCCGCCCGCGATGAGCCATGCCGAGCACGATCTCCTGCACGCCGAGCGCGCCGCCGCGCTTGATGACCTGCTCGAGCGCCGGCACGATCGCCTCGGCGCCGTCGAGGCCGAAGCGCTTGGTGCCCGTGTATTTCACGTCGAGGAATTTCTCGAAGCCCTCGGCCTCGACGAGCTTCCTCAAGATCGCGCGCTTGCCCTCGGGCGTGAAGGCGATCTCCTGCTTGGGGCCCTCGATGCGCTTCTGCAGCCAGGCCTTTTCGGCGGGATTGAGGATGTGCATGAACTCGAAGCCGATCGCGCTGCAATAGGTGCGGCGCAGGATCGCGACCATCTCGAAGACGCTCGCGTATTTCAGCCCGAGCACGCCGTCGATGAAGATCTTGCGGTCGTAGTCCTCGTCGCGGAAGCCGTAGGTTTCGGGATGCAGCTCGCCGTGGTCCTGGCGCTGCTCGAGGCCCAGCGGATCGAGATTGGCGTGGAGATGGCCGCGGGCGCGATAGGCGCGAATCATCATGAGGGCGCGCACGCTGTCGCGCGTCGCGCGCTGCAGCTCGTCGCTCGTCGTCGGCGGCGGGGCGAGAGCAGGCGCCTGCGCTTCCGCTGGCGGCTGGGGCTTCGCAGGTTGGCGCGCGCCCCAGTCGCCGTCGAGCGCGCTGATCAGCTCGCTCTTCGGGCTGGGAGGCCAGTCGCTCCGGGCCCAGGAGGCGCGCCCGTTGGCGCCGCCGTTCCCGGATCGCGGCCCATCCTGCATCGAGCCGAAGAAATTGCGCCAGTCCGCGCTGACTGACGCCGGGTCGGCCTCATAGGCGTCGAGCAGATGCTCGAGGTAGGAGGCGTTCGCGCCGCCGATGAGAGAGGCGGTGTCGGCGTCCGCCGCCGCTCTCGTCGGCGAACCAGCCGCGCCTGCTCCCGCCGTCGTCTCCATTCGCGCCATCTCTTCCGGTCCTCCGGATCGTCGGCTCAAAGGAGGGGCCGCGCGCGCCGACGTCGTCCAAAACGAAGCAGCCCCACGAGAGCCAATCTGGCGAGGGGGGCGGACATTTGCAACGCGAAAAGGTGGGCAGCATCTTCCCAGCCGCACCGGCGAAGGCGAGATACGGATGCCCGCCGCCTCCATGGCCGCGATCTTGCTTTCGCTATCGCCTCTCGAACGGTGGGAACAACAGGGCGCTTCGGATGAGCGCCCGTTCGTGATAGCATCCCCGCATGAGCGCGCTCCCGAAATCCGCCGAGGCGGAAGCAGAGATGACGGTCGACGAATTCTTCGCCTGGGCGGAGGATTCCGAGGGGCGATGGGAGCTTGTCGACGGCGTCCCGGTGGCGATGTCGCCGCCTTCGCCGACGCATGCCCTGATACAGAGTGAGCTGTGCTATCTGATCACGCGCGCGCTGATCGAAAATGAAGCGCCCTGTTCTGTTTTTTCTGGGGCAGGCGTCATTCCGCGGGTCAACGCGGACAGAAATCTCCGTATCCCCGACGTCTCCGTCGTCTGCGGCGGTTACGAGACCGAGGAGCGGGCGCTCACTGAGCCGATTGTGGTCGTCGAGATCTTGTCTCCTGGGAACAAGCGCCAGACCGGGGCGAATGTCTGGACCTACACGACAGTCCCCAGCATCAAGGAGATCGTCGTTTTGCAATCGCAGTCGATCGGCGCCAAGCTGTTGCGTCGCCAGCCGGACGGCGGGTGGCCCAAGGAGCCGGAAGCGATCGAAGCCGGCGACCTCGCGCTTGAGAGCATCGGCGTGCGCTTCCCCCTCGCCGCGGCCTACCGCACGACGAAACTGAGTTCCTAATGGGAATTGACTATGTATAAAACGTTCGTTGTGCTAGTTAGCGTCGTGTTAACGAACACGACTTGGGCTTTTGCTAAACAGGTTCAGATATCCGGGCGGGGAACGGTCTCTTGCGAGCTGTACAGCGACAACACTCCGCTAGATAGAATCGATGAACAGTGGATATTGGCCTTCCTATCAGGATACGCAGTATCGTCCGGAAACGATGTTCTTTCGAATTCAAGCCACGAAAGGATCTTTGCTCAAGTTCAAAGAGTATGTAGATTGAAAAACAAGCTTAATTTGGTCGACGCTGTTGCGGAAGTTGCGAGGAGTCTAAGCAAGCAAGAGCTGCAGCGTTACGTTGAGAGGGTATCATACCACCGCAACACCCGATTTGGCTGACATGATCACCAAACGGCGAGCCGCACGCAACGCCGCCGAAACCAAGCCTTGCCCCCTCTCTCTCGCAGCGCGCAGAACTCGCCTTCGCGCCCATCTTGCCGTATGTAGGCAATATCACTACATTTCGGGATCGCCAGTGGAAGAAGTCGTCTCATCCGCGGACGCCAATCGCAGATTTTCGACGCTGCTGCGTGGCGTGCTCCAAGGCCGGAGCTTCGTCGTGACCAGTCACGGCCGGCCGGTCGCGAGGCTCGTTCCGGCCGAGGGCGCGCGGCTCGCCGGGCGCGCAACTCCTCGAGGGCCTGGAGCGGCAAGCGCCCGCGGACAGCGGCCGTTGGACGCGCGACGAGCTCTATGAGAACGACGGTTGAGAGCGGCGCTCGACACCAACGTCCTTGCCTACGCCGAAGGCGTCAACGGCGCCGACCGACAGGCGCCCGCGCTCGATTTGCTGAGGAACCTTCCACAAGCACGGGTCGTCATACCGGCGCAGGTTCTCGGCGAGCTTTTCAACGTGCTGGTGCGGAACGCGCAGCGACGCCCGGTCGGCAGCCCTCAGCTGGCGAGACGCCTTCGCGGTCGTCGAAACCTCGCCGAGCGCGATGTTGTCGGCGTTCGATCTTGCGACGGACCACGGATTGAGCATTTGGGACGCGGTGATCCTGTCGGTTGCGTCGCAAAGCGGCTGCCGGGCGCTTCAGTCCGAGGACCCGCACGACGGCTTTACTTGGGGCGGCGTGACCCGTCGTCAATCCGTTCGCGACGCGGCGGAGCGCGCTGCTCGAAGCGCTCCTGAGACCCGCGTAGTGAAAGGCGTGGCCCGCGGGTTATCGTGATGGGTGGACTGCGTCCCACGCTGCATCTTTGCGCCGGGATGGCGTTATCCAAACCCCATCCCAATGGAAAACCGTCCACGCGATCCTGCCCTACGGCGCGCAACGGCTATGACGGCAGGACCACATCCTCGTATATTTCGGAGAGCGCAAAGGAAACGTCGATTTCCGGCATAGCGAGCACACCGTCTCCCGCAATAAACTGGTGCTTCCACTCCCCATCGTCCGCACGATGGAAAACCTCTGCCGCAACAGCAGCCTGATGCAGAGCGACATAGCGCCGGGCGGAAGGCGTCGCCTGATACTCCATGTTCTTCACGCCCAAATCCCGCCAAGCCGTGCTTTCGCTCAACACCTCGAAGATGACGACGGGATCGGTGACATAGGTGGCGGTCGGCGCCACGGGCGTGCAAATGACGAAGGCGCCGGGGTAGCGAACACTCGATGTGAGCTTCAGTTTGAGCTCGCTCCCAAACGCACGGCATGGCTTGCCTTTGAGACGGTTTCGCAGGACGGCGAGAAGATTTACCTGGATGGCGGCGGGCGCCGCGGTCCCGCCGGTCATGGCATGGACCGCCGCGCCATCGAATTCGTGTCGCAGCTCCTGACGCTCTTCCCAGTCGAGGAATTCCTCGACGGTCATCAGTTTCGGCAGCGCGCTCACCGTTGAGGCTCCCCTATCTGCCCAACGCCTCCACCAGCGTCTTCCCGAGCCGCGCCGGCGAAGGCGAGATCCGGATCCCCGCCGCCTCCATCGCCGCGATCTTGCTCTCCGCGTCGCCCTTGCCGCCGGAGATGATCGCCCCCGCGTGGCCCATGCGGCGGCCCGGGGGCGCCGTGCGCCCGGCGATGAAGCCGGCGATCGGCTTCTTGCGCCCGCGTTTGGCCTCGTCGATCAGGAACTGCGCCGCTTCCTCCTCTTGCGAGCCGCCGATCTCGCCGATCATGATGATCGCCTTCGTGGCGTCGTCGGCGAGGAAGAGCTCGAGAATGTCGATGAATTCCGTGCCTTTCACGGGGTCGCCGCCGATGCCGACCGCCGTCGTCTGGCCCAGGCCCTCGCGCGTCGTCTGGAACACGGCCTCGTAGGTCAGCGTGCCGGAGCGCGAGACGACGCCGACTGAGCCCCTGGAGAAGATGTTTGCGGGCATGATGCCGATCTTGCTCTCGCCGGCGGTGACGACGCCGGGGCAGTTCGGCCCGATGAGCCGCGACTTCGAGCCCGAGAGCGCGCGCTTGACGCGGATCATGTCCTGCACCGGCACGCCTTCCGTGATCGCGACGATGAGGGGGATCTCGGCGTCGATCGCCTCGCAGATCGCGTCGGCGGCGCCCGGCGGCGGCACATAGACGACGCTCGCATCGGCGCCAGTCTTCTCGCGCGCTTCCGCCACCGTGTCGAAGACCGGGAGGCCGAGATGGGTCGTGCCGCCCTTGCCGGGCGAGACCCCGCCGACCATCTGCGCGCCATAGGCGATCGCCTGCTCGGAATGGAATGTGCCGGTCTTTCCGGTAAAGCCCTGACAAATGATCTTGGTCGCTTTGTTGATCAGCACGGCCATGAATGCGGTTCCTGGATTTTGCGGCCGCCCGGTCGATCCGGCGGCGTTGGGCTGGAGGGGAAAGCTTTGCGCCAACCCCGGACGAAAGCGCCGCCGCGCCGCCGAGCGACCCTTGAAGGACCTGCTCGACGCCAAACTATTGAGCCGCGCATGGCGTTTCAAGCGCCGAACGACCCTATAGGCGAAGGTCTGACGCCTAAAAATGCGACATTTCGCGCCGTGAATGTGACGGATCTCATTCGGATCGCTTGTCGACGGGGCGGTTGCTGTCGCCCGAGAGCAACTGCGGCGACAGCTGACGAAACGACCAGCGGGCGTCCGGCGCGGGGCGATCGAGCCGCAACACGGCGTCGAAGCGGTCTTCTTTCCATTCCGTCGGGAGGCCGTCGATGTGCTGGTCGCCGACCAGCGCCGGCAGGAGATCCTCGACGATGGCTTTGTGCTCCCAGCTGACCAGAACGACCCCCATCGCCTGTATCAGGCGCGCCGCCAGTTCTTTCCCTTGCGTCTTGGCGAAGTCGACATTTGGGTCAAGCTTAAGGCGCGCCGATAGCGGTATGATCGTTTCGTAGGGACGGGCGCTCGGCTCGGGACCTTCGTCGTCGGTCTCGGGTCTTGCCGCGTAGATTGCTCCAGGCTGCGGATAGTCTGCGCCGCCAAGCCCGGCTCCAAACTGCGCGGCCCATGCCCCCGCGCGCTGCCAGCCGCGGATGACCAAAGATTTTTTGTCCTCGACGCCTTCACCGTCATAGCCGGGCCCCGGCCATGCCTCCCCGGGCTTTTCCGCGTGGCGGATGATCAAGATCGTCAGCAAATTCTCCTCCCGCACTCCAATGATGAACGCGTCGCTTCGTCCGCCCTCACGCGCCCCGATCGTGACCGACGACCCCGCCATCGCCGTGCAGAAGCCGCGAGACGAAAGCTTCGCCCGGCTCGGGTCTCGCGCAAGGACGAGAATAGGCCGAGATCGAGCCGGCCGCGATGGAGACGACTGCGCCGGCCAGCGCCGCCGCCCCGAGGGCTTCGAGTTGCCGCATGTCGCCGAGAGCGAGCATCGTCACGGCCATGGCGACGAGTCCCGCGACAAGCGCCGTGAGCGCATCGCGATCGGCGATTCGCGGCCATAGCGTCAGGCCCGCGAGCGGCGTCAACAGTCCGCCCGAGAAGCAGAGCGCCCGCGCCGCGAGCGCGGCGGGATCGGCGACGACGAAGCCGCTCAGGATCACGCCGAGCGCGACGAGGCCCGTGAGGGAGAGGCGCGTCGTCGCGAGCCGGCGGCTCGTTAGCTGCGCGCCGCGGCGCATGCGGTAGAGCGCCTCGTGACCGAGCGTCGTGCCGAAGGCTTGCAGGCCCGCTGCGGCGAGCGCCAGCGCCAGCGCGACGCGCGCCGCCGCCGTCAGGCCCGCGACCCCGGCGCTCATGCCCTCGAGCCGCGGCAGACCCGTCAACAGCAGCGCGTCGCCAAAGGCGATGTTCTTCGCCGCGAGCGGCGCGCCGCTCTTTCCGCAGGCGGCGCGCGCCGCAACTGGATCGGGCGCGATCCGTCCGCAGAGAGTCAATTCTCCTCGGGCGCTGAGCTCGAAGACGGCGTCCGGAAGTCGCTCCGGCGCAAGGCCGACGCTCTGTCGTGCGAGCGAAAGCGCCGCTCCCGAAGCGGTAGAGGCCACGAGCCAAGCAAAGAGCAGGGCCCAGCCACAACCGAGCAGTCCGGCGCGGCGCGCGCCGCCCGCGTCTTGCGTCGCGATCGCCGGCGCGAGCAGCGGCGCGAGCGTCGCGGCGCCGATCATGGCCGAAAGCCCGACGAGCCACTCCCCGACGCCGCCTCCCTCGAGCGAGAGCGCGCCCCACCGCGTCAACAGCGACGAAACCTCCTGCGGCGGCGCGCCGTCGAAGGGCGGCGAACCCTGCAGAGCCGCCGCCAGCAGCGGCCAGCCGAACCCGAGGATCGCCACGGCCCCGGCGGCGCACACGGCCCAGAGCGCGCCGAAGAGCCCTCCAGGGGCGCCGACGAACAGCACTGCGGCGCCGACGATCACCGCCGCGAGGACGCGGCCGCCGCCGAAGATTTCGGTCAAGCCGTCGACAGCGGCCTGCTGGCCGGCCATCGCGACCAGCGCCGCCGTCAAGCTCGCGAGCGACAATGCGATGAGCCGAGGCGCGCTCGAGGCGAAGCGCTGCGCAAAGAGGCCGGAGAGCGAAAAGGCGTCGCTCTTGCGCAGCAAGGGGCCGACGCCGCAGCCGGCGATCGCGATCCCAAGGAAGGTCCCGCCCGCAAGGCCGAAGAGCGAGCTGCGACCGGCGAATTGCGCCGGCATGACGCAAACGAAAGCGGCCGCGAGCGCGCCGAGCGCGAAGCCCGCATATTCCGTCGGGATGGCGCGGCCCGCGACGTAATAGAGCGAGACGCGCATCGTTCGCAGCATGAACCCAAGCGCCGCGAGCGCCGCGATGGTGAAGCAGGGCGCGACCGTCTCGACGAAGCGCGGCGGCGCGCCGACGCGATCGAGCAGCGCCGCGAAGGCGAAGGCTGTCGCGAAGGCCGCGGCGACGAAGGCGATGCGCCCGTCGAGGCGCTCGCGAGCTCTGCCGTGATCGAAGGCCTGCGCCATTCCTCTTCCCCGTCGCGCGTCCTATAAGTTTCGACGTTACACCGGAAGGCGGGCGCGGGGGAAGCATGGCCGAGAGCTACAGCATCGTGCTGACGACGACGGGGAGCGAAGCCAAGGCGCGCGAGATCGCTGCGGCCGCGCTCGAGGCGCGGCTTGCAGCCTGCGTGCAGAGTTGGCCGATCTCGAGCCGCTACGTTTGGCGCGGCGAGCTCAGAGAGGAGCCGGAGATTTTGCTGCAGTTCAAGATCGCGAGCCACGACTACGAGGCGCTTCTTGCGCTGATCCGCGGCCTGCATGACTATGAGGTTCCGGAGATCTTGCGGGTCGCGGTCGCGGACGGCGACCGCGCCTACCTCGCCTGGGTGAGCGAGGCGACGAGAAAGGCTTGACGGGATTGGCTTCTTGGGTTGGTGGGTCCGATCTGCCCAAAAGTCCCCGCGACCCGTCGCCGCCTTGCAAGCGGTGCGCCCAGGGCCGATGTGCTAAGCCAGATTCGAAAATCTATGCGTCAGATCGAGGCGCCCATGAGCCCGTCACGTTCCAAGCCCGCCGCCCTGCCCAAAAATCCCTGCTTCTCCTCGGGCCCCTGCGCCAAGCGGCCCGGCTGGACGCCGCAGGCGCTCAGCGCTGCGGCGCTCGGGCGATCGCACCGGGCGAAGGCAGGCAGGGAAAAGCTTGAGCGCGCGATCGCCCTCACGCGCGAAGTTTTGCGCACGCCAGCCGACTATCGCATCGGCGTCGTTCCTGCGTCCGACACCGGGGCCGTGGAGATGGCGCTGTGGTCATTGCTGGGTCCCCGTCCGGTCGACGTCCTCGCTTTCGAGAGCTTTTCGAGCGGATGGGCGAACGATGTGCAAAACCAGCTCAAGCTGCCCGGCGCCCGCATTCTGAAGGCGCCCTATGGCGCGTTGCCGGACCTTGGAGCCGTCGACAGCGACCACGATCTCGTCTTCGCCTGGAACGGCACAACGTCCGGCGTGCGCGTTCCCAACGCCGATTTCATCGCCGCTGATCGCAAAGGCCTCACGATCTGCGACGCGACCTCCGCGGCGTTCGCGCAGCCGCTCGACTTCGCCAAGCTCGACGTGACGACCTTCTCCTGGCAAAAATCGCTGGGCGGCGAAGCCGCGCATGGGATGCTCATACTCTCGCCGCGCGCGGTCGAGCGTCTCGAGTCGTACGCGCCGCCCTGGCCGCTGCCCAAGATCTTCCGGCTCACCAAGGGCGGGAAGCTGATCGAAGGCGTGTTTCTCGGCGAGACCATCAACACGCCGTCGCTGCTCTGCGTCGAGGACTATCTCGACGCGCTGCAATGGGCGCGCTCGATCGGCGGGCTCGACGCGCTTTTCGCGCGCGCCGACGCCAATGCGGCGGCGGTCGCTCGATGGATCCAACAGGCGCCGACGTTCGACTTCCTCGCGAAGGATCCGCAAACGCGTTCCAACACCAGCGTCTGCCTCGAATTCGCCGACCCGAAGGTCCTCGCGCTCGAGCCCAAGACGCGCGCCGCCTTCGCCAAGTCCCTCGTCTCGCTCGTCGAGCGCGAGGGCGCGGGCTACGACTTCGGCGCCTATCGCGACGCGCCGCCGGGACTGCGCATCTGGTGCGGACCGACGGTCGAAGCCGCCGATGTTGCGGTCCTCGCCCAGTGGATCGACTGGGCCTTCTCGGAAGTGCTCGCAATCGCGCCGCGTTAATTTCTACGAACGGGACGGCTCTCATGCGCCCAAAGGTTCTCATCTCCGACCAGCTTTCCACCGCCGCCGAGCAAATCTTCTCCGTGCGCGGCGTCGAAGTCGACTTCCAGCCCACGCTCGGCAAGAATCCTGAAAAGCTCGCGGCGGCCATTGGCGGTTACGACGGGCTCGCGATCAGATCGGCGACGAAGGTGACCGCCGAGATTCTCGCCGCCGCCAAACGGCTCAAGGTCGTCGGTCGCGCCGGAATCGGCGTCGACAATGTCGATGTGCAGGCCGCGACGGCGCGCGGCGTCATCGTCATGAACACGCCGTTCGGCAATTCGGTCACGACCGCCGAGCACGCCATCGCGCTGATGTTCGCGCTCGCGCGCCAAATCCCCGCCGCCGACGCCTCCACCCAGGCGGGCAAATGGGAAAAGAACCGGTTCATGGGCGTGGAGATCTCGGGCAAGACGCTCGGAATTGTGGGCTGCGGCAACATCGGGTCCAATGTCGCGACGCGCGCGCTGGGCCTCAAGATGCGCGTCATCGCCTATGACCCGTTTCTCGCCGCGGAACGCGCGGCGACGCTCGGCGTCGAGAAGGTGGAGTTCGACGAGCTCCTCAACCGCGCCGATTTCGTGACGCTGCACACGCCGCTCACCGCGCAGACGCGCAATATCCTCTCGCAGGAAAACCTCGCCAAGACCAAGAAGGGCGTGCGCATCATCAATTGCGCGCGCGGCGGCCTCGTGGACGAGGAGGCGTTGCGCCGGGCGCTCGAAGACGGACATGTCGCCGGCGCGGCGCTCGACGTATTCGCGACCGAACCGGCGACGAACAATCCGCTCTTTGGCCGCCCGAACGTCGTCTGCACGCCGCATCTCGGCGCCTCGACCACGGAGGCTCAGGAGAAGGTCGCGCTCCAGGTCGCCGAGCAGATGTCCGACTATCTCACGCGCGGCGCCATCGCGAATGCGGTGAATTTCCCGTCGATCAGCGCCGAGGAGGCGCCGCGCCTGCGGCCCTTTGTCGAGCTTGCGGAAAAGCTCGGGCTTTTCGTCGGCCAGATCGCGAGCGCCGGCATCGACAAGATCTCGCTCGTCTATGAGGGCGCCGTCGCGCAGCAGAAGATGAAGGCCCTCACGGCGGTCGCGCTCAGCGGGTTGCTCAAGCCGATTCTGGAAGAGGTGAACCCGGTCTGCGCGCCTTCGCTCGCCAAGGAGCGCGGCGTCGTCGTCGAGGAGTCGACGCGCGACGCCGACGGCGATTACGAGTCGCTCGTGACGCTGCGCGCCCATACGGCGCGCGGCGAGATCTCGATCGCCGGGACCGTGTTCCACGACGGCAAGCCGCGCGCCGTGCGCGTGGGCGACATTGCGGTCGAAGCCGAGTTCGCGCCGTCCATGATCTTCGTGTCGAATGAGGACAAGCCCGGCTTCATCGGACGTTTCGCCACAGTTCTCGGAGACGCTAAGATCAACATCGCGACCTTCGCGCTCGGTCGCGACGCGCCTGGCGGCTCCGCCATGGCGATCGTCGCCGTCGACGGCGACGTGTCGGATCGGACGCTCGAGGCGATCCGCAGTCTTCAAGGCGTCAAGCGCGCGGCGGCGCTGAGGTTTTAGCGCGAGCTGGATGTTCAGGCCAATACTTCCGCCAGCTCCTCGGCGCGGAAGCCTTGGGCGTAGAGCAGCCCTGTGAGATCGCCAAAGTCGATGCGGTTTTCGAGCTGCGCGACCACGACCGGCTTCGCATGAAAGGCGACGCCGAGGCCTGCGGCCTTGAGCATTGGCACGTCATTGGCGCCGTCGCCGACAGCGAGCGTCGCGGAGAGCGGAACGCCAAGCTCGTCTGCGAGCCCTCTCAGCGCCGCCTCCTTGCCTTCCTTGGCGACGATCGGCTCGCGCACCTCTCCCGTGAGCTTGCCGCATTCGATCACGAGGTCGTTGGCGACCACCGCGTCAAACGTCAGCTTCGTCTCAACCTGGCGCACAAAGCAAAGAAATCCGCCGGTGACAAGCGCGACGCGGGCGCCATGTGCGCGCGCGGTTGCGACGAGCACATCCGCGCCCGGCGTGAGCCGGATTTTCGCTGCGGCCTTGGCGAGCTCGGTCTCGGGCAGGCCCTTGAACAGCGCGACGCGCGATTTCAGGGCGGCGGCGAAGTCGATCTCGCCGTTCATCGCCTTTCTCGTAACCTCCGCGACCTCGGACTTGACCCCGATGAGCTCGGCGAGCTCGTCCAGCATCTCGTTTTCGATGAGCGTCGATTCGAGATCGGCGACGATGAGGCGCTTGCGCCGATTGGCAGACGGCTGAACGAACAGATCCACCCTGGCGCCGGGGAGACGCCCTGCAATCGCAGCCCTGATCGCCGCCGCCGCCGGACCAGGGTCAAGGGCGCAGAAGAGGAGATCGCATGCTTTTTGCGGCGCGAGCCATTCCGGCTCGCTGACCTCGCCGCCGAGGCCTTGCAGAGCCTCGCGGCTCATCGCGACGGCGGAGATCAACGTCTCGCCGGCATTTTCACCGACGAGCGTCAGGACGAAATCCGACATGCCTCACCCTGGCGTTCTTGCTCCGATGCGGCGTTTTACCTTTTTGGCTGCGGCGCGTCTTGCGAAGATCAATCCGCCAAAGACGGGCGACCCATGGCGGGGAGACGCCCCGCCTGTCCGGCCGGCGCGGGCGTGAAAGCTCGGCGGCGCCAACCTCGAGCATGAAAAGCGGCAGATGGACACCGGTCAAGAGTCCGAGCGCTGCGAGGAGACGGCCCTCCGAGGCTCCATCGGCATGTGGCGCCGCTTCGACCCTTGCGACGCCGACGCCCTCCTGCGAAGGCGACTTGCGCCAGGAATGGCGATTCGCCGCCTACTGCGCCGGCTCGGGAGCAAGATAGCCTTGCGCTCTGTTTATGTTACTATTTTCCAATGAAACCATCCGAAGCCCTTGAGGCGCATCGCGCTGAGTTGCGTCAGCTTGTGAGCCGGCACGGCCTCGCGCGTCCGCGCGTCTTCGGGTCAGTCCTTAGCGGCGCCGACACGGATGAAAGCGATCTTGATTTGCTCGTCGACGCCACGGAGACAACAACTCTATTCACTCTCGCAAGGCTGGAGCATGCCGCCCAGGAGTTGCTTGGCGTTCGAGTGTCGGTTCTGACGCCGGGATTTTTGTCTGCGAAATTCCGGGATCGCGTATTGGAACAGGCCGAGCCGCTATGAAGCACTCCGAGCGCATTGAGGACTACCTGGAACACATCGCACAGACGATCCAGTGGGCGACGGAATACATCGAGCGCTTCGATAGCGTGAACGCCTTTCGACAAAGCCAGCCCGATCAGGATGCCGTCATACGCAATATCGAGATCATTGGCGAAGCCGCCCGGAAAATTCAGCAACACGCCCCGCAATTCGTGACGGCGCATCCTGATTTGCCATGGGTTGAAATGCGGGGCATGCGCAACAAGATGATCCACGATTATTTTGACGTGGACATCAACGTTGTCTGGGGCACTGTTAAAGATGACCTGCCCCGGTTGAAACAGCAGGTTGATGATTTGCTGAATGAGCAGCACGTCGCGCCACAGCAAGCGCCGGAGCCAGACCGCTCCCGATGAAAGCCCCGCCCGCGCCATGATCCTCCCGCCCCTCATCGACCGTTACAACGCCGTCAAGGCCGCGATCGCACGCGCGGCTTCCGATTGCGGGCGAGATCCGCAGAGCGTGCGGCTCGTCTGCGTGACCAAGACCTTCGGCGCTGACGAGATCGCGCCGCTGCTCGAGGCCGGCGCGCGCGTCTTCGGAGAGAATCGCGTCCAGGAGGCGCGCGCCAAATGGCCGCTGCTGCGCCAGCGTTTCGGGGGCGTCGAGCTGCATCTCATCGGCCCGCTGCAGTCGAACAAGGTCAGGGAGGCCGTCGAGACCTTCGACGTGATCGAGAGCGTCGATCGCGAGAAGATCGCCGAGGCGCTCAGCCTGGAGATGGCGCGGCAGGGCCGGCGCCCGAGGCTGCTCGTGCAGGTCAACACGGGCGAGGAGCCGCAAAAAGCCGGCGTCGCGCCGCGCGACGCCGACGCATTCATCGCCCTTTGCCGCGAGAAGCACGGGCTCGAAATTTCAGGCCTCATGTGCGTGCCGCCCGCTGACGAGCAGGCCTCGCCGCACTTCGCCCTGCTCGCCGACATCGCTGCGCGCAACGGGCTCAACATCCTCTCGATGGGCATGAGCGCCGATTTCGAGCAGGCGATCCAGCTCGGCGCGACGCATGTGCGCGTCGGCTCGGCGATCATGGGCGCGCGCGACTATGGCGCGACAGCGCCGTCGTAAACATTCGACCCATTTACCGTTAATTTACGACGCGGCTGGCCAAGGCGGCGCGCCGCTGATTAATTACGCGAGATTGAGGGGCGGTTTCGGGGGACGCAGGGGCATGACGCAGGCTGCAGACGCAACCTTCGCGAACGCGCGGGTCCGCGCGCCGACGCGCCAAAAATCCGTCGCCTTCATTCAGACGCAGGCCGAGAACGCCGGCGCGCAGGAAGTCGCGCGGCAGCTCGCGCATGGCGCGGCGCGCAGTGGCTGGCGCACGCGGCAGATCTTCTTCTTCCGCCGCACCGAAGCCTTCGACCACGAGGCCGACGCCTTCTTTTGCGCGCGCGAGCGACCTTCGTCGCCGCTCGGCGTATTGAAGCTGCTGCTGGAGCTATACAAGGAGCTGCGGCGCGATCGTCCGGACGCCGTCGTGACGTTTCAGCATTATGGCAATGTCATCGCCGCGGCGGCGGCGCGGCTCGCCGGCGTGCGTTACGTCATCGCCAATCAGCTCTCCGCCGCCGAGACGATTCCCGCGCCGGTGCGCATCGCCGATCTTTGGCTCGGGCGTCTCGGCGCCTATGACCGCATCGTCGTCAATTCGAGCTCGACGCAAGAGGCCTATGCCCACTACCCGCGTTCCTACGCGCGCCGGCTGCTGCGCATCGATCACGGCTTCTTCGACAAGACGGCGTCGATCGATCGCGTGGAGGCGCGGCGCTTCCACAATCTGCCCGAGGACGCGAAGCTCCTCGGCTGCGCGGCGCGGCTCAACAATCTGAAGCAGATCGACCTCGCGATCCTCCTGTTGCGCAACGATCCTGGGCTTCACCTCGCGCTTGCCGGCCAAGGTCCGGAACTCGCGCGCCTGCAGGCCTTCGCGCGCGATCTCGGCGTCGGGGCGCGGGTGCATTTTCTCGGCGAGCAGGACGAGGCCGGCATGGGCGCATTTCTCGCCGCGATCGACTGCTTCGTCTTTCCGAGCGCCGCGGAGACTTTCGGGCTCGCCGCGGTGGAAGCCGCGCAGGCGGGGGCGCCGGTCGTCGTCAACGATCTGCCGTCGCTGCGCGAAGTGCTTCAGGTCGACGGCGAGCCTTGCGCGCTGTTCGTCGATGCGACCAACGCCCTCGCGTTCTTTGAGGCGACGCGGCGCGCGCTCGAAGATCGGGCGCTCGCTGCAAGGCTCGCCGCAGTCGGCCGAAGGCTCAAGCAGCGCTTTCCGCTCGGCGCGATGATCGACGCCTACCTCGACCTGCTCGAGCGCAAGTCGGAGCGGACGCGATGCGCATAAAGATCCTCGTCGATCGCAGGGCGTCTCGCCGCTGGCAGTCGCGGCTGCGCGACCGTCTCGCCCGTGTCGCGCCGCAAGCCGACGTCGCCCTCGTCGCGGCGGACGGCGAGCAGAGCTTCCCCAGCGCGCTCGACTCGCTTCTCGCCTTGGAGCGGATGCTGCTGCGCCGCGCGCGCGCGGCGCTTTGCGATAGCGAAGCCGTCGCGTTCCATGGCGAACTCGGCGACGCGGACGTGGTTGTCGATCTGACCGGCGTCGCGGCGCGCGCGATCGCGCCGGGCGCGCGTCTGCTGCGCCCGCTCTATGACGGCGACGCGCATGAGACGGCGGCGGCGGCGGCGCTCGTCGCCGGCGCTTGTCCGCATCTCTCGCTGCAAGAGGCAACCGGAGCCGTCGTTGCGACAGGCCTGCCGTCGCTGGAGATCGCGGACGGCCTCACCGGCGGACTCGAGGCGGTCTGGACGCGCGTCATCACGCTGGTCGAGCAGGCGGTGCTGTCGCCGCGGCGCGTCCATGAGCCGTCCCCGGAATCGGCCCGCGGCGTCTCGACAAAAGCGATTGCGTCCTACTATCTCAAAGGCCTCGCGCGCCACGTGGCGCGCAAGGTCTATCACCTGTGCTGCCATGCGCCGCATTGGCGCGTCGGCTGGCGCTATTGCGACGGACCGGGCGTCATGGAGCGGGGCGCGCTCGACGGGCCGGTCTTCCGCGCGATGCCGGATCTCGGGACGAGCTTCTCCGCCGATCCGTTTCCGATCTTCTGGCGCGGGGCGCATCACGTGTTCTTCGAGCGCCTCGACCATCGCGAGGGCAGGGGCGAGATCTGGACGCAGGCCTTTGACGCCAATGGTCCCGTCGGCGCGCCGCGGCTCGCGATCTCTGAGCCCTGGCACCTGTCCTATCCCTTCCTTATCGAGCATGGCGGCGAGCTCTACATGCTTCCGGAGGCTTCGCTCTCCGGCGCCGTCACGCTCTATCGCTGCGTCGATTTTCCGACGCGCTGGGTTCCCGAGAAGCGCCTGCTCGAGGGCGTCGAGGCGGCGGACGCGACGGTCTTTCCGCATGACGGGCGCTATTGGATGACCTCCGTCGTGCGCGACGGCGCCGGCGGCTACTCCGACACGCTGGCGATCCATCATGCGTCCGACCTCTTCGGCCCCTGGGAGGAGCATGCGCAGCGCCCCGTGCTCGTCGACTCGCGCCTGGCGCGCCCGGCGGGCGCGGTGGCGCCTCGCGGCGGCGCGCTCTATCGCCCCGTGCAGGACTGCTCGCAGGGCTACGGCAGGCGGCTCAGGATCGCGCGCATCGACGCGCTCGACGCCGAGCGCTTCGAGCAGACGCCGGTCGCGACGCTCGCGCCGGGCCCCCTGTGGCCGGGAAGCCGTCTGCATACGATAAACCGCAGCGGCCGGCTCGAATGCGTTGACGGCGCGATCTTCTCGCCAAAGCCCATGGCGCTGCGGAGGCTCGCGCATGCGGCTATCGATGGGCCGCGGCTGTTGCTCGGGGAGGGGAGCCCGACCGGAGCAGAAGCCGCTGCGGCGCATTGACGGCTGATGTGAATTATGACGTATATTTGACGCTCGTCGATCGCTTCGGCGTTCAAAGTTTTGCGGGGAAATCCTCATGCGAAAATTGCCCGCGCTATTGTCGTTCATCTGCTTCTTCTGCCTCGCGGGGCGGGCCGCAATTGCGGATGAGCCCGATTTCATGATCGCCTATAGCTTGGCCGCGGTCGCTTACTGCGCTTACACGGTCGGCGACGCCGACGACAGGAACCCTGGGGCGACCCAACCGGATCAAGGCCGCGACCGCGCTTACGAATGTCTGAAGGCCGCCCGAGCGGCGGATCCGCTCCTCGAAGGACTCGGTCCAAAGACGGCGGACGACGTCGAAGTCTTCGCCAAGGGCAAGGACGCCTATCTTTTGCTGCGATCGGACGCGGGCGTCGCCCTCGCTTTCAGAGGCACGCTGGCGCCGCCCATCTCGCCGCTGGAGGCGCAGCAATACGGGCCGCTCCTGCTGGCCAAGAAAGTCGTCGAAGCGATTTCCGGCTGGAGCACGTTCGCAAGCGACTGGCTGTTCAACGCCTTTGCGATGAACCCGCTCGCAAACGCCACGCGACACAGGGGCTTCGATCTGGCGTGGCAAGCCCTCAGGTCCAACCTCAAGTCGGCCTGCGGCGCGGGTCCGACGACGGACAAGTGCAGCCATCTCTTCGCGTGGGCGGCTGACGCCAAAGCCGCAGGCAAGCCGCTATTCGTTACAGGACATAGCAAGGGCGGGGCGCTGGCGACGCTCGCGGCGGTCGATCTTCCCAAGGATCTGCCGGACGCCCCGGCGCTGAAGGTTTACACCTTCGCGGCGGCCAAAGCCTTCTCGAACGGCGGAGCGGCGGAAATCGCGGAAGCAACCAAGGGCTTTTGGCGGTTCGAGCATTTCGGCGACGTTGTGCCCAGCGTTCCGCCGGACGCCAGTTTTCCGGTTCCGCCGTTGCCGGCTTTCTCACAGGCGGGCAGCCGGGTTTTCTTCGGGAAGGACGAGCAGCCTGACGTCGCCCCTCCGCCAATCGGCGGACGCGATTCGCTCGACGACGCCCGGAGATTCAAGGAGTTTTACGATCTAAATCCCGGACTTTTCGAGGTTCCTGTCTTCGCGACCAAGGTCGCAGCGGCGTTGGCGAACAATTGCGGCCCGTTGCGCGATCACTTCGCGGTTTTTTCATCGGTGCAGTCGGTCGCCTGGAAGCAAAATCCCGGGGCCGCGCATCAGGCTTTTTTTAAGACCGGCCTGTTCAAGACCCTGCCTCCTCCAGGCGGAGCGGGCGATCCCAAGCAGGTGGAGATCCTGTGGGGCTATGAGAGCTGGTGCCATTGGCTGCAGTCGCTCAAGTCGCCGTCCTTTTGGCTGCGCCTGCCTTTCTAGCGTCGTGTCGTATCCGCGCTGCGCAGTGCAGGACACGGAGCGGCGAATCGCATAATCTGCCCAGCATCGCCGGCAGTCGCTCGAATCGAAACGCTTGACGCTCGACAGAACGCCGCTCTCACTCTCGACCCGCGTCCGTCCCCGGCGGCGGGCGCTAGCGCAATTGCAGCCCAACGCCTGGGCCGCGCCGCTCGCGTCTGTCGCGGTCGCGACGATCGCGGTCTTCGCCAACACGAATTTCCATGAGAAAATCCTGCCCGGCGGCGATCAGTCCAATGCGCAGCAATATGTCGTGCTTGCGGCTTGGGCGCTTGTGATCTTCGCCAGCTATTTTCGTCGTCCCGCGCTTCGCGTCGATCTCGCGGCGCCGGGTGTCGCGGCTGCGCTCATCTTCTATGCCTTCGCCATGATCTCGGTGGTCTGGTCGCGCGACGCGATGTCGGGGGCGCCGAAGGCCGCGGCGCTCGCGCTCACCTCCTTCGGCGCCTGGCGGCTCGCGCAGTCCGCGCCGCTGGACGAGATCGTCGACGCCGCCGTCGCCGGCATGTTTTTGCTCTGCGTCGCCTCGATCGTCCTCGCGCTGTTTGCGCCGAGCATCGGGCTCGCGACCGAGTATCTGCACGCCGGTCAATGGAACGGCGTCTTTGCGAGCAAGCAGTCGCTCGGCGTCACCGCCGGCGTCGCCCTCTATTGCGCCTGCTATCGGCTCATGGAAGGGGAGCGCAGAATCTACTACGCCATCGCGGCCATGGCGGCGCTGGTCTGCCTCATCGGCTCGGGATCGCGGGGCGGCGCGGGGCTCGCGCTCGTCGCCGTGCTTTTCCTGTTTTTCTCGGCGCGCCGGCCAAGCGTCGCGAAGGTCCTGGCCTTTGCGCCCTTCGTCATGACGCTGCTCGGCGTCGGCCTCATCTGCTACCTGGCGAGAACGGGCTACGACAAGATCTACGTCTTCGGCCAGGAGCTCGACTTCACCGAGCGCACTTTCATCTGGCAGCACGCGCTCAGCTATTACCCGCAGGCGCCTTGGCTCGGCTTCGGCCTCAACGGCTTCTGGACGCTGAAGGAGGTCAAGGACGTCTTCGTCGAGCGGCACACATGGTTCCTCGATAATTTTCACGACGGCTACATCGCCATCGTCGTCGAAACGGGCGCCGTGGGCTTGGCGCTCTTTGCAGCGACCTATCTGCTCTATGGACTGCGCATAAGGCGCGACGTCCGACTCTTTGGCGCGCTTGCGTCACAGGAGACCTTCGCGCTCGTCTATTCGGCGATGGTGTTCTTCATCGACTTCACCGAGACGCTTTTCTTGCGCTCGACCAACATGGTCGCCTCGCTTCTGCTTGTGAGTTTCCTTGCCGCCTTCGCCGCGAGACCACTGGCGCAGTCGCATGGCGCGCGGCGAGCGTGCGCGCGTTATTCATAGCGGGGAGTTTCGCGCGCGCCTGCGCGCGTCGGCTGCTAGGCTGTGCTGTTCGATGCGAAGCCGGAGCAGATCTTGCGCGCGGAATTCGTCCTCATTCTCGCCTTTGCCGGCGCGCTCGCGCCGCATGCGGCGCTCGGCCTGGAGCAGGGCGGCCCGCCCGCCTCGGACTCTCCCTTGCGACGCGGCGTCAATGTTCTCGGCTATGACGGGATCTTCAAGGGCGAGACCGACGCGCCTTTCCACATGAGCGATTTCAGGCTCATTCGCGACGCCGGCTTCGATCACGTGCGCGTCAACTTCTTCGGCTTCCATTATCTGAGCCGACCGGATGGCGGCGCGACGGCGCTCGCCAATCTCGATCGCGTCATCGCCGCGGCGGCGACGGCGGGCCTTTCCGTCGTGCTCGACGAGCACGACAATGCGCGCTGCCAGAGCGAGCCGCTCTGGTGCAAGGCGGCGCTCGCCTCCTTCTGGCGACGCATCGCCGCGCGTTACGCCGGGCGCGAGCCGAAACTCGTCTATGATCTCCTGAACGAGCCTGGCGGCGCGATGAGCGCTGCGCAATGGAACGACACGCTCGCCGCCGCGCTGCACGAGATCCGCGCCGTCGATCCGGCGCGCAAGGTCGTCGTCGCGGCGCTGAACGACGGCGCCGTGAGCAGCGTCGCCGCGCTGGAGTTGCCTCGCGACGACCGCAACCTCATCGTGAGTTTTCACTATTACGCCCCCTGGGACTTCGCCTTTCAGGGCGCGCCCTGGTCGTCGAAATGGTCGCGCCTGCACGACATCGCCTGGGGCAGCGCGGCCGAGCGCGCGAAACTCGCCGAGGACTTCGCCTTCGTCGACGAATGGGCGAGAGCGCAGGCGCGGCCTGTCTATCTCGGCGAGTTCGGGGTCTATGAAAAGGCGCCGGCGGCCTCGCGCGCGCTTTGGACGCGCGAGGTCGCGCGCTCGGCGGAGAAGTTCGGCTGGTCCTGGGCCTACTGGCAGTTCGACCACGACTTCGCGCTGTTCGACCAGGCGACGCGCCGCTGGAACGCCCCGCTGCTGGAGGCGTTGAGCAGGTAGTGGAGCTTTGCTGAGGCCGAGATCGGGACAGGCGACGACAGGCGACTTGCTTCGGCGCCGACCCGGCGATAGAGCAGAAAAAAATTCCCGTCTTTTGCGGGTGACGCGTTCCCGGAAGGGTCATAATTTGACGTGTGCAGAGACTGGCGAGAGAGAGCGAGTTGACGGCGATGCGGATCGAAATCATTTCGACTGGCGCGCGGAGGACCAGGCGAGCCGGGCGGCTTGCCGCGCATCTGGCGTTCGCGCTGATGCTGGCGAGCCCGGCGGTCTCACAGCCGCAGCCCGCGGCGCCGGCGGTCGCCGCGGAGGAGGAGCCCCCGCATCAGAAGCCTGCGCATGACCCCGGCGCAAGAGTTTCGAAGTTCGAGGCCCGTCACATTCGTCATGCCTGCCGCGAGCGCGCCAACGAGCGCGCACTCAAGGGCCAGGAGCGCGAGCGGTACCTGTCGCGTTGTTTCTTCGGCCGCAGGGTGAACCGAAAGGAGCGTCGCGAATGCGCAAAGCTCGCCGCGGCGCAGGGGCTCGATAAGGCGGCGCAGCGCGATTTCGCGCAAAAATGCGTGGCCGAGAAGCGCGGCGCAAGGCCTGCAGACTGAAGCCTCACCAGAACTTCTGCACGTCGAAGGAGCGGCTGATCGCGAGGCCGGTCGTGAACTGGTCGCGCGATCCGAAATTGTTGGGAATGGGGCTCGCGGCGACGCTGCCGGTCAGGCGCTGCAGCCCGCCATAAACGGTGGCGTTGAGATTCGAGGTGATCTCGTAGCGGATCGTCGCCATGCCGCCAGCGGCCGTGAAGCCGCCGACCGCCTGATAGGAATAAAGCCTGCCGTTGAACGCCGCCTCGACCGGAGTCACCGAGTAATAAGCGTCGGCGTAACGGTTGTTGCCGAAGCTCAGCCGCGGCCCGAAGGAGAGCGTCAGGGCGTCGTAGCTTCCAAAGACGTCGGCGCCGAGCGCAGCCACGAGGCCCTTGTGTCCGTCGACGCCCTGCCGCAACTCCGAATGGGCGCGAAAATGCTCGGCCGGCGTAAAATCGGCGAAACCGCCGACCTCATGCGTCAGCGCCACCTGATGCACGCCGGGGATCGAGCCGCGGAAGAAGACGAAATTGGCGACGGGCCCGGCGCGAAGGCCGCCAGTGTCGAGGACCGCGACGCCAAAGCCGTCGTCGGGCGTGGCGAATCGTTCCGGCTCGCCCTTGGCGCGTACGGCTACTCCGGGAAACGGATAGGCGCGCAATTGCGCAGAGCCGGGGAAACTCGGCGCGAAGGCGCCGATGCCCTGCAGCGTGACGACATAGGTTTCGTCGCTCTTCGCCGCTTCGGAGCTCGGCGCATCGGCCTGCGGAGGCTCGGCGGCGCGCGTCGCCTGACTGCCCGCCAGCGAGGCGCCGAAGCCCAGGATGAAGAGAATCTTTGCCTTCATGAGCCGGTTCTTAACCGATTCGAAAGGATTCTGTCGAGCGCGGAAAATAGTGAGCGTTTTGGCGGAAATATGTCGGGAGGGGGAGCGCCGGGATTCGTGCGGAAGCGCCGCTATCCGCGGGTCTTCGCGAAGGCGCGCACGAGGCGGCGGGCGGCGACGAGACCCGCCACCACATGGCTTCGCCCGTAGTCGGCGATCGGATATCCGCCCAAAAAGCCGGCGGCGAAGTCGGTCACGACGGCGACGCCCGCAAAGGGCACGCCGTAGCGCCGCGCGAGGATCGCCTCCGGCGCCAGTGAAAAGCCGAGGACGTCAGCTCCGAGAGCCCGCGCCGCCTTGACCTCGGCGGGAGTTTCGAAGCTCGGGCCGGAAAACCAGATGAGGACGCCTTCCTGCAGGCCGACTCCCGCGGCGCTCGCAGCGGACCTCAGTCGCCGCAGCAGACGCTTGTCGTAAGCGTCGTTGAGATTGAAGCTATTCTTGTCGCCGGACGCGCCGATGAGCGGGTTCAACCCTTTGAAGTCGATGTGGTCGCTGACGGCGACGAGATTGCCCGGGTTGATCTGAGCATTGGCGGAAGTGACGAATCCGAGCGAGAAAATGCTGCGCACGCCGAGAAGTCCGAGCGTTTCGAACGCGCCGCCCATGAGGCTCGGGTCGCCGGTTTCGTGGAATTCCGGCCGTCCTTTGAGCACCAGGACCGGCGCGCCGTCGATGGCGCCGATGATCGCCTCGCCGCCAGGAACCTGCTCGGCGGGAAATTTGGGCAAGTCGCCGTAAGGAATCGCAATGGCTTTATCCAGGAGCTCGGCGACCGAGCTGAAATGACGTCCGAGCACGATCGCCGTCTCGGCGGAGCCAAGCTTGTTTCGCGACTTGATAATTTCCGTCGCAGCCGCCGCGTCGCTCATCTTGATCGTCCGCCTTCGCTCGTCAAACCGCGCCCTTCCGCATCCGCAGATTGGCAGCTCAGGACATGAAGCGCAACCTGAGCGATGCGATTCAGACAAGAAGGGCCCAGGCGCCGCCTCGAAATCGCCGCCTTATTTCGGTTCTTGGAACCGAGAGCGCGACGAAGATTCGCGCCGCCGGAAAACGCAACAGCAAGGCCGCCAGGCGCGGCCGAGATCTCAGAGGTCGAACGATATGAGGCTCAGAACGGTCATATCAGCGGCATGCGTCGGGGGAATCGCCCTGTCGCTCGGCGCCTGCGCAAGCACGGGGCCGGCGGCGCCGACCGTGCCCGTGATGCCCGCGCCAGGCCAGTCCTATAACAAGTTTCAACGCGATGACGCCTATTGCCAGAGCCAGGCGCAGGCCGCGATCGGCGGTCAGTCGCCTGGCCAGGCGGCGAACGACGCCGCCGTCGGCAGCGCCGTCATTGGCACAGCGCTCGGCGCGGCGGCGGGCGCAGCGATCGGCGCCGCGGCGCATCGTCCGGGCGAGGGCGCGGCGATCGGCGCCGGCAGCGGCCTCGTGGGCGGCAGCATTGCGGGAGCCAACAACGGCCGCGCTGCGGGCGCGGCGGTGCAGGGACGCTACGACACGGTCTACGCGCAGTGCATGTCCGCGCACGGTCACCAGGTCGGCGGCGGCCCGCCGCCCCCCGCCTACGGCGACCCCTATGGCCCGCCGCCCGGCCCCCCGCCGGGGCCCTATTACGGGCGACCGTACTGAAGATTGGGCCAGATCGTCGGCAGACGCGCCGTCGTTATGGAGATCAAAGCGAGCTCGCCGTTTCAGCTGCGGGCTCGTCGCCGTTTAGAGAAGCTCTCGTCGAAGTCCGCCTGCAACGGTCCAATCGCAAGCGTTTCGAGCGACTTGGAGCAATTTGACATCCCCGTCGAGGGGGTCCTATTTCTGCGGTTTCGGCTCCTCCAGCTCGTGGGAGCAGGGCTTTTCCAGATGACGTCATGGCTCGCCTATGAAGAGCTGCTCGATCGAGCCGAAGCCGCGCAGGGCGCGTTGCGCAACAGCCTCGAGGCCCTCTGCGACGCAGCGAAGCCGATCAAAAGAGCGTTGCGCTCAGGCGAACGACGCGTGAATGTCGCGCGCGGGTACGACCTGCTTCGGGCGCGCGCGGTCGAGACGCCCTATGCCCGCCTCGAGAATAGATACGAGCCCGCGATCGGGCGAACGGTCGTCGATTTGAGCCCATGCGCGTTCGATCTCTCTGGAGCGGCCATCACGCAAGCGGGCGCGGTGATCGTCGACGATACGGCCTTCGTCTCCGAGTTTCGAAGCTCGCCTAAAATGTGGAGAGACTATGGGTTTTGGGGCATGGCCAGGAGCGATTTCGGCTTCGCCGGCTATGATCGGTCCTCCGAGACTTGCGTCGTCGATCATCCGGACCGCATGCCGTCGCTGCCGAGAGAAGATGTGTATTTCCTGTTCAACTCCAATCTGGCTCGGTCGAACTTCGGCCATTTCGTCCACGATCTCCTTGGTCAGCTCTGCGTCTACCATCATCTCGAAAGGCTCCTGCGCCGCAAGCTGCGGCCGCTGCTCATGGGCGGCGTCTGGGGTCTGACGCGATCCGACGGCTCGCCGTTCCGCTATGAGATGCTCAGCTTCCTTTTTGAGCAGCTCATCGCTCCCGTAGCCAGCGTCGTCGTGATCGGTCCGGCGGGCGCGCGCGTCCCGCATTGCTTCTCCGCGAAAACCGCGATGCCGGCCCCGGCCTTCCCGGGAGAGGTGGAAGTTTCAGTCGGCTCGTTCGTCTACGCCCACGAGCGACTTCGAGAAATCGCGACGAGGCATGCCGATCCTGCGAGGTCGCATGTGCGGATCCATGTCTCGCGCGCCGACGCGCCGGCGTCCGCGGATAGATGCTTCAGCAATCTGAACGAGGCGGAGCTGCTGCTCGCAGAGCGAGGCTTTTCTTCACTCACGGTTGGGAGCATGTCCGTCGTTGAGACCCTCGCCGCCTTTGCCCCCGCGGAGCACATTTGCGGGATTCATGGCGCGGGCCTCGTCAATTTCGTCTTTGCTTCAAGGCCCGTTCTCGTTACGGAGATCATGGACCATCCGACGTCCTGGCCGAGCATCGCGCTTTTGGGCGTCGCATTGGGCATGGACGTTCGACGCGTGAGCGCCTCGCCTCCCGGTCAAGAAACGGGCGGGCGCCCTTCCATCGATCTGAACCGGCTCGCGGAGGCGGTCGCCCGTCGAAACCCGCGGAGCGCGGGATAGAAAGGCGAGTAAGGGCCACGCCGACACAAAAAAAAGTCCTCGTCGTTGGCGCAGGCTTCGCCGGCGCGGTGCATGCGCGCGTGCTGGCCGACGCGGGCTGGCGCGTCGTCGTCATCGATCGACGCGATCACATCGGGGGCAATGCGTTCGACGAGGTGCTGAGCGGCGTTCGCGTGCACCGCTATGGCCCGCATCTGTTTCACACGAACAACCTCCAGGTCGTGAAGTGGCTCGAACGCTTCGCGCGCTGGGTTCCGTATACGCACAGGGTCAAGGCCAGACTCGAGGACGGGCGCCTTGTTCCTCTGCCCGTCAATCGTTCGACCATAAACGCGTTTCACGGCGTCGAGCTCGCCGACGAACAAGCGTGCCGCGAGTTTCTGGCCACGCTGCGGCCCCCCCTGACGGAGACGCGCAACGCCCGCGACGTCATCGAGAGCATGCTCGGTCCCGAAATGACGGAGCTGTTCTTCGCCCGCTACACGCGCAAGATGTGGGGGCTGGAACTGGAAGAGATTGCCGAAAGCGTCGTGCGGCGCGTAGTCGCGCGCTTCAATGATGACGATCGTTATTTTCCTCATGACAGGTATCAACAACTGCCCCAAAACGGCTACGCTTCGCTCTTCGAGCAGATTCTCGACAGCAAGAACATTGAGGTCCTGCTGCGAACGCCTTTCGAGACGAACATGGACCGCGCTTTTCGTTTCACTTTCAATTCCATGTCCATAGACGAATATTTTGGTTACGAATTCGGCCCCCTCCCCTATCGATCGATTCGCTTCCACACACACATATCCGACATCGATCGTTCAGAAGGATGCACGACTATAAACTATACTGACCAATCGATATTCACGAGAGAGACATTCTGGCACAATTTGCCGAACGCTATTGGGCCATCAGGATGCTATATAAAAACGGTCGAAGAGCCGTGCTCATATGAGGACAATAATTTCGAGAGATATTATCCACTGCGGACGCCGGATAATCGCTATGTGAGGCGCTATCACAAGTATAAAGCGCTCGCAAACGGCCTTGGAGCGCGGATTCAATTCATCGGGCGCTGCGGCGCCTATCAATATCTTGATATGGACCAGGTCGTCAATCAAAGCTTGATGTCGGCAAGACGCTGGCTTCAACGTCATACGTAGGATCTCCGCCCTGGCTGGCGCTCAAAAATTCGGCTCGATGCCGCCCGTCGCCAGAAAGTGCTCCAGCCAGTGAATGTCATAGATGCCGTTCTGCACGTCGGCGTTGCGCACGAGCGTGCGGAACAGC
>Ga0187784_10000652_pt1 | contig 25876 bp, 22 predicted proteins | sample 1015_SJ02_MP15_2_FD_132964 | JGI IMG/M metagenome (GOLD analysis project Ga0187784, IMG submission 132964) | Tropical peat soil microbial communities from peatlands in Department of Meta, Colombia - 1015_SJ02_MP15_20_MG | ecosystem: Environmental > Terrestrial > Soil > Wetlands > Peat | place... | reverse complement strand
TCGCTGATCGTGGCCGACGCCTATGTCAGCGAGCATGCCCAGGCGATCCGCGGTGAACTTATGGCCATGGCATTCGACCTCGGCCGCGCCAAGCCGATGTTTGATTCGGACCGTGACCGCTTCCAAAAATTTTTCACCGCGCAGGCGACTGCGCGCGGCCTTTCCGCGGCGCTGATGATCCACGGCGACGGCAGCACGATTGAACGCGCCGACGTCAAGATGGACAAGGCTATCGTGCTCCCGTCCAAGGAGCTGTTGGCCAAAATCACCGAAACCGAGCCGCAAATAGCGCTTATTCCGGAGGGCGATCACGTCGCCGCGGCGGTCAAGCTGCACGGATATGACGATACGTATCTTTACGCCGCGCGTCTGCTTGATCCGCGCGTGGTCGAACAGTTGCGCGCCACGCAGGAGAATGTCGGCGAATACGCCAATCTCGAAGCCCGTCGGCTCGGCATTCAAATCGCGTTTGCACTGATGTTCGCGGTGATCGCGCTGATCGTGCTTTTGTCGTCGGCCTGGATCGGGCTCGATTTTGCCAACCGCCTGGTGGCGCCAATCCGCCGCCTGATCGGCGCCGCTAACGTGGTCTCCACCGGTAATTTGCAGATTCGCGTGCCGATCCGCCGATCCGAAGGCGACCTTGCACATCTCGGCGAGACCTTCAACAAGATGACGCAGGAGTTAAGCACGCAGCATGACGACATCATCCGCGCCCGCGACCTGATCGACAGTCGCCGGCGCTTCACCGAAGCGGTGTTGGCCGGCGCCAGCGCCGGCGTGATCGGCGTTAATTCCGACGGCCGTATCACCATCCTCAACCGTTCGGCCGAGCGGCTCATCGCACGGAGCGAAAGCGATGCGCTCGGGCGGCCGCTCTCCGAAGTCGCACCGGAATTGGCGGAGGTGTTCGCCGCCGCAAGGAACGGCACTCAGCGACTGGTGCAACGGCAGGTGGCCGTCGCCCGCAACGGCCAGGAGCGAAATTTTTCCGTGCGCGTGACCAGCGAGCAGGCGGCCGAATCCGATCATGGCTATGTCATCACCATCGACGACGTTACCGAACTGGTGCTGGCGCAGCGCTCCTCGGCGTGGGCCGATATCGCCCGCCGCATCGCCCACGAAATCAAAAACCCGCTCACGCCGATCCAATTGTCGGCCGAGCGGCTCCGCCGCAAATACGGCAAGCTGATTGTCGAAGACGCCGCCGTATTCGAGCAGTGTACCGAGACCATCGTGCGTCAGGTCGACGACATCAAGCGGATGGTTGACGAATTCTCCCGCTTCGCGCGCATGCCCAAGCCGGTCATCGCCGCCGAGGATGTGGCCGATACGGTCCGCCAAGTCGTCTTTCTCATGCGGGTCGGCCATCCGGACATTGATTTTGAGGTGGACTTGCCGACGGAGAGCATGCCGGCGCGCTTCGATCGGCGGCTCATTTCGCAGGCGCTCACCAACATCATCAAAAACTCAACCGAGGCAATCGGCGCGGTGCCGCCGGCGGCCAATCCCGCCGTGCCCCCGGGGCAGGGCAGGGCGGCGGAGCGCGGCCGCATTGCCGTCACCGCTCGGCGCATCGGCAAGGACATTGTCATCGACGTCATCGACAACGGCATCGGTCTGCCGAAGGAGAATCGCGCGCGCTTGCTTGAGCCTTATGTCACGACGCGGGAGAAGGGCACCGGGCTCGGCCTCGCCATTGTCGGCCGCATCCTCGAGGAACACGGTGGAGGCATCGAATTGCGCGATGCTTCGGAGAAAGTCCCCGGCATGCGCGGCGCCTGGATGCAGCTGCGTTTTGCCGCCGAGCCGATCGACCGCCCCGCCGCGGCAACGGCGATGAGAGCAACGGTCTAGGCCATGGCATCCGATATCTTGATCGTGGACGACGAGGCGGACATCCGCGAGTTGGTCGCGGGGATTCTCCAGGACGAGGGTCACGGCACGCGAACCGCGGCCAACAGCGACGAAGCGCTCGCAGCCGTCGTCGCGCGGCGTCCCAATCTCGTCTTCCTCGATATCTGGCTGCAGGGAAGCCGCCTTGACGGATTACAGCTTCTTGACTCGCTCAAGCAGGAACACCCCGACCTGCCGGTCGTGATGATTTCCGGCCACGGCAACATTGAGACCGCCGTTTCCGCCATTAAGCGCGGCGCCTACGACTTCATCGAGAAGCCGTTTAAGGCCGACCGGCTGCTCCTGGTCGCCGAGCGGACGTTGGAGAATTCTCGGCTGAAGCGCGAGGTGCGCGAACTGCGGCAGCTCGGACCGCTGGCCACGACCCTTGTCGGCCACTCGCCGGCCGCCAATCAGCTGCGGCAGACGATCGAGAAGGTTGGCCCGACCAACAGTCGCGTTCTTATTGTTGGCCCTTCCGGCAGCGGCAAAGAACTTGCCGCGCGCACCATTCACACGCTTTCGGCGCGCGCGAGCGGGCCTTTCGTGGTGATCAATGCCGCCGCTATCGTCCCCGAGCAGATGGAGACCGAACTGTTCGGCGTTGAGGCGGGAAACGGCACGCAACACCGCAAGGTCGGCGCGCTGGAAGAGGCCCATGGCGGCACATTGTTCATCGACGAGATCGCCGACATGCCGCGCGAGACGCAAAACAAAATTCTGCGCGTGTTGCTCGACCAGACATTTCAGCGTGTCGGCGGCAGCAGCAAAGTCACCGTTGACGTACGTACCGTCTCCTCAACCAGCCGCAACATCGAGGCCGACATCGCCGCGGGCAGGTTCCGCGACGATCTGTACCATCGTTTGTCCGTGGTGCCGATCCGGGTGCCGCCGCTGGCCGAGCGGCGAGAAGACATTCCGGAACTCGTTGAGTATTTTATGACGCAAATCTCGCACACGACCGGTCTGCCCAAACGCAATATCGGACCCGACGCGCTGGCGGTACTGCAGTCGCACGACTGGCCGGGCAACGTGCGGCAGCTGCGTAATAATGTCGAACGGCTGATGATCCTCGCCGGCGGTGAGCCCGATGCGGTCATCACCGCGTCGATGTTGCCGCCAGACGTCGGTTCGATGATTCCCTCCATGCCGAACGGCGACGGCGGCGAACACCTGATGGGCCTGGCTTTGCGCGAGGCGCGCGAGGTATTCGAGCGCGAATACCTTTTGGCGCAGATCAACCGGTTTGGCGGCAATATTTCGCGCACCGCGGAATTTGTCGGCATGGAGCGCTCGGCATTGCACCGCAAGCTGAAAGCGCTGGGGATAGACTGACCACGGACGGAAGAGGACGGAGGACAGATAAGTTGATCGCTTTTCTTCTTTCATCCGTCACCTGTCGTCTGTCATCCGTCGTCTGATGTCCCGCATCGCCTACGTCAACGGCCGCTATCTGCCGTTTCGTGACGCCAAGGTGCATGTCGAAGACCGCGGCTATCAGTTTGCCGACGGCGTCTACGAAGTCTGCGAGGTGCGGGGCGGAAAGTTGATCGACCAGCGCCGCCACTTGGCGCGCCTTGTACGCTCGCTCAATGAGTTGCGCATTCGCATGCCGATGTCGCTCGCCGCGCTTAAAGTCGTGATGCGCGAGGTGGCTGCACGCAACCGTATCGGCTACGGCTTGGTTTACGTACAGGTGACCCGCGGGGTGGCGCGGCGCGAGCATGCCTTTCCGGCTCCGGAAATCCGGCCGAGTCTCGTAGTCACCGCGCGCTCGCTAAACCAAACGCGGAACGAAGCCCTGGCCGCCAAGGGCATCGCCGTCGTGAGCATGCCGGATAACCGCTGGGGCCGCGTCGACATCAAGGCCATCGGACTCCTGCCCAACGTGCTCGCAAGGCAAGCGGCAATCGAGCAGGGCGCGCGCGAGGCCTGGTTTGTCGACGAGGAGGGCAATGTCACCGAAGGCGCCTCCACCAATGCCTGGATCGTGACCCCCGATGGGAAGGTGGTGACCCGCCCGGCGGATCACGCCATTTTGCGCGGAATTACCCGTGGAGTCCTGTTCGAGGCCATCAAGGCGCAAGATTTGGCGCTCGAGGAACGGCCGTTCACGCTGAGGGAGGCTTATGCCGCGCGCGAGGCCTTTGTCACCGCGGCGACACAGATTGTGTTGCCGGTCATACGCATCGACGGCCACGTGATCGGCGACGGCAAGCCTGGGCCGATAGCAACCGCGCTACGCCGCGCATTTCACCTTTATGCCGAAGCGGGCTGATGCCGCAGCTTACGGATTACCGCCTCGTGCTGGTGGCCATGGAACGAAATCGTCCCGAACGCGCCCAAGTTAGGCTTGCATCCCCCGGGCCGGTACCGTCTAATAAATTCGCTTGGCGGCGTCGGTTTCGGCCGGCTTGCCAAAACGCGATAGTGAGGCGAGCGAACATAGCTTTTTCATTGAAATAGCAGTGATTCTGTGTGGGTTTTGCTTTGCTCGACCCACCCTACTTTGAAGGCAGCGCAAGAAACGACCCGCGGGGTGGGGCCCGCGGTACAAGAACGGAAACAACGGCCATGGCAGCCGACCGCGCACAAAACCTGCAAGACACTTTCCTCAATCACGTCCGCAAGAACAAAATCCCGCTCACCATCTTCCTGGTGAACGGTGTCAAGTTGCAGGGCGTGGTGACCTGGTTCGATAATTTCTGCGTGCTTTTGCGCCGCGACGGGCATTCTCAGCTCGTCTACAAGCACGCCATCTCGACGATTATGCCGGGCCATCCCGTGCAGTTGTTCGAGGGCGCCGAAGAGCCGCCAACCGGGGAAAAGATCTGATTGGAGCCGCGCCGTCGCGACACACGCTCCGCGCTGTCTAACTTCCCCTCGGCTAAAGGAGAGGGAGCGGCTGGCTCCGCTTCGGCTACCGGGCGGGCGCTTGTGATTGAGCCGGTGCTGCGCCGAACTACCGCCCACAACGGAGCGGCCGAACGCATGCCCGCGGCCAAGCTCGACGAGGCGGTTGGTCTTGCACGAGCCATTGATCTTGACGTCGCCCAGGCCGGTATCGTGGCGCTCAACACGTTGCGTCCAGCAACCCTGCTCGGCAAGGGAAAGGTCGACGAAATCGCCGGGCTGCTGCGAACGCTGGAAGCCGGCATTGTCGTGATCGACGGCGCGCTCACGCCGGTGCAGCAGCGCAATTTGGAGCAGGCTTGGAACGCCAAGGTAGTCGACCGCACCGGGCTGATCCTGGAAATTTTCGGCCGGCGCGCGCGCACGCGCGAAGGCGCGCTGCAAGTCGAGCATGCGCACTTGACCTATCAGAAGAGCCGGCTGGTGCGATCGTGGACCCATCTCGAACGTCAGCGCGGCGGTTTCGGCTTTCTCGGCGGCCCCGGCGAGACGCAGCTCGAGGCCGACCGCCGCATGATCGAGGAGCGCCTCGCCAAGATCGAAGCCGAGCTCGCCAAGGTCAAACGCACGCGGACGCTGCACCGCGACAGCCGCCGCCGCGTGCCGTATCCGATAGTGGCGCTGGTCGGCTACACCAATGCCGGCAAATCGACGTTGTTCAACCGCATGACGCAGGCGCGCGTGCTCTCAGCGGACATGTTGTTCTCGACGCTCGATCCGACGCTGCGCGCGGTGGACCTGCCGCATGGCGCGCGCATCATCCTGTCCGACACGGTCGGTTTTATCTCCGACCTGCCGACCATGCTGATCGCGGCATTCCGCGCAACGCTCGAGGAAGTGACCGAGGCCGATGTCATTCTCCACGTTCGCGATATGTCGCATGACAACGCCGCTGCCCAATTGCACGACGTGGAGAAGATTTTAGCTCAGCTCGGCATCGATCCGCAGCGCAAAGCAGACGAAAAGCCTACTTTGATCGAAGTTTGGAACAAGATCGACCGGGTCGATCCCGAGGCGCGGGCCCGCCTTGAAAATCTCGCTATCCGCCGGCCGGCCGGGGAGCGCCCGGTGCTGGTCTCCGCAACGAGCGGGGAGGGGATTACCGCGCTTGGCGAGGCAATCGAAACGCGGCTTGCGGCGGGCCGAGTCCTTATCGAGCTCATCCTCGACCCCGCCGATGGCGCGGGCGTGAGCTGGCTGCATCGGCACACCGAAGTCATTCGCAAAGCCGTCAATGAGCAGTCCGGACGCGTGGCCATGACGGTGCGCACCGACCCGGAGAGAGCAAACGCCGTGCGTGAACGGTTTTCGTCGTCGGCACTCCGCGCAGCGAAGTGAAGTTTTTCGTTCTGCCCGGCGCTCTTATTGCTCGTCGCCCGGCAGCGCTGCGACAATAATTGTGACAGTTGTACGACACGCCCATAGACGGGTTGTTCATTTTCTCATCCGAAACTGTGACGCGATAGTTTGCCCGCGATGTCCCGCCGGGATTCCGCTTCCTCGGATTATTTGCGGATTGCAGCGATGAATGTTCTTGCTTTTGCGTCGCGCAAAGGGGGGGCGGGTAAAAGCACCTTGGCCGCGCATCTGGCCGTTCACGTGCAGCGGTCGACGCGGCGCTGTTTGCTCGTCGACGACGATCCGCAAGGCTCGCTGACGCTGTGGAATGAGTTGCGCGCCGAGTACGCCTTGCCGCTAAAGCTCGTGAAGCGGGGCATCGGCGACATTGTTAAAAAGGCCAAGCGCAACGGCGTGGCATGGATTTTGGTCGACACGCCGTCGAACGGCTCGGCTAGCGTTGTTGAAGCGATCGAAGCGGCAACGCTGGTGATCATCCCGTGCCGCCCGGGATTGTTCGACATCGACGCCGTGCAGGAAACCATCGCGTTGGCGCAGCAGGCGCGCACGCCATACGCCGTTATTCTCAACGCCGCGCCGTCCAAACGGCAGGGCATCGAATCCTCGGCGGTCGCCGCGGCCCGCAAGTGCCTGGCGCAAATGGACGTGCCGGTCTGGGGCGGCCAGATCACCCATCGGGCAAGCTATTCGCTGGCGCTCAGCGATGGCGAAGGCGTCAAGGATTTTGATTGCGACCCGGGCTCAGCCGCTGAAATCTCCGGCTTGTGGGCGGCCATTGAAAAGTCGGTCAAGGTCATTCGCAGCGCCCGCGAAAAACCCGCAATGCACCGGGTTGCGGCTTAAGTCGCGGTACGGCAGACGTTCACTCCTCTGCTTTCGCGTCGTCCCAGAGCGCATCCATTTCAGCAAGCGAGGCATCCTGCGGCGCCTTGCCACGAGCCGAAAGCGCGCGCTCGATGGCGGCGAAACGCCGCTCGAATTTCTGGTTTGTTTGCCGCAGTAAAGCCTCCGGATCGGCGTGCAAATGGCGGGCGAGGTTGACGGCAGCAAAAAGGAGATCGCCGACTTCGCCCGCGGCGGCGGCTTCGTCGCGGCCGAGCGCCGCCTCGATCTCGTCGGCCTCTTCGCGAATTTTGCGCAACACCGCGCGCGAATCGTTCCAGTCGAAGCCAACTTTGCCGGCTTTGACCTGAAGCCTCAGCGCACGGGTCAGCGCGGGGAGGGCGATCGGCACCCCGGCGAGCGCACCCTCTTCTTTAAGTTCGTTACTTGCAGTTTTTGCTCGTTTCTCTTCCTTCTCCTGGGCCTTGATCTGCTCCCATAAGCCTTTGACCGCCTCCGGATTACCGGCGCGATGCTCGCCAAAGACATGGGGATGCCGGCGGATGAGCTTTTCGGTTATCGCCTCAACGACATCGCCGAAATCGAAGGCGCCTTGCTCCTGCGCCATGCGGGCGTGAAAGACGACCTGCAGCAACAGATCGCCTAATTCGTCCTTGAGATCGGCGAGGTCGTTGCGCGCAATGGCGTCGGCGACCTCATAGGCTTCTTCGAGGGTGTAAGGCGCGATGGTCGCAAAATTCTGCTCGAGGTCCCACGGGCAGCCGGTTTTGGGCGTGCGCAAAGCCGCCATGATTTCGAGAAGCCGGCCGATGTCACGCGAAGGGGTCATGATCGCTTTCCAAGTTGAGGCGGAAAGCTATCAGACCCCTCGCCGCGCCGCGATGGCGCCGGCTCCCTGTTAATAATTGAACCCTAGTGGCCGGAATTGTCGCCGCGGCGGCTTGCCTCGAACAGGAACCAGGTGCGCCGTTCGGCCTCGTCGATCCAGTTCTCCAACATGCTGGTCGTGGCGACGTCGCCGCCCTTGTCCGCGATCTCATGCGCTTCGCGCATCGCGGCGATCAATGCCTTATTGTCGTTCATCAACTCGCGCAGCATTTCAACCGGCGGCACAAAATTCTCATCGTTGTCGTCGATGCCTTGCAGCTGCGAAATCTGCCCGATTGAGCGCAGCGTCGTGCCGCCGATCTTGCGCACCCGTTCGGCAATGTCGTCGGTAATGGCGAAGATTTGCTCGCCTTGCTGATCGAGCAACAGGTGATAGTCGCGGAAGTGCGGTCCGCTGACGTGCCAATGGAAATTCTTGGTCTTCAGGTAGAGCGCAAAAGTCGTGGCCAAAACTTCGTTGAGCTTGGCGGAAATTTTGCTGACCGCATCCGCCGACAAGTCGGTGGGTGTGTCCAGCGGCGCAGGTGCCTTACGGCGCGTATCGATTGCTCGGATTTTGCTCACGGCGGATCCCTTGGTGCAAATGTCGAGGTTGGAAAGCTAGCGGGCGCCCCGGCTGCCGTAACCAGGCGTGCAGGGCAGCGCGGGGAAAACCATAGCAAAAGCCTTTGGTTCCGTCCCCGAAAAGAAAGCGGCCGAAACAGCGGCCAATCCAGATTCGCATAAGAGATATTATGGAATATGATGCAATTTGCCATATAAAATGGTGCTTGTCGCCGGGTTGCTCCGTCCAAACCTGCCTCAATTCTCCACCTCGATAATCATCCCGTCATACGCCGGCTCGACACCGGCCGGCAGCTCGCCCCGCAGCTTTTCGTAGTCGAGGTCGGCATGGAGATTGGTGAGGATCGCGCGCCGTGGTTTTAACCGCTCGATCCAGCCAAGCGCATCGGCCACGGAGAAATGGCTGGGATGCGGCCGATAGCGCAGCGCGTCCAAAATCCACACGTCGAGGTCGGTCAACGACGCAGCGCTTTGCGGCGGCAAACCGCTGAGATCGCACGCATAAGCCACCCTGCCGAAGCGAAACCCAAAAGACGGCGTATCGCCATGCTCCTGGAGGATCGGCAGAGCGTTAATCGGGCCGCCTTTGCCTTCAACCGCAATCAGCTCTCCCGCGGCAAAGCGATGCTCGCGGAGGATCGGCGGATATTCACTGCCGGGCGGCGATCGGAAGCAATAGTCGAACCGCGCGCGAACGGATTCCGCGGTGTGCACATCGAGATAGACGTCGACCAATCGCCGCTGCTTGATAAAGAACGCGCGGAGATCATCGATGCCGTGGGTGTGGTCGGCGTGTTCGTGAGTGTAGAACACGCCGTCGAGCCAATCGGCCTCTGCATCCAGAAGCTGCTCGCGCAGGTCGGGCGGAGTATCGACCAAAACCCGCGTCACGCCGCCTGGACCGCGGCGTTCGACCAAAAGCGAGGTGCGCCGGCGGCGGTTTTTCGGGTTGTTCGGGTCGCAATCGCCCCAGCCGAGCGCCGGCCGCGGCACGCCCCCGGAGGAGCCGCAGCCAAGAATGGTGAAGCGGAGACTCATGCAGCGGGCGCGCGTTGCGCGCCTTGCCGTTGCAATTCTACGCCGGCCAGGCGCGGCACTTTGCGAAACAGTGCAAAGAAGTTCTCGGTCGTTTGCCGTGCAATCTCATCGAAAGAGACGCCGCGAACGTCCGCCAGTACTTTTGCGATTTCGGCGACATAGGCGGGCTCGTTGCGCTTGCCGCGAAACGGTCCCGGCGCGAGGTAGGGTGCATCGGTCTCAACGAGAATGCGCTCGGCCGGCAATTCGGCGGCGATGGCGCGCAGCGCGGCCGAATTCTTGAACGTCAAGATGCCGGTGAAAGAGATGAAGAGTCCGAGCGCGACCGCGCGGTGCGCCAAATCATGTCCGCCGGTGAAACAATGGAGCACGGCGGGGAAGGCGCCCTGCCCCGTTTCCTCCTCGAGAATGCGCGCGGTGTCGGCGTCGGCCGCGCGCGAATGAATGACCAAAGGCAGCCCAGTTTCACGCGCCGCTTTGATGTGAGTGCGAAATCCGCGCTCCTGGTGTTGTCGCGGCGAGCGGTCGTAGTGGTAATCGAGCCCGGCCTCGCCGATGGCAACGATTTTCGGATGCTGCGCGCGGGCGACAAGATCGGCCGCCGTGACGTCAGGCTCCTCATGCGAGTAATGCGGATGCGTGCCAACCGAGCAATAAACGTCGGGAAAGCGTTCGGCGATCGCGAGCACGGAGGCGTGGCGGGCAAGGCGCGTGGAGATGGTGACCAAGCGCGCAATGCCTGCCGCGCGAGCGCGTTCAACGACGGCATCAAGCTCGTCGGCGAAATCGGGAAAATCGAGATGGCAATGGCTGTCGATTAGCATTGAGGGCCTTAGGCCTTATTGCGCTGCTTGCGTTTCCCGCTCGACATAGCGCGGGAAGACCGGCACCGGCGCCGGCAACTTGGCCCCGGCAGCGACCCGCGTCCCAAGATCGGCGAAGCTGCGATGCTCAACAGGAATAGCCAGCAGATCCAGAAGCTTGCCGGCAGAATCCGGCATGAACGGCTGACACAGAATTGCGACTTGGCGGATAACTTCCGCCGTGACGTAGAGCACCGTGCCCTGCCGCGCCGGATCGGTCTTCGCTAATGCCCACGGCGCCTCGCCGGCAAAGTAACGATTAGCGTCGGCGACGACGGCCCAGACGGTATTGAGGACCTGATGCAGTTGCTGGGTGGTCATGAAGGCGCGCGCCTTGCCGATCATGGCGTCGGCGGCGGTGAGGATGGCGGTATCGGCCGCGCTGAATGAACCGGGCTCAGGCAACGCGCCGCCGAAATTGCGCGCCACCATGGTCAGCGAGCGCTGCGCCAGATTGCCGAGATCGTTGGCGAGGTCGGCATTGATGCGATTGACAATCGCCTCGTGGCTGTAATTGCCGTCCTGGCCGAACGGCACCTCGCGCAGGAAGAAATAGCGCAACGGGTCGGCGCCATAGGCTTTGACCAGGTCGAAGGGGTCGATGACGTTACCGACCGACTTCGACATTTTTTCTCCGCGGTTGAACAGAAAGCCGTGGGAGAAAATGCGTTTCGGCACGGCGACACCTGCCGACAGCAAAAACGCCGGCCAGTAAACGGCGTGAAAGCGCACAATGTCCTTGCCGATCACGTGCAGATCGGCCGGCCAGTAGCGCCTAAACTTGTCGCTGTCGACGTCGGGATAATCGACGGCAGTGATGTAGTTGGTGAGCGCATCGACCCAGACATACATCACGTGGCGGGGATTGCCGGGCACGCGTACGCCCCAGTCAAATGTGGTGCGCGAGATCGATAAATCCTTCAGGCCGCCTTTGACGAAGCTCATGACCTCGTTGAAGCGCTCGCGCGGCAGCACGTAGTTCGGATCGCTGGCGTAAAGCTCAAGAAGCTTGTCCTGATAGGCCGACAGCCGGAAGAAATAGCTCTCCTCCTCGACCCATTCGACCGGCGTGCCGTTGGGACCGATGCGCACGCCCGCCGCATCAAGGCGGGTTTCGCTCTCATCGTAATAGGCCTCGTCGCGCACCGAGTACCAGCCGGAATATTTGTCGAGATAAATGTCGCCGTTTTTCTCCATCGCCTCCCAGATCGCTTCCGATGCGCGATGGTGGCGCGGCTCGGTGGTGCGGATGAACGCATCATTCGAGCAATTGAGCATTTTCACCATGGCCTTGAAGCGCGGCACATTGCGCTCGACGAGATCCCTCGGCGTGATCCCTTCCTTCGCCGCCGTTTGCAGCATTTTGATCCCGTGCTCGTCGGTGCCGGTGAGAAAGAACACATCGAAACCGTCGAGGCGCTGAAAACGCGCAATTGCATCGGTGGCGATCGCTTCATACGCGTGGCCGATATGCGGCGCGCCGTTCGGATAAGCGATGGCGGTGGTAATGTAATAGGGAGTTGCTTCTAACTTCCGCTCTACCCGCGCCTTTCTACGCGCGCCAGTTTGCCGCTCCGCTTCTGCTTTGCGCTCCGCTTCCGCCTTGCGCGGCGCCGCCTTAGGCTTCGCTGCCGATTTTTTTCGCGCGACGCGTTTTGCCGCGGATGAACGGCCCTTTGCGGCGGATGAATGCTTTGCCTTTTTCGGCGACGTGCGGCGGGATTTTGCTGAAGCCGACTTTTTTTTACGCTTCCGCGTCGATTTTTTTCCGGACTTCGGCGTAGATTTGCGGGCCATGGGCAATGTTCAGTCTTCAAGACGTGGATGGCCGGGGTTAGACCCGGCCATGGAGTATTGACGCCTAGGTATCAACCGCGTGTGGCCTCGGCAAGCAGGCCGAAAACGCTAAAGACTAGAGGTTTTCGCTCTAAATTGTATTCAAGGGCATCCTGCGCCGCTTGATTGATCCGTTGCCATGCCCCGGCCAGCGCGGCGAGCCGGGAAAGGTCGCCAGCGCCGCGATCAAGCCGCCGCGACATCCAAGCATTGACGGTATCCAAAAAGGCGCCGAGCGGTCTTGCGTCGGTGCCGGCAAGCGCCTCGCCCAATGCATGGAGCGCATTCGTATCAAGCGCGGGCAGGCGGTCGAGCTCGGCAAGGGCGTGGCGGCGCAGCGACAGCATGTCCTCGTCGAGAAATTCGAGCGCGCGGCCGACGCTGCCGTCGCCAGCGGCCGCCGCCGCGTGGATGTCTGCGTCATCGGCCTGCCCTCCGACTGCCGCAGCGAGCGCAGCAGCCACGTCGACTTGCGCCAGCGGACGCATGTTCACCACGCAACAGCGCGAGCGTAGCGTCGGCAGAAGGCGCGCCGGCGAGTGACAGACCAAGAGCAGAAGCGAGCGCTCCGGCGGTTCCTCCAACACTTTGAGCAGCGCATTGGCGCCAAAGCGATTAAGCTCGTCGACCGCATCGACCAAGGCAATGCGCCAGCCGCCCTCCCCCGCCGTGTTGCCGAAAAAAGTCACGGTGCGGCGGACGTCGTCGACCGCGATCTGTTGGCGCATGACGCCTTTTTCATTGGGCGTGCGCTCGAGCACAAGAAGGCCGGGATGCGCCTTGGCCGCTATGCGGCGGGCGGCGGGATGCGCGGGATCGACCGCAAGCGATGCTGCCGCACGCAATGCCGGCGCGGCCGGATTCGGATGGGCGAGCACAAACCGCGCCATGCGATAGGCAAGCGTCGCCTTGCCAATGCCCTTCGGACCTACAAGCAGGAACGCGTGCGGAGGCTTTCCGCTTCGATAGGCGGAAAGGAGCATAGCCTCCGCTTCGGCGTGGCCGAACAGAAGCGCCGCCGCATACGGTGCCGCGATATCTTCGTTGTCGTCAGGCACGTCGCGGCTCATGGCGCGACTTGTTCCAAGGCGACCGCGGGCGGCGCCAATTCGAACTTTTTGCTCACCACCTGCCAGATCCTTTTGGCCACGACCTTCTTGGCGGCGCGCGCATCGACGAGCACGCAGCGTTTCGGCTCGCGTTTGACCAGCGCCTGATAGGCGGCGCGCAGCTTTTGATGAAAATCGAGCTCTTCGGCCTCAAACCGGTCCGGATGTTGGCCGCGGCGGCGCCCGGCGGCGCGTTTAAGTCCCATTTCGGCGGGAACGTCGAGAACGAGCGTCAGATCAGGGAGCAATCCACCCACGGAAACGCGCTCAAGCGCGTTGATGAAGCGCTGATCGACGCGGCCGAGGATCCCCTGATAGACGCGGGTCGAATCCGCAAAACGGTCGCAGATGACCCATTTGCCTTCGGCGAGGGCGGGCTGGATGGTGAACTTGATGTGATCGTCGCGCGCGGCCGCAAAGAGCATGGCCTCGGCTTCCGGCCCTAACGGCTTTGCCGCCCCCGAGAGCAACACGTGCCGGATGATTTCGGCGCCCGGCGATCCGCCGGGCTCGCGGGTTTGCACCACGGGAATCCCGAGCGCCTCAAGCTCCTTGGCCAGCGCCGCCGCTTGCGTCGACTTGCCGGTCCCCTCCCCGCCTTCAAAAGTGATGAACTTTCCCGGCATGCACTGTCTCGATTCGGATTCGGTAACGCGCCGCGCCGGCATCAGTCGCGCGCGCAAGCGTCGATATAATCGTAAAACGCAGCCGCCGCCATCGGCGGCGCGAGTGGTACGAACGTAGGATCAGAGGCGGTTCACGCCCGCCCGCAACAGGCCGATGATCAACTCCGTTGCCGCATCCATGGCCCGATGGGTCATGCCGCCAATCCCGACATCGTCGGCCGCCTGGAGCGGCACTTCGAGGGCGAGCTCGTCGCCACGCCAGACTTTGAGCTTGCCGATGCTTTGCCCCTTGCTGACCGGCGCTGGTACCGGCCCGCTATAGACGATGCGCGCGAGCAAATGCCCGCCGCCGGTGCGTGGCATCATCAGCCGGATCGTTCCCGGCCCGACTAGCGGAACGTAGCTTGCATCGCCGCCGAAGACTTTCGCCTCACCGACGGTCTGGCCTTCGGCAAAAAGGATGCGCGCCTCGAATCCGTGGAAGCCCAAATCCAGGAGTTTGCGCGCTTCTTCGGCGCGTTCCTTGTCCGATCCGGCGCCGGTGACCACGACGATGAGGCGGAAATTGTCTAGTACCGCCGACCCGACAAGATTAAATCCGGCTTCGCTGGTTTCGCCGGTTTTCAAACCGTCGGCGCCGATACCCATGGCGAGAAGCGGATTGCGGTTCTGCTGCCGGATCTTGTTCCAGGTGAACTCGCGATCGGCGAAGTATGGATAGAAGTCGGGATATGTCTGCATGATGTGACGGGCGAGTTGGGCAAGCTCGCGCACCGTCACGCGCAGGTTCGGATCGGAATAGCCGGTCGCATTGGTGAAGGTCGATTTTTGCAGGCCGATTTCGCGCGCCCGTTTGGTCAGCATGGCGCCGAAAGCGGCCTCGTTGCCGGCTAATCCCTCGGCGATGGCGATGCAGGCGTCGTTGGCCGAGTCGACGATGATACCATGGATCAAATCGTCGAGGCCGATCCGGCTATGAATGGCGGCAAACATCGTGGACCCGTGCGAGGGCGCCCCGCCTTTACGCCAGGCGTTGTCGCTGATGGTAAATTCGTCGGAGAGCTTGATGCGGCCTTGTTTGATTTCATTGAACACGAATTCGAGTGTCATGAGCTTGGCAAGGCTCGCCGGCGCCACCAGTTCGTCGCCGCCCTTCTCGAACAGCACGCTGTTAGTGTCGGGATCGAGCAGGAGCGCATTGGGCACACTGGTCTGAAAGGTATCGTCTTTGCGCACAGTCATGTTCGATGCGGCGTGAGCAGCGGCGATGAAAGCAGCACCCATGGCTGCCACCAAGCACGTTCTCAGCAAAGCGCCGCACGTTGTTCGCAAATTCCACCTCCACGCAAAACCGAATGGCGAGCGATTCGCATGCGAGTTTGTTATGCGCAAGAGGGAGCGCACAAAGCCGCATCCGTGCGGCCAAGGCCCCATCGGAATGAAGCGTGCGGGGAGTTTAGTAGAGGCCGCGGCCGTTGAGGAGTTGCTCGGTGCCGTTCGCCGGGCGCTGGACTTGGACAAAGGATGCAGGCCGTAACGCCGCCGCCACTGGCGCATCATCGGCGGAGGCACTGGCCAAGCGCGGCCCGCGCTCGACCGCCGTCAAGGCTGCGGGAACGATCGGCTTTGCCGCCGCAAGCTTGGTTGAGTTCGGAAGCGGCGCCGGCTCGTCCTGACGCAAGCTCGCAGCGAGCACCCGGTCGTCCGAACCCGCAATCGGCGCGCGCCCGACATATTCGACGCGGACCCAAGCAGTGCCGTTGGTCTGAAAGCCCAGGAGCTGTGCAGTCCTTACCGAGACATCGATAATACGGTTGCCATGATAAGGACCGCGGTCATTGACGCGCACTATAATTGAGCGGCCGTTGGAGAGGTTGGTCACCCGCGCGTAGCAGGGCAATGGCAGCGTCGGATGCGCCGCCGAAATGCCGTTGAGATCGAAAACCTCACCGTTCGCCGTCATCCGGCCATGGAAATCCTCGCCGTACCACGAGGCCAAGCCGTCAGCGCGGTAATTCGGATTGTCTTCAGGAACGTAAACGCGGCCAGCGACCACATAAGGCGCGCCGACCCGATAGACGCCGCCGCCCTTAGGGATGGGATCGCCATAGCTGACGACCCGCGGGCTGGGCGAGACGCCGTAGGACGAATCCACGGTATTCGAGCAATTCGCCAGCAGCAGGCACAATGCTGCGCAGGCGCCGATTGGCGCAACGATCCGGAATGCCGCGCTTGCCCGCCCCAGCATCGTCCCCGATCCCCCCGCGCTCTAGATATCGAATCCGAGCGTGGTCACATTGTGGCGAAAATGCGCGGGCCGAACCCAAATGGTGAATGGAAGGTTACCCGGCCCGGCGGGACGCGGGGCAGAAGGCCTACAGACCTAAGATCGGCACGTCGGCGTAAAGCAGGATCAGCAGCACGACGAGGCTGCCCATGAACAAACCGAATGTGACACGCACAAAAATTTCCGAGTGCGCGGTAAGTTTGCGTTGAAAGGAACGGAGCAGTACTACAGCACGTGTTGACATTAGCCGCAGTGCCTTTCGAATTGTTGCGTTTTTTTGGATTTGCGCGGACGGGAAACCGCCCGGTCCGGGCGACTAACCACACGTTGGCAAAAATGTCTATACCCGATCCATTCTGATTTGATTTATTTTTGCTGAGAGATTTGCAACAACCTTGCCAAGTCATGAATAGGACACAATCGGAAAAGTGTCCGATTGGTTTAAGGCACCGCTGTTGAAAGTCGCGAATGGACCGCTCACTCGGTACTTAACGATCGCATTTTGTCACGTTTTGTTTGATCCGCTGCTGAGTTTCGCGCTGCCTTATTTTATCGGTCGCCTGCTATACCGACATGTTGAGTAGCAAAAGCGCCAGCACGAACGAATCGCAAGCTTGTCGCATAAACCGACCAAGCTCGCAGCCCTAACCAACACGTTCGCTTGTGCGCACGCCGCGGTCGCCGATTAGTTTTGCGCAGGGCATCCGGCTCGGAAAACCCGCGCGCGGTGGGCCCCGCTTTTTCTGATCGATGCGCCTCCGCCACCGTAAGCGTCGCTGATGGAATGAGCTCGGCCAAGGCTTTTGTTTGCTGCGGCCACGAGTCCCGAATGCGGGTCGCAAGGCAAGCATCCAAAAAGTGATCGAGCAGGCGACAAAACCGCTTCGCGCGGGTTTGACCACGAAGCGCCATACTCGGGAACCGGCGGGCGTGTCCGGCGTTTGGCTCACGTGGGTGGGGCAGCGGGAATGACCATGATCCGATTTCCCCGGTTTGACCCCTTGGAGGTCGCCATAGCCATCTTCGGCGCGGCCTTTTTTGTCGGGCTGAGCATGGCCTTCTGAAAAGCACCGCTCGACTCGCCGACGCGCCGCGCCTAAAATAAGTAGCTATGGTTTTGTTGGGTCAGCGTGTTGCACGCCGCGGCGTCGGCGCGGTAGGGCGTTGCCTGCCCTCCCCGGCCAAGCGTGCGGCGGGCTGGAGCATGCTGAAATTCATATTTGCTTCGTGCGCTGCGCTCATCGCCCTGGCTGAGCTGATCTTTGGCGCTCAAGCATCAAGCCCCGAGCGTTGCGGCCAATATGCTAGAACGGCGGTCGCACAATATCACCGATACACGGCGATCCCCGGCTGCATGGAGTGGACTCTCTTGCCGCGCTGGCACGAAAATTACGATGTGCATTATTTTTGGTGCAGCAATGTCCCCGACTCGATGGCAGAGTCCGAGGAAGGCCACCGCAATGAAATACTGGCGGAATGTCATGTAGAGGGCGGTGCTTTACGTCACCCCTTTCTTCGAGGACCCTAGTCAATTTCTAAAAGAAGCGCCGTAATCCGTGAGCTAGCGGAGCGGCAAGCCGATGGACCGGAAAGGCCGGTTCTCTTTTCGGCGCAGGTCAGCATCGGCTCAGAAGCCTCACTGACGTTGGTTTTTCTGCCACTCCAAAAATTGCCGAAAGAGAACATCGTTTTTGGTCGCAGAAGCCGGCACGGCCTTCGGCTTGGCCTTGTAGACCAACGGCGGAGAAGCTTTGTTTCCCGGCTGAGCCGCGGCGAGACCGGCAAATCCCGCCGTGACGAGCGCGAGCAGCGTTACACCAGCGAGAACTAGTCGGTGCATATCGGGCTTTTCTTAAAGCGATTGGCTGTAGTTAACTCGTTGATGCACTTGACTCCCGTTTACATGATTCGCGCAAAATCAAAAATCCCCCGCGTTCGCCAAAGTTTGCGCCCAGACGCCCGCCGCCGTTTTTCCGCGCCGTCGGACGGTCGGTGACACGCTGAGAAATCGGCCTCAAAAATGGCAAGGAGCCACGCGCCGGGGCGGCGTCTATTGCGAAGATCGAAGGGACGTTGGCAGGTCGTAAAGCGCAGCGGATGGAAATGGCGGCGATTCGTTGGCAATGGTCTTGTCAGGCTGGCCGCACGGCACCAAAGAATAACAGTAAGATCGAGCCCTGGAAGGGTGGCCGAGTGGTTTAAGGCACCGGTCTTGAAAACCGGCAGGGGGCTTTGCTCCCTCGTGAGTTCGAATCTCACCCCTTCCGCCAAACCCAAATAACTCTGCTCGTAATATCAATTACTTACGATATAACAAGAAGCTTCACCCTAGCAAATGCCCGATCAAGCTTTGAGCGATACCTGTTGTCACTGACTGCGTTTGGCGGGCCCGCGACAAATATGTGAGAGCAGACATCGCCGCTCGACGTTTCGTGTCAACAGCATCGTAAGGCCTAGCCGACGTGGCTAAAATGACGCTGTCAATGCGAAACCTTCGTCGATCCAGCCGATCACGCCTCGGCCACCCGGGCGATCACTTCTCGCCGCAACGCTCGCAAGTTTGCTCTTCGCGGCGAGCAGACGTTTTCCAATAGCTCGCACTTTTTACTTCGTCGCAGCTACGACTATGAAGGCTCGATCCAACTGGCCCTAGTTCTTCGGCGCGACGGCAGTGGCCGTGGCCTTTTCCTTCGAAGCGTCGCTCTCGCCTTTCGGGCCGGTGGCATCAATCTTTTCTTTCAGCTGACTTGTTTCCGTATTTTCTTTCAGACACATGGCTCGATGGATTTTTTCGATTGTCAGCATGGCTTTCGACGCAGCTTGCATTTTTCCCGCAAGTTCCGCAGCCTGATTTTCGGTTTGCGACACCCTATTGATGTCGGCCTCGATCGACTCGTCCATTGATTTGAGGATCTCGGGAGGTTGGGCCATGTCGGTGAGCACGACGTCCTTAAACTCCTGTTTGACGCTCGCGGCACATTTCGTGCCGGCTTCATATTCAGATTTGAGCCCCGTAAATCGCTTGGTAAAGTCATCGGCACCGCTGATATCGGTTGCCAGTGCGTCGCGCTTGAGCTTGCAGATATTTTCGACGCTGTTGAACTCCGGATATTTCACATCGACGATCTTGGTGTACGAATCCATCAGCGATTTCGCTTCGGAAATCATGGCATCGAAGACGCATATCATATTTTCGCGTCCCTTGTAGCAACGGTCCAGAGTGACATCAGTCTTCAATCCTGGGAGTGCGAAAGAACCCGTCTCCGCAAGCTTGTCGCACGCTGCAAGCGCTTGACCCAATGCCGACGAAGGGTCGAGTGCCGTCGCGGGCGTTGTGGCAGCGACTGTCGGTTTTTCTTGCGGAGGCACGACAACCGCAGTGGTTTTTGGGACCAAATGCCCGGGTTGCACTCTCTGCTGGCACCGCCCGTCATCAGCCGCGAAGATCAACAGGGCGGCAGATGCGACTGCCAGTAAAACCGACCGCCCCTTCATTGCTGGGAGGCGCAGACGTCCAGCGAGCAGTGTGTACATTTTCTCTGATCTCGTATCACAGGCCAAGACAGCCATGCTCAGATCTCTTTCCCGGTTGTTGGAAGACCACATTCTGGCTCCATAAGTATCACCCATCCTAGCCCTCCGTTCAATTGTACGTGCAGAATTTTGCTGTCGGCGCTTTAGCTAATGCTGCACGGCAAGGGGGCTCCGGATCAAGATAATTGTCGCGTGCTCCACCGCTATTATGTCGGAAAATCGGCGAGACCCTGCGATCCGTACGAAAATGTCTATGCACGAGATTAAATAGGATGCCGGTCACCGCCCGTTTTGAAATGTCTTCGAAAAAACTGGCGGAACACCAGCGTGCCGTCTCGCACCGTACTCAACAGCCATGGACAATAATGGCCGTAGTAGTCGAGCGCGCATAATTGGAAAGTTTAGCGAAAACTTCCAAATTACAGTTTGAACGTGCGTGATCGACAGGCCCGCAATTTTTTGAACCAGTCTGGCGGCAACGGTTCGCTATGCCGATGCAATCTCAAAGGTCGGTTCGTGCTTTCCTTGAATGACACCGAGCGCGCGATAAAGCATTTTTCGGCGGCGGTATTATGCAGGATCTCCACACCGGAGGCGTCGTCGCTGTACGCTACGACGACGATAATCTTGGCGATCTGGAATGACCTTGCCGTAATCGCTTGCCGCGATTAGTTCTCTACCGCTTGACCGTGCGAACGATTTGGTAGCGGGCTTTCTCGCGGTCCCAAGTGGCTGCGCTGACGCCACGCTCGCGCAGCTTATATTTCATCACCTTGCCGTTCTCGGTCGCGGGCAGGGTGTCGACGAATTCGACGAATCGCGGCACCGCAAAATACGGCATTTGCGGCTGGCAGAAATCGAGTAACGCCGCGGGGGTGAGCCGCGCGCCGGTTCGCAGCACGATGGCCGCCATGACTTCGTCCTCGGCAAGCTCCGAGCGCACCGGAAATACCGCTGCGTTGGCAACATCCGGATGGCTGATCAAAACCTGCTCGACTTCGTAAGACGAAATGTTCTCGCCGCGGCGGCGAATGGCGTCCTTCATGCGGTCGACAAAGCGGTAATAGCCGCCCGCCTCGCGGATCACGCGATCGCCGGTATGAAACCAGAGATTGCGCCAAGCCTCCACGGTCTTTTCCGGCATGCCGAAATAGCCGGTAGCGAAGGCGAACGGCTCGTCGGCGCGCAAGATGAGTTCGCCCGCCTCCCCATCGGGCAGCTCGTTGTCGTGATTGTCGATGACACGAGCGGCAAAGCCAGGAAGGACGCGCCCCATGGTGCCGGGCCGCTGCTCGGCCGCCGGCGCGCCCATGACGCAGTTTGTTTCCGTCGAGCCATAACCGTCGACCAAACCGATGCCAAAGCGCTCGACAAACTGCCGGTGAAAATGCGCCGGCACGGCGGGAGCAAGCGCGACCCGGACCCGATGCGCCTTTTCGGCGTCGCTTGGCTTCTGCGCCAAAAGCATCGGCACCATAGCGCCGAGGAGATAGGTCACGGTCGCCTTTTCCTCTTCCAGACGGCCGAAGAATTGCGACGCCGAAAATCGGCTTTCGACCACCAGACTCGCGCCGTTGAGCAGTGCCTGAAAAAAGCTGTTGAGCGCGTTGGTGTGGAATAGCGGCAGCGTCGTCATCAGCACATCGCTTTCGCCGACGCCGAGCAGGTTTCCAGTATAGACCGCCCACCAAAAATATTGGGCGTGCGGGCAGCACACCCCTTTGGATAAGCCCGTCGTGCCGGACGTGTAGAGAATGGCGAATGTATCGCCGGGCTCGACCGGATGCGGCGCCCTGCCGTCGCGTGGTTTTGGAAAGGGCGTGGCCGCAAAGGGGAGCGCGACGGTGTTCGTCCCCTCCCCGTCGCCGACAAGCCATAAGGCGGAAAGCGCAATACGTCCGCGATCAAGGCGCGCCACAATGGAGACAAGCTCGCGCTCGATCACCAAAAGTTTCGCGCCGCAATTTGCGAAAATGTGTTCGAGCTGGGCGCCGCGCGAGGCGGTATTGATCGGGACGGCGATGGCGCCGAGCCAGCCGCAGCCGAGAACCGTCAGCAGCAATTCCGGCCGGTTAGCGCACATCATGGCGACGCGGTCGCCGGCCTTCACGCCCGCTTCGGCAAGCGCCGCGGCATAGCCTGAAGCGGCGGCCTCCATCTCAGCATAGGTGAAGCCCCGGCCGCCGACCGTGACCAGCCGCCGCGCGCCATAGCGCTTCGCCTGCCGGGCGAGCATTTTCGGCAGTGTGCGCTCGGAGGGCGGAAAAATCTCGGGAAACCCGGAGGGCGGCATCGGACCTGCTTCTGAGTGTGCTAGCGGCGATTTTCGAGTGGCAAATTGTATTAGCACAAAGCCTGCGTCGCCATTATTTTAGGCTTGAACTAAGTGTTGCAGAAACCCCAGAGGCACTCGCCTTATGGCCACCAATACCGCTATTGAAGTTGAGCTACGGCGATCCGGTCTGACCTTCATGGTGCCGCCCGAGAAGAGCATCCTGCAGGTGTTGATAGAGGAAGGGATCGATCCGATGTACGACTGCCAGCGCGGCGAATGCGGGATTTGCCAAGTCGCCGTGCTCGAAGGCGAGCCTGAGCATCGCGACCAGATTCTCAGTGACGACGAGCGCGCCAGCAATAAGGTCATGCAGATTTGCGTATCGCGGGCGAAGACGTCGCGCCTCGTTCTCGACCTCTAAGAAGAAGGAGAAACCGCGCATGAGCAAATATAACGGCAACGCCGCTTCTGTTCATGATCTCGTGCGCGAAACCGAAGTGCACCGCGACGTCTATATCGACCAAGAAATCTTCGATCTGGAAATGGAGCACCTGTTCGCCAATACGTGGATTTATGTCGGGCACGACAGCCAGGTGCCCAATGCCGGCGACTATTACGGCACGACCATCGGCAAGCAGCCGGTGCTGATGGTGCGGCATAGCGACGGCGCAGTGCACGTTCTCTATAATCGGTGTCCGCACAAGGGCACCCGCATCACCATCGATACCTGCGGCAATGCGGGAAAGTTTTTCCGCTGCCCCTATCATGCCTGGTCGTTCAAGACCGACGGCTCACTGCTCGCGATCCCGCTGCGCAAGGGCTACGAACACACCGGCCTGGAAGACAGCGAAGCCGCCAAAGGCATTCCCAAAGTCCGCCACGTCAAGAATTACCGCGGGTTCGTCTTCGCCAAATTGAACGACGCCGGCCCCGACTTTGCGGACTATTTCGGCGAGAGCCTCTCGACCATCGACAACATGGTGGACCGCTCGCCGGTCGGCCGCTTGGAAGTGGCCGGCGGCGTGCTCCGCTACATGCATAATTGCAACTGGAAAATGCTGGTCGAGAACTTGACCGACACCTGCCACCCGATGGTGGCGCACGAGTCATCGGCCGGAACCGCCATCGAAGTATGGAAAAAAGCCGCGCCCGGCAGCAATCAAAGGAAGCCCCCTGCCGTCGAGATCTACGCGCCATTCATGTCGTCCTACGAATTCTTCGAGAAAATGGGCATTCGTATTTGGCGCAACGGCCACGGCCACACCGGCGTGCATCACTCCATCCACTCCGATTATTCGGCGATCCCCGGCTATTTCGAGCAGATGGCCGCCGCCTATGGCCAAGAGCGCGCCAAAGCCATCCTCGACGAGAACCGGCACAACACCTCGTACTTCCCCAATTTCACCGTGAAGGGCCCGATCCAGGCGATCCGCTTGTTCAAGCCGATCGCGCCCGATCGCACGCTCGCCGAATCGTGGACCTTCAGGCTGGTCGGCGCGCCCGACATGCTGCTCGAGCGCACGCTCACCTATAGCCGCCTCATCAATGCCCCGACCTCGATTGTCGGCCACGATGACCTGGAAATGTACGAGCGCGCGCAAGAGGGCCTGCACGTCGACGCCAATCCTTGGGTCAACATCCAGCGCCTCTACGATCCGGCGGAAGTCGAACAGGAAACCGCAATCATTAACGGCACGTCCGAGTGGCAGATGCGCAATCAGTTCCGCGCCTGGTCGAAATTCATGACCCTGTCGATGTGACGGAGCCCCCTTTGGCCGCGCCGACCGACCAGGATTTGGCAGGATTCGTCGTGCACGAGGCGCGGCTAATCGACCAGCACCGCTTCGAGGAATGGCTCGATCTATTCGCCGACGATGGCTACTACTGGATGCCGCTGGAATGGGGCCAAACCGATCCGCGGCTGACCACGTCGCTGATGTACGAGGACAAGCTTCTTTTGCGCATCCGCATCGAGCGGCTCAAGGGCAACCGCACCTTTTCGCAAAAGCCGAAGAGCCGCTGCCATCACGTGCTGCAAACGCCGCAGATCGATCGTCGCGACGAGGCGGCAAACGAATATGTCACCTGGACGCCAATGCACTACGTGGAAACACGGCTCGACGAACAGGATCTGTACGCCGCCTGGGCAACGCACACGTTGGCGATGGTCGGCGGCAAGCTGAAAATCAAACTCAAGCGCGTCGATCTGGTCAATTGCGACGCCGCCTTCCGCAGCATTCAACTGTTCATGTGAACCGCGAGATGCCGATATGAGCGAGCGCCCGGTCGCTCTCGTCACCGGCGGCAGCGCCGGCATCGGCGCCGCGATCTGCCGCCAGCTCATCGCGCATGGCCATGAGGTCGTGTCGTTGGCGCGGCGCCGGCCCGACTGGTCGCACGCCGCGCTTCATGCCGTCGAGGTTGACCTGATCGATGCCCGCGCCACCGAACAGGCCGCGGCTGGCGTCGCCAAGCAATATACGATCTCAACCGTCATCCATAACGCCGGCACCATCCGGCCCGCGCTTCTTCGCGACGTGAAGCAAAAGGATTTGCACGATCTGACGCAGCTTCATCTCGGCGCCGCAATCATCATTGTGCAAGCGGTGCTCCCCGGGATGCGCGAGCGTCAATTCGGCCGCATCGTGCTGATCTCCTCGCGCGCCGCGCTCGGCTTGCAGACGCGCACGGCTTACGCTGCGACCAAAGCCGGCATGGCCGGCATGGCGCGAACCTGGGCGCTGGAACTGGCGCCGTTCGGTATCACCGTCAACGTCGTGGCGCCTGGCCCGATCGGCGACACCGATATGTTTCGCGATGTAGTGCCCGCCGGCAGCGAGCGTGAAGCGGCGATTGCCAAGGCGATACCGGTCGGCCGCCTCGGGCGCAGCGATGATGTGGCCCGCGCGGTCGCCTTCTTCGCCGATCCGCAAAACTCGTTCGTCACCGGACAGCTCCTTTATGTCTGCGGCGGCGCCAGTATCGCCAGCATCAGCTTGTAACAAGTCTTATATCCGCCCTTGGAGCCGACCTTGGACCCGATCCGAATTTGGTATCAAAGCTACGTCGACGAGGAGCACGGCAAAATTTACTGGGAGCGGCTCCGCGGCCATCTTGCGGCGATTGTCGATTCCGGCACTGTTGTCGACATCAAAGGCATTACCCCGCACGACAATTACGCGCATCCAATCGTCGAATTTCGCTGCGCCAGGGAAGTGATCTGCAACGCCGTCCAAGCCGAACGCGAAGGATACGACGCTTTCGTCGTCGGTCACTTTCAGGATGCCGGTCTTTATGAGGCGCGTTCGGTCGTCGACATCCCGGTCGTCGCGCTCGGCGAAGCATCCATGCTCCATGCCTGCCAGCTCGGGCAAAGGAGCGGCATCGTCACCATCAATCCGCGTTACATTTCCTGGTTTCATCATCAAATCGGCAAATACGGCCTCGAGCGGCGCATCACCGGCGTGCACGCCATGACCTTCGAGCCGGGGCAAATTCTGAGGGCTTATGAATCGGAGACGCTTGCCGCCGAGGTGGAGCGCCTTTTCGCCGAGCAGGCGCGGCCGCTCGTCGCCGCCGGCTGCGACATACTGATTCCTGGCGGCGGCATTCCCATGCTGTTGTTCGCCGCCATCAAAGGACACGCCGTCGACGGCGCACCGGTCATCAACGGCATACCGATTGTCGTCAAGATGGCGGAGCTTGCCGTCAAGCTAAAGCGCTTGACCGGCCTCAGCGTGAGCCGCGTCTCCGACTACATCAAACCGCCGCCGGAAATCATCCAGGAGTTTTTAGCGAACCCGAAGGGACTGTGAGTTCATCCTCCCCTGTGAAACGGGGGAGGA
>Ga0187784_10000651_pt1 | contig 25889 bp, 20 predicted proteins | sample 1015_SJ02_MP15_2_FD_132964 | JGI IMG/M metagenome (GOLD analysis project Ga0187784, IMG submission 132964) | Tropical peat soil microbial communities from peatlands in Department of Meta, Colombia - 1015_SJ02_MP15_20_MG | ecosystem: Environmental > Terrestrial > Soil > Wetlands > Peat | place... | reverse complement strand
AGCGCGATACGGCAATGCCACGGAGATGAACTTCGAAGCGCCGCTGACTTCGCTGGTGTGGATCACTTCTGTCGTCTCGATCGTTCTGACTTACATCATTTCGTACTCGATCATCCCGGAACTCGGCGGCGATCCGACGCAGTGGTGGAAGCTGGCAACGATTATCTCCTGTGGCACGCTGGCCGGCGCCCTGATTCCGGAGCTGGTGAAGGTATTTACCTCGACCGAGTCGCGGCACGTGAAAGAAGTTGTAACTTCGGCGCAGGAAGGCGGTGCGTCGCTGGATATCCTCTCTGGCTTCGTGGCGGGAAACTTCTCCGGCTACTATCTCGGATTGACCATGGTTTCGCTGATGGCGATTGGCTATCAGGTCAGCACCCTGGGTTTGGGCAATCTGATGATCGCGGCGCCGGTGTTTGCTTTCGGCCTGGTGGCATTCGGATTTCTCGGCATGGGCCCGGTCACCATTGCCGTCGACTCCTACGGCCCCGTCACCGATAATGCGCAATCGGTCTATGAGCTGTCGCTCATCGAGCAGGTTCCCGGCATTCAAGCCGAGCTCAAGCGCGACTACGGAATTGACGTAAATTTCGAGAAAGCGAAGTACCTGCTGGAGGCCAACGACGGCGCCGGCAACACCTTCAAGGCCACGGCGAAGCCGGTGCTGATTGGGACGGCGGTGGTGGGCGCGACGACGATGATTTTCTCCATCATCATGGCGCTGACCAACGGATTGGCTGCGAATGTGGATAAGCTGTCGCTGCTGCATGCTCCGTTTGTGTTGGGACTGATCACCGGCGGAGCGATCATCTATTGGTTTACGGGTGCCTCGACCCAGGCCGTGAGTACGGGTGCGTACCGCGCGGTAGAGTTTATAAAAGCGAATATCCGGCTGGAGGGTGTGGAGAAGGCGTCGGTTGCTGACAGCAAAAAGGTAGTTGAGATCTGCACAAAATATGCGCAGAAGGGCATGCTCAACATCTTTATTGCGGTGTTCTTTGCCACGCTGGCCTTCGCGTTCGTCGAACCATTCTTCTTTATCGGATATTTAGTTTCGATTGCGTCCTTTGGCTTATATCAGGCGATTTTCATGGCTGATGCGGGTGGCGCCTGGGACAACGCGAAGAAGATTGTCGAGGTTGAACTGAATCAGAAGGGAACGGAACTGCACGCCGCAACCGTGGTTGGCGACACGGTCGGAGATCCCTTCAAGGATACTTCCTCCGTCGCACTGAATCCGGTGATTAAGTTCACCACCTTATTCGGCTTGCTGGCAGTTGAATTGGCAGTGAAGCTGACGGAAACCGGCGCGGGATTGGCCCACCTGCTGGCGGTTGTTTTCTTCCTGGTTTCGTTCTTCTTCGTTTACCGGTCGTTCTACGGAATGCGAATCGGAGCCGAAAGAGAAACGACTGAGGCGAGGGCCGGCGCGGACTGAGATTTGATAAACGATTGATAACGCCATCCGCGGTGCCCGATGGCGTTTTGTTTCTTGGTTGCCGTAAGGGTGTCAGAAATTGAACTTGATGCCAGCCTGCATGAGGCGGGGCGCGGCAGCGCTTATCACCTGCCCGAACGACGCGCTATTAATGTTGCCGTCGACCGATGCCGGGCCGTAGAACTGGGCGTGGTTGAAGATATTAAATGCTTCAATACGGAACTCCAGGTTCTTGGATTCAGTTATAGGCAGGTATTTCAGCAATGCCATGTCATAGTTGTTGACGCCCGGACCGAAGAAAAATCGGCGCTTGGCATTTCCTGCTGTGCCCAGGGGCTGCAAGCCAAACAGAGCAGTGTTGAAATAGGGCTTACCGTTGCGCGGATCGCCATTTAGTTGGAGTGGTCCCGGCATGTACTGTGGTTCATCAACTCCGTAATTGTTGATGCCATTGGGCGCCGCGCCGAGAAGCGAATTGTCGCCGTAGTTGTAGAGGGTCACGGGAAAGCCAGTGCTGAAATGCGAGATGCCGGAGAGCACCCAGCCTCTAGTGAGACGATTTTCTCTAAAGATTTGATCAAAAGGAAGCCGGTAGCTGTAGCTCACCACGAAGTTATGCTCCACATCAAAAGCAGACAAAGCCTTGCTCAGCGCGGGATTCAACGGATTAACTTCTTCTCCGAGATTTGATGACTGATCAAGCGATTTGCTGAAGGTGTAGCCAGCCAGAAATTCCAGACGTCCAGTGTTGTGGCGCAGGCTGAGTTGGAACGAATTATAACTGGAGTTCCCGATTGTGGCCTGATTGGTATCGCTGCCAAAATTCGGCCCCAGGGGACCACGCGTTCCCTGGATCGTTTTACCTGAGGCGGTGGTATAAACATTGCTTTCGCCAAAAGGCCCGCAAGTGGGCGTGCTCGGAGCAACTTCAGAGGGCTGGCTCAGGCTTAGGCAGAGCGCGGGACTGCCGGGATTGGCTTCGACCAGCACCAAAAGGCGATGCGCCTGTGAGCCCACGTAGCTGGCGGTGAGCAAAGTGTTGCTGCCGAACTTTCGCTCGAGCGACAACATGTATTCCTCGGTGTAGGGAATTCGGTTCGCAGTGGCGTAGGCAGGCAGACCGCTGATGGGTTCATATTGCGACCAGTTCACGTTAGGGTCGGGATGGCTTGCAGAGGAATTGAGAGGCGCAAGTTGCACGGGAAAGTATTGGCTGCCTTGACCGGTGGCAGCAGCAATGAAAGGAGTCGCGAAAAGCGGCGGCGCTGGGCTGGTATAGGTGGTGCCATAAGGCGCATTTGCGCTCAAAACCGCGATGCTGAGCGCCTCGATGGCGGTGTAGAACATGCCAAAGCCGGCGCGGATAGCACTGTCGCCGGGAGCTCCCAGAATCTCGTTCCAAAACTCACTTTTGAGTGCCGGGGAATAGGCTAGCCCGACACGAGGGGCAAAATCCAAATTTCCGGGAGATGCCAGCGTCCGCGGAACGCCTGGATCGGTAGGAAAGAGTATGCCGGCGGGAGCGCCGGGAAAAACTACCGACTGCCTGCCGGGCTCGAACACGGCGAGCTGGTTGTATTTCTCATACCACGGCTCGATGCGGTCCCAACGCAGGCCGTAATTCAAATTCAGATCAGGCCGCACGTGCCAGTGGTCCTCGGCATACACGCCCACGTACCTATTTCGTCCATAGAAAGACTGGAGCTGGCTCTGGTTGTACTGGCTGGGAACACCGAGCAAGAAGTCGGCGAAGTCAAAACCGGTCTCGCTGCCAAAAAATAGAAAGTTGCCATTGAATTGCGCGATGGGAAATGTGTTGATTTGGTCGTAGTGAAATTCACCGCCAAACTTGAGCGTATGCGTACCCACTAACTTTGAGAAGTTGTCGATCCACTGGAAGGTATTATTGGCTTGCCCGAGCTGATTGGTGTTAGTTCCCATCGATAAGTTGTTAAAGTTGACACTTTCTACGCCCTCGGTTGAGGGGGAAAGAGGAACGATGCCTGGAGTGTCGGGGCCGACGGCAAAGCCTTGCGAGGCGAGGCTGACTCCGAGTCCTCCGACCGGCCGCCCCAGATCATTCGCATCGCGCAAGAAACTGAAGTGAAACTCATTTACTGCGGCGTTGCCGAAGGTTTTGGTGTCACCCAGACTGAGCAACTGCGCGCGCCCCAAATTCAAGGCATTGAAGCCCGGGACATTGGCTCCGCCTTGCGCGGTGGGATAGGGATTGTTCTGAGTGAAGTCGTCAACAAAATAGTAGGCCGACATCGCGCCCCAGCGCGTATCAGCGTCCAGACGGAACGCGCCCTTGTCGTCGCGGAGGTTTTCGTTGAACCCCGAAGTGGAGAATTGATGAGTTCCAACGTTCGGCATGGGGATGTATTGCAATAAATGTTGGGCCGGAGCGGACCATACAATTCGGGGCACGAGAGCGTTGGGAAACACGCATTGCGACGGGCTTATGCAGCCGGCTGTGTAGTAAGGCTCGCCCACAGAAACCGTGTAAGCAAGCTTTTGAGCCAGCAGATTCGCCCAATAGGGACCACTGACGCTGGTAGGAGTTGGATTGCCATTCGCACCGGCAGTCACGAACAAACTTACCGAATCCGCCAGATTGCCTGAACGATCCTGGATGGAGGGCACAGGTATCAGACCGGTATCGACGCCTTGGGTCTGCCGAGTGCCCTGATAGTCAGCGAAGAAAAAGATGTGGTTTCGAAGCAGCGGGCCGCCAAAGGTCCCCCCGAACTGATTTTGTTGAAAAGCAGCACGAGCGGGAGAGAAATAATTGCGCGCGTCCAGGGCGGTGTTGCGAACAAACTCAAATACGTCGCCGTGGAAGGCGTTGGTCCCCGACTTGGTGACCACATTGATCTGACCGCCGCTGAATTCGCCGTATTCCGCGTCGAAGTTATTTGTCAGAATTCGGAACTCAGCCACGGAATCCAGATTGGGAATGATGGCGGTTCCCATGTTGACATCTTCCTCGACATCACTGCCGTTGACTGCGAATCCATTGGCGAACTCCCGCTGTCCGTTCACTGAGATGGTGCCGGGATTCAAATCGCCGGAGGGTGAGAACGCGCTGGCGCCAACGTCCTGAACTGTGCTGGAGGTAATGGAGGTGGCGGGGGCGATACCGGGCTGAAGGGCGAGGAGGTCGGTGAAACTGCGGCCGTTCAAAGGCGCTAGCGTTAGTTTGGTACCGGCAATGACTTCGCCCATTTGCGTGCTGGTGGCATCCAAATGCACCGCGCTGTCGTTTACGGTTACGGTGTCGGTGCGGCTACCCAATTGCAGCACGATGTTCGCGATTAACGCGCTATTGACATCGATGACAACTCCGGTACGACAGTAAGGTTGAAAATCGGGTTTGACTACCTGGATGGTGTAACGCCCTACCGAAAGGAGTGGGAAAGTATAAACTCCGTTGGCGCCGGTGATGACGGTCTGGCGGACGCCGGTATCCACGTTGGTGGCAGTGAGCGCTGCTCCGGCAATTACAGCGCCGGTGACATCCTTTATGGTGCCGGAGATGCTTCCGCCCACACTCGCTTGAGCGGGTACAGTGCCAAATGGCAGGCATGCCAGAAGCAGGGTCAGGAATGCGACTCGGTTTCGCCGTGAAACGGGCATTTAAGGGCTGGCCCCTCAAACTAGTTGCAACTCAGTTGCATGTAAAAGAACACTAATCATCGTAATGGCCGGGACTTCCACTGGTCAAGATACTCAGATTAAATAGTGTTTCAGAATTGTTGCAACCAGATGCAACAGCGGTACAGTTTCGCGAACAACATTGGGGATGACAGTCAGGCGGTAGTGCGGCAGTGAGCGCAATAGCCGCCGACTTCGAGACGGCTGACCACGATGTGAAAGCGGCAATCGCGCTGAATCTGGCCCTTCAGGCGGTCAAACAGATCGCTTTCAAACTCCATGATCTTTCCGCAGCGGAGGCAGGCCATGTGGATGTGATCGCGCTGCGGGCGGCGCTCATAGAAGTGCTTCTCGCCCTCCATGTGCATAAGGTCCAGTTCATCGATCAACCCATGGCGCTTGAGCAGGCTCAAGGTGCGATAGACGGTTACCCGGTCAACTTGAGGATCCAGCCGGCGGGCGCGGCGGAGAATCTGGCTGGCATCGAGGTGCTGCTTGGCGGTTTCGACGACACTCAGAATGGTGCGGCGCTGGCGGGTCATACGGAGGCCGCGGGACATCAATTCCGCCTGCAAGCGTCCGGGAACTTCGGTCTCGGGAAAAGGCAAAGGTTGCCTCCTTAAGCTAGTGAAACTCAGTTGCAATTATAGCTCAGAAGCCACCGCTGGCGAGCCAGTGGCGTGATTGGGTAGTTGGCCAGTTTGGGGCGGAAGCGAGCACTTGCTCCGGGATGACAAATCAACCTGGCCCACTAACCATGATTGGCTTACTCGCTGAACGCGGGGGTGCCGACGAACAGCAGATTCCTCGGGGCTGAAACTCCCTCGGAATGACAAAACTTTTTGCGGTACGAATGTCCCGCCGGGTCAGTTGCCTTTCATCTTCTCTTTAACGCTGTGGGCGAGCTTCTCGATCTCTTCCGCCTTCTTGATCACATCAATGGAAAGGGTGTTCTGGTTGGACTTGTCGACGGAGTCTTTCAATTCTGTCGCCAGCTTAAAGAGGCGATCACTGTCACGCTTGAGTTGGGCCTGTCTCTCTTCGTTGGCCTTTTTCGCCATATCCCGTTCCATGCGCTCGCGAGCGGAGTCTTCCGAGGGCGTCGAAGGCTCAGTCGGACTGGGCATACGCGGAACCGGAGGAACGCCCGGTGCCTGGGCGAAGGCTCTGGCAGAGACCGCCGGCAGAAAAAGCAGAAGAAGAGCCAACGCGAGTCGAGGGAAGGGCACAGTGACCTCCACGGAGTGACAACCAAGATTATACGCGGCGAGAATTCGCCCGCGCCCTGCCTGTATAATCGCGCGCAACGCCATGATCCTGTTCTTCAGAGTGATGGTGCCAAGCGACAGGCTGCGGGCTCTTTTGCAGGACTGGAGCGAAGATTCGCGCACGTTTCTGCGCCACGATGTGCCGAAAATCGTCCTGGTTATCCTAGTTGCGTTGGCGCTGGCGCGGCTGTTGCGACTGATTACCAGGAAAGTCGCGTCGTTGCAGGCCGGACGATTGGCACCTGGCATTCGTGCTCAACAAGTGCGGACGCTGGCGAGTGTAATCAACAGCATTGGGTTTTTCGTGATCGTGTTCGTGGCGGCGCTGGAAGTGCTGCCCTTGCTGGGATTGAATCTGGGGCCGCTGCTGGCGAGTGCGGGGGTGGCAGGGTTGGCGATTGGCTTTGGCGCGCAAACCCTGGTTCACGATTTCATCAACGGGTTCTTGATTCTTTTCGAAAATCAGTACGGCATAGGGGACATTATTCGCATTGCGGGAGTGAAAGGGACGGTGGAGGGAATGACGCTGCGACACACGGCGTTGCGGGATGACGATGGCACGTTGCACATCGTGCCAAACAGTCAGATCACCATCGTCTCAAACATGACGCGCGATTGGTCGCAGCTCCCGATGCGAGTGGTGGTGGCGTACAGCGAGCCGAGTGACAAGATCATAGGATTGTTGCAGCAGGTGGGCGAGGAGCTAAGACACGATCCAAAATTTGCCAGCGATATCGTTGCAGAGGTGCAGGTACCGGGGATTGATCGCGTGGGCAGCGGAGAGGCGGAGTATTTGATGCTGGTGAAGACGCGTCCGAATACGCAGTATGCGGTGGGCCGGGAACTGCGGCGGCGGATCAAGGAGTGTTTCGAGAAAAACAAGATTCAGACTGCAGCACCGGGGAGAGTGTACGTGATGGATCAGGGAGGGACGAAAGCGTCCTAGGGCGTGTCGGCGTCTGGCCTGCCCTTGCCGCTCCTTTCTGCGGGCAGTAGCATAGATAGCGTCGAGTTCTTACCGCTGTTTTCTCAGCAATCATAGGAGGTTGTATGGCAACTGAAGTCCTAACCGGGCCGACAATTCTGGGGACAGCTACCCGCGCCAAGGTTTACAAGAACTTTATCGACGGCGAATGGGTGGAAGCGTCAACCGGGGAAACTTTCGAAAACCGCAATCCGGCCGATACGCGCGACGTACTTGGGATCTTTCAAAAATCAGGCAAGGCCGACGTGGATGCCGCCGTGGAAGCAGCCAAACACGCGTTTGCCAAGTGGCGTCTGGTGCCGGCGCCGCGACGGGCAGAGCTGGTGTATCGCGCAGCAGAAATTCTGATTGAGCGAAAAGAGGAATACTCGCGCGACATGACGCGAGAGATGGGAAAGGTTCTGAAAGAAACTCGTGGGGACGTGCAGGAAGCCATTGATACGGCCTACTACATGGCAGGGGAAGGTCGACGCATGTTTGGGCCGACGACGCCGTCGGAGTTGCCTAATAAGTTTGCCATGGCGGTGCGGCAGCCGATTGGAGTTTGCGCCATGATTACGCCGTGGAACTTCCCCATGGCCATTCCGTCGTGGAAGCTCTTGCCGGCGATTGTTTGCGGGAACACGTGCGTGATCAAACCGGCCCAGGATACACCGCTGTCCACGTTCAACCTGGTGCGCGCGCTGGTGGATGCCGGCCTGCCCAAGGGGGTTATTAACATTGTGACCGGATTCGGTGCCATGGTTGGAACGCCTCTGACGGAGCATTCCGAGGTGCGCGCGGTTTCACTGACGGGATCGAGCGAGGTGGGACGGATCGTGGGCACGACGGCAGCGAAGAGCTTCAAGCACTGTTCGCTGGAACTGGGCGGCAAGAATCCGATGATTGTGCTGGATGATGCGAACCTTGATCTGGCGATCGAGGGCGGGCTGTGGGGTGGCTTCGGCACGACCGGCCAGCGCTGCACCGCGACCAGCCGCATCATCGTGCAAAAGGGAGTTTATGGCGAATTCGTCGAACGCTACGTGGAACGCGCCCGAAGCTTGAAAGTGGGCAATGGACTGGATGAAACCGTGGAGATGGGGCCGGCCATCAACGAAAGCCAGCTCAAGACCGATTTGAGCTACATCGAGATTGGGAGAGCGGAGGGGGCGCGGCTAAAGTGTGGCGGCAATCGTCTGAACGGCGGCGCATATCAGTTTGGATTTTTCCTCGAGCCGACGGTTTTTGCTGATGTCGATCCCAAGATGCGGATTGCGCAGGAAGAAATCTTTGGGCCGGTGGTTTCGATCATCGCTTGCGAGCATATGGAGGATGCGATCGAGATCGCCAATGGCATTCAGTATGGATTGTCGTCGTCGCTTTATACCAAGGATGTGAACCGCGCGTTCAAAGCCATGCGTGATCTCGACGCCGGCATTACGTACATCAACGCTCCCACGATTGGAGCGGAGGTGCATCTGCCGTTCGGGGGCGTGAAAGCCACGGGCAATGGTCATCGCGAAGGCGGCATTGGAGCGATCGACTTTTATACGGAATGGAAGTCGGTGTACGTGGACTATTCGGACCGGCTGCAGAAGGCACAGATCGACCGGGCGGATTAGGAAGACGAAGAAGTCAGGCATTTGATTCGGCGCCGGTATTGCCTCCCACCCTGACACAAAGAACGCGCCACGGTGGGGCTCCTCAGTAGGGATGGCGGCAAGCAAAAGCAAATTTGTGACTTTGCGCGGTCGGCCTACTCGGCGGTTTAGAATCCTCTATGCCCACCATGCAGACTCGTGAGATCACTGCGGCCGCAAGGCTGGAGAACGTGCGCTATGCGATCCGCGATTTGGCATGTATCGCCGATGAGGTAGCGAAGCAGGGTCACGAGATTCTGCCGCTCAACATCGGCGATCCCATCAATTTTGATTTCCGGACTCCGCCTCACTTGATCGAAGCCGTGTACAAAGCAATGCGTGACGGAAAGAATGGATACGCCCCGTCGCCCGGAATCAAGGAAGCGCTGGAAGCGATTCGCGGAGAAGCCGCGCGCAAGAAGATTTCGTCGGTGCAGGACGTGTTTGTAACATCCGGGGTGAGCGAGACCGTCGATCTGTGCCTGACTGCGCTGCTCAATCCAGGGGATGACCTGCTAACGCCAAGCCCGGACTATCCACTCTATTCCGCGGTGCTCGCCAAGATGGGGCTCAAGCTCAACAGCTATGATTTGAATGAAGAGGACGGCTGGCAGCCTGACCTTTTCGACGTTACGAGAAAGATTACGCCGCGCACACGCGGCATTGTGCTGATTAATCCCAATAATCCCACTGGGGCGGTATGTACGCGGGCGATGCTGGGAAAGATCGCAGACCTAGCAAGGCGACACAACCTGGTGATCTTCGCGGATGAGATCTACGACAAGCTAATTCTGGATGAAGGCGAGACTATATCGATTGCGGCTGTCGCTCCCGACGTGCCGGTGGTCACCTTCGGTGGATTATCGAAAAACTATCTGGCGCCGGGATGGCGTATTGGCTGGGGAATCGTGAGTGGCGAGGCTGCGGCCGTGAAGCAATACAAGGAAGGAATCCAGAAGTTGCTGCGGGCCCGGCTCTGCGCCAATCATCCGGAGCAATATGCGATCAAAGCTGCGCTGGAAGGGCCGCAGGACCACTTGCCGGAAGTGCGCAGCAAGCTCCGCAGCCGCCGGGACCTGACAGTACGCTGGGCCAACTCAACTGCGCGAGTTAGTTGTGTTGCGCCTCGGGGCGCCTTCTATGCTTTCCCACGAATCGATATCCCGGAGGGTGACGAGATCTTCGTGCGGGAGTTGATTCTGCAAAAGCACGTCATGGTCGTGCATGGTTCGGGATTCGGACAAAAGCCGGGCACGAAGCATTTCCGCATTGTGTTCCTTCCCGATGAACAGACATTGTCGCGGGCGTACGCCGCGATAGGAGATCTACTTCGAGAGCGCTATGACTAGAACCAGTCTCATGGATGGCCGAGGCGCTAATTGGTGTCATTCTGGAGATGCTCTGAGCAGCTCCATATGCGCCGATGGCTGGACGCTGGGAATTGAACGATGAACAATGGGCGGGATCCCGCAGGTATCGTAGATGAGCTCGCACAAAGTCTCGGGAGGAGGTGCGATGAGCTTTCAAAGGCGCCAGCTGCTTCGAATCCTGTCATATGCTTTCGGGTCCAGCTTCATTCTGTCACGGAATAAATTCGCCATGGCGGCACAGAATGCCGCACAACCAGCGAGTCCTGCTCCGCCTGCGAAGCCAGCTGCTAAACATGAATCGGGAGGAACGGAAATGGAAAAAGTAGCCGGAATCGGAGGGTTGTTCTTCCGAGCTCATGATCCCAAAGCGTTGGGGAACTGGTACCTGCAACACTTGGGGATCGCGCTCACACCCACGAGCGAAGGCGCACCCGTTTGGCAGCAAGAGGCCGGACCGACCGTCTTCAGTCCCTTTCCCGAAACGACTAAGTATTTCGGGGACCCTCAAAAGGTCTGGATGGTGAACTTTCGAGTGCGTGACCTCGACAAAATGGCAGCCCAGCTACGAACGGCAGGAATTGAGGTTAAGATTGACCCGCAATCTTATCCCAACGGGCGCTTCGCTCGTCTGCATGATCCTGAGGGGAACCCCATCGAATTGTGGCAGCCTTCATAATTCGGCGCTCCAACATCAGGCGTTTTCCAATGCAGGACTCTTGACCTTTCTGTCATTGTTTCAGGTAACGAAGCGCAACACATCCTGATTTAAAAATCTTTGACTCGGCAAGTTTTAATTGTAATTTCTCCTGGAGGCTAACACCTTCTAGCAACCGTCTCCCTTCTCCAGCAATGATTGGCTGAACGACAAAATGAAATTCATCCACCAGACCAAGCTCAATGAGTTGTGAAGGGATAGCTACGCCGCCGAGCAAGATATTTTTGCCTTGTTCCTGTTTCAATTTAAGAATCTCGTCTTGAGGCTTCGTACGAACAATTCTCGTATTTTTGCCTTCGGCTTTGTCTAACGATTGTGAGAAAACAACAAGTTGTTTGGAGTCAAATGCTCGAGCAAATTCTCTGTCTGCTTTTGTCGCGGACTGGTCTTTTGCGACATCAGGCCAATAAGGAACCATCAATTGATAGGTCTTACGCCCAAAGACGAGCAGGTCAACATCTCGCAACAGGTCCGTAAAATATTCAAGCAGCTGTTCATCGGCAATCGTCTTGGTGTGGTCGCAGCAGCCATCGAGGGTGATGTTGATTGCGTAGATTACATTTCTCATCGGATTGTCAGGACCCCCTTTATGCACCAATGCTTATCAAAGTTTGGCCTTGCGTTGAATCGTTGATCCTATAGCTATCGCCGACGGAAGAAATCGACCGCAGCGGTGAACTGCAGCGTGCCGGGTTCTGCCGCGACCGCTGCTCACTGATGCGTGGGAGCGGGCGTTCCGTCGGACCAATCTGCCACCCCGACTAAGAACACAAGGATCGGCGGCAGCCCTTTCACCTCCGACGCTTCCTGCGACGAGAAGAACCAATAGGGGGCAGACATGACCGGCGAGCCCGCTGCGAAAGCTCCCCAATCTTTACCGTCCGTCAGGGTGGTGTACCACATCAGATGCGGTCCGTTGTGACCGTCCCCGTCGGTCAGATAGGCCGATTTCGACATCATGTAATCCATCGCGCCGTTTTCGAGATCGGGCAATTGCTTATTGTCGTACGCCGCCTTAACAGCCGACACGATCTCCGCCTTGGAGTGGGCGGCCATCACCATCCTCGTCCGCAGTTCGGCGATCGGCAATATCGAACGCGCCGATTGGGGGTTCATACAATCGGCGGCCCTCACCTTCGGGTTCCAGAATTCGGGCCAGTCGAACGCCGCCGTCCAACTTCTTCCCACCATACAGACAAACCCGTTCTTGCCCTCGACCGCGGTCTCGTAGCCCTGCCGTCCCAGAACCAGAATGGTCGCGTCGCGGGATATGGAATCGGGAGCGGCACTCCGCGCCAATTGAATCTCGGCGTTTTTTTCCATCAAGTATTGGTCGATAGGCGCCATCTTCGGATATGGATCCGACTGTGCTGCGGCATTCGGCGCAAGGAAACCGATGCTGATGGCGAGCACCGGGGCCATGATCCAGATCGTTCTTTCCTTCGTCTTCATGGGCGTCCTCATCGAGAGTTATCCTTTCGCCGGCGCTGCTCACTTGCCTTCATGATTTCGCTCATGTCCCCCACTGGCCGAATCTCGAAAATGTTGCCAAACGTCATCGCTGGATGCTGCGTCATGAGTTGCACAGCATGATTCATGTCCCGCGCCTCAAGGATGAGAATGCCGCCGAGTTGTTCCTTAGTTTCCGCATAGGGACCGTCCGTAGTTGCCACTTTGCCGTTCTTCCAAGACAGGGTCAAGGCGGTTTCCGGCCCCTGAAGCGCCTCGCCACCACCCCAGTGCCCGTTGGCACGAAGATGGTCGTCGTATGCAAAGCATTGGTCGAACCTGGCGTTCCGCTCGGCCTCACTCAGGCCCTCGAATTCGCGTTTGTCGTAGTAGCCCAAACAGATGTATTTCATTGTTCTTCTCCTTTTCCTTGTTCTCTGGGTGGGAGCCAGCAGCAGAGCGTTGTGCCGGCTCGTTCATCTCGTCACTACGGCGCGTGTTCCGAGGCCGCAGTGGCCAGGTTGTTTACTTGCTTCCGCCGGGTCCTTGTTCCGGAGCCGGGTAGAAAAGAAGCTCGCGCACCTCGCCGGGCACATCGCAGGAGATGGCGCCCTTCTTAGCCCATGCAAGTGCCTCGTCCAGGTCTGCGCATTCCAGTATCCAAAAACCGCCGATGTGCTCCTTGGTCTCGGTGTACGGCCCGTCGGTGACGAGCACCTTGCCGTCGGACTGCTTTCGCAACACCTTTGCGTTTGCGGCCGGGGAAATCCCGCAAGTGAACTTCCTCACGCCGGCAGCAATCATTTCGCGGTTGAGCGCGTGGATCTCTTCCATCATCGCTTCGGTTACGGTGGACGGATCGAAGTCGTCGGGGAGGTAGTTACAAACCAGATACTGTGGCATGACTTTTTCTCCTTGGGTTCCGTGACTTGTTTACGGCAAATCGTTTTCTGTAAATCAGAGCCGTAGCTCATCGTTCTTTTGCCCTATAGTCGTTGGGGAGACCGAAAATCGACAGCAGAACCAAACTATTTTTATCGCAGTTCCTCGAGCCGACTGCCGAGAAAGCGGTGCTCGGGAATGGTTGGATAGTGCCCTTGGGTGGCGCAGCGGTTTACCGCTGCGATTTAAGCGCTCATCGAATCCGCCGGCTTTAGCCGCTGAGGTGCCCCATCAAGCACAAGCCCAGGCCAGGCTGAACTGTACCGATAATCCTCGGCTCTTATTGCCAACCCCCGCTTTAGAGCATTCTGTCGAATGTACTCTCGAAAGGCGAAATATTCTCCTGCATCCCGCACCCGCCGATCATAGAAGCTAGGCTGCCAAATCTCATGCATGAATCCCAATTCTCTTTTTGCCCGAAAAGAAAAACCGCCCTTGATCAACTGCATCGCTCTTTCCAGCGATTCACCCGGAGTAATCAGCAGATGGAAATGGTCTGGCATCACGACAAACTCATGCAGCAGATACTTTCCTCGCGCCCGGTAGTGAAGGAGGACGTCGAGAAAGAGGCCGGCCATTCGGTCGGACTGAAGAATGTTGCGCTTCTGAAATGTAGAGGCTGTGATGAAGTAGCAACTGTATCCGGTATTGCCTCGGCGGGGAGCGGCCATCAAAGGCACCTCAGCGGCTGAAGCCGCTCATCATTCTTGCCACTGTACCGCAGCGGTGAAACCGCTGCGCCACCCAAAGGCAAGAAAATGTCTGCCGTCTCCCAGTTTGAGACCGGAGCTGGCGGTTCCGTGCCAGTCTCCATTCGTTAGGAAAACTGGGGAATGTTCCGTAATGATCCCGAACTTGGCGCGAGGTACCTAAGCATTGCCAAAGGCCTGAGGGCGTAGGCCCTTCAAAGAACGAAGGGTGGCGGACATCCGCGAAAGCCGGCAGCTACTCCAATTTTTTATTTCAGCTGCCGAATCCGCTCTTGCAGGAATTGCCGTTCTGGTTCCTGTTGGGTCAGCGCCAGCGCCTTCTCATAGGCAGCCCGAGCCTCAGCCGTCCTGCCCAGCCTGCGGTACATATCTGCACGGGCGGAATGCGCCAGGTAGTAATTCGCCAATCCGCCTTGTTCCAACACCGCCTCGATATGCGCCAGACCGGCCTCTGGACCATCGCGCATGGCAATGGCCACGGCACGGTTGAGATGGACAACCGGCGAACGCTGAATTCGCACCAACTGATCATAAAGCGCAACAATCTGCCGCCAGTCCGTCGCAGCGGCCGATCCCGCCTCCGCATGGACGGCCGCAATCGCAGCCTGCAGTGTGTAAGAGCCGAAGCGCCGGGTATTTTTTGCTAACCCCAGGGCTTTCTCCACCAATGCCAATCCCTCGGCGATCTGCTCTCGGTTCCAGAGCGCGCGGTCTTGATTCTCCAGCAAAATCAGCTCTCCGGCCGGCGAGGTCCTCGCCGCGCGCCGGGATTCCTGCAGCAACATCAGAGCAAGCAGGCCCATTACCTCGGAACTCATGACTTCCGCCTCCGGCTGGAGTTCGGCCAGCAACCGGCCCAGTCGAATCGCCTCGCCGGTTAGCTCGGCCCGCGTTACCTCCGCTCCTGCCGCAGCCGAATAACCCTCGTTAAAGACGAGATAGATGACCTGAAGCACGGCGCCCAGTCGCTCCGGCATTTGCTGCTGCGTCGGTACCTCGTAGGGAATTGGTGTCTCTCGAATCTTTGTCTTGGCGCGCACGATGCGCTGCGCAATGGTCGGTGCGGACATCAGGAACGCCCGCGCTATTTCTTCTGTTGTCAGCCCGCAGACTTCTCGCAGCGTCAACGCCACCTGCGCTTCCGGCGGCAATGCCGGGTGACAGCAGGTAAAGATCAGCCGCAGCCGGTCATCTTCAATCTCGGGCTGATCCGTTTCTAGTGGATCAGGGCTCGCTTCGAGCTGCGCCGTCGGTCCGATATCCATCGATTCCATAATTGACGAATTGAGTCGCGCCCTCCGCCGCAACGCGTCGATCGCTTTGAATTTCCCCGTGGAAACTAGCCAGGCGCGCGGATTGGCCGGCACTCCTTCCCGTGGCCACTGCTCCAAGGCCGCGGCAAACGCCGTTTGCACCGCCTCCTCGGCAAGATCGAAATCCCCCAGCAAGCGGATCAACGTAGCAAACAGACGTCGCGACTCCGACCGGTAGATCGCATCCACCTGCTCATAAATCGGTTGCGTTGACTCTTCTTTTCTCATCGGCATTCACAGTATTCCTGCCGTACGCGCTTGCAAACCCGGTCCGCTATTGGGGCCTCAAAAGGTCTGGATGGTGAACTTTCGAGTGCATGACCTCGACAAAATGGTAGCCCAGCTACGAAGGGCAGGAATTGAGGTTAAGATTGACCCGCAATCTTATCCCAACGGGCGCTTCGCTCGTCTGATCGTCCACCTTGCGTGCCTCTACATGCGGCCCGAGCGTTTATGAGACCGCATCTAGCATCGTGAACGCCGAAAAAGCGGCAAGGCCAGATTAGCAATGTCATTGAAAATTCCTGATAGCTGGCGGCTAGTCGGCTGACACGGTGGCGGGGCTCACGGCAGGCGGCTTGAGGGTTTTTTGTACGCGGACGGGTTCCGGTTTGAGCCACTTGCGAATTTCCGGAATTGCGGCGCGGGTGACGGTCTCCCCGGCTTTGACCAAATCCGCGCTGTGCTCGAACGCGTCATATTTGTAGCCATTGACATCCGGCTCGATGATCAGATCAGCTGCCTGTTTCCAAATATGGCAATTCATTTCCTGCGCAATTGAGAAGCATTGACCGATGACGTCGAACAAGTGGCGGGGACCTTCGCCCGTGGTCCAATGGCCTTTGAGATGCACCGCCAGTACGCGATCCGCGCCCATCTGGCGAAGCGGCGCGGTGGGTACGGTGTATGACAACATACCGTCGATCAGTTGCCGTCCACGAATTTTCACCGGTAGGAACATTCCTGGATAAGCACAGCTGGCGCGCACCGGATCCACCAACGGGCCGGAATGAAACAGCACGCCTTCGCCCGTCGAAAAGTCGGTTGCGGTGACGGCGAGCGGGATACGCAATTCTTCGAAGGTTTTTACTTTGAGGATGCTGTTAAGAAAACCGATCATGCGCTGGTTGCTGGCGAAACCGTAGCGGGAAAGAGTCCAGCGGGCAAAGTGTTTAAAGCGGACGCGGGTGGCCACTTCTTCAAGATCGGCCGGAGACAAACCGCTGCAATAAGCAGCTCCGATCAGCGCGCCTACGCTGGTGCCGGCAATATAGCGGATGGGGATATTTTCTGCTTCGAGAACCTTTAGAACGCCGATGTGAGCGATGCCACGCGCGAAGCCGCCGCCCAAGGCGAGGCCGATGCCTACATCGGGTGTTGGCGAGTGTACGGGATGGCCGGAAAGCTCCCGGCCAAACGCCTGCACCGACCGGATGATTCTCCCTAGGCTCTTCACTGCTTTCCCCACATCTGCCCTAATTGCGGGCCACCACCCCAACTGAATCTTTGCAAGTAAGATGCCAGGGCTCTTGCGAAGGCTTACCAAATCGACCCACTCTTCAGTAATCACACTTCGATATTACCGCGTAAAACGTGACTAAGCCTAGTATTCCTGATAGTTTGAGGCGCATGGAGCGGGAAATCTCGGCGGGCGGAGTGGTGGTGCGGCGGAGTGCGGAGGGCTGGCAGGTGGCTGTGATCGAGCCACAAAAGGATGATTCGGCGGAGACAGGAGCCAAGAGCAAGGACAAAAAGTGGCAAAAACTGTTACTCGCCTTGCCTAAGGGTTTGGTTGACAAAGGCGAAAAACCAGAGCAGACGGCCATAAGGGAAGTTCGGGAAGAGACTGGGCTGAACGCAATTCCAGTAGCGAAGCTTGCGACGGTAAAGTATGTTTACGTGCGCTCCTGGGGAAACCGCGAGCGGGTATTCAAAATCGTGACCTTTTACCTGCTTCGCTACGTCTCAGGTGAGATCGATAATGTGGCTCCCGAAATGAGGATTGAGGTGAGGCGGGCACTGTGGATTGCGTTGGAAGAGGCCGCCCAAAAACTCGCCTATAGCGGAGAAAAAGACACGGTGCGAGAGGCGCAGAAATATCTGGCGTCGCATCCCGAGCTGGATGAGGGAGCCTAAATCGGCATTTGAATTCGTCACACACAAGTGTGATGGATAACCTTGCGCACGGGATGGAATCGTGATCCGGGAATTTTATCTAACTGCTTAAATATGAATAATTTATCTTGACTTCCGTGGGCTTGAGGCCTAGGATAAATTCAACTTAATAGGGCGCGCGCCGTTGCCATCCTCACCCCACATCAATACGGTTCGCGCCCACGCTTTTTGTAGGGACCCTTTCTCTGCAGGTGCTGCTATTCTGAATCAGAGTGGCAAGGACGATCGAGACGCTATACAGTGTCAAGCCGAACGCGAATCTCTTCTGACCAACAATAAATACTGCTTAGGATTGTTTCACGCAAGCAAGTAGTAATACCACTCGACTGGAGTCTCTCAAATGAAGCGGATTCACAAGGTGGCGGTGCTGGGCGCGGGCACCATGGGGGCGCGGATTGCGGCACAGTTCGCCAACGCCGGTGTTCCGAGTTATCTGTTCGATATCGTGCCTCCCGACGCAGATGCGCCGGCCCGCAACAAGATCGCTCTCGCGGGACTGGAAAGCGCCAAGAAGTCTAAACCGGCGGCGTTTATGGATGGGTCGCTGGCCCGGCTTGTGACCGTCGGCAACTTCGAGGACGATCTCAACAAACTTGCTGAAGTCGACTGGATCATCGAGGCAGTAGTCGAGAATCTCGAGATCAAGCACGCGCTGCTGCGTAAAGTCGACGCGATCCGGAAGCCGGGCACGGTCATCACGACCAATACCAGCGGTCTGCCGGTCGCGAAAATCGCCGAGGGATTTTCGGATGATTTCCGGCGCATGTGGTTTGGCACGCATTTTTTCAATCCGCCGCGCTATATGCGGCTCCTGGAACTGATCCCTACACCTGATACGGATCGCGCGGTCATAGATAGCATTGCGCAATTTTGCGATGTTCGCCTGGGTAAAGGGGTGGTTGTTGCAAAGGATACGCCGAATTTTATCGCCAACCGGATTGGGACTTTCTCCGTGCTGAACGTGATGCGGCTGATGCAGGAGATGGACCTGTCGATCGAAGAAGTCGACGCGCTCACGGGGCAAGCGGTGGGCTGGCCGCGCTCGGCAACATTTCGCACGATCGATCTGGTAGGGCTGGACATCCTTGGGCACGTGGTGGCCAACATGACGCACAATGTGCGCGACGAACGCGGCGATCTCAAGGTGCCGGATTTCTTCCGCCAGATGCTCGAACGTAAATGGCTGGGCGATAAGACAAGAGGCGGTTTCTACAAGAAAGTGAAAGGCCACGATCACGAGGAACAACGGCTTGCCCTCGATTGGAAGACGCTGGAATATCATCCGCGGCACAAGCCCAAGTTTCAGGCGCTGGAGATGGCGAAAAATGTCGAGCCGGCGGGAGCGCGACTCCGCATGTTGTTGGGAATGGATGGGGCGCCTCACAAGGGCGACAAGGCCGGGCAGTTTCTGTGGTCGGCATTGTCTGATCTCTGGACTTATACAGCTAACCGCATTCCCGAGATCTCGGATTCGGTGGTTGAAATCGATCGCGCGATGCGCCAGGGCTTCAACTGGGAACTTGGGCCGTTCGAGTTGTGGGACGCGGCTGGGGTCGATGCGACCGTCGCTCGCATGAAGAAAGAAGGGCGTCCGGTGGCGGCCAATGTGGAGAAACTGCTGTCCTGCGGGCGGAAGTCATGGTATCTCGATGATCCCCACACGCCTTCGGGACGCATGTACTGTGATCCCGACCACGAGAACTGGAAGCCAGTGAAGGTACCGGCCGGCGTTTGGTCGGTTGAAGTGGCAAAGAAATCGAACGGAGTGGTAAAGAAAAACTCCGGTGCATCGCTGGTGGATCTGGGCGACGGCGTAGCCTGCATCGAATTTCATTCCAAGATGAATGCGTTGGGAGCAGATATAGTGCAGCTCATCTTGCAGACTCTGAAACCGGGTGGTCCGGGAGACAACTTCGAGGCGTTTGTGATTACCAATGACGCCACTAATTTTTCTGTTGGCGCCAATCTAATGCTGCTCCTCATGTCCGTTCAGGAGGAAGAGTGGGATGAGGTTGACTTCGCGATCCGGCAATTCCAGGGCATGACGCAGGCCATCAAGTTTTCTCCAAAACCGGTGGTGGTTGCGCCGTTTGGGCTAACTCTGGGCGGAGGGGCAGAAATTTCACTGCACGCGCCGGCCTTGCAACCGCATGCTGAACTTTATACCGGCCTGGTGGAAGTGGGGGTGGGATTGTTGCCGGGTGGCGGCGGATGCAAGGAGATGCTGTTGCGCGCGATCGACACAGCGGAATCGATCCGTCCCGGAGGCCGAGGCGAATCGGTGGAGCTGATGGAAGCGATAAAGAAAACCTTTGAGACGGTTGCCACAGCGAAAGTCGCGACCTCGGCGCACGAGGCGCGAGCCCTGGGGTTTTTGCGCGATTCCGACAGGATCACGATGAACCGCGAGCGCTTGCTCAGCGATGCCAAGGAAAGGGCATTGGAGATGGCTCGCGCTGCCTACGAGCCGCCGCAACCGCGAACAGATATTCCTGCGCCTGGAGAAAACATCTTGGCTGCACTCAAGCTCGGGGTTCATCTAATGCGTGAAGGAGACTACATTACCGAGTACGAGGTGAAGATCGGCACCAAGGTCGCAGAAGTGCTGTGCGGCGGGAACGTCTCGCCGGGAAATCCGGTGAGCGAGCAATACATCCTGGATTTGGAACGAGAAGCGTTCAAATCGCTGTGCGGGGAGAAGAAGACGCAGGAGAGGATTCAGTACACGTTGAAGACGGGAAAGACGTTGAGGAACTGAACTGATTTTGTAGTCAGTGAAGGTCATCCGGGTTGGAACTGCGGATTCCTTGGGGCTGAAGCTCCCTCGGAATGACAATCATCTAAGGTGCTGTGTGAGCAACGAGCACTGTGTTGTGAATGCTGAATGTAACCTGGCTACTAGCCACTGGAAACGGAATTATGCGTGATGTTGTGATTGTTTCGTCGGTCCGTACGCCTGTAGGGCGCGCGTTTAAGGGCACATTGCGGGCGACACGCCCGGATGAGTTGGCCGCGGTTGCCATCAAAGGCGCGCTGGAGCGCGTGCCACAACTCGATCCGAAAGAGATCGAGGACGTCATCCTGGGCTGCGCTATGCCGGAGGCCGAGCAGGGCATGAATGTGGCCCGAATCGCGTCTCTTCGCGCCGGGCTGCCGGTTGAAGTGTCGGCTTTGACCATCAACCGTTTCTGCTCATCCGGGCTGCAGGCCATCGCGCAGGCGGCTGAGCGGATCATGGCTGGCGGGGCCGAAGTGATTGTCGCGGGAGGGACGGAATCGATGTCGATGATTCCGATGGGCGGGAACAAAATTTCGCCTAATCCGTGGCTGGTCGATCACTACCCGGACGCATATCTGTCGATGGGACTGACCGCGGAACGTCTGGCGCATCGCTTTGGCATCACGCGCGAGCAAGCCGACGAATTCTCTCTGCGAAGCCACAAGAATGCGATCGCGGCGATCGAAGCAGGCAAGTTCACCGACGAAACGGTACCGGTGCATGTCAGCTTCACCGCTCCAAATGGGTCCAAGCCGAAGCGGCGAGAGATCACTTTTAAAATCGACGAGGGTCCACGGGCAGACACTTCTCTGGAGGCCTTGCTCTCGCTGAAGCCGGCTTTTCATGCCAAGGGAACCGTAACCGCGGGAAATTCCTCGCAAATGTCGGACGGAGCGGCAGCGGCCGTCGTTATGTCGGCGGAACGGGCGAAGGCGCTCGGCATCAAGCCGCTGGCGCGGTACGTATCGTTTGCGACGGCGGGATACAAACCGGAAGAAATGGGCCTCGGACCGGTATTTGCGATTCCGAAGGCGCTGAAAATGGCGGGATTGAAGCTATCGGATATCGATGTGATCGAGCTAAACGAAGCCTTTGCTGCGCAATCGCTGGCGGTCATCAAAGAAGGGGGGCTCAACCCGGAGCGCGTTAACCCAAATGGCGGGGCGATCGCGCTAGGACATCCGTTGGGTTGCACGGGCGCCAAGCTGACCGCATCCATCATTCGCGAACTCAAGCGCCGCCACGGGCGTTATGGCTTGGTCACCATGTGCGTGGGAGGAGGAATGGGCGCGGCGGGAATCTTTGAAAACGTGAGCTAGGCAATCGGCGACGCCGAGGTATCGGAAATTCAGGTAAGAAATACCCATGATCGCCGCAATTCCAGTCCTATCATTCGATCGCTTCTAGCATTAAAATTGTTTCGATTCGTTTAGTTTCCTCAGCGTTATCGTGGTCTTTAGATTTACGGAGGTGCGCAATGGCAACTGTTTCTGCAATTCCCAAGACCAAAATCTCGGGCGGCAGCTTCTTGCTCGAAGAGCGCCAGCCTGAGGAAATCTTCACGCCGGAGGATTTCACCGAACAGCATCAGCTCATCGGACAAACTGCTGAAGAATTCGCCGTCAATGAAATCATTCCTAATGTCGAGAAAATCGAGCACAAGGATTTTTCCGTCACCCGCGAACTGCTGAAGAAAGCAGGCGAGCTGGGATTGAGTTCTGTAGAAATCCCGGAAGCGTACGGAGGCCTGGACATGGACAAGGTCACCGCTGCCGTGATTGCCGACCACATTGCCAAGTATGCCGGGTTTGCGACCAGTTGGGGTGGGCACACCGGCATCGGCACCTTGCCGATCGTTTATTTCGGTACGGAAGAACAGAAAAAGAAATACCTGCCGCGCCTGGCCAGCGGAGAAATTGTGGGCGCGTACGCTTTGTCGGAAGCTTCGTCCGGCTCGGATGCGCTCAATTGCCGAGCGCGGGCCGAGCTCTCTAAAGACGGCAAGCACTACATCCTGAACGGCGAAAAAATGTGGATCACGAACGCCGGTTTTGCCGATCTATTCACGGTTTTTGCCAAGGTGGATGGCGAAAAGTTCACTGCGTTTCTGGTTGAAAAAAATTTCCCCGGGTTTTCGATCGGTGCAGAAGAGCACAAGATGGGTATTCGCGGGTCCTCTACCTGCCCGATCATTCTCAATGACTGCAAAGTGCCCGTCGAAAATCTTCTGGGCGAGATCGGCAAAGGGCACGTGATCGCGTTCAACATCCTCGATGTCGGGCGGTTCAAGCTGGGCGCGATGTGCGTGGGCGGCGCGCGCGTCGCCCTGGAAAATGCGGTTGGCTACGCAAAACAACGCAAGGCCTTCAAGAAAGTCATTGCCGATTTTGGATTGGTGCGCGAGAAGATTGCCAACATGGCCATGCTGATCTACGTGGGCGAGTCCATGGTTTACCGCACCGTCGGCATGATGGACGTCGCGCTTGCGGAGGTGGATAAGTCGGGCGCGGACGCGATCAAGAATGTTCGCAAGGCGATTGAAGAATACGCGGTGGAGTGCTCGATCATCAAAGTTTGGGGCTCGGAGATGATCGATTATGTGGTTGACGAGACGGTGCAGATTTACGGCGGATATGGCTTTGTTGAAGAGTATCCTGCCGAGCGCGCCTATCGTGATGCTCGCATCAACCGGATTTTTGAAGGCACGAATGAGATCAACCGGTTGATCATTACTGGATTCCTTCTCAAGCGGGCCATGTCGGGCCAATTACCACTCATGCCCGCGATCAAGAAGCTGATGGATGAAGTTCTCTCGGGGCCTTCCATGGGAGAGGAGGTCGAAGGTCCTCTGGGCGAAGAGCGCAAATTGGTAGCGCAGGCAAAGAAACTCGGTTTGTTCGCAGCCGGCTCGGCTACGCAGAGATACATGCAGGCCATCGAGGATCAGCAAGAGATCATGGGAGCAATCGCCGATATGGTGATTGAAACCTACGCGATGGAATCGGCGGTCTTGCGGGCACAGAAACTGGTCGAGCGGAACGGCGAAGCGGCTGCGGCTCTGCCGCTCGCCATGACTCGCGCTTACATGTCGCAAGCGATGGAGAAGATTGAAGCGGGAGCACGCAAGATCATCGCGGCTGTTGCCGACGGCGATATGTTGCGAACTCAGCTCGCGATCCTACGCCGCCTGGCCAAATACGAACCATTTAACACGGTTGCGTTGCGGCAGCAAATTGCGCAAAAGACCATTGAGCGCGGCAAATACGCGCTGACGTAGATATGTCGGTTATAGTTTGGTGACCGATCTCTGGGCGGGTTTCAGTTAGCGCAGGGAAGGGCCTGGGTTCGGCGGGAAGTACGGAGGCCCTCCGGCGAAAGCCCGAGCGAACTTATGCCGCTTCGGCTTTCAAATATTCGAGCACTTGCTCCGCGTGACCGTCGGCCTTCACGTTATTGAAAATGTGCTCGATCTTGCCGTCCGGTCCAATCACAAAGGTTGTACGGGCAATTCCCTTTACCATCCTGCCGTACATGTTCTTTTCTTTGATCACGCCATAAGCCTCGCAAACTTTCCTCTCCGTATCGGATAGTAAGGTGTAAGGCAAATCGTATTTGGTTTCGAACTTCTTCTGGGCCTGGGGCGGATCGGCAGAAATGCCCAGCACCACGGCGCCAGCCTTCTGGATTTTCTTGTATGCGTCGCGGAACCCGCACGCTTCAATGGTGCAGCCGGGAGTGTCGGCTTTGGGAAAGAAGAAGAGTATGACGGTCTTTCCGCAGAAGCTTTTTAGCGAGACGTTCTGACCGTCCTGGTCCGGCAAAGAAAACTCAGGCGCTTTATCATTAATATCCATGAGGATGTTTTCCTCCCGGTCAAATTTATACCGCAGAGCTTGCGAGTTCGTCATCATTGCCGGGCTAATTTTCATTTTTTGGCAAAGTGTGTTCGGGCAAGGATCACGGGCCAAAGTCAGCAAGGGACCACGTGCTCTTGGATTAATTGAGCTGATGGCGAAGGGAAAAGCGCGGCTCATCCCGGTTGTAATTCTGGTAGACGGCCAATATTACGATGCAGGTGCATACAAAGCCTCGCCAGTTCCGATGGCGCTTTGGGCGGAGACTGAGTACGAGGGGTTTCGCACAGGCATTTCGCAGGGTCTTTTCACGGTAACCGAAGCCCTGGAAAATCAGAAGACCAATGAATGGATTGGCGAGGGGACCTGGCAAACCGCCGAGTCGCTGATGGCAAAGTCCACGCGAAGGACTTCGCCATCCATACCTCGGGGGCTGGAAGACGAATCAGGGCCACCGGTATTGCGGCATTCCGGAAGTGCTAAACCGAAGCCGCCAGAGTCGTCTCCAGCGCCGACGAACGAATCGGCAGCGAAAAGCCAGACGGCTGCGCCGGCGAGCCAGCCCTCCACCCCCGGCACGCCATCAGGGCAGGGTCCAACAAGTCCAGCTCCGGCCCCGGCTAATACAGCGTCGGCTCCGGCCACCCCGGAGGTGTCGACCCCTGCGTCGAACCCAGACCAGGAAGACGCGAATCGACCAACACTGAAAAGAGGGAAACCCGCACCAGGCCCGGCGGAAGCAATGGTCCCGACGCCGCCGCCAGCGCCTGCGCCCAAACCTTCGACGCATGCGCCTGTGCCTCCGCCGTCGGCTTCGGCCAAAACGCCTCAATCCCAACTGATTCCCGCGATCTCAGACGCCGACGGACCCGAAGCGCACTCCTACATCTACGATGTCAAACCGGATGATGAACTGGCACTCCGGAACAAGATGCTGGGACTGGCGGCGGATGAAGTCCGGACGAGAGCGAAACAGCTCTCCGCCGAGCTGGCACGACCATCCGATACGGGACACGGCGCAAGACGGCGTTCCACTCCTAGAGCCGCAGCGGCACAACCAACATTCGAGGACGTGACGTTTCGCCTTTTTGATCTATCCAGCAGCAACGAACCGGTGATGGTGTTGACCGCGACCGCACACATGCCAGAAGAGGCAATGGAAAGTGGCCTGGCGGACTTGCCGTTCTTCGTGACCGTCGTTGGCAGGCAAGATATCAACGGGGATATTCATAAGGCGTTCGCCAACGTAACCGACAGGAAGCACCTCGACGTCGAGCCGAATTTCGAGCTGATCGATGCCGTGGACGTGGATGGCGACGGACGCGCCGAGTTGCTGTTCCGCAAGGTCTATGACGAAGGCAGCGCCTATGTCGTTTACCGGGTCATTGGCGACCAGTTATACCCATTATTCGAAGGGACTCCCGAATGAGATTGAGGCATCGATGTGGCGAAGACGTCCTGTCGGCTGCGCTTTTACTTGCTTTTTGAAACACCGCTTTGCCACAATTACCGCTCCGCAACCTAGGTTTTGAGGCACTGCTCTGAATTCTGAATCATGGCCGAAATAATTTACTCTCGACAGTCGCTGCTGTTCTTATATCGGCTGCGTCGT